>Ga0308411_10001263_pt1 | contig 17232 bp, 19 predicted proteins | sample HotsprottomLayer_2_FD_203530 | JGI IMG/M metagenome (GOLD analysis project Ga0308411, IMG submission 203530) | Hot spring phototrophic mat microbial communities from Octopus Spring, Yellowstone National Park, Wyoming, United States -... | ecosystem: Environmental > Aquatic > Thermal springs >...
TCCCCTATGAAGATGTTGAGAAGGATGGAAAGAAGGTGCGTGACATAAAGGCAAAGGAGCTGGATGTTATAGTCACACTGTGGCACCTGCCTGCTGGTGGTGATTTAAAGACCTTGGAGTTAAACAATGGCAAATTCCTCTTTTATGAGGGTAAAAAGACGGTCTCTGTAAAATAAAATCTATCCCATCCTCTGGACAGAGACCTAAATTCTCTGTCCAGAGGGGAATTCCATGAGTATAAGCCTTGTTTATAAGTGAATAAAAATACCAATCCCTTGAGAAGTGTCATACCTATTTACTATCCTGCCCATAATAGCCTATAAAAATCATACATGCGTGAAATTCCTGTTCTATGTTAACAGAAAAAAACAACCCAAAGTCAGATGCCCTAAAAGTTATCCCTTATTACTACCCTAATCCCTGAATCGGTAACCTTAATACCCCTTGCCCTGTCTGCCTCAAGGTCAAAGCCGATTGTAGTCCCTTCAGGGACTGAAACCCCCTCATCAATTATGGTCCTCTTGATCCGGCAGTGTCTGCCAATGTCAACGCCCTCAAAGAGTATGGAGTCTTCTACAAGACTGTAGCTATTTACCCGGCAAGATGGCCCCAGTATTGAGCGCCGCACTATACCCCCACTGGTTATGCAACCACCACATACTAAGGAGTCAATGTTCATACCCCTTCGGAAGTCATCGTCAAAGACGGTCTTTGCAGGCGGGAGGTTTCCCTGATTTGTGAGTATAGGCCAATCATAGTTATAGAGATTTAGCCTTGGGCTTACCGATACCAAGTCCATGTTTGCCTCATAGTAAGAGTCAATAGTGCCCACATCCATCCAGTAGCCACGCTCGTTTGGTGTCATTTTAGGCACACAGTTGTCGTAGAAGTTATAGGCAAAGACCCTGCCGCCCCTTTCTACCATTAGCGGTATCACATGATGGCCAAAATCAAGGTCTGAGTAGAGCCTTTTGCCCTCTTCAAGGACCTCAATGAGCCTTTTTCTATTAAATACATAGTTGCCCATTGAGGCAAAACAGGTGCTCCTACTGGGTATAACAGGAGGCTCCTTGGGCTTTTCTACAAAGGATTTGACCCTAAAGTCCTCATCCACAGACAGTATCCCAAAGCGTCGGGCCTCATCAATTGAGACCTCCAAAGAGGCTATAGTTATGTCTGCCTTATTCATCTTGTGATAACTTAGCATCTGTGAGATGTCCATCTTATAGATGTGGTCACCTCCAAAGATCGCTATCATCTCGGCACTTGAAGACTTGATCAATTCTATATTCTGGTATATTGCATCGGCAGTCCCTAAATACCACTGCTCCCCAGTGGCCCTTGTCTCCGGAGAAAGGGTATCAATAAACTCGTTAAGCCCCGTCCATTTAGACCAGGAGGCCTTGATGTGCTTGTTTAGGGTATATGCCTGATACTGTGTTAGCACATAGACCTTCCTGATGCCCGAGTTAAATACATTGCTCAGAACAAAATCAATGATCTTGTACTTTCCACCAAAGGGCACCGCAGGCTTAGACTTGTGGGCTGTAATGGGATGCAGCCTCTCACCCTTGCCACCAGCCATGATCATTGCAAGGGTGTGCTTGGTTATATAGGCCCCTGAAAACATGTTTTATACCTCCTTTCAGTGGTCTTGTCTGTATCTATTTAAGATCCTGCTTAATCCTAAGAATGTCTGGCCGCTGAAGAGTTCCTCTATACTAATAGGTGTCTTTTGTATCCAACTGGGATACTCCTCTACAGTGCCGGGCATGTTCTGTTGGTCTAAAGTCCCCATAAGATCATCAAGGCTTAGTGCCAAAATGAGCGACCTTGAACGGGCAAGGTATTCGTAAATCGCGATGAGTAATTGTGGTATCATTGTCTCAGTTACGGAATATCCTTCGGGAAGTATTCCAGATCTTACAAGGGCCTCAATGAGCAGGGCCTTGTCGCGTTGCCTATCCCTAAGGGCATTAAGATAGTCTTCTTGTGTCTTAAAGAGCGATAGGGTATTCCTTAACTCAATGTCTCTACCTATCCAAAACCCATTTAAGGTGGGCAAGTCATGGGTGGTAACAGTGCACAGGGCCATATCAGGATAGTTATCAGGGGGCACAAAAGATGGATCTGGGTAGTTCCTCTGAAAGTAGAGTAGCCTGTATGAAAGCATATTATAGGCACTCAGGGCCTGACGGGCCTGATCGGTAACGGTCCCTAAGTCTTCGGTTATTATTACCGTCTTATTTAGCTCACTCTCAAGGGCAATTATCCCAAGTAGGTCCTGCCACGGATATGCCACATATACGCCCTCTGAGGGTTTAAGGTCAAAGGGTATCCAAAAGGTCCTAAAAAGCCCAAGGGCATGGTCTATCCTTAGGGCACCTACATGCTGCATGTTTTTGCGGAGACACTGGATAAAGGGCTCATAGGCGGCCTCTCTTAAGGCAAAGGGGTTTAAGGGCGGAAATCCCCAATTCTGACCCTTAGGGTTAAAGTCATCGGGCGGTGCCCCTGCGTTTGCGGTGGTGGCAAGTATGCCTTGGTATGCCCATTCATCATATCCGTCTCTGACTGAACCTACAGCAAGGTCGTTGTAAATACCAATAGACATCTGCCGTGCCTCCTCAGAGACTGAATTGAGTTGACGGTCTAAGAGCCATTGAATGAAGCAATAAAAGAGTATAGCCCTTTGATTTTCTTTCTTGAATTGCAAAACCTCCTCAGAATCAGGCCTATGAAAACCCCTATCCCACTGTCGCCATGAATATAGGGGCTTACCAGATGCCCTACCCTCGTGCTCAGCAATGGCACAGTAAGTGGCAAAATTGTAGAGGAGTTGACCTTCTTGTTGTAGGTACTGCCTAAAAGAGTATGTAAGTTGGCTATCAGGGCCCTTGTAGAAGCTCTCAAATATCTCTCTTAAAACCTTTAACTTTAGGATAGCCACCGCCTCATAATCAATAAATTCTGACTGTCTTAGGGACCGTGCCTCTTGGTCAATCCCCTTTGGTATAGTAAGCCCTATTTCTCTGAGGCCATCTATATCAATGTAGAGATAATTTCTAAAGAGCCTGCTTGTAGGTGAATAGGGACTTACCCCGAAGGGCCTCTGATTTGATATTGCATGAAGGGGATTAATCCCCACAAAGGCACCACCATGATGAGAGACCTCTTTGATACACAAACGAAGGTCCCCAAGGTCACCAACTCCCCAATTCCTTTCTGAACGAAGTGAATAGAGGTTCAATGACAGGCCCCACAGCCTTTTTGGTGTATGGCTTTGCCATATGGGAGGCGTGTAACACCTCTCAGGACAGATAATTAGTGTGCTTTTACCCTTGATGGACTTGTCTTTTATTTTTGCAATTACCTCTATCTGGTAGTATCCCAACTTGAGGCCTTCCGTAGGCACTCTTAGATAGCTCCTAATGTACCTTGTGCCTTCTATATACTTGTCTTGGGCGACCTCTATTTCCCACACTTCTTTAGTTACTACTATGTCTATGTTGCCTTTTGGGGAGAGGTACCACTTTATAGATGCACCCTTTATGTCTTCGGGTTCACAGGCTAAATGGATAGGTATTGATATGGGATTGGCCTTTATTGAAAGCACATAAACCGGTTCAATAAGCCTTGTCCAAGGCAGTCCTTTTCGGAGGTTTATCTCCTTTAGGGCCGAATCCGTGTCAATCCCCATCGCCTTGAGGACTCCAATCTTAGAGGCCAAAGATGCGGTATGCCTGTTGCCAAGGATATCCCAGTAGTGGTCAATCAAACCACACAATGAGGCCAGTTCATTTATAATCCTCTCATCTATGTCTTCCATAGCAGTTATTGTGCAATAAAAGAGGGGATAAATAACAGGTTGACTTTGTGTATTTTTAAAAATTATAATCCTGTTTCAATTTTTTAAGGAGGTAGAATATGGGCGGCGCTTACACCACATATCACCCGCACAAGATAAAGAGAAAGAGGTCTCATGGTTTTCTCAAAAGGGCGTCCTCTAAGTCAGGCAGAAAGGTGCTCAGCAGAAGAAGGGCAAAGGGTAGAAAGAGATTAACACCTTAGGATATGGTTAGTTCTCTTACAATAATTCTTCTTAAGGCATACCGTTATATAATTTCACCCTTAATGCCCCTTAGCTGTAGATTTATCCCGACCTGTTCAGAATACTCCATAGAGGCATACAGCAAATATGGATTCATTAAGGGCACAAGATTGTCGTTATGTCGCATATTTAGATGCCACCCCTTTAGTCGCGGTGGCTACGACCCCTTGAAATAGGCCTCAACTCATAAGGAAAACTCCGATGGAAAGAAACATGTTGTTGGCAGTAGTGCTATCTATAGCCATTTTAGTGGGCTATCAGTATCTTTATAACCACTATTTTCCCCCTGAACCTCCGAGACAAAACGAGGATAAGACCACTACCGAGCAAAAGACCGAGACTGCCCAACCAACAAAGAAGGAGGACACAAAGAAAGAAGGCGAAAAAAAGTCCCCTTTTACCCCTTACGAGGGTAGAGAAATCAAGATAGTCAACACTGCAAACGAGAAGAATATAACCGTAGAGAATGGCCTTATGAAAGTCGTATTTTCTACCAAAGGTGGCACTGTCTCAACGGTAGAACTCAAGAAATACAAAGATAGTAGTGGGAATCCGATCGTCCTGAAGTCTGAGGACCCCTTATCCCCCTTTGTGTTGGGTATTGATGAGGGCTTTCAATTTGCTCAGGTCAACTTTTCTACCAAAGAAAAAGACATAAGGCTTAATGCCAGTGATACCGCTGAGGTAGTCTTTGAATTCACACAGCCTGATTTGGCTATAAAGAGGACCTACAAGCTCAGCGGCAACAGTTATGCAATTGCATTAACAGACGAGGTAAAGGGTATTGGCCACTATTGGATCACCCTCGGTAAAGAGTTTGGGATATATGAAAAGTCCCAGGATGTCCACTATGGGCCTGTGGTATTGAAAGACGCCGAGAGACTTGAGTATGACCTCGGCAAGGTGGGAGAGCCAAAGTTCTTTAAAGAAGGCCTAAAGTGGGTCGCACAGGAAGACAAATACTTCTTTAGCGCCATTGTGCCTAAGGGTAAACCTGAGGAGGCAAAGGTCTGGGATAAAAACGGCACATCGCTCACCGCATTGAAGTTTGCCTCAGGGGTAAACACTTACATTGTATTTGCAGGGCCTAAGGAATACGACATGCTGTCAGGGGTTGGATATGGTTTAGAGTATATAGTGGACTTTGGCTTCTTTTCCTTCCTTGCAAGGCCCCTCTTTTGGGTGCTTAAGCTCTTCTATAGTTTTACCCACAATTATGGCCTGGCAATCATAATTCTGACCATTTTGGTGAGGATCCCCTTTATCCCCATAATCAACAGTGGTCAAAAATCCATGAAGAAGATTCAGGATATCCAGCCAAAGATGGCAGAGATTAAGGAAAAATACAAGAACGATCCCCAGAGGATGCAGCAAGAGCTGATGGCCCTTTACAAGACACACAAGATCAACCCCATGAGTGGTTGCCTCCCCATACTCCTTCAAATACCCGTATTTTTTGCCTTATATAAGGTTCTGCTTATCGCTATTGAGCTCAGAAATGCGCCATTTGTATGGTGGATAACAGACCTATCGGCAAAGGATCCATACTACATCTTACCGATTATTATGGGGGCTACAATGGTCATTCAACAGAAGATGACCCCCTCAGCAATGGATCCTACACAGCAGAAGATAATGATGCTTATGCCCGTGATATTTACATTCCTCTTCCTCACATTCCCGTCGGGATTAGTGCTCTACTGGTTGGTAAACAACATCCTGAGCATAGCCCAGCAGTATTACATCAATCAGAAGATCAAAAGGGGATCGGTCTGAGCCCCCGACCAACGCCGCCCCCACCCGCTTTCATTTGAGGGCAGTGTTTCAGGTAAGTCGTGCCTTGTTGGTTTTTTAGTCAAAGATTCAAATAGCTCAGCGCTAAAAGGGTGTTGGCACTCCTGCTTCCACTGTAACTGCGTCTTTGGTGGTTAACTTATCGGATTAACAATATGGCTTCAGTGCCGGAATTGCCTTTCAGGGACTTGTGTAATTTAGTTTTAAAGGTCTCTAAAATCCTTCTCCGATGAGGTCAGTAGCATAGAACCCTTTTGAAGGCCCAGCATCTTTGAGAGTGCATCGCACTTTGCCTGGAAAAGAAAGAATATATTTGTCTTGTGGCCCCTATAGTCGTGGAGGGTCTCAAAATTCCCCTGCCCCTTGCTTATTATTAAGGGGTATCTCTTAAACTCCCTCTGAAATGCCTCTGAGGTCCAATCAAGTATAGTGCCTATACAGTCAGAGCCATTATCAATCACCCTACATACCTCTAAGAGACCAACCTCTTTTGCGTCTTCAATAGTTGCATCATTAAGCACATTTTCGCCCTTGACCACGGCCGTGATCTCCTTTCCCATTTCAGTTAGTCTCTCAATAAGCAAACGGTCAAAGAGGGCCTCACCTGTGTTGTCTAAAAGGTAAAGTATATTTTCGGCGCGGTCAATTGCATCTACCAAGTCATCGTATCTGTCAATCGCAAGGGGTGAATTTAGGGCCCTGTCAATAGTTCCCCTGATATCTATGCTTGTGAATATGCCAAAGTCAATGATGTTGCCCGCTATGGCGAGCCTTACTGCCACATTTAAAGGGTCAGTACTGGAATTGACTGTGTCTTTCAGCTCCCTGTAAAGTCCAATCGCTACAGAGTTGTAACGACTCTTGATGTCTTTAAAGGGGTCTCTCCCGATGCTCTGTCTAAGACGACGATGTAAGAGTGTTGTAAAGTGGGCAGGCGTTTTAGATGTGTCAACCGATGGTAACATTTGTGAGGCCTCCTTAAGGGTCTTTAATTGCATGGCCTCCTCAACCCTGGCATGGCCGAGGGCTATAACAACCTGCCTAAGAAAACAAGGGAAACAATCCGCTGCGACCCTCATGGTCTCTGCAGTGCCTTCATGGCTATGTCTCTTCTATAGTGCATGCCCTCAAAACTTATATGACCCACTGCCTCGTATGCCCTTTGTCTTGCCGTGGCAATGTCTGAGCCAATGGCCGTCACACCGAGCACCCTGCCGCCCTTTGTGACATATCTGCCATCTTTAAAGTCTGTGCCTGCGTGAAATACAACCACATCCTTCATAGACTTAACCCTGTCAAGCCCTTCTATTGGCTTTTCCTTTTCGTACTCACCCGGATATCCCTTAGAGGCAAGCACCACACAGACAGAGGCATTATTGCCCCAACGGACCTCTTTTTCGTGTAACCTGCCCTCTGTAACGGCCTTGGCAATATCAAGAAGGTCGCTCTCTAATCTACAGAGTACCGGCTGTGTCTCAGGGTCTCCAAGCCTACAGTTGAACTCAAGCACGAAGGGCCTCTGGTCTTTTATCATGAGCCCTGCGTAAAGGACACCCTTGTAAGTAATGCCCTCAGACTTGAGGCCATTAATAGTTGGGTATATGACATCTCTCATAACGACCTCTTCAAGGGCATTTGTAACTATTGGGGCGGGGCTATAAGCACCCATACCTCCTGTGTTTGGACCCTCATCCCTGTCATAGACCCTTTTATGGTCCTGTGAGCTTGCCATAGGCACTATGGTATTGCCATCAGTAAGGACCATAAAGGACGCCTCTTCACCCTCAAGGTGCTCCTCTATTACTACACGATCTGCAGCATCACCAAATATCCTCTCTTTAAACATAAGCCTCACGGCATGGAGGGCCTCATCAAGGGACTTTGCCACAAAGACACCCTTGCCAGCTGCAAGGCCATCGGCCTTTACGACTATTGGTGCACCCTTCATACGCAGATACTCTTCTGCCTGAGTTAGTGAGTTAAACACCCTGTAATCGGCCGTGGGTATCTTGTGCCTCTTCATAAACTCCTTTGCAAAGACCTTGCTTGACTCAAGCCTTGCTGCTGCAGAGTTAGGTCCAAAGACCCTCAACCCCTCCCTCTGAAAGGCATCCACTATGCCCTTAGCAAGGGGCAATTCAGGCCCAACTATGGTAAGGTCAATCCACTCATATCTGACAAGGTCAATGAACTTCTGAAAGTCAAGGGGATCGGCGTCAATGCATTCTGCTATCTCAGCAATTCCAGCATTTCCAGGGCAGCAAAATATCTTATCAACGAGCCTTGATTGGGCAAGTCTCCAGACTATTGCGTGTTCCCTCCCACCACTTCCTATAACAAGTGCCTTCATGGCATTACACCCCTTGTAGCCTTGAACTTAAATAATTGCTGATTGCAAGGTCATACTGAGAGGTCCTCTCAAACACCTTCTGTGCAAGCCTTAACCTGAGGGACCTGTCAATATCGCCATTTTGCCTCTTCATGGTCTCAATAACTATAGGATAATCTTGGGGGTCTACTATTACCACAACCCCCTCAAAGTTCTTAGCCGCTGACCTAAGCATCGTAGGACCGCCGATATCTATATTCTCAATGGCCTCCTCAAAGGTCACACCTACCTTGGCTACAGTCGCCTCAAAGGGATAGAGGTTTACCACCACCATGTCTATGGTCTCTATGTGGTGCCTCTTCAAGGTCTCCATGTGAGATGGGTTATCTCTCCTTGCAAGTAACCCCCCGTGAACCTTCGGGTGTAAGGTCTTGACACGACCATCCATGATCTCTGGAAAGCCTGTGTAGTCTGAGACATCAGTTACCTTTAGCCCTGCCTCCCGTAAGGTCTTGGCCGTACCACCAGTGGATATGATCTCTACACTAAACTGCACCAATTCCCTTGCAAAATCCACTATCCCCGACTTGTCTGAAAGACTGATTAGTGCCCTCTTAATCATCCATCCCTCCCAAATTTTTATAATTAGCACCTAAATTTAGTGATTCCTAACAGTATTGTCATTCCAGAGGCGGAACGATGAATCCTACCTTGCATCTATGAGCGATAAGGTTCTTTATATTCCATCAAAACGACATCCCCTCACAGAAGCGATATTAGGGAAACAACATAGTCAGGAAGCGGGGAAGTGCGCTAGTAAAAGCTGCTTTAATTTCAATTACCTAATTGCTATCTCACTTCCTTGCCATCCAACTTCCTGATTCCTTACTTTCAAGATATAGACTGCCGCGCTATGCCGCCATCGCCTTTCTTACACTCACTCAATTTGGGCTTAAAGGTGTCCCCTATTGGCAAGGCTTACATATCTGCCATCACCTACAATCACATGATCAAGGACCTTTATGCCTATTATCTCCCCTGTCTGCTTGAGCCTTTCTGTAATGGCCAAGTCCTTGGGGCTTGGCTCTGGGTCTCCGCTCGGGTGATTGTGGACAAAGATTACCGCAGCACCGGCCACCCTTATGGCCTCTTTGAATGCCTCTCGGGGGTGTATGAGCGACTCATTAAGGGTGCCTGAACTGACCTCATATTCCTTAATTAGACGATTTTTGACATCAAGTATAAGGCAATAGAATTTTTCCTGAGACAGTGTCTTGAGCCTTGGGGCAAAATATTCATAGACCGATTGACTACCCTGAAAGACCGCTCCACTACAGGCCTTTTCTGCTACAAGTCTCTTGCCAATCTCAAAGGCGGCCTTTAGCTGGGCTATCTTTGCATCTCCAAGCCCTGTGATCTCCCGAAGTTCCTTGTGTGTGGCCGCATCAATAGACCTGAGAGATCCAAAACGATTAATTATCTCCATTGCAAGGGATAAGGCATTTTTGGTTCCACACCCTGTCCGTAAGATAATAGCAAGGAGTTGGGCATCCGATAGTTTGTCTGCACCCAAAGTCAAGAGCCTCTCACGAGGCCTCTCAAATTGGGGCATCTCTTTGATCTTGTCCATTAGGGTTGATTATTCATAAATTGGCGCGATAGGGTTGAGATTGTCACCCTATCGCGTAACATGCTATTTTTTCTTGTTCGCTGGCTTCTTCTCGGCTGGTTTCTTGTCTGTGGCCTTTGTACCGCATTTGCCTCCGCTCTTTGCACCAGACTTACATGCCATAGTCTCCTCTCCTTTCGTTGTTTAATCAAGACAGAATTGATTATATCACACAAAGGCCGATGATGCACAAACAGCCATCAGTCAAAAAACTGCTGTTAACCCAAAAATGCAGTTGCAGCGGAGGCAGGACTGCCAAAACCCTTTTAACTCTGAAGCGGTATCGCTCATAAGCTCTTTGGGGCAATCACTCCTTATATTATTGGAAAAATCGCTCAAGTTAGATAAAAAATGGGACAGTAATATTGTAACGGAATTCCCTTCGTGGTATAATAGCCCTCATGTCAACCCAAGCAGCCATAGAGAAAGACTCTCCTACAGAGACCACAGAGACGGCCATTACCGATCAGGTCAGTGATTATCTCACAAGGCTTCAGGTGTTAAACGAAGTTAGGCTTAAGGAGCTGTCACTAATAGAGCGAGTGGTGCGCGTTGAGGAGGAACTAAGGAACCTGAGAGAGATGGAGTTGATGCGTCATGAGGCACTAATGAGGGAGATGAACACCCGTTTTGAGGCCTCACAAAAGGAGAGGGATACCCGTTTTGTAACACTGCAAAAGGAGATGGATACCCGTTTTGAGGCCTTACAAAAGGAGATGAACACCCGTTTTGAGGCCTTACAAAAGGAGATGAATACCCGTTTTGAGACACTAATGAGGGAGATAGATACCCGTTTTGAGACACTGCAGAAGGGGATGAACACCCGTTTTGAGTCCCTTGAAAAGAGACTTTCTTTTACCCAGTGGTTTATTGCCACATTGGTAGCAGTCTTTACGGCCTATGTAACTTTCTCTCCATTACTTGATCGTTAACCTTGTTTTTTTTCACGCTATCGGTCTTTGAAGACACCTTTCCTGTTACAGTATTCCAAGATGCTACACCTTGAGCACCAGGGCGAGATAGGCTTACAGATATTCTGTCCGAAGGTCACTAAGTAGCGGTTGATCTCTATCCAATAACGCTTGGGTATCACGGTCTTTAAGGCTATTTCGGACTGTTTGGGATTAGAGGTATCAATAAGTCCCCACCGGTTTGGTATCCTGTGCACATGGGTATCTACGCATATTGCTGGTCTACCAAACCCGATGGAGATTACTAAATTGGCGGTCTTTCTACCTACGCCTTTAAGGTTCAAGAGGTCTTCCAACCGCTCTGGTACCTTAGAACCATACTTATTGCACAGTTCAGAGCATATCTCAAAAATCCTCTTACCCTTTGTCCTGTAAAAGCCTGCGGGATATATAAGGGAGGCAATCTCATCAGGACTAAGGCGTAGCATGTCTTTAGGTGTATTGGCCCTTTGAAATAACCTCTCTGAGGCCTCTGCCGTAACCTTGTCTTGGGTCCTTAGGCTGATAATACAGGCTATGAGCACCCTAAAGGGGTCTCTCTGTCTTTTTGAGTCCTCCTCTACCCAAGGGGTATCAAACCCCTTGGCCTGCCTTTTAAGGAGTGCCCATGCCTTAGGAAAGTCCTTTGGTCTCAAGGTTCGTAGGTAATGGCCTCTACCGGACAGTTCTCGGCAGCCGCCTCACAGCAGCCTGCATACTCGCAGCCCTCTTCGTCAACGACCCTTGAGAGCCCAAGTTGTTCGTCCACATGAAACACAGAGGGACATATCTCCTCACACCTGCCACAACCGATGCACTTGTCTTCATCAATACTCAATCTCATAGTTTTCTCTCCCATTTGCATTAATGTAGGAGAACGGTGGCTTTAAATATTGTTACCAATGTTCTACTGCCCTGACTTTGGGTTTACGCCCCGTGCACAATAATGTTATCATAATTGGCATTGCCGAAGTGGCGGAATTGGCAGACGCACCAGGTTCAGGGTCTGGCGGTCGCAAGGCTGTGCGGGTTCGAATCCCGCCTTCGGCACTCTAACAAGAGGGCTCTTTGAATTGTCCACTTTTAGCCCACTTTTTGCAATTTTTAGCGGTTGACAATAGAGACCGTTAACAATTATCATTTCTAATAAACCCGTGGGGGAGGCTAAGCAGCCTGAGAGTTCCCTTCAGTAGGGAAGACCCCTTGAACCTGATGCGGGTAATACCGACGGAGGAAACGGGAGTTTAAGAAAATCTCACGACCTCTGTCTTATCTAAGACAGGGGTCTTTTAGTTTGGAGGGTTTATGACTATCAGGCTTAATGGTTCAGGGCATGAGACAAAGGCAGAGACTATTGGAGGGCTGCTCAATGAATTGGGGATACCACCAGACAGGGTAGCGGTAGAGCAAAACTCAAAGATAGTCAAGAGGGTTGATGTGGAGACTACTACTATCTCAGAGGGTGATGTGATAGAGATAGTGAATTTCGTAGGAGGTGGTTAATGGACGATAGGCTTGTTATTAGGGGAATAGAATTTAATTCAAGATTGTGGGTCGGCACGGGTAAGTATAAAGACTTTGAGCAGACCGCTAAGGCCATTGAGGCCTCTGGTGCAGATGTAGTTACAGTGGCCGTCAGGAGGGTCAATATTACCGATAGAAACTCTCCAAACCTATTGGACTACATTGACCCAAAGAGATACAAGATACTGCCAAACACTGCCGGCTGCTACACCGTTGAGGATGCCTTGAGATACGCAAGGCTTGCCCGTGAGGCAGGTGTCTCAGACCTTATAAAACTTGAGGTCATTGGTGATGAAAAGACCCTCTTTCCTGATGTGATTGGGCTCCTTAGGGCCACCGAGATATTGGCAAAGGAGGGCTTTATTGTATTTCCTTACACAAATGACGACCCAATTATGGCAAAGAGACTGGAGGACGCTGGGGCTGCAGCAGTGATGCCCCTCGGTGCACCTATAGGCTCAGGACTTGGGATAAGAAACCCATATAACATAAAAATCATATTAGAATTTGCTAAGGTGCCTGTCATAGTTGATGCCGGCGTTGGCACTGCCTCAGATGCCACAATTGCCATGGAATTGGGGTGTGATGCGGTACTGATCAATACCGCCATTGCAGGGGCCAAAGACCCTATAGCAATGGCCGAGGCCATGAAACACGCCACTATTGCAGGCCGATTGGCTTATAAGGCCGGGAGAATTGCCAAAAAACTCTATGCCACTGCAAGTAGTCCCTATGATGGAATGCTGACATAGTAAGCTAACACTGTGAATAAGGATAGTATATACCTCATTACCGATAGACAGCTCTTCAAAACCGATTTAGGACTTTACAGTGCCCTGCAGGAGGCACTAAAGGCAGGTGTAAGGATGATACAGCTCCGAGAAAAGGGGCTCAAAGACAGGCCACTCTTAGAGATGGCTTATAGGTTAAGGGAATTGACAGCCCAATATGGGGCAAGTCTATTTATCAACGACAGGGCCGATATAGCCCTTTGCGTAGGTGCTGATGGTGTGCATCTCGGACAGTCCAGCATGCCAGCATCTGCTATTCGCCCGATTTTAAAGGCCAATATGAAGATAGGGGTCTCTACCCATAGTCTTGCGGAGGCACTCTTAGCAGAACAGGAAGGGGCAGATTTTATCACCCTTGGGCCTATCTATGAGACGCCCTCTAAAAAGGCCTACGGCCCACCATTGGGGATTGATACCCTTAAGGAGGTTACTAAAAGGATAGGCTTGCCTGTCTTTGCCATTGGTGGTATAAAGACCCACAATGCAGAGGCAGTCATAGAGGCAGGTGCAAAGGGCATTGCCCTTATAAGCGGCATATTAACTGAGCCTGATGTGTATGGGACAACAAAGAGGTTTCTACAAATTTTAGGAGAGTCAAGATGAGACAGATAGAGGCGGCCCGAAAGGGCATTATTACAGAAGAGGTAAGGCAGGTTGCAAAGGATGAGTCTATAAGCCCCGAGACGCTTGCTATGGAGATTAGTGAAGGTAGGGCAGTGATTACCAAAAATCGCCTTAGAAGCTTCAGACCCCTCGGCATTGGCAGAGGTCTTAGGACTAAGATAAATGCCAACATAGGGACCTCAAAGGACAGCATTGCCTACGATGAAGAGATGGAAAAACTAAGGGTGCTTGTAAAATACGGTGCCGATGCGGTGATGGACCTCTCAACAGGTGGCAATCTAAGGGACTTCCGTAGGAGGCTCATTGCAAACTCTCCTATAGCAGTGGGCACCGTGCCCATCTACGATGCAGTTGTAAGGGCCGTTGAGACCTACGGAGGCATTGTCAAGATGACTGCCGATGACCTCTTTGAGGCGATTGAAGAACACTTAGAGGACGGTGTGGACTTTATTACCGTGCACTGTGGTGTCACAAGAGATGCCATTGAGAGATTAAAAAAAGACCGACGGCTCCTTGATGTGGTAAGCAGAGGTGGATCATTCCTCTTAGAGTGGATAATTTATAATGATGCCGAAAACCCCCTCTACGAGCAATATGACAGGCTCCTTGAGCTTGCGCTGAAGTACGATGTGACCCTCAGTCTTGGTGATGGCTTTAGGCCCGGATGCCTTGCCGATGCCACCGACAGGAGCCAGGTTCAAGAGCTCCTCACCCTTGGGGAACTCAGAGACAGGGCACTTGTGGCCGGTGTGCAGAGCATCATTGAGGGACCCGGTCATGTGCCACTCAATCAGGTTGAGCTAAACATAAGGCTCCAAAAGGAGATCTGTAAAGGTGCCCCCTTTTATGTCCTTGGCCCACTGGTCACAGACTGTGCCATGGGCTACGACCACATTGCAACCGCCATTGGTGGCGCTGTGGCTGGTATGGCAGGGGCAGACTTCCTCTGCTATGTGACCCCAGCAGAACACATCAGATTACCCAATGTGGAGGATGTCAAAGAGGGTGTAATTGCGGCAAAGATAGCGGCCCATGCGGCAGACATTGCAAAGGGGCTTCCTTCTGCCTTAGGGCGTGACCGTAAAATGGCCCAATGTAGGAAGAACCTTGACTGGGAAGGCCAGATCGCCCTCAGCTTTGACCCTGATAGGGTGAGGGCCTGGCGCGCTGAGAGACCACCAAGAGACAACGAGGCCTGTAGCATGTGCGGCGAGTTATGTGCCATAAAGACCGTGCATCGGGCATTATCATCGTAAAAAGAAGGAGGTAGTCTTAAATTGAAGAGTTATCGCAAAGAGCTGTGGTTCAATGTCCCCACAAGGCGAGCCTTTATAAATATCACACCTAAGGTCAATGAGTGCCTAAAGGAGAGTGGGATCAGAGAGGGCCTCGTGCTCGTAAATGCCATGCACATCACCGCATCGGTATTCATAAATGACGATGAGTCAGGCCTACATCACGACTTTGAGATATGGCTTGAGAAGTTGGCACCACATGAGCCAGTGGGTCAGTATCGCCACAATGTCGGTGAGGACAATGCCGATGCCCATCTCAAGAGGCAGATCATGGGGCGTGAGGTCGTAGTTGCCATCACCAATGGAGAACTTGACCTCGGTCCATGGGAGCAAATCTTCTACGGAGAGTTTGACGGTAGGCGTAAAAAAAGGGTGCTTATTAAGATCATAGGCGAATAGTAGAGATCAACATTGTAAAGTGAGAGGTGCGATCTTGTCTGAGCCCCTCCAGCGCAGGAGATTGTCAGTAATTTTGGACAAGACTGATTGCTACCCTCAGATTTACCTCATAGGCTATAATAACGGCCATGCAAAAGACCCTGATCCAGCCCAATGAACTGACCATTGAAGACCTCCCAAAGGTCCCTGTGGTGCTCAATAGTGTATCCTCAAGGTTTATCCAAAACAACAGGGTCATACCCATTGAGTACAGACACAACTGTCTGAAGATTGCCCTCTCAGAACCGATAGACTGGTCTGTGGTAGATGCCCTCAGGGTGGCCACCCTATCAGATGTGCATGTCTATAGGATTAGCAAGGAGGTGGCTGAAGAATACATCTCTAAGTTCTACGGTAAAGACTCGCAGAACATCAATAGGGTGATTGAAGACTTAGCAGAGGGGTCATCTACTGTTCAGAAAGACGAAGAAGAGCAAGACATAGGGCACTTAAAAGACCTCGCCTCTGAGGCCCCGATCATAAGACTTGTCAATATCCTAATCAGCCGAGCCGTTGAGAACAGGGCTAGTGACATACATATTGAGCCCTTTGAGGATGAATTGAAGGTGCGGTATCGCATAGACGGTGTACTCCATGAGGTAGAGTCAATCCCAAAGAACCTTCAGGCCGCTATTGTATCAAGGCTTAAGATAATGGCAAGGCTCAATATAGCCGAACGGAGACTGCCACAAGACGGAAGGATAAAGCTAAAGGTCAACAACAAGGAGATAGACCTGAGGGTATCCACTGTGCCAATCGTATATGGCGAAAGCGTGGTTATGAGGATACTCCGCAAAGAAGGTATCGTAATAGACCTCACTCAGCTTGGTTTTTTGCCTGATACACTCAAGGCCTTTGAGGCCCTAATAATGAAACCAAACGGGATTATCCTCGTAACTGGCCCCACTGGTAGCGGTAAGACCACCACACTTTACGGTGCCCTTGATAAGATCAACTGTCCTGATAAAAAGATCATCACCGTTGAAGACCCTGTGGAATACCAACTAAAGGGTATAAATCAGATACAGGTCAAGCCCAATATAGGGCTCAACTTTGCCAACACCCTAAGGCACATCGTCCGTCAGGACCCTGACATAATAATGATTGGTGAGATCAGGGACCTTGAGACCGCTGAGATAGCCATACAGTCTGCCCTTACAGGACATCTGGTATTCTCAACGCTCCACACAAACGATGCCCCCAGTGCCATTACCCGCCTGATAGACATGGGCCTTGAGGGATTTCTGCTCTCCTCTACCATAAGGGGTATCCTTGCACAAAGGCTTGTAAGGGTGATATGTCCCCAATGCAAGACCCTTGACCCTGAACAATTGGGCAAAGAGGATATAGCCACACACACCAATGGGAGGGACTTTCAACTCTTCTATGGACGGGGATGTGAGTATTGCTCTAATACGGGCTTTTATGGTCGCATGGGTATATATGAACTCCTGATCGTTGACGACGCAATACGCAGCCTGATCCTGAAGAACGCCGATTCAAATGTACTAAGGGCTGAGGCAAGGAAAAGGGGGATGAGGAGCCTGCTTGAGGACGGCTATGAGAAGGTCATTCAAGGGCTTACTACCTATACCGAGGTCTTAAGAGTTACACAGGAGTCTTAAGGGATGCCTCAATTTGCCTACAAGGCAACCACCAGAGAGGGCCAGATAGTTGAAGGCTACTTTGATGCCTATGATGAAAAGA
>Ga0308411_10001264_pt1 | contig 17227 bp, 18 predicted proteins | sample HotsprottomLayer_2_FD_203530 | JGI IMG/M metagenome (GOLD analysis project Ga0308411, IMG submission 203530) | Hot spring phototrophic mat microbial communities from Octopus Spring, Yellowstone National Park, Wyoming, United States -... | ecosystem: Environmental > Aquatic > Thermal springs >...
GCAACTACCCATGACAACAAGAAGGTATATTTTTGTTGCCCTGTTCGGCGCAAACTTCAAGACCATGGACAATATGTCTGCCTTTGAACACAGCGTCAATCTGGTGGTAAATGAGAAGGACCTCTCAAATATCAGGGTGATACTAAAAAAGACGATAGCAGATAACGAGCAGTTCTATAAGGTATTTAAAGAGAGCCTACAGAAATACGGCAAGATGTAGTGAGGGATGTGTCTTTCTTAAGCCCTCCTTTGGGATAACTTGTAGGGGTTGTATGTGGTGTGGTAATTCCCATCAAGGGTTTGTAGGATTCCATGAATAGCTGTAGGACTCCGCATAGATATAACAAAAAACCCCAACAAGTGGGCACAAGAGGATATGGAAATTGTCTCCCTTAAAAGAGATAATTCACCCCTCACTCAAAGTGGAGAATAAATTGATAGAGTCAAATACTCCTCCCCTCCACACTGGGGGGGAGAGTTTTATTTTTTCCCATAAGGATACCATTGAAGGTTAAAGTCATGTTAAAATAGCCCATGTTCACAATGTCATTGTTATTAACAAGGACGAGCTAATCATAAATCGCCCATCTGCCTGTCTGTATCCTAATGAATACACAAACTATCCACCAACAGGCCAACTGTGGCTTTGAGATATCTGCCGCCGCTCAGAGGTTACATACCTTGAAAAAGTACCTTGGGTGTGAGACATGAGGCTTACCTTAGGCTTCTCTCCCTGCCCAAACGATACCTATATCTTTTTTGCCCTGTTTTATGGCCTTGTAAGGGTAGAGGGCATTGACTTTGAGTGTGTTATTGATGATGTAGAGACCCTCAATGGCCTTGCCCTTGATGGAAGGCTTGAGGTCTCAAAGGTCTCCTGTCATGCCTATTTTTACTTAAGGGATCGTTACAGGTTTCTTAATTATGGTGCCGCCTTTGGCAGGGGCTGCGGGCCATTGGTGGTCTCAAGGGAGGAGCTAATGCCATCAGGGCTTTCAGGACTAAAGATGGCAGTGCCAGGGCGATACACCACTGCGATGCTACTGTTGAAACTATTTGCAGCCCAGCAAGGGATTACCCTTGCCGAGACAGTAGTCATGCCCTTTAATCAGATAATGGCTGCAGTGAAGGACGGCCGTGTTGATGTAGGCCTAATAATCCATGAGGGGAGATTTACATTCCAGACCTATGGGCTCAAAGAGGTTGTAGACCTTGGAGGCTGGTGGGAAGAGGAGACAGGATTACCGATCCCCTTAGGAGGTATTGTGGCAAGTAGGTCGCTTACAGATAGGACAATAAGTGTAATTGAGCAGTTGATAAGCGACAGCATTGCCTATGCCGATGCTAATCCCTCTTCAGCAATGCCTTTTATTAAGCGACATGCCCAAGAACTCTCTGATGATGTGATAAAAAGCCATATAGGACTTTATGTAAATGACTACAGTAGGAAACTGCCCTTTGAGGGACAAAGGGCCTTAGAAGAACTAATAAAACGGACAGAAGGGGTGATATGATGGATAAGGCCTTAGAGACTTTTACAAGGGAGCCAAGGATAGCCTACTTCTCTATGGAGATTGGTGTTAGGAGCGATATGCCTACTTACAGCGGTGGGCTTGGGGTGCTTGCAGGTGACACAATAAAGTCTGCAGCTGACCTTAATCTCCCCTTAGTTGCGGTTACTCATCTGACAAAGAAGGGATATTTCAGACAGGAGATAGATGCCTATGGTAGACAACAGGAACTACCAGAGGAATGGGACCCCTCAAGGTTTATGAGACAGCTTAAGGAGAAGGTCGTTGTTAGCATTGAAAATAGGGATGTGTATGTGTGTGGTTGGCTGTATATCGTCAAGAGTGAGTCTGGTGGCAGTGTGCCAATAATATTCCTTGATACAGACCTGCAGGAAAATACCGCAGAGGATAGGCTGATTACCCAATACCTATATGGTGGTGATGCGGCCTATCGTTTTAAGCAAGAGATGGTACTTGGCGTAGGGGGTACCCGTTTACTGGATGAACTCGGTTTTCAGATCAAGAAGTTTCATATGAACGAGGGGCACTCAAGCCTCCTCACTGTGGAACTACTTAGGCTCTTTAAAAAGGACATTGAAGAGGTATGGGATGAGAGGCTTGTGTGGAACGCCGAAAAGGTGCGTAGCCTCTGTGTCTTTACCACCCACACACCTGTGGAGGCAGGCCATGACAAGTTCCCCTATGACCTCGTAAAGAGGCTCTTTACAGAGCCGATACCCATCAGTGTGCTTCAGGAGTTTGGTGGCAGAGATGTGCTCAATATGACATTGCTTGCCCTAAACCTCAGTAATTATATAAATGGCGTAGCTAAAAAGCACGGCGAGGTCTCACAGCACATGTTCCCAGGTTACGAGATCCACGCAATTACCAATGGAGTGCACTCCTACACCTGGACCTCTGAACCTTTTAGAAAATTGTATAACAAGTATTTTCCGGGCTGGGCAAATGAACCTGCCATGCTTGTAAGGGTAGAGAGGATCCCACCAGAAGAGCTTTGGCAAGCCCATATAACGGCAAAAAGGCAACTGATTGACTATGTAAACAGGGAGACCAATGCTGGGCTTAATTACGATACCCTCACTATAGGCTTTGCGAGGAGGGCTACGGCCTACAAGAGGGCAGATCTCCTTTTTAAAGACCTCAATAGGCTATGTAAAATAGGCGAGGGCAGGCTCCAGATCGTATATGCAGGCAAGGCCCATCCCCGTGATGAGCAGGGCAAGCAACTCATCCAGAAGATCCACGAAATCAAGGAGCGTATAAAGGACAAGATAAAGGTGGCCTATCTAAAAAACTACAATATGGATGTGGCCTTAAAGATCGTCTCAGGTGTAGATGTTTGGCTTAATACACCCTTAAGACCCCTTGAGGCCTCGGGCACAAGCGGTATGAAGGCCTCCCACAACGGGGTGCCAAACTTTAGCGTCCTTGATGGTTGGTGGATTGAAGGGCACATTGAGGGTCACACAGGCTGGTCAATTGGTCCCTTAGATGTCTCTGCCGATCCCGACAAAGATGCCGAAGACCTCTATTATAAATTAGAGCATGTGATCATCCCGCTTTATTATCAAGACAGAAAAGGCTGGATAAAGGTCATGCAGGATGCCATAGGAAAGAACGCCTACTTCTTCAACTCCCATCGCATGATGAGGAGGTATGTAACCGAGGCGTATATACGATAAGGGGGGACATTGTGCCTAAAAAGATAAAGGTTAGGTCACCAATTGTAGAGATTGATGGCGATGAGATGGCAAGGGTATTGTGGCACATGATTAAAGAGAAGCTCATATTGCCCTATCTTGAGATAGATATTGACTATTATGACCTCGGCATTAAGCACAGAGATGAGACCGAGGATAGGGTAACCCTTGATGCGGCAGAGGCGATTAAGAGGTTTAGAGTAGGTGTGAAGTGTGCTACCATTACGCCAAATGCGGCACGACTTAAGGAATATTCTCTTAAGCAACTATGGAAGAGCCCCAACGGCACGATTCGGTCTATCTTAGATGGCACTGTATTTAGAAAGCCCATTGTTGTTAGTAATATCCCTCCGGCAGTCAACTCTTGGAAAAGGCCCATTGTTATAGGCCGTCATGCCTATGGCGATATTTATAAAGATACGGAGATGGCCATTGATAGACCTGGAAGGGTAGAGTTGACCTTCAAACCTGCCGATGGCTCTGAGCCCCAGACCCTTCTGGTGCATGAGTTTAAGGGTAGTGGTGTGGTGATGGCTATGCATAACCTTGAGGGTTCTATCAGGAGCTTTGCAAGATCTTGCATCAACTATGCCCTCAGTGAGGGTATAGACCTCTGGTTTGGGGCTAAAGATACCATATCTAAGACCTATCACGGCTATTTCAGGGACCTCTTTCAGTCTGAGATAGACAGGGTGGCCGATAGGTTTGCTTCAGCAGGGATTAATTACAGGTACCTCCTTATTGACGACGCAGTGGCCCAGATAATGAAGTCTCAGGGTGGTATGCTGTGGGCCTGTATGAACTACGATGGCGATGTTATGTCTGACATGGTAGCAGCAGGCTTTGGCAGCCTTGGATTGATGACCTCAGTGTTAGTGTCACCAGACGGGTGTTTTGAATACGAGGCTGCCCATGGCACCGTTACAAGACACTATTATGAGTATCTGAAGGGCAATAAGACATCTACGAATCCTATAGCCTCAATCTTTGCATGGACAGGGGCCATTGCCAAAAGGGGCGAATTAGACGGTACCGCTGAGGTGGTAGACTTTGCAAGGCAACTTGAAAGGACAGTGATAGGGACCGTTGAATCTGGCATAATGACTAAAGACCTGGTGGCCATTGCAGACCCCCCTGTAGAGAGATATGTAACTACTGAAGAGTTCATTGAGTCCCTGAGTGAGAGATTGCAGGAGATTATATCAAATAAGAGAGATGCTTAGATGTCCAAAATATTGCATAGGTCAAAATCACACATGCAGCACCCTTGGTGAGAGGCACTAATGCAATGCTGGTCACAGACGAAAAGGTATCGCTCATAAGCTTTTCGGGGCAATCTCTTCCCTTATTATTGGGGAAATCGCTCAATTTAGGTAACATATATTATCCCTGTAATTGACACCCTCGCACATGGATGATATGATTTTAAGGCCTCGTTTGCTTTAGATTATAGGCTTGGGAGAGGCAAGCATCTTCCAAAGGTTCGTAAAAAGGGGAGCACATGGGGTGTATTCCCTGTGAAGAATTTCACGAAAAAAAGGAATTTTGAAAAATACAGATACAATTCATACCAGCGACCTATTCGCCTTATGAGTGAAATGGAAAGACCCTTTTTAAATAAGACCGCTCTAATCACAGGCAGCTCAAGGGGTATTGGCAAGGCCATAGCACAAATCCTTTCTGATAAGGGCTGCAACATTGTGCTTAACTATACAAGACAGGGCGGTTCCTCAGAGGAGCAGGCCTATAGCCTCGCCTCAGAGATTCAAGCAAAGGGTTGTAAAAGCCTCGTTATCAGGGCAGACATAGCTTCAAAAGAGGCAGTGAAGGAGATCTTTTTAAAGATAAGAGAAAACTTTGATGGGCTTGACTTCCTCATCCTAAATGCCGCAAGGGCACCTTTTAGACCCCTTGAGAGGCTCTTTGAAAGAGAACTCAAGATGCTCGTAGAGGTAAACCTCTATGGCAATCTCTTTTGCATCAAAGAGGCCCTGCCGTTACTTGAGCAGTCAAAGGGCAAAATCGTCTTTATTTCAAGCCTCGGAAGCAGGTTCTATAACCCCTCATATCCGTTGGGCATAATGAAGGCCGCAATGGAGGCAGTAGTGAGAGACCTCTCCTGTAGCCTTGCCGATAAGGGCATTATCGCAAACGCTGTATGTGGCGGTATTGTCAAGACCGACTCTTTTAAGATATTACGACAATTATGGGAGGCAATAGAGGAGTTACCAGAAAGCCAATTTGTTGAGCCCAACGAGATAGCCCATACTGTGGCCTTCCTCTGTTCAGATGAGAGTAGCGGTATAAGGGGGCAGACCATTGTGGTTGACCGAGGGTTAAGCAACAGTTTAATAGGCTTAAGGCCAAAGGGGTGAGCACGCATTCCACAAATACCTCCCTTTGTAACAGCAGTGTTTGGCCAAAAAGGGGTTTTTAGTAAGTGAAATTCAGGGCATACAAGGAATGGTTAAGTTTTGACAATACCGCATAGAGGAGATAAAGGAGGCGTTTAATGGGTAACAACCTTATCACTTATGAGCAGGTTCTTGAGGAGACCAGAAGGGCCATTGCAGAGACTCTCAACATTGATGTAGCAAAGATAAAACCTGAGAGTTCCCTTATCAAGGACTTAGGGGCTGAATCCCTGGACTTTCTTGACATCAACTATAGGCTTGAGCAGAGGTTTGGCATTAAGATGGCAAGGCGCTTTATCCTTGAGCATGTAGAGGAGATGCTTGGTGAAGGGGTAGCGATAGACGACACCGGCAAACTCACCAATAATGCCATTGAGTTACTAAAGATCAGGCTCGGTGAAAAGGCAAAGGACCTAAAGCCGGGTATTTATATTGATGAGGTCACATCGCTAATTACTGTTGAGTTCCTTGCTCAGGGGGTTATGGATATACTCCAGAGATTGCCCGAACACTGCACTTGTAGCACATCCCAATGGAGGATAGGTGAGCAGATGCAGATAGTCTGTGGGGCCTGTGGGGCACCTGCTGAGTACCCTACCGGCGATGACCTGATAGTGGAGTTTATACAGAAAGTTCAGGCAGAAAGAAAGATCTTTTAGTAGCCCATAGAGCCATGAAAAAAAGGGTCGTGATCACGGGCTATGGCATGATAACCCCCCTCGGTAGGGATGCAGAGGAGACTTTCCAAAGGGCCGCTCAGGGCAGATCAGGTATTGATTTTATCAAGTCCTTTGATACCAGCAACTTACCCTGCCGTATTGGTGGTGAGATAGATGACCAGTGGCTCCATCCATTAATATCGGACAGGCTCACAAGGTACACATCAAGGGGAGGTCTGCTCTTTATAAAGTCCACTGAGGAGGCCTACAGAATGGCCCAATTGGAGACCATCACAGACCGTTACAGCATTGGCCTATCTGTGGGTAGTCACGGTGATAATCCAACTGTAAAGGATATGGCCTTTCTACATCGCTACTATGATGGTAATGGGAAATGGGATACCGCCAGACTCTGGGACGCAGCAGGGGGTTACCAGCTACTGAACTTCATGAAGAGAAAGCCCGATATGGTCTCGGCCTTAGTAGCCCACAGGTTTGATGCACGCGGGATTAACATCACTACTGCCTCTGCCTGTGCAGCAGGGGCGCAGGCGATTGGTGAGGCCTTTAGGGCTATTAGAGATGGCAGGGCCAAGGTCATGATTGCAGGTGGTGCAGAGGCTGTGGTTGATTTCTTTGGCCTTGTAGGTTTTATATCCCTTAAGGCCTTATCAGAGCGATATGTCATCCCCCAGACGGCATCCCGTCCCTTTGACCGTAAGAGGAACGGTTTCGTGATCTCTGAGGGTTCGGCAACCCTTATACTTGAAGATTATGGGCATGCCCTTAAAAGGGGCGTTACCATTTACGGTGAGTTGTTGGGTTACGGTGCCTCTGCCGATGCATACAGGATTACAGACATCCATCCAGAGGGGCTTGGGGCTGTAATAGCCATGAGAAAGGCTATAAAGGACGCCAACCTTACTATTGAGGATGTGCAATACATCAATGCCCACGGCACATCAACGGTTCAAAACGACCTCATAGAGACCCTTGCCATTAAGAAGGTTTTCGGTGAGAGGGCAAAGGACATCCCTGTAAGTTCCAATAAGTCAATGCTTGGACATACCATAGCCGCAGCAGGTGCCATTGAGTGTGTGTTAACGATGATGGGTATCAACAATTCATTGATCCTACCCACTATCAACTATGAATATCCAGATCCAAGGTGTGACCTAAATTATGTGCCAAATCAGGCCCTCAGGCGTGAGCACAGTATCGCATTGAGTAACTCCTTCGGTTTTGGTGGTCAAAATGCCTGTCTCTGCATAGGCAAATACACACCATAGAGGCAAGGTTTGTATCCACCAATTGCCATAACTGCTATAGGTACCGTGTTGCCCGTTGGTGTAGACCTTGATGATCTCCTTGAGACCTTAACCTCAAACTCTGATATGCCAAATCCCATACCGTTAGAGGACTTTTTTCAGATAAGTACACACAGCCTCTGTGAAATAGGGCCCTCAGACCTAAAAATACACCCAAAAGAGGCCCGCATAATGGACAAACACTCCTTGATGCTCCTGAAGGCCTCGGAAGAGGCATATGGTCAGTCGGGGCTATCCTCATACGATGCCGAAGACAGGGGCCTCTTTGCAGCCCTTGGTATGGTTGACTATCGCATAGAAGACCTCCTACCAGCAGTAAAGAAGTCCATTAATGGGGGTATCTTAGATTACCGCACCTTTTTTAAGAAGGGCTATCAGGAGATATATCCCCTTTGGCCACTGTCTATGCTCAACAATATCGCCCTTTGTCAGGTGGCAATCAGGCTTTCTATAAGGGGCGAAAATGCCGTCTTTTCGCCCCATTCAGACGCCTCCCTTTGGGCCGTCCATGAGGCGGCCATGGCACTTGCAAGAGGCCATTGTAGAGGGGCACTCTCAGGCGGTGTAAGCGAGGTGGTCTCTCTAAATAGCCTAATAAGATATGTCTTATCTAACACAAACCATAGCAGGCTAATGGGCCAAGCAATCTATGAAGCGGTGCCTTATAAGATGGCAGAGGGTTCTGCAATCCTTGCCATTGAGAGGCTCTGTGATGCAAATCAGAGAGGGGCAATACCCATTGCCATGATCGCAGGCTTTGGCTCGGCCTTTGGCTTTGACGATACACACGCAGGCCCCAAGATGGAGGCCATCAAACAGTCTATGCAAGTGGCCCTTAAGGCCGCAGGGATTGGGCCCTCTGAGGTGGATGTCCTATTTAGTCACCACGACCAAAGGATACCTGAGGGTGTTAACGAGAAGGCCGCCATTGATAGCCTATTTGCAAAGGCCATGACTGTGTGCTGCACAAAGCCTAAGGTGGGTGACATGCTCACAGGTGCAGGGGCCTTTGATATAGCCCTTGCAGTGGCAATGCTCCAAAGTAAAAAACTGGGATATGCCTTGATAAACGCCTTCAGTGTTGAGGGCAATGTGGCCTCAATGGTTCTACGGGGTGTTGGACAATGAGATTCCTCTATTACGATAGGATTGAGGACATAGAACCCCAGCGTAGGATTATTGGCAGCAAGGCCTTTGCACTGTCGGAGGAGTTTTTTAGGAGACACTTTAGTAAGGAACCCTTAGTGCCTGGGGTCATTTACATTGAGGCAATGGCCCAATTGCTTGGGTGGCTAATAATATACTCATATGATTTTAGACTCTCTGCAGTAATGACACTACTTGAAGGGGTAAAGATTGAACCGGCCTTAAGGCCGGGCTTTAAGGCCGAGATACACGGGGAGTTGCTCAACTCCTCTTTAAGGGATAGCCTCGGCAGGGCATGGATAATAGTAGAGGGCAAGGAGATTGCACGGATAGAGCGCATCATTTACACACACTTTAGAGATGTAGATAGCAAGATGCTCAAAGAATGGTTCCACTACTATTGCGGGCTTAACCCATGAGTAAAAAGAGGGCCTTCGTTACAGGACTTGGCATAGTGAGCCCCCTCGGGCTTGGGGTAAGTAAAAATTGGGATGCTGCACTAAAGGGACACTGTGCAATAGTGTCAATCCAAGACTTATATCCCGAAAGCCCCATCTATGCTGCCGGTGTAATTAACCAGTCAGACAGGGATACAATCAGTGAGACCTTTCCAATTGAGGCAAAAAATGAGGGGGAGGCCCGCACACTATTTGCCCTCTGGGCGGCTCAGGAGGCATTAACTGATGCTATGCTTAAAGACACCAGTGGCCTTAAAGTAGGTGTGTCCTTTGCATCAGGTCTTGGGATTAACCGATTAGAAGATATTGTCTTAGGGTATAAAGACAACTCTTTTGATTATGGGCACTATCTTAAGCGTTTTACCGAGATCCATAGAGAGTCAATCATGAGAAACAACTCCCACAGACCTGCCGCACTGATAGCCCGTAGGTTTGGACTCAGGGGAGGGAACATCACCTCTACCTCTGCCTGCGCCTCTGCCACGCAGGCTATTGGAATAGCCCTCAGGACTGTGCAGAGGGGTGAGGCAGACATAATGCTTGCAGGTGGGGCAGATTCAATGATTAACCCAATTGGCCTTGTATTTTTTGTTCTCCTTGGTGCCGCCTCTACAAACAGAGATGCCAACTGTTGCCGTCCCTTTGACAGGCGGCGCTCGGGGCTTGTGATGGGCGAGGGTGCGGCCTTTTTGGTAATTGAGTCAGAAGACAGTGTCCAAAGGAAGGATGCAAAGGTATACTGCGAGATAGCTGGCTATGGGACCTCAATGGATGCCTATCAGGTAACGGCCCCTGAGCCAGAGGGCACAGGGGCCTATTACTCAATGAAGAGGGCCATTGAAGATGCCGGCATCTCAACAACCGAAATAGACTACATCAATGCCCATGGCACGAGCACAAAGCTTAATGACCTCGCTGAGACCATTGCCATCAAAAGGCTCTTTGCCGAGCATGCCCACTCACTAAAGATAAATTCCACCAAGTCTCTGATTGGCCATCTGCTTGCGGCCTCAGGGGCTCCGGAGGCCGTATTTACTGTGCTTTCAGTCAGAGACGACATTGTCCATCCAACCATTAACCTTACGCAACCTGACCCGAGGTGCGACCTAAACTACACGGCAAACAGGGCCATTAAAACCCCCATTAGGGCAGCCTTGAGCAATTCCTTCGGTTTTGGAGGACAGAATGCTACGGTGGTCTTTAGAAAGGCCAAAGAGGACCTCTGTGTATGACAAAATTACCTGAAAGGAGATCCAGATGCGTTATCTACTTGTTGATAGGATCCTTGAGTGGCAGGCCAACAAGGGCATAAAGGGCATCAAGAATATTGCCATGAGTGAGGACTACCTTGAGTTTCATTTCCCTAATAGGCCTGTAATGCCAGGGGTCATGCTCCTTGAGGCACTAACACAGTTGGCAGGATGGCTTACAGCAGCATCTACCGACTTTAAAAAGTGGTTCCTCCTGAGCCAAGTTAATCAATGTAAGTTTTATAGCTTCGCCTTACCTGGTGACCATGTAGTGCTGACTATTGAGAAGGTTGATAACGAGGGGTCCACTTTTTTTAGGGGCATCGGTGTAGTAGAAGACAAAAAGAAGATTTCTGCCGACTTTTGTGGCGAACTGATTGACATTGACCGTATTGAAGATATTGAACACTACAGGCGCACCTTTCAGACCCTCACAAGGGAGTTAAAATGGCGTTAGGCAGTGTCGTCATAACAGGCCTTGGATTGCTCACCCCCCTTGGTACCAACACCGATGAAAATCTTAAGGGTGTGCTTGAAGGTCACACAGGGATAAAGAAACAGGGCGACAACGGACCGATTCAATACTACGGTAAGATAACACAATGCCCCAGACCTGAAGTCAACAGTCGCCTTGCAGGGCAATTTAAATTCCTAAATTGGGGTGGGCAACTGGCCCTTGCAGCCTCTGTGGAGGCCCTTCGGGGACATGACCTCACAACGATTGCCCCAGAGGAAAGGGCGTTTTATATGGCCACAGGCGACCTATCTAACACAGGATGCGAGTTCATGTATCCTGCTACAAGGGCAGCAAGAGACCAAATGACAAGGACTCTTGATATGTCCAAATTAAACAAGGCTGCCCTCAACAAGGTCAATCCATTTTTTCTCCTTGACAGTATTGCAAACAACCCCTTTAGTTTTATCTCTGCCTACTTTGGATTAATGGGTGACAACACCACCATTGCAAGCCTATCGCCTTGCGGGACCATTGCCTTAGACTTAGCAGTAAGGTCTATAAGGGCCAAACAATCGGCAATTGCCCTCATAGCAGCGTCTACCACATGGATTAATCCCCTCTCACTTTACGAGATGGATGGGCTCGGCCTGCTTTCACGATGCAGACATGGTGTCACATCCTATAGACCTCTTGATAGGAGAAGAGATGGTTTTATACCCTCTGAGGGAGGCTCTGCGATGGTTATTGAGCCTGAAGAATCTGCAATCAGTCGGGGTGCCCCTATCCTCGGTCGCGTGCTTGCCTGCTCAAGTGTATGCGAAAATCCACCTGAGAGGGGCATGTCTGTCCCTATTACCTTGACAAAGAGGGCCATTGAGGCAGCACTCTTACAATCAGGCACGAGCGTTGATGAGCTGGCATTTGTGTGCCTACACGGCAGTGGCTCAAGAAAGGGTGACTTATCGGAACTCCGTTCAATAAAGGAGACATTTTTCATGGCAGTGCCATTATGTGCACTAAAACCCTACACAGGGCATATGGGGGCGGCCAGTGACCTTGCAGACATAATACTCTCTCTGAAGATGCTAAAAATGGGCCTTGTGCCAGGCACACCGAACTTTACAGAGGCCGATGAGGGCTTTACAGATTTGCCTATTACTAAAGGCCACACTGAGACTAACAAAAAGAGGTTCTTATGTGTGAGTAACGGCCTCGGCAGTCAGTCAGTGGCAGTAGTCGTTGAGGTGATTTAGGGCGAGGCTCCTTGGCATAAACAGTGAAGAGGCTCAGGCACATAATTGAATACCTCTCTGTCTTACTCTTACTTAAGATTGTCCATATAACACCGAAAGGCCTCATTAAGGTGCTAAGCAAGACGCTCGGTAGCGGCCTTTATTATCTCTCAGCCCGTCGTAGGGGCATTGCCCTTGATAACCTTACAAAGGCCTACAAAGGCCAATTATCGGACCATGAGGTCAGGGCCATAGCAAAGAGGAGTTGTCAGTCCCTCATCCAGACCTTTTTGGAGGGTGCGAAGTATCATTCCCTGTTCAATAACCCTCATAGAGTGTTTGAGGTCGCAAAGGAGAGCGAGTCAATACTGCGGCTCTTTAAAAAGGCAAAGGACCTGCATACACAGTACGGTGGTTGTATATTTGTCACTCCCCACTTGGGTAATTGGGAGTTCCTGCCCCATGTAAGTGCCGCCGTAGGGATACCGCTTACTGTAGTGGCAAGACCATTGGACAATCCATACCTTGAGAGGCTCCTTTATCAGAGCCGTGTGGCCACAGGACAAATGCTCATACCCAAAAGAAACGCCTTATATAAGCTCCAACAGGCACTCCTAAGAAAGAGGTCTATCGGCATGCTGCCTGACCAAAGCACCATGAAGGGGCTTAAGGTATGGTTCTTTGGACGCCGGGCCACAGCCACGCCAATACCAGCCCTACTTTCGCTGAGATACAAAAAACCCATAGTAGTGGTGGCCTGCTGTAGGGACCACAACACTGAGGGCTTTACAGGCTTTGTAGGTGACCCTATTATGCCTATTGAGGATAGAAATGAGCGAGAGGAGGTTGAGAGGCTTACTCAGGAGTTCACAAACCACATGGAGGCAATCATCAGGCAGTATCCTGAGCAGTACCTGTGGATACATAACCGATGGAAAGAATACCCAGGAGATAAAAAAATGCAGGTACAACTGGAGGATTGAAATAAAAGTAATGGCAACATAGCCATAGTCAGCAGCTCGGTAGTGCGGTAGCAATTAGATAACTCCCTCTTGACTTCCACCCTTCCTGCCTGACCCTCCCGCTTCCTAAATAGAGTTTGGCAGAGTTGCACAATCTAATACAAAATTGCATGTATCCTGCAGTAATAATACTGCATATAAGGCCCTCAATTATATGAGGGCACCCATAGCACCTACATATTTTTCAATAACTTTTGTTGCCTATGCTTGACTCCTGATGTTTAGCATGATAAATGCGTGATTTTTTAGGCCTTGAATGTTATGAACCCGATTAGGCTCAACGACCTCATAGAGTCCTTTTTAAATAACCGTTACAGGGTTTTAAAGTTAAAACTCTTCTTTATTATTGGCATTATAGCAGGTGCCCCCTTAATACTTGTGTCGCTGATAGCCTATTTCTGGCTTTATGGCATTGCAAGAGACGATTTTGCGATCAAATTGAGTGAGAAGTTAGAGACCGCGTCCCTCTCAATAGATTTTTACATATCCGAGAAGCTCTCAGGGCTTAAGTTTCTCACCTATGCATATAGTTATGAGTCATTAACTAACAAGGAGACCCTAAATAACATATTCAATCTCTTTAAGAGGGAGTTTGGGGAGATGGTAGACATTGGAATCATTGAGTCAAACGGTATCCAAAGGGTATATGCAGGCCCATTTAATCTTACTGGCAAGGATTATTCAAGCCATGATTGGTTTTTAAAGGCCCTATCAAAGGGCTACTATGTGAGCGATGTCTTCAGTGGTTATCGCAATATACCCCATTTTGCCATTGCGGTCAAGAAAAATATACCCTCAAAGGGTTCCTTTTGTATCCTGAGGGCTACTATTGATTTAGATAGCCTGACCAACAGGATCCAGGCCATGGGTCTAAAGGGCTCAGAAGATGCATTTTTGATAAACAACAGGGGTGTCCTACAGACCGACTCAAGGTTTTTTGGTAGGGCAATGGAAAATATGGATGTAGGTCTTATGGATTACCGGAGGGCCTACAGTAAGAACATCACAATAAGTGCCTTAAAGGATATGGAGGGTTTTATTGGCTATAAAAGGCTAAACAGTGTGGACTGGTATCTCGTTATGCTTACGAAGGACTCCCCTCACGATAAGATTATTGAATTGTTGCGGCACAATTACACATTGGTATATCTCGTCTTTGGTGTGTTGTTCGTTTGTGTAGTGCTGAACTTTATAGTAAGCAGTAGGTTGATAGATTGGATACGCACCTCTGAGAAGAACCGTGAGGAGGCAATTGCCCGCTCAGAACATGCCAATAGGCTTGCCTCTATAGGCCGACTTGCAGCAGGTGTTGCCCATGAGATCAACAATCCCCTTGCAATCATTAATGAAAAGGCAGGCTTGATGAAGGATATCATTGATATTACAGAAAATGTCCCCCACAGAGAAAAGCTCCTCGCATTGATTGCTGCAATTGCCCAGAGTGTCAATCGTTGTAGGACTATAACGCATAGGCTCCTTGGCTTTGCAAGACAGATGGATGTGAATCTTGAGATGATAGACATTAACACTGTCATAAGAGAGGTCTTACAGTTCTTGGAAAAGGAGATACTTTATCGCGACATAAGGCTTGAACTTGATATGGACAATGGACTCCCAAGCATTGAAAGTGATAAAGGCCAGCTACAGCAGGTATTTTTAAATATCATCAACAATGCCATTGATGCCGTACAGGAAGAGGGCTTTATTAAAATAATAAAGACATTTAGATATAACCAAGACTCTGTTGGTGTATCCATAAGGGACAATGGCCACGGTATACCGGCTGACAAACTGAAACAGATCTTTGAGCCCTTTTACACTACTAAAGAAAAGGGCAAAGGCACGGGACTTGGGCTTGCCATAACATATGGGATAGTTAATAAATTGGGCGGTGAAATTAAGGTGGACAGTGAGGTAGGTAGAGGCACTGTCTTTACTGTGATACTACCCCTGAGGTTAGTAAGCAAAACAGGGGATTCAATACTCTAATTTGGGAGGGTCTATAGGTGTGGGAAAAGATACTGATAGTAGATGATGAGCATGAGTTTGGCACTACCCTTGCCGAGAGGCTTATGCTCAGGGATTATGATGCCAAGGCAATAGATAATGTAGAAATGGCGATGATTGAGTTAAAGCAATGGCAACCAGATATTGTGCTCCTTGACCTCAGGATGCCTGGCCTTCATGGCATTGAGGTGCTTAGAGAGATCAAGAGGGGCAAGAAAAAGGACATACAGGTGATCATCCTTACAGGCCATGGTACTGACAAGGACGAGCAAGAGGCAAGGAGTCTTGGTGGGTTTGATTTCCTCAAAAAGCCTGCCGATATAGACCTTCTGGTGGCGAAGATAAAGGAGGCCTTTGCAGAAAAGGTAGAGAGGGCCATGCTTGCTGCCACCTTTGCCGAAGAGGGTGTCTTTGAAACAGCAACAAAAATCATAAAAAGGAAGAATAGGAGGAGAGTGTATGTCAGAGGTATTGCTTGTTGATGACGAGATTGACTATAATGAGACCCTTGCAGAGAGGCTCACTGCAAGGGGGATGAAGGTGCAGACTGCCACAAACGGAAAGGAGGCCATAGAGAAGGCAAGGGCAACCTTTTTTGATGCCATTTTGCTTGACTATGCTATGCCAGGCTTGGACGGTATTGAGACACTGAAACAGATTAGGCAGATAAACCCGAATATACAGGTCATAATGCTTACAGGCCATGCCACTGTAGATACAGGGGTCCGGGCTATTAAGGAAGGCGCTACTGACCTCTTGCAAAAGCCTGTGGACTTTCAGAAGTTGGTTGACAAGATAGGCGAGGCCGCTGCCAAGAAGGTGATCTTCGTGGAGAGGCAAAACGAGGAGCAGATTCAAGAGATACTCACAAGGAGGAGCTGGTAGGGAAATGTTTAAAAAAAGGTGGTTATTCGTTACCGTAACTGTCCTGTTGTGTGTCCTATCCTTTTCACTCTCCCTTTGGGCATCGGAAGGTGCAGGCCCAAATGAGGTGAGGTCTTCATTTCCATGGTGGGAATGGTCATTGATCCTATTTATTGTAACCTTTGTGATGGGCGTGGTGGCTGTGCTTGGTGGTGTAGGAGGTGGTGTGCTCTTTGTGCCTATCATTGGTGGTTTTTTCCCTTTCATCTTGACTTTGTTAGGGGCGCAGGGCTGCTCGTGGCCGTTTCAGGCGCCTTGGCTGCTGGTCCGGGTTTACTAAAAATGGGCATGGCAGACCTTAGGCTTGCCTTGCCAGGGGCATTGATAGCCTCTGCTTGTGCCATTGTAGGTGCCATGATAGGTCTTGCCCTACCGGCCAATATCATACAAGCTGAATTAGGATTGACTATATTGTGTATAGTGGCAATCATGCTCTTAGCAAAGAAGTCTGAATTCCCTGAGGTCCCTAAGGCAGACGCCCTTTCTACTGCCCTCAGGATAAACGGTATATATTACGAACCCTCTACAGAACAAGAGGTCAACTGGAAGATCCACAGGACGCCTCAGGCCCTTGCAACATTTATCTTAATCGGTGTAATGGCTGGTATGTTTGGACTTGGAGCAGGTTGGGCAAATGTGCCAGTTTTGAACCTTATGATGGGGGCACCCCTTAAGGTGTCAGTGGCAACGAGTAAGTTTCTGCTCTCTATAACAGACACCTCTGCTGCATGGATATACATAAACAACGGGGCGGTGTTACCCATTCTCGTTGTGCCCTCAATTGTGGGCATAATGCTTGGTTCTATTGTAGGGGTTCGTATATTGGCAAAGGCAAGGCCTACTGCCATTAGATACATGGTTATTGGCCTGCTACTCTTTGCAGGTCTACGGGCACTACTAAAGGGGCTTGGTATTTGGAGATAATAAAAGGGAGGCATAAAAATGTCTAACAAACTAAAGGCAACAGGAGAGCAGTTGGCCTATGCAAGGCTACTTGATTATGGTATGAAGGCAGGTCTCTTAATACTTGTACTTACCTTTGTTGTGTATGTATTGGGTCTGCTCCCAAGCCACATACCACTGGATGATATATCTAAA
>Ga0308411_10001268_pt1 | contig 17199 bp, 14 predicted proteins | sample HotsprottomLayer_2_FD_203530 | JGI IMG/M metagenome (GOLD analysis project Ga0308411, IMG submission 203530) | Hot spring phototrophic mat microbial communities from Octopus Spring, Yellowstone National Park, Wyoming, United States -... | ecosystem: Environmental > Aquatic > Thermal springs >...
CCGTGCGACATGCGAATGTTCAGGCGATGGCCTGTCTGGGCACGCTGCTGCCGGACGAACTGGGCGTTCAGCTCGCGCCACAGTTCGCGAGTCGGATCGCAGGCGACATGCAGCAACTCCACCTGCGCAGCGTTGTCGCGGATCACCCCTGACGACAACACCCACGCCGTCGCACTCACGACGTAAAGAGCCACCGCCCCCAGGAGCAACTTGCCGTACATCCGTCTGCCCACTCCTTGTCGCTATTCTCCCTAATGTCGATTAACTTTATTCGATAGCTAATGAATCGGCAAGAGAATTCTCGAAACTTGACCTTACCTGGGAGCAGTCGCAGGGCAACTTCAGGGGAATAGGCTAACTGTGTAGATCAAAAAGGCGATCTTGCCTAAAGAGGACTTAATACTCCAAACGCTACAAGATCAGTCAGGTTTGGCGGAGGGGTGTGCAGGTTGAGCCTGGAGGAGGGCAGAGCGGTTTGTGGCGGCCAGTTCTTGCCATCCTCAGCCCGTTACGGCTGAACCGTTTCCACCCACTCGCGTTTCTCCGCGAGCTGGCGATGGAGAAATAGCGTGCGAAACGGTCGGCCCTCTGGCCAGGTCACGGTGCCGGCAATCCCCTCAAAGCGGGAGCGTTCCAGAAGGTTTCGCCGCAGTAGATCGCGAACCATTTCGGGAGTCCTCACACCGACAGCGGGGATGGCCTCACGGAACAGGCTCACCACATCTCGTGCCAGCAGGGCCGGCAACTCCACGGGCTCGTCTTCCAACTTCTGACATTGCTCGAACCACTGCTGGCAGGCAGTACTTCGCTGACCGATTGGAGGAACAATGGTCGCATAGTGCAGGGGCAATTTGGTTGCGGGAACTGGGCCATCGAAGCCCAGCGAGAGAATCAGCGGTCGCTGCCCGTTGGGTACTGAAAGCGTGGGCCAGTGGCGGTAGGTCATCGGCAAGGCCAGGGCAACGACAGGCTCCGTTCCTAGAATGGGCACCGAGTCGGCCACAGTCTCTTCTCGACAGAGCTGGCCCAAACTTCGCCAGGTTTTGCCGAACGCTCGGGCGGCCACGGCACAGCGGGGATCGCGCCAATCCACAAGCAGTCGAGCCGTTCTGTCCGAACTATGGCGTTGAGCAAATCGGGCCAGTGCTTCGGCACGTTGAACAGGATCGCTCCCCAGCAGCACAGCCGAGTCTCTCACAGGCTCGGCCAACTCGTCGAGGACGACCGTGATGGCACCGTGACTGCGAGCGGCGGCCACTACTTCTTCCGGGTGAGCGATGCCGGGGCCAACAACCAGTGCAGCGACCTGATTGACGGCCAGCAGTCGAACCGCCTGGGCACGGGCCGGACTGCGCAGCCCATCCACGTGTCGAAAAGCGATCTGACGGATTTCACGGGCGAGCAGATCTCGTTCGATCGCGCGAATGGTCTGTGGCCCGATTCGATGGTCGGTTTCCGCTAGCGAAACCACTTGGCCAATCCACACGGGGGCATCCGAAGGCGATTGGCTGCATCCCACTAGTCCCACTAGCAACAGTCCTACCAGTCCCAGGCCACGCTTCATCACACCTTCGATCCTCTGGGCAGTATACCGATCATCCTATCGATCCGGTCGTGTGCTGTCCGAGGCCATTCTGGGCGGTTGTGGTGCAAGGAGTGTGCGGAAATGGATCTCGCTTGGGAACCACAGACAAAGAAAACGCGGCTTTTGCCCCATTTTCCATCTAAGGCATGAAGATTGCAGTAAATTCTTTGCCGCTCCACCCTCTGGAGACACGAGCCATGCTTACCGCGAACCGGCCCTTACTGGAATTAACGGCTGAACAAATCATGAGTCGTGAAATCCTTACTATCCCGGAGGGGATGTCGTTGCAGGCGGCCGCTCGCCGGCTAGCATCCGCTCGCATTACCGGGGCTCCTGTCACCGATAAAAATGGTCGTTGCATCGGCATGCTCAGCCAGACCGATCTCTTGCGCTTTCTCGACAAGGCTTGCGAATGCGGCCACTGGCCGGCCTCCGAACAAGAGTGTGTCTATGCGGACTGGCAGGTAATCGATGAATTGCCTGAAACCAGTTCGGTTCGTCAGCACATGAACACCCACGTCGTCACGGCTCCGCCCTCCGCCCGAATCCCCGAATTGGCTCGTTTGATGTACGAAAGACACATTCATCGCGTTGTCATCACCGACCCGGAGGAGCGTGTCCTCGGCCTGGTCTCCACCATGGACATCCTGGGAGTGATCGCTGCCGAGGAGGCTTTCGGAGTCCAACCGTAAGATCCAGAAGGGAGGTTGCCCCATGTACCGCTCCATTCTCGTGCCACTGGATGGATCGACCTTCGCGGAACACGCTTTGCCGACTGCCCTGGCTCTGGCTCGTCGCGGCAATGCCCGCTTGTTGCTGGTAACCGTTTCCACCCCACTTTCTGAGGCCTATGTAGAGGGACTATACTTCAGCACTCTGGATCTGGAGAAGGAACAGTCCGCTCGCTTGCAGGGCTATGTCGAGGAGGTGGCCAAGCGTGTCGCCGACCTCGTCGCGGTGCCCGTCGTGCCCCTCCTTCGTCACGGAGAAGTGGCTCCCGTGCTGACGGAGTTGCTGCAAAAGGGCGAGGCCGATCTGGTCGTTATGGCCACGCATGCTCGAGGGGCGTTCGGTCGGTTCTGGCTGGGTAGCGTGTCCGATGAATTGATCCGGCACACCCATGTGCCGCTGCTGCTCATTCGGCCCGAAGACGGGCCGGTCGATCTGCGTCAGGAACCGTCGTTGACACGCATGGTTCTGTCGTTGGATGGCAGTGAACTGTCGGAGAAGATTCTGCGACCGGCGGTGGAACTGGCGGAGATGGTTCCCGATCTGCAACTCATCCTCATCCGCGCTGTGCAATCCGTAGCACCGATAGCGGTCACGCCCGATGTCCCAGAAGCCGAACGCGAGGCCCGTTCCCTGTTCCATCAGGTTCAGGTTCTCCAGGCACACCTCCGCGAAACGGCAGAACGTTATCTAGAAGGGATTGCAGAACCGCTGCGGGCTCGCGGCATCAAGGTGCGAACGCATGTGATCACCGAGGATCAGCCGGCCGAGGCCATCCTCCAGGAAATCGATATGCAGCATGCCGATCTGGTAGCCCTGGAGACGCACGGCCGATCGGGTCTGGCTCGACTGTTCCTCGGCAGCACCACCGAACGGGTCATTCAACGCTCCCCAGTGCCTGTCCTCGTCCATCGGCCGGGTGAGGACTGATTGTCTCGCTGTCGCCTTCGGACGCACTTGACCGCAGCAAAATCGGGAAAGTGCGTCCTGACAACAGGTCAATTGGAGAGTATCCTACTGCAGGGAGAATCGCCTCAATGAGGAGGCAACCAGAGTCACCAGATCAGGAGCGTGCGATGACCAATTTGCTGGTTTTACGAGCTTTGACGGGGCCACTCCGCGGCAAGGAGTTCAGCTATCGTCAGCCAACGCACCTGGTGATCGGTCGATCTCGAAGCTGCCATTTGCAGCTGCCCGATGACCCGACCGTCTCTCGGCAACACTGCTTGTTGGAAATGGGCCTCGACGGAGTCTGGGTGCTGGATTTGAGCAGTCGCAATGGCACACTCGTCAATGGGGCCAAGATTGGGCAACGTCCCCTGCTCCGCGACAACAATGCCACCATGATCCAGCCGGACAAACATCAACTGGAAGACGGCGATGAACTGCGGATTTGCAGTCATGTGTTCGCCGTCCGCCTGTTTGAGGTCGAATCGGAAGCAAGTCCCCTGGTCGGTAGCAGCGTGAGCAGCACCATCGCCCAGGAATCGCTGGTGTGATCTCAGCCGCTGACTTTCTCAAAATCGCAGGGCCAGCCGGATGGCTGGCCCCTTTTGTAGTCGCGTCCTGGGAACCGCGTTCGAGCGGACAGCCTCAGCCGATCAGTTGCTTGACCGGCTTGCCCTCCGGACACAGTTGAATGGGCCGACCGTCGAGAGCGCGGAACCAGGTATCGAGCGGCACTCCCAGAGCGGTGTAGATAGTGGCGGCCAGATCCTGCGGCGTGACTGGATTGTCGGTGACGAACTCGCCGAGTTTGTTGGTTGAGCCGACCACCTGTCCTGTACGCACGCCTCCGCCGCCCATGCAGGCCACGCCGGCACTGGCCCAGTGATCTCGACCCGCTGAGGGATTGATTTTGGGAGTCCGGCCGAAATCGCCGAACCACACGACTAGGGTGTTGTCGAGCAGACCACGCTGGTGCAGATCCTCCAGTAGGGCCGAATAGCCCCGATCGAGAACCGGCAACTTGCGCTCCTTGAGAGTGCGGAAGTTGTTCTGGTGGGTATCCCAGCCGCCATCGGTCACGGTGACGAACTGAACGCCTGCCTCGATCAGCCGGCGAGCCAGCAGACACGATTGCCCGAAGGCGTTCATGCCGTATCGCTCGCGGGTCTTGGCGGTTTCCTGGGACAGATCGTAGGCTTTGCGAGCGAGCGGCGAGGTAATCAGGCTGTGCGCCTTCTCATAGAAAGCATCGCGAGCCTGGACGGATCCCGAGAGACTGTCGCCGGCTCCCTGACGGTCAGCCTGTTCGAGCATGGCATAGCGGCGTTCGAGCCGAGCGCGGGCAGCGTCGGCCACCGACAGATCGCGAACGGTGAAGTTCGGTCGGCTGGGATCGTCGGGCACCTCGAAGGGATTGAACTCATCGCCGAGAAAGCCGGCCACCCCACCGTTGAACCGCCGGTCGATGGCCCGACCGAGTTGCACGAACGGCATCAGGCCATTGACGTAGCCGCGTTGCTTGGCGATGACCGAGCCGAAACACGGATAGGTCAGCGAAGCATTGAACTTGTGCCCAGACATCATCAGATGGTCGGCTACGCCGTGACTGCCGTTGCGTGGATCGTGGCCGCGAATGATGCTGAACTTGTCCGTGTTGCGCGCCAGCAGGGGCAGGTGTTCGGCAATGTGAACGCCACTGAGCGTCGTCGGGATGGTGCCAAACTCGCCGCGTACCTCGACTGGAGCTTCCGGCTTGGGATCAAACGTATCGTGATGACTGGGGCCACCCTGCATCCACAACAAGATGCAGTTGACCTTGCGTCGGTCACGAATGGGCTGGGCCGCCTGCACGCGGAGGTAGGCATCCAGCGACAAGCCCAGCGCGGCTAGGCTGCCGACGCGAAGGAAACTACGGCGGGAGATACCGGAACAGTCAGAAGTTCGTCCAGTGATTAGGTCGAGCATATGGCTCTCACCCCGGTAGGGAAGTAGGGAAGGAGGGAAGGTTGGTATGCGGGTCGCAACTGCCTTTATAGAATGCCGATTGTTTGCTCGCTGTCAACAGAAATCCGGGCGAAGTCGGGCCGTAGACTTCCAGCGACTCCACTTCACGCGATATAAAAGAGGAGGCATCCGCCCTTCTCTTTTCGCGAAGGAGTCGTCCTGTGGCAAGGTTGCATGAGTTGTTGAGCCAGTTCGACCCGACTTTACCGCTGGCGCGAGCCCGAACTATTCCGGCAAGCTGGTATCACGACAGCGAATTGGCCGCCCTAGAGCGAAACCGCGTCTTCGGGGATACCTGGCAGGCCGTTGGCCGAGTCGATCAAGTGGCTCGTCCCGGCGACTACTTCACGGCAGATGTGGCCGGCGAACCAGTGGTCGTGGTGCGTGGTGACGATGGCGTATTGCGGGCTTTTGTCAACGTATGCCGACATCGCGGCGCACGGGTGGCTTGCGAGGAACAGGGCCATGCCAGCCGACTCCGTTGCCGCTATCACGGCTGGACATACGACCTGAGCGGTCGACTGCGCGGCACGCCCGAGTTCGATGGCGTCGCTGAGTTCTGCCGCGAAGACAATCCCTTGCCCAGCCTCGCCGTCGCTGTCTGGGAGCCTTTTGTCTGGGTGCATCTCGGCCAGCCGACTCCTTTCGAGCAGTGGATCGCTCCCTTGACTCGCCGCGATCTGAACAAGCCTCTCCATAGTCTGCACTTCGTGGCCCGACAGCAGTATCGTCTGGCCTGCAACTGGAAGGTGTACGTCGATAACTATCTGGACGGCGGCTATCACGTCAACACCGTTCACCCCGGCTTGGCCAGCGTCATCGACTACGTCCACTATCGTACTGAGATCGACGAACACATCAGTGTGCAGATCAGCCCGCTGGATCGTGGAGATAATCCCGAGGTGGCTGCTGTTCGCAAGGGAGAGGCAGCCTACTACATCTGGATCTATCCTAACTTCATGATCAATCTGTACGAGGGGGTCATGGATACCAACCTCGTGCTGCCCGAAGGGGCCAACGCCTGTCGGGTGATCTTCGACTTCTACTTCGCAGACCTCAGCGAGGCGGCGGCCGCACAGCGGCAACAGAGCATGCAAGTGGCCCATCAGGTGCAACTGGAGGACATCGGCATCTGCGAGGACGTTCAGCGCGGCCTGGCCAGCCGTACCTATGACACCGGCCGCTTCAGCGTCCGCCGCGAGGCTGCTGGGTATCACTTTCACCAGTTGCTCGCTCGCCACTTACGTCAGCAACCCGTCAGCGACTCTTGCGGATGAGCGTGGCAGGCATATGCTGCCTGACACTGGCTGATTCTGGCCAATCATCACCTGGGAGGAAACCGATCATGACTCTCCGCATCCTGGCTGTTACACTCCTCGCCGGCCTGGTACTGACTCTCGGCACCGGACGGACACCCGCCTGGGACGAACCGCGTGCCACCATCGGCACCATCGAACGGCTCGATCCGGCCTTCGACGAACTGATCGGCAAGGACGCCGTTCTGGAAAAGCTCGCCGACGGCTTTGCCTGGACTGAGGGGCCAGTCTGGGTCAAGAAGGGCGGCTATCTGCTGTTCTCCGACATCCCCAACAACAGCGTCTTCAAGTTCAAGCCCGGCGAGAAGGTTTCGCTGTTCCTCAAGCCGTCCGGCTACACCGGTGACCGCACCGACCTGATGGAGCCTGGCTCGAACGGCTTGCTGATCGATCCTCAAGGCCGACTCGTTCTCATGCAGCACGGCAACCGCCAAGTCGCTCGTCTGAACGAGGACGGCAAGACCTTCACCACTCTGGCCAGTAAGTTCGACGGCAAACGTCTCAACAGTCCCAACGACGGCGTGTTTGCCGCCAACGGCGATCTGTACTTCACCGATCCGCCCTACGGCCAGATGCCCAAGGGCAAGCCGTGGGTCTTCCCCGAACGCGAACTGGGCTATCACGGCGTCTTCCGTCTGAGCAAGGATGGCAAACTCACGCTGTTGACCAAGGAGATGACCTATCCCAACGGCATCGCTCTGTCGCCCGACGGCAAGACGCTCTACGTCGCCAATTCCGATCCGAAGAAGGCCATCTGGATGAGCTTCCCGGTCAACGAGGACGGTACGCTCGGCAAGGGCAAGGTGTTCTTCGATGCCACCGCCTGGGTCGGCACGAAAAAGGGACTGCCCGACGGCATGAAGGTGGATGTCAAAGGCAACATCTTTGCGACCGGGCCGGGTGGCGTGCTGGTCTTCACGCCTGAGGGCAAGCACCTAGGCACCATCGCCACCGGAGTCAACACCGGCAACTGCTGCTTCGGCGACGACGATGGCTCGACGCTGTACGTCATGTGCGACAAGGCCATCGGCCGCATCAAGACCCGGACACGCGGGTTGGGTTTCTGAAAAGAGTGATGTCGTTGATGGCGAGCCGGCAACGGCAAGGGCGGCTCGCCAGGTCATCGCAGTAGCGTGGGCTACTTTGCCTCGATCGACTCCAGAACGAGAACCGCGCCAGTCGCCTGGCGCGGTGGTTGGTAGGGTAGCAGGGCGTATCAGGCCTTTTGGATACCGGGTTTGCCGGCCTCCACGACGAACGAGCCACGAGTGGTCACCTTGCCCTCGGGCTTTTGCACATCTTCACACACCACATAGTCGCTCGTCCAGAGTGTGGGAGTGACGGTGCAGCGGACATAGCCCCGCTCGCCGTTGACGAATCGCACTCCCGCGTTGGCCGCCTGCACCGCTTTCATCGTTAGCGGAGTGACCCAGGAAGTATTTCCGCCACTGGAGATGCTGGTGCAGACGAACTCAGCGGCGACGACCGGGCTATCTGCCTTGCGGTCGTCCACTCGCAGGTCGTTGGCCCAGTTGGTGTGGATATCGCCGGTCAACACCACGGGGTTGGGCACCTTGCGATCGGCCAGGAACTGCATCAAGTCCATGCGCTCGTGGGCATATCCTGGCCACTGATCCATAGCGTACTTCGGCTCCTTTCCCAGTGGGAAGCCGACCATCGCCATCATCACTTGCTGGGCGAGGACGTTCCAGGTTGCTGTGGAGCGAATCAGCCCGGCATCCAGCCAGCCTCGCTGCCTTTTGCCGAGGATCGTGTTCCTGGGATCTAGAGCCGCTTCGTTGAGTGGCTTCAGACCGTCCTGGTTCGGCTGGTCGGTGCGATACTGACGAGTATCGAGGATGAAGAACTCGGCGAGTCGGCCGAAACTCGCCTTGCGGTACAGTTGCATGTTCGGGCCCTGCGGTAGCGATCGCTGACGCAGAGGCATGAATTCGTAGTAGGCCTGATAGGCGGCGGCCCGCTGCACCAGGAATTCGACAGGATCTGCCTTGGGTTTGCCCTTGATCTCTTCCTGGATGTCGTTGGCGTAGTTGTTATCGAACTCGTGATCATCCCAGGTCACGAACCACGGACACAGCGCGTGCATGCGATGCAACAGTGGGTCGGAGCGATACTGAGCGTGCCGTTCGCGGTACTCGCCCAGTGTCTTGATCTTGCGATTTTTCGGCCCGGTGTGCTTGCGAACGGTCTTCTGTGCCGGGTCATTGGGGTACTCATAGATGTAGTCGCCCAGATGGAACACCAGATCGGGAGCGTCTTTGGCCATCTGAGCGTAAGCGGTGTACAGCCCCTGCTCGTAGTGCTGGCACGAAGCAAAGGCAAACTTCAGCTTGTCGGGTGTCGAACCGGCGGCCGGCAGCGTGCGAGTACGACCGATGGGGCTGATGGCATCGCCGACTCGGAAGCGATACCAGTACCAGCGATCCGACTTCAGGGCTGGAACTTCGACGTGAACCGTGTGCCCCAGTTGGGGAGTGGCGATGGCGGTTCCCGACGCAATCACTTGCTTCATCGCGTCATCTTCCGCCACTTCCCAGATCACGTTGACCGCTTCGGGCTTCATGCCGCCGTCGGCCTCGAGCGGTTTGGGAGCGAGTTTCGTCCACAGCACCACGCTATTGGCATCGGGGTCTCCCGAGGCCACTCCCAGTGCGAACGGGTCGGCATCGAAACGTACCTTCTTGTCCGCCGCCGAGGCGCGGGTGCTGAGCAGGGGCAGAGCGGTCAAGGCGGATCCAAAGGCCAAGAACAGTCGGCGGGAGATGCCGCCTTCGTAACGAACGGCCTCGCGGAGGCGAGACAAATCAAGCATGTGCAACCCTCAGAAGAACAGGAGCGAGCGGAAAACAGTTTCTGGAGTTACTGTAAGGCGATCACCTCAAGAGTCATGTGAAAAGCTGATGAAGTCGCGAATGGCAAGTGTGGTCTTTTATCCCGATTGCTCCCGATTGCTTGGCAAGACCGCGCTGCGGCGGCGGAATTGGTTGAGATAAGCCGCTACTACAAAGCCCAGGATGGCGAGAGGCGGTTGCCAGATTGGCCCGAACCACGGATTGATTTGCTGCCGGCCGGTGTAGGTAAAGCAATCCTCGATGCCCGTCGAGCGTGGTCGAGGATCCCAGACCGTCAACGGGCCACGCCGATTATACTCATAGGAAACGCTGCCATCTCGCCGGACGGTCGGATGAAACGATAGTGTGACCTCGGAGATAAGCCAGGGATTCGGCCAGCCCAGAGCGAAGTAGGTGTACTCAGAGTGGCCAGTGGATTCAAACTGCTGCGTGGGAAGCAACCAGAAGGCCACCGTCCCTAGAGATAGCAAGCGCACTCCCCAGACAACGAACAGCCAGCCGAAAGATCGCCAAGTGTGCATGTAACCTCCGTTCGTTTGAGGAGCCAGCGTTGGCCTGTTTCCTGAGTAGTAGGGCGGCTATCGCAGACACTGGCTCGTTCCCCGTGCCTGCTTCACGAACTCCCCTGGGCTTGCAGGGCATAAAGCCACTGGCCGCCTTCTTCGATCCATAACTGGCCCGGCCCGGTGAAGTCCTCGCGGTGCAGCGTCGCCGGATCGCGATAGCCCAGGCCAACAGCGGCACAGTCCGCCGCAGGAATCTGGCTGGCCAGCGTGACGCGAAAGGCGAATTCTTCTCGGTCGCCGACTCGCCGTCCCAGTCCGCGGACGTTGATCACATGAGACGCGACATTGCGGTCGAAGTCGGGGTGCTGTCGGCAGTAATCCACCACATAGTCTCGGCCGTGGTAGCCGATCTTGCGGATGGCGGCATCCAGCCCCGGATCGGAGTGAAAGACGTGGATGTGGGGGGCCAGCAGGATCACCTCGGCTCCCTCGGCCAGCACTCCCGGTTTTTGCAACTTGTACGATCCCTTGCCGGCCGTCCACACCTCGTCGTAGCGTGGCGGGATGTGCTGGACGACCTGCTTCAGAGGCTCTTGCAGATAGACGATGTGCAGTTGGCTGGACAGCTTGGCCGCTTCCGTCAGGGCAGCGGCAAAGCCGGCCGGCCCCAGGCCGGTGAACAGGCCGCGCGGCTCGACTCGGTGATCGGCATCCTCGGTGTAGACCATGTTGAGCGACACAACCGGGCGATTGCCGATCAGTCGAAAGATGCAGTCGGCCCCCGCATCCACGACTTCTCGGGCGGGGTTGTCGCGACTGCCGATGATGTGTGGGATGCCCACCAGCACGGCGGCCCAGTGCAGCAGACCGATCACCTCAGGGCCGGAGATGCCGGGAAAGAGGATCTTGGTGCCGCCGGAATAGCCGAGTGCCTCATGGGGCACAGTGCCGGACAGGGCGACGATCAGGTCGTAGTCGCGCACCAAACGGTTGACCGTGACCGCCAGACTCTGCCGCAGATGCCCGGCAGTTTTCGCGGCGACGAAGTCAGCGGGGATTTCTCCAGCGACGAGTAACTGCGAGGGATCGTTGAAGGCGTGATTGTACAGTCGGCCGACTCGCGAGTGGCGAACCGGATCGAAACCGAGTTTGTCGCGCAGTTCCGCCTCGCTCATGGGCCGATGCGTGCCACTGGCATTGAGCGCGTCCAGTCGCTCCAGACCGAGCGGCATCAGAGCTTCGTACAGCAGCGGAGCCACCAGATGGCTGAAGTCGTTCCGCGAATAGTCGGGATGGATCAGCAACACGCGACGCAGCGAACGACCTAGCCCAGAGAGAGCCTGTTCGATGCGATCCCGGATGGCTTCCAGAGATAACAGAGGGATCATGCGTGCTTCCCTTCCGAGTTGGCGAACGTGGACGGTGTCAGGGTAGACCGTAGACAAACTACGAGGTGGGTAACTCACCGACTCGCCCTGACGTTGTTCTACGGACTGCTGCCCCTTTGTCGCCCGATCTCCTTTGGCCCGCTAGGAAGAGGTTTCATGGATTCGTCGCGTTCAGCACCATTCGAGGATGTTCGCGGTCGCGGCTTTCGCCAGCGTGCGAGTGTCGCCCAGGTGCAGGCAGAGATCGCTCAGCGTGTGGCGTGCTTGCCTGGCGAGAGCGTCTCGTTGCACGAAGCAGCGGGACGCGTGCTGGCCCAGGACGTGGTGGCCGAGGTCGCCGTACCAGGGTTCGACCGAGCAGCGATGGACGGCTATGCCGTGCGGACTGGCGATCTGGCGAGTGTGCCGGGACGGCTAAAGGTGGTTGGCCAGTCGCTGCCGGGCCGACCGTTTGAAGGATTGCTCCAGGCCAACCAGGCGGTTCGCATCACCACAGGGGCACCGATCCCCGCCGGTGCTGATGCTGTGGTTCCGGTCGAGAAGACGCAGGCGGATACGGCGGAGGTGGTGGTTCTGGAAGCGGTGGCGAGCGGTCGGCACATCAGTCGCCGCGGTGAGGATGTCCAGCCGGGGCAAATCGTCCTGCACGCCGGCCGACGTTTGCGTCCGCAAGATGTCGGTCTGCTAGCGTCGATCGGCGTGGCCCGGCCAAGCGTCGTTCGCTCACCGCGGGTTGGCATTCTCATCACCGGCAACGAATTACTCCCGCCCGGCAGCCGACCGGATGGCTTTCGCATCGTCGATAGCAATTCGCTCATGCTAGCCGCCTTGATCCGTCGCGACGGCGGCAATCCCGAGATTCCTCCGGCCTTGCCTGACGATCCCGAGCGATTGCGCCAGGCCCTCGCCGAATCGCAGGCAGACGCGATCTTGCTCTGTGGCGGATCATCTGTGGGGCAAGAAGATTACGCGCCGAGTGTGCTGGCGGCACTGGGCGAACTGGTGTTTCACGGAGTCGCCGTTCGACCGGCTGCTCCCACTGGGTTGGGCATTCTGAGCGGTCGGCTGGTGTTTCTCTTACCGGGCAATCCTGTGTCGTGTTTGTGTGCTTACGATCTGTTCGCTGGTCGTGCGATTCGTCGCCTGGCCGGACGGTCGGCCGATTGGCCTTACAGGGGCGTGGAAGTGCCGTTGGCAAGTCCGGTAACCTCCGTTGCCGGGCGAGTCGATTATGTCCGCGTTCGCCTGCGGGGGGGCAAGGCCGAACCGCTGGCCATCACGGGAGCCAGCAACCTCAGCACTACGACACAAGCAGACGGCTTCTTTCTGCTACCAGATGACCGAGTCGAACTGGCGGCGGAAGAGAGGGTGCAGGTCTGGCTTTACGATTGAAGGCCACAGCGGCCGATTCCTAAAGAAAAGGGGCGAATCACTGACAGGTGATCTGCCCCTCTTCCCCATCCAATGCCTTAGCCTGAAGGACTACGCCTCAAGGCTTGGTGCTGTCCTTGCGCAGTTTGTCCAGAGACAGCCGCAATTCCTCGACCTTGGCTCGCTGGGCATCGACCTTTTTGCGGAGTCGAGAAACCTCGACGGCGTTGCCCTCATCCAGAGCCTTTTCGAGATCTCGAGTGGCATTGGCCAATTCTTGCTCGGCACTCTTCAGCTCACTTTGTAGATCCGCCAGGGCCGACTCATCGACCTCTTCTTTGGGAGCGAGTTTGCCGGACTTCAGTTCGCTGAGCAGACCGACGATGGTCTCGCTGGGAATGGCATAGCTCTCCGTGCGACCGGCTCGAGCGATGTTGATGCCGATGGCCTTGCCGTCCAGATCGATGACTGGACTGCCACAGTCGATGGGCTTGACGACAGTATCGTGTTGCAGGATCAATGGGAAGCCGGTACGCTTCACGCTCAGTTCGCTACCCATAGCGTTCATGCGTTCGCCACGGCTGGTCTGATTGGCGGGGCGTTTGTCCAGGGTAGCACGCACACTGCGTACTTCTTCGCCACGGCGGATACGCAAGCTAATGCTTTCGCCGGCTCGGAAACTCTGGATGACCTCGATGAGCTTTTCGGTACTCTCGATCTTTCGACCGGCCACCGAGAGAACCACATCGCCGACCTGCAGACCGGCCCTCTCGGCAGCACTCTTGGGAGTGACCACCTCAATGATGGGCCGACCCTCGCTGTCGCCACGAAGCTGGATACCCAAATAACCGCTGTTGGCCGGCGGGGCACTCGGGCCATTCTCGAGCCGATTGGGCTTGCGAACGGCCACACTGACCACGCCCACGGCAACCGGCAGATCCTGAGGGCCAACGCTGGCCAACCACTCTCCGGGTTCAGCCGTCCGAGCCGGTCGCCAGACAATCGGCTTGAGGCCGACTCGCTCCACCTGCAACAGAGCCAGATCGTTGGTCGGCTCAACGCCAGTGATGCGAGCCACATAGCGTCGGCCATCCTTGAACTGGCAAACCACCTTGCCCTTGAGTAGGCTGGCCTTAGTGATGATCCAGCCATCCGCTTCGACAACGGTTCCAATTGCCGCCTCTCGGTTGTCGCAGAAAATCCGCACGACGCTCTCGCTGGGGCCGGCCACTACCTCGCGAAAAGCCTTCAGCAAGCCCTCCGAAGTGCGCGACGAGAACGGAAACAGTTGCGCCGTTGCCTGGCCCGTCTGAACCAGCAACAGCGTCGTTGTCAACAGAACGGTCAAAGGAGTTGTGGCGTGCTTCATGGGTAGGTTGGACTCCCAGATGGTGAAAACAAGGTCTTGAGAGAGGTGGATTACTCCGTGGGGCGGCGAACCAGTTTGAGATCGAAGGTGAGAACTTGCTCGCCGCGACGCACTTGTAGCTTGATGGCCTCGCCGGGTTTCTTAGTCTGCATGAACTTGAGAAGTTCCTCACGTGTACTCATGGCCTTGCCGTCGATAGCCGTGATGACATCGCCAGGCATCACTCCGGCCTGGGCGGCGGGTGTACCTTCGGGAACCTCGACAATTTTCAAGTTGTCCTGACCAGGCTCGAAGACCACGCCCATGTAAGCGGGAGCCGGTCGTCGGCCACCAGAGAAGTCGAACAGACCGCCCCACTTGTCGCCCCTGGCCAGTCTTTCCCAGTCTTCTCGGAAACTATTGACCGGCACATGAATGTTGGCGTTGATGTCCTGGCCGATCCGACTGTGAATGCCGATCACCCGACCGGCCATGTCGAACAGTGGGCCGCCCGAGTCACCGCCCACCAGTTTGCAACTAGTCTGGATCAGGCGGTTGTTGACGCTCAACACCTGGCCCAGACGAACCACCGGAGTCCGGCCAGGGCGAAAACCGCCGGGATGTCCCAGACCCAGACACCACTGGCCCACCTTGACCTCGTTGGAACGACCCATGTTGACGTGCGGCCAGGGGCCAGGTTCGGTGATTTTGATCAAGCCACTATCCATGCCTTGGTTGTAGCCCAGGGTCTTGCCTTTGACGCGACGACCGTCCTGCAAAATGACGATGCAGTTCTGGTTTGGCTCTCCCGAGACGTGACCGGCCGTCAGAACGAAACCGTCGGCACTGATGATGACGCCACTGCCGGCCCCAGGGCCAATCTGAATGCCGACCGTCGCCGGCATCACTTTCTTGACCACGGCCTTGACTTGTTCCTGGATGGCCCGGAGTTCCTCAGCGTTCTGAGGCAGCGGCTTGCTGAAGATGCTTGGAATTTCAGGAGCGGTCGGAGGCGCAGCAGACCAGGCAACCGGCACCAGCCCAAGAACCCCTAGGGCCAGCGTTATCGCCAGTGCGATCCGGCGTACCGGAAATACGACGTGCAGCTTCATCCGATCCTCACTCCAGGAAAGTGCAAGCAGTGACCTTATCTGAGCATACGAGAGCGGCCGGCAGACCGCAAGAAAAAGTCCGATCTTCCACGACACAGGGCAGGGGGGAAACACGACTCCCTAGCCGTATTATGGACGATTTTATTGTAGTCAGCAAACTTTCTCATATCCTTCTCATTCTTCGTTAATTCGCCAGACTCCCGAAACCGAAGGCATTTGCAGCCCTTCCCAGCAGGCCAATCGCACAAAATACGATCGCCTTTTGACTTTGAACAGGCGTTTGATCCTATTGATTAGAACAAGCGTTTGAAACGCTCGTATCAGCGGAGGCGAGTCAGATGTCCTGCCACGATGACACTCGGCAGCGGTTACTAGAGGCAGCCGGAGAGAAATTCGCCGAGAAGGGCTACGAGGCCACCAATGTCCGCGAGATCACCGAAGCCATCGGTTCCAGCCCTGCCGCTGTCAACTACCACTTCCGTAGCAAGGAAGATCTCTACTACGCCGCTGTCCGTCACGCCGCGCAGTCTTGCGAACGATTGACTCCTCTGGATAGCTGGTCAACCGATCTTCCTCCGGAACAACAATTGCTGGAGTACGTTCGGGCTTTCATGACCCGACTGCTGCGAACCGATGTCCCCGACTGGCATCGCACGCTGATCATGCGCGAGTTGACCCAGCCGCGGAGCGGCAGTTGTGGACAGTTGGTCGGCGAGTTCATCCGCCCCTCGTTCGAGTCGTTGCAACGAATCCTCCGCCAATTGTTGCCCACGTCGATCGATCCGCTGCAATTGCATCTGATCGGCGGTAGCATTGTCGGCCAGTGTTTGCACTATCACCATGCCCGACACGTCATTCCGTTACTGGTCGGCTCGACCGAACTGAGAGACAATCCGATCGACCATCTCAGCCAGCACATCTGGCGGTTTTCGTTGGCAGCCATCCGTCAACTCTACCCCACAACGCCGGAGAGTTCGTCATGACCTGGATTGCTCTGAAGATGCTGGTTGGCGACCGGGCCAAATACTTCGGCATCCTTTTTGGGGTGACCTTCGCCACGCTGCTCATGACACAGCAGGCGTCCATCTTCTGGGGCCTGATGAACAACACGACCAGCCAGATTCAGGACATCGAGGGCGCTTCCATCTGGGTGATGGATCCCAATGTGCGCTATGTGGACGACATCAAACCGCTCTCCGAGGACGATCTGTATCGCGTGCGTGGGATTTCCGGAGTGGCGTGGGCGGTGCGACTCTATAAGGGCATCGCGCGGGCACGTTTCGAGGACGGCAATTTCCAGCAAATGATTTTGCTGGGACTGGACGATGCCACTCTGGTTGGCGCACCGCGCGACATCGTGCTGGGCAGTCTGGCCGACCTGCGCAAGCCCGATGCGGTCATCATCGACGAGGCCGGCTACAAGTATCTCTGGCCGGATCAGCCCTTTGAACTGGGTCGCACCTTCGAGATGAACGACCGCCGAGCCGTCATCGTCGGCATCTGCAAGGCCCGACCGACCTTCCAGACGTTTCCGATTGTCTATGCACGCTACTCTCAGGCGGTGGTCTATGTGCCGCGCGAACGCAAGGTGCTGTCCTTCGTGCTGGCCGAGCCGGAGCCTGGTCTATCGCCACAGGAAGTGTGCCGTCGCATCGAGGAGGGGACGCGTCGCTCACAGGGTAGGCCAGGTCTGCGTGCCCTGACTCGTAGTGAATTCATGGCCGTCACCATCCGCTACTACTTGCAGCGGACGGGTATTCCCATCAATTTCGGCATCACCGTGATGCTGGGCTTCGTCGTCGGAGCCGCCATCGCCGGTCAGACGTTCTACATGTTCACAGTCGAGAACCTCAAGCAGTTCGGTGCCCTCAAGGCAATGGGGGTCAGCAACCTGCGACTGATCGGCATGAGCCTGACGCAAGCCCTGGTCGTGGGAGTGATGGGCTATGGGCTGGGGGTGGGCGGGGCGGTCTGTTTTGGGTTGTTCATGGGGGCGGTGGCCAAGACGGTGCCACCAGC
>Ga0308411_10001270_pt1 | contig 17182 bp, 20 predicted proteins | sample HotsprottomLayer_2_FD_203530 | JGI IMG/M metagenome (GOLD analysis project Ga0308411, IMG submission 203530) | Hot spring phototrophic mat microbial communities from Octopus Spring, Yellowstone National Park, Wyoming, United States -... | ecosystem: Environmental > Aquatic > Thermal springs >...
GTGTCCCCTTGATGAGTTCGCAATACGCAACCGTCCAAGAATCAGGAATGCTAAACTTCGCACATACTTACGACATTGATTTAGAGCTATTGAAAGAAGAAGTGAGCATTCCCGACCTTTCGCTTGGTAACCTTGTTAGCGATTTCGTCTTGCGAGATGAACCCGTTGTAACCGAAGTGAAGGAAGGCGTGGACGTAAGAGCCGTTCCACCGCTGTTCCAAAAAGGCGTGTTTATGTTAGGCGAACATCTCGTTTATGCGGGCGATAGCGAAAGCGAAGAAAATTATTTCTACATGCTCAAAACGAGTCCCAATGTGTGTATCACAGACCCTCCATACGGCGTGTCATATAATCCAAAGTGGCGGAGTGCTGTTAATAATTCTGTCGGCAATCAGGTGGAAAATCCCGTTGCAAATGATGACCGTGCCGATTGGTCTTCATTGTGGAAATTGTTTACGGGTAACACAATTTTATCTTTTTTCGGTATGGATAAATTTGTCGACGTCGTTAAGTCATTTGAATCCAACGGATTTAACATGGTGCGTGTTCTTATTTGGGTAAAATCTAACTTTGTTTTACAGCGACACAATTATCACCGACAATATGAACCGATTATGTTTGCCAACCGTGTTGGAAAGCCGATTGCGTGGACAAATAATTTAGACCAATCCGATGTGATTCAATGTGCGTCGCCAAACAACTTCGGCGGGGATTCTTATCAAAATGCCGTGCATTCCGCACAAAAGCCCGTTGAACTCATTACAAAACTTATCTTAAACCACACCTATCAAAACGAGTGGGTTTATGACCCTTTTCTCGGAAGCGGAACAACGATAATTGCTTGTGAAAACACGGGACGGCGTTGTGTTGGCGGGGATATTGAGCCCGCGCACATAGAAACCGCGATTGTGCGTTGGGCAACCCACATCGGTATTGAAAACGCCAAACAAGTTTTCAAAGTTGTGCAATGCGATACGCCGATTACCCTTGACGATATTCTTAAAAACAGAAAAGGAGAAACAAATGCCATCGGTTGAGATAAAAAATCGTGTCTTGAAAGTTCAGGAAGTCTATTGGAAAGAGTTCAAGTTCTTTCAAACCGAAAGATTCAAAGAGTTGAGTGCCTTACAAAAAGCGCGCTTAAAGGAAAGTTTGTTACGAAACCAATTCGTAGAAACCTTCAAAGTATGGGAAGCCGAAGACGGGTCAATTTATTGTCTTGACGGATACCACCGATGTTGTGTGCTTCGGGAACTTGAAAAAGGTGGCGTGGCAGTCCCGAAAACCTTTTTAGGCGAGTTTATTGATTGTAAAAACAAAACCGAAGCTGCCGTTCTCCCTTTGATTTACAGTAGCACGTATGCAACCGTTACCGAAGACGGATTCAAAGAGTATGTAGAAACCAACCACCTTAACATCAACCAAACCGTTGAGTTTGTCAATATTCCATCGATTGACATTCACGACATTATCCGTGAAGCAAATATAGACGATAGGCAAATGGTAGAGTTCTTTGAAGACGAAGACATTGAAGATAGTGCCGAACGTGAAACCGTTGAAAAAAATGAGTTTGCGTTGGCGATTGTTCTCACCCGCACCGAACACGACCTTTGGGAAAACTTCAAAAAACGCATCGGAATCAAACGCGATGTTGAAGCGTTCCGAAAAGTCTTACCGTTCTTGGAAAAAATTGAAAAAAGATGAGCGACTTACGTGTTTATTTCGGCGAATTTATGCGCCAGTTCTACGCATTAGAAATGAGTGGGAACTTTTGTTCTCACGCTTGCGCTTATTGTTACGCCAATTTGAACAAACCCGACCGAGCGGCGAATCCAACCGCCACTTTGAACGTCCTTAAAACCGCCCAAGACCGTCAGCATAAAGACCTATTGGCACGCCTTATCGTTGAAAAGTATCCCGTCGTCATGAGCAACCACATTGACCCTTTCTCCAACTCTAATTGGCGGATTTACCGAACCTATATTGACATCTTTCGCGCGATGAAGATTCCGTTTGGGTTTCAAACGAGGGGCGCGGGAAAACAATCAGGCGCAAAAGACCTTTTGAACGACGTCATTACCGACGGTGTTCCAAAAGCCTTTTTCGTCAGTATCACGGGCGATGACGAAAAAACGCTTCGGTTGCTTGAACCAGGCGCACCTTCGTATAAAGAACGACTTGACCTTGTTGAAAAACTCAAAGCATACAAACACCCCGTTATCGTTGCAATCGCACCCTACATTCCAACTTGGTGGCGTGATATTGACGCCGCTTTGAGAACCATTCACTCACTTAAAGCCGATGCCGTTTTTATTACTTTGTTGCATTTCAGCCTGAAACAAATTGCCAACATGACGCCAAAAGCCCACGCACACTTCTCCGACGCGATTGATAAAGCCAAAAAACACGAAGAGAAAAACGAACCTTTGTTTAACGAAACCGAACGTGTCCGCCGAACCGCAAAAGACATTGGACTACTTGTCGGCTCATACAGCCAAAACACCTATGACAACATTTGGCGTGTGTTTTATCCCGCCTATCCTAAACGTTTCCCAACCCTCTATGATTTTGTCGACTGGTGCGCACAACACAAACAACACGGCGACCTCATCTATTGGAAAGATTACCGAGACTTCTTTCTCCCTAAACTCCCTAAACTCCAACCAAACACCTACAAATTAGATTCTTATATCGGCGCAAGTTCAAGACAACTTTGGTCAACCTATAAAGTCCCAGCTAAAATGACCTACCACCAACTTTTGCAACTTACGTGGAAAGAGTATAGCGTTTCATATAACCCAATTAACCAACCCCCATTCTTGCCTCTTATTGAAAACGGTAAGTTCTTAACAGACGACCAGAACTTACCCATCTTTCAATATTCGCCAAAAAGTTTTACATTTGGACAAGATTAACGATTTCGGATTTCGGATTGCGGATTGCGGATTGTTTGATTTCGGATTGGGGATTTGTGATTGGGGATTGGGGATTGGGGATTGAACAAGTTTAACCTAAACCAAAAGAAAGAGAGGTCATTATGCCAGGACCATCGTTAGGACAAGCCGGATTGAAGCGAGCAAAAACTTCAACTGGAGAAAGAGCATACGTCGTTACCGCAAAAGGCGAAAAGCTCGGACTTGGAACAAGGGGTCAAGTTCTTACACCCGAAAAAGCCAAAAGTCGCGCCGAAAAAGCAGGTATAAACCTGAACATTGTTCGGTCAAAAAAAACCGCCAAAAAGGCTAATGCAAAGACACAACCTATTGGCGCAACTCAAACCACTACAATTACCAAGAAAAAAGCCAAACCGCTTGTTTCAAAGGCGGCAGTTACCGCACAAGACGTCAAACGCAAAGCCGCAATGAAAAAGGCAAAAGCGAAAGCAAAGACGTAAGCAACCACACCTACCTAAACGCAAAAAAGGGGCGACCTACCTATCGCCCCTTTTCCATTGACACCGATTCAGAACTACCTCCACTATAGTGCTGCTTTGACCTATTTTGCAGTTACAAACTCCTGGACTACCTCCACTATAGTGCTGCTTTGACTTTGGTTTCAAGCCAAAGCGTTACTGTATCAATCATGGACTACCTCCACTATAGTGCTGCTTTGACGTAAGATTTGCGACGAGGCAATGAACATCGTGAAGATGGACTACCTCCACTATAGTGCTGCTTTGACGAGGGTACAAAAAGTGAGCCCAACTTCCTATTTGTTGGACTACCTCCACTATAGTGCTGCTTTGACCCGTTGAGCCTTACATGCCGCACCACGCAAAACCGACACTATGGTGGGAAGGTTTCTCGCTTCATCGTGCCACCATCGTGGACACTCTGCGAGCTTATTTCGGACGGTCCGCGCCCTACAAGATTTTGAGACTGCAACGCAAGTTTCCGAATGTTAGTCGCTGCATTCACATCTCTATCGTGTTCGGTTTGGCAGCTTGGACAAGTCCAAGTTCTATCGGCAAGCGTCAGTTCGCTGTTGTGGTATCCACACACCGAACATATCTTGCTCGACGGCTCAAACTGACCGATAAATACAATGTTGCGACCATACCATTCGGCTTTGTATCGCAAAAACTCAACGAAACGAGACCAACTTGCAGAGCCAATCGACTGTGCAAGCCGATGGTTCTGCATCATTCCTTGCACATTCAAAGTTTCAAGCGCAATCGTTTGGTTCTCACGAATAAGCCTGATACTCAACTTGTGCAAGAAATCATTGCGTTGGTTTGTAATTTTCTCGTGGAGCTTTGCAACACGGATACGCGCTTTATCTCTGCGCTTACTTCCCGCTTTCTTGCGTGAAAGTCTGCGCTGCAAAAACTTTAATCGATTCAAAGACTTTTGCAGATGTTTCGGATTCTCTATTTTCTCGCCGTTGGACAAGATTGCAAAGTGCGTCAAGCCTAAATCTACACCAATCGTAGTTTCGTATTTGATTTCAGGTTTCGGCAAAGGCTTTTCATCGGTCTCAACCAACACCGACGCAAAGTATTTCCCGCTCGGCGTCTTTGAAATGGTTACGGTTTTGATTATTCCATCAAACTTGCGATGCAATTTGGCTCTAACAGCACCAATTTTCGGCAGGATAATTTTGCGTTTTTCAAAATCAACTTGAACGCGCTGTGGAATTTGAAATGACTGCCTTTTACACTTCTTTGATTTGAATTTTGGGAATCCTTTTTTCTCTCGGAAAAATCTCGTGAAGGCGTTATCCAAGTTGCGTAAAGACATCTGCAAAGATTGTGCATTCGCCTCTGCAAGCCACTTGGTTTCTTCGGCGGCTTTGAGTTTAGGAAGTTCTTTACTGAGGTCAAAGCAACTGAGCGAGCGGTTTTCTTTTTGGTAGGCTTCTATCTTTCGGCTTAATGCCCAGTTGTATACCCAACGGGCGCACCCAAAATTCTTGGACAGCGCGGTGCACTGCTCACTGTTTGGATAGAGCCTGTATTTATACGCTTTGAGCATTTCCGAAAGATTTACAGAAATTGTTCATTTGCTATACCTTGCAAATATGGGTAATGGCAAGCAATTATGCAAATTCACGACACCAATTCAAACAAACATTCCAATTCACCACCCGCCATCAATATCTTTCCTAATGTAAGTCCTTCAAGTTCTGATTCCCGACTAAACTGTATCACATACAAGTTCCCTTTGCTCCCACAACACACCGTAACATATCGCTTCACATAACCTATGGACTTCATATTTTTCCGTATCGCCGCACGCCCCCTGCTTTTCACGAAGCCCAAATCCTTTCCTTTCTTGCACTGAATTACCACAATTTCCCCGTCAAGCAACCATAACACATCACCGCCAAACATATCTTGACTGTGGAACAACGTCTTCGGTCGCCGATACACAACTTGACCACACGCCACCAACCGCTTCGCCAGTTCCGCCTCAAATAACTCGCCTTTTCTCATCTTATTAGTGAATCTTATTTTATTGGATTAAATTGTAACCACTAAACTTATCGTAAATTTACACATTTTTATCACATCACATCATTTTTATGGCAAAAGAAGACCTTCTACACTTTGAATTGATGGAAAAAAGAAGAAAAGAGACTGGACTTTCTTGGTCTCAACGCTTTTATCTGAATAAATTGCCTGAATCCAACGCAACGCTCATTGATACGCTCTTTTTCTATCTTCTCAACAGGCATTATCCGCAAATGTTTGCCAAGCGTGAAGTGGTTTCTATTGGATTGCCTGCCGTTGAAGCTGCGCTTCGTGCCAGAACGCTTGGCGCAAGAACGATTACATTAGTTTTGCCGACTTACGATGAGGCACGACCGCTTTACCGTCATATTCGCACCCGTCATTGTTATGTGGCGGACATCAATATCGGTGAAGTCCCGCCCGTTCCCGTATGTGATTACGGGTTTATGTTTGCCGTTGAAAATTTTGTTCATAGTCCCAAAGCCTACGCTACAATTAAGCATTGGGCGAATTTTATGTTTGTTGAAGGGGGGTTTTGCCGCCATCATGCAATGTCGCGTGAAGAAACCGAACTGTGCCTAAAACAAAATTATTCTTTCGTGATGCGTATTAAGGAAAGTATCTTAAACACGAAAACTGCCATCTATGATGGCGATGAAAGCAGCGAGACATCAAGAACTTTGTGGCTTGCACGCCGATGAATAATTACGAAAAATTAGAACGTTTGCGGTTAACCGCCGAGCATATTCGTGTCATCAAAACATGTTTAACGCAAGCATGGGGTAAACTTTTTGTCGCTGCCAATTTCTTAAACCAAAGTCCTGAATTTCAGCGGATTTCGTTTGACCCATCGAGCAACACGCATTTCCGAGTAACTCGACAATGGTTAAAAGATGCGGTAAACCGATACCCTGAACTCCGCCTTGCGCAACTTGACGCCGAAGAAAGCTTGCTTGATATGCTTGAATTTCGCGCCATTGAGCAAGCCATTGGCACTAAAACCGCCGAAGGTAAGCTCACAAAACCAAACTTACAAGCCATACAGTTCTTGCTAACAACGCAAGGAAAGAAACGCGGTTACGGATTCGCCGAATCAGAGGATACTCAGAAATACATTCAAACCCGTATTGCTGAAATCCTTAACCAAGCCACGCCAGAGGCGATTATTCAAATTTCTAGAATCCCAGAGTTTATCTCCGTTACCAAACGCATCAAACAAATGGCATTGCAATCTGAGCAAGATAAAGAGCAAATTGCCGAGCCTGAACCAAAAGAAGAAAACCAACAACTACCACCGCTTACTGAGCCAACCAAATTTGAACAAGAAAACCATGAACACTAAACGAAAAACTAAAGCAGAGCGAATCGTTGAAACTCTGAAAAAGCAATACAGTCAGGACGAACTTCGTTACTCACATGACATGATACGCTACCAAGCGCAAGCGGAGCGTATTCTAAATTGGAGCAACCACGAGCGCGGACATTATGAAGGTTTCCGAAACTTCCTGATTGCCGCTTGGAGTGAATTTGAAACCGAACCGCTTATCATGAACTGGTCTCACACTTACCTGTGCGAAGTCCTTGAACGCGAACTTTGGCGAATCACCTACGGCGAACCTAAAACAAAAGACTTTGTGATTAACCAAATGTTCCGCTCCCTTAAATCAAAACAAATTTGCGTCTATTTCAACGCTTACGCATGGCTGATTAACCCGTCCTTAAAGTTCATCTATGTAACCCACAGCGATATGTTAGCCTTTTCGTTCAGTTCTGAAACCCGAAACCTTATTCAAAGTAAATGGTATCAACTCTTATTCGGTCATATCTACCGTCTTCAACGCGACCAAAACAGCAAAACGCTTTTTGTCAATAACAAACGCGGAGAACGCCTATCCATTGGTGTCGGCGGCAAAATTCGTGGGTTCGGCGGAAACTTCCTTATCCTTGACGACATCAACAAATCAGGCACAGGACTTATTGGCGAATCAGAATCAGAACGAAACTTTAAAAACGCTTGGTACCAAGCCTTTGCACACTCACGTATCAATCAACCCGATATCGATGTCCGAATCAATGTTCAGCAACGCGTTCACGAAAACGACCTTTCAGGATTTATGCTCAAAAACTATGATGTCCATCATATCAACATTCCTGGTGAAATCGGTCGCAATAACGAATATGCTCATCTTGTTAGCCCGCCAGAACTTGTTAATGAATATGTTGATGGATTGTTTTTCCCTGAACGATTTTCGTGGAAAACACTTGACGAACTCCGAAACGCCATCGGTTCTTATTTATACGCCGCCCAAGTCTTACAGTCTCCCGCTCCAATCGGAGGCGGCATCATAAAAGCCAAATGGTTCAAAACATTCTATATGCAAGACCTTCCTTCTTCTGAACATATCACTTGGCACTTCAAAGCAGATACCGCTTACACCGAGCGTAAATCAAATTCCGCAAGCTGTGTCATCGCTTATTGTATATGGCAAAATACGGTGTATATTCGGAACATTATGCGAGTATGGCAGGAGTTTCCTGATTTCTTAAACAGTCTGACAAACTTCGTGATTGAAAACGGTTATACCGATAAGTCAAGGATATACATCGAACCAAAAGCCAATGGAATCAGTGTGATTCAATCTATCCGCAAATTCACACGACTTAATGTCGTAGAGGAACGCATTGAACCGACAAGCGTTTATGCCGACTTCTATTCAAAGGATAAGTTTGCACGAGTTACGACCATTTTGCCGATTCTTGAAGCCGAACGCGTCCGATTGCTTGCAAATGCAGGCTTCATAAAAGATTTTATCGATGAACTCACTTTGTTCCCGAACAGTCAGCATCAAGACCAAGTGGATACATTGGTTATGATTGCTCGAGAACTGCTTTACGAACAGCACGTTGCCGTCGCTGAACCAACACGTGCGCTTAATGATTACTTCACAGGCGTTACTAAACGATACGGATATTAGACCATGCAACTTAATTTATTTGATGACCTAACGATAAACCGTCTCCCAAAAAGCAAGTCAGACAGACCGCCGTTTGCGCCGATTGTCAGAGATTTGGCAAACCAATCCATCTTTCAATCCTTTGATACAATTACACCCGAACAGTTCCAACGAGCCGTTCGTAGTGCCGAAAGTGGCGACACGGAAACCTTAATGGCACTTTTAGACCTTGCCGAACTAAAAGATAGCGTCCTCGTTGAAACCCTCCACAAGCGAAAAACAATGGTTGCATCAAAACCGATTGAAATCGTTCTCACAGAAGACGAAGCAAACCCATCGCTCCAAAAAGCCAAACAGTTCTTGGAAAAATACTATGTCCCAAGATTAAGACGCCGAATTTATACCTTGCTTGATGCAACCTATCGCGGTGTTAGTATCATAAACAACCTATGGGGATTCCAACGATTTGACGGGAAAACTTACTACACCATCAAAAACGAGTATCGCGTTGACCCGCGCAGGCTGGTGTTTGGCAACCGTCTCGATGTTACTTCGCCTCTATCGGAAATTTACTTGCAAGACAACATCGGCGGAAGCGGAAAACACTATATCAAAGACTTTATAGAAGGCACATTCACCGTTCATACGGCTAAAATTCGTGAAACCAATTATCCCTTACCACTCGGCGCACTTGGCGTTACCGCACTGATTCTCTACGGACTGAAAACCTCAAAACTTAAAGACTGGTTGCGTTATTGTGAAAACTATGGATTCCCAATGTTATCCTTCGCATATGACCCGCTCAACGACAAAACAAATGACCGAGATGTGTTCTTACAATACGGTTCGCGCTTACTAACAGAAGGAAGCATTGTTCACAGCAAAGACAGTGAAATCCGTAACCTGCAAGTAGCATCGCAGGGCGGTTCAGCCGTGTTTAGTGAAATCGTCAATTACTTTGAAGAACGCATCATAGAACTGATTCTAATGCAGACAAACACCACACGTAACTCGTATGGAAGCGGTTCTTATGCCAATAACGCGATTTATCAAAGCGGTGAATTTGCGATGGTGTTGTGGGATAGTGTCAATCTTGAAGAAACCCTTAACAAAGAAGTGGAAACCATTGTCAAATACAATTTCGGTGAATTTGAAGTGTATCCGAAGGTCGACATTAAGGCAGAGCCGCCGCAAGATTTACTTGCCGAACTTGAAAAAATTGCGGGACTTTACGCACTTGGCGTGGAAATCCCGTTGTCTATGATTCAAAAACAGTTCGGAATTTCAGAAGCCAAAGAAGGTGAAGCAGTTTTATCGTCAATGAAAAACGCATTGGCGCAGTCCGAAATAACCAAAGGCGGAGGGATAAAGGAGCAAGAAGAAACAGTGGCAAACATAGCGCACGAACTTGCCGATGCACTACCTTCACGCTATCGAGCACTCGCTTACCAAAATCGGTATGTAAACGGAACTGATTCAACTTCACACGATAAGTAATTTATGGAAGGAGAGCAACAAAAAAAATACAGTGTTCCAGACGCAATCGTAGAAGTCAAAGGAAGGCGATTTCGTATGGATTCCGTAACGCATTTCAAAACCTGTGCAAGCCGTGCCGTGCATACATTGGTGGTCTATGAAGATATGTTAGCCTTGACATTGGGCTTAAAAAAAGATGCAAAAGTTTTGACCGCTTTGTATCTTGGTATTGGAGTCTCTTGCGTCTACAAACAGTTGCGGTTGTTAGAAACGTGGAAAGAACGCGGACTTGTCGAAGAAATCGGGAAAGCAGAAATCGTGTAAGCAAATTTTTTTTTTGCGTTGTGAATTTGCATATTGGCTTGTTGTTATCTATCTTTCAGAAACTTTTAGGGCGGGAATCGCCCGAAATACGCTCGTAGAGTGTCCACAATAGTGGCGCGGTGAAGCAAGAAACCGATACTTTTTAAGTAGAGGTAATTCACATTCGTGGCATGATGGCGCAAAGAAGGTATGATAAACTGATTGACGGTATTTTTTACACCGTCGAAGTCGTCAGAACGGGACGCTACAAAAGTTCAGGCAACACGAGCGACTATTATGTCATATCGGAGCAAAACATTGATGAGATTGTGGAATCCGCAAACAATGCGCCGCAACCTATCACGATTGACTATAATCACGCAACCTTTGTCAATAGTCCCGTAACGCCCGAACAAACAGTCGCCGCAGGATACCACCATAATTGGGGGTGGGAAAAACGTGCGAATCCTGACGGTTCGTTCTCGGCAATGGCAGTTAAGAATACCGAATGGACGCCAAAAGCGAAGCAGTTCATTGAAAACGGAGAATATCGGTTTATTTCATCGGTGTTGGCATTTGATAGAGCGGAAAACGAAAACCGTTACGGCGCACGAATTTTGGGAAGTAGCCTTGTGCCAATACCAAATATCAAAGGTATGGACCCAGTTGTCCTGAACAACGCAAAAGCCATATTGAAAGAACTAAAGGCAGAACTAAACGAATCACAAGAGTTTGAGGTCAACCTTAACAACTTAATTCATCTTAACATGACAGACAAAGAAAAAATGAACGCTTACCTTAACGAGGTGAAAGCGATTATGGAAGATATGGTCGGCGAAGAACTGACCGAAGAAAACGGTTCAGCCTTTATTGAAAAGGCAAAGGATTTGATGGCAAAGCTTAAGTCAGTGAAAAAACTTGAGCAGGAAAAAGAAATGGCAGAACAAAATGCCGCCGAACTCGCTCGCCAGCAAGTCGAACTGATGTCAGAAAAATCAAAACTCATTACAGAACTCAACAGCCTACGCGAAAAACAAAACGACCAAGTCGGCAAAGTGGTAACAGGATTTGAAGACATCTTTGTCTCACTTCTTGCCGATTATGCGCTTCAAACAGGTAAAATCACACCTGCACAAAGAAACAACGAAACCACGACGGTGGAACTTAACGGTGAAAAGAAAACCGTTACCGCAACCCACCCCATCAAGCCTATTTTCAAAGGCAATTATGCGATTGCCTTACAAGAATGTAACGGAGATACCGTGAAAGCCTTTCATCAATCCATTAACGAAACCAAAGCCTATATTGACGCGATGCCGTCCGCGTTGCCCGCAGGGCAAGGCTCTGCACCCGCAACCGCCAAAGAAACACCAACAATCGAACAAACGCGTAAATATGGCGAATCCGCGCTCGAAGTCAATTCTGAATCCGTGAAAATTCAAAATGAAATTGAACTTTTTATGAAGTCAGGAAAGACCTACGATGAAGCGTTTGAAACGGTCAAAAAGAAATATCCAAAGTTCTTTGGAATTGAATAGTTATGTGAATTTTTTCTAACCTAAACGATAACCACTGCAACAATGGGACGCTTACAAAATTTGCAATCGGGAGTAGACGCAGTCCTAACGGAATATGCAAGGGGCTACTCAAACCAGAATCTTGTCTACAGGCACTTTTTTCCAGAAGTCAAAGTCAGCAAGACGCAAAACCGTGTGCCTGTGTTTAGCAAAGAAAACTTGCGCACCTACAATTCTCGCCGTGCCTTACGAAGCGAAGGTGGCGTTGTATCTCCTGATGACATTCAATACGTGCGTTTTGAAACGGTCAGCCGTCGCCTGATTTATCCGATTGATATGGAAGAATATGATAACAGCGACTACGACCTTGACAAACGTGCGACTCGTGTGGTAACCGATGCGCTTGAACTTGAACGAGAACTTGAACTGTCGCGCATCATCAGAAACAACACACTGAACTTGCCAACAGGAACGCAATACATCAACGCTGCAGGTGCATGGAGCAATCCAGCCACCGATGTCATCGGCACAATTAAAGATGCAATGGAAAGTTTCCGTCGGCGGACAGGAGTCTATCCAAACCGTGCGATTATTTCGCCTGATGCGCTTGTCGCGTTGGATAAAAATGAGAAAATTGCTGAACGTGTTAAATACACCTCTCGCTTCACCGTATCTACTGACCTATTAGCCTCGCTCTTAACCATCAACGGCAGACAAATGCTCGATATTGTCGTTGGTTCGGCAATTCATAACACCGTTGCGGGCGTTTGGGACGAAGCCACTGAAACCTTTGTCGGAGAAGTCAATGAAGACTTGCACACAAAGTCGTTTGCAATGGCGTATGTTTCACCAAACCCGTCAGTGTTTGAGCCGTCTTTTGGATACACCTTCACGCAACGAGGGTATCCATATATTGATCGCAACTTGAATAAGGATACCGAAACGGTGAAAATCGTTCGCCGAGACAAAACCACTCTCAAAGTCATTGGAAAAGACGCCATTGTCATTTTCCATAGTGTATTAAACTAATCATAAAGGAGAGACATCATGCAACCAACATATCAGCCAAGTTTTATTCTATCGTTTGAAAACAAGACGAACGCTGAAATCCCGAAACACAGGTTTGTTTCCTATAATGTTCATGCAACAACATTGGCAAACTTGTACCCAGCGGAAAACACAGGCGTCGTTCTCGGCGTTACGGTTGATAACGTCGATGCAAAACAGACCATCAATGTTCAGCGTGGCGGTGTTGTTTTGATTGAACTTCAAACAGGAACGACGCTTACCGCAGGCGCGGCGATTAAACCTGGCTTAAATGGTCTCGGTCGTGCGCATGGCGGCACAGGCACCATCGTTGCTTATGCGATTGATTCAGTTACATCAAGTGTCGCAGGACAAAAAATTCGGGCGGTGCTTGCATAAGTCTTTTTAACTAATTAACCCGTGTAGCCGTGAGCCAACTGCCGATTCGGTATTGCACGGTGGCGGACGTTGCGGAAGGAATTGACACGACAGTAGACAGGAGAGCGCGATTTTCAAATAAAGAAATTCGCGCCCTCGTTCTTACAAAGTCATTTATGAACCGCGTTCCGCCACCGACACCCGAAGAACAAAATGCTGTGATAACTGAATGTATTAACTCAGCGATAGAACGTGCGACCAAAGAAGCCATTTCAATTTTGGTTCGCCGAAACGACCTTTCTCTCATTACCTTTCAAACGATTGATGAAGTCCCGCCTGAAATTCGCAATTATGTTGCCGATATGGCGGCATATTTTATCATTGCATTAGATAGCAGTCAGCCGATTGAACTTCTCACGCGCTACGAACGTGCTTACCGACTCGCAAGAGAGTTTTTTATGAACCATGTCATTGTTTCCGTAACCGCCGATGGCGTGCAAGAAATACCCGAAGGTGAGTATAACCGAAGTCAATTCTTTGTGCGACCTCGCGAACAAAGTGGAGAAAGGTATCTGTGAACTGCCAAAAAACGCTTAATGTAACCGATTAAATGTATCCTTACGTCCGATTCATACAGGAAAAGCCGTCTGAACGCGCACGAACATTCCGAGTAACGATTGAAGACATCAAAGAGCGACTTCAAAGCCGACAAATGAAATTGATTGTCGGTGAAGAAATCGTGAGAATTGTGAAAAAAAACATTTTGGTCGGTGGCAGACCTGAAAAGTTTAAACCACTTGCACCAAGCACGATTTTGGCACGGCGCAGGCGTGGGAATTACAGTAAGAAACCGTTGATTGACACAGGCAAAATGCTTGAATCAATTCAAGCAGACTATCGTGGCGGAAAACTTCAACTGAAAATGGTTCGCTATGCAGAATATGCAAACAACGCACGAAAGTTCATTGTCATTCCGCCCGAAGAAAGACCAAACTTGAAAAAGGCTATCCAACGAGCCTTAAAATTATCTGGTAAGTAAATTGCCGTTTGGCAAAAAAAAATGAACGATTATGCAACTTTTATACAAGCCGTCATCGACACGTTGCGTGCCTCACCGTTAGCAAGTCGTATGACGATTGAAGAATACGATGGACGTTACGAAAGCGACCAAGCGTTGAAAATTGTCGGCGATGAAACCGTGTGTTTTGTCGGACTTGAATCCGTTACACCTGCACCAATTCCAACACAAGCACGAATAGATGGTTCATTCTTTGCCGAACTAACGATTCTCTTGTTTATTGAAAAAAGACGCGTGGGGCAATTTGACGAAGATAATTCTGGCGCAAAGACCGTTCCGTTTGATGATGCAATGGAAGTTTTTCGTTACCTTTACACACACCCGATTGATAAACAACTTAAATATGTATTACCGCATGAAGCCGATGGCAAATACAAAGTCATAGAATTTTCAGGATTCAACAACATTTTGCGGTTGCCCAATATCATCGTGGTAGGCGGAACAATTTCTTATCCTATCATCATAAAAACGGAAGCAGAAACGGAGGATCTATGAACGTTGCCATTGAAGAATTAAGGGGCTTAATCGGTATGACCATTTCATTTGCTTGTGCCATCATTACCATGCTTATTGAAGCGAGCGAAATTTATGCCATACTGGCAGGACTCGGCGGACTTTTGGCAGGGTCAGCGACCTCATTCTACTACTACCAAAAAGCAATGTTAATTCGTGAGGTTAGGCGCAAAACGAAATTAGGACTTACGGAAAAAAAACAAAATAACTCTTAATACAAATCGGTGAATGATATGCAAAACTTCGGAATGACCTGCATTAAACAAGTCTATGAAAAGAAAGGGTATGCGTGGGATACCTTTAACGTCTTCGGCATTCGCGCGGTAAAAACGGGTGAATCTTCAAGCAACCAATTTGTCGATGCGATTGGATACGCTTACTATGACGCAAGGACAAGTCGGTGGGAGTATGTGCAACTTGAAGGTTCAACGGGTGCAGGATTGTATTACGCTTCACAGCCAGACTATACCTACGGAACTGCCATCTTGAAAGAAGGTTTTTACCCCGACTGTTATGCGTTGGGGCTTTACAAAGGAATCTACGAATCGTTGTTGCAAGTTGAACCAATGGATTACGATTCAAAAGGTATTCAAGACGGCAAGTTAGCAACGGGTGGCGAAACCGAGTGTGGAATTATTGATGCACACATTCACCTTGCACACAACGCGCAAACGTTTCGTTACGTGGGCGCATACTCTTCGGCTTCCCAAATCATTTCCAACCCGTTAGAGTTTTATCAAATGATGTCTGTGTGCAAATACTTTGCGCTCAAAGAAAAAAAGAGATTCTCATACGCTCTTTTCACGCTCAAAGATGTTGAGGAAGCCTTTTCATCATTGCGACAAACACCGAAAAAAGAAGACTCAAAACCTAAAAACACAATTTTGGGAGAGGTAAAGTCAAAATGATTATCGACCCGATACATATTGCCGACAATGTTAAGGATTGGCGAACCAACATAGTCGGCATTGTGTTCATCGTCATCGGTGTTTTGGTTGCCGTCGTTCCGTTTTTCTTGGTCGCACAGGATTTAGGTATCGGTGCGGATATGTTTGCCGAGATACAAGATTATGCACGGTGGCTTGCGGGATTTTTCATTGTAACGGGACTTTCGCTTATCGGAATGATACGAAGTTCGCCAAAATCTCCCTGCGATGAACGAAAGTAAATATAGACTTATCGTCAATGTGTTTATCTTGTGCGTTGGACTATGTGTCGGTGTGTTTATTGGAAATTGGTATGCGAAACACAAGGTTGAACAATTCTTGCAAAAACGCTATGAAGAAAAGCAACGTGAGTTTCAAAGTCATTTGGATAGTTTGCGTAATGATTTACGCAGCATCTTGGACGATAGCACAAGAAAAGTCATTTACGAAAGAGAAAAAGAGTGGCTACGAAACTATATCCAATACCGACTTACTGATTGATTCTTTGTTTACCGATGCCCGTGCCGTTGCGATTATTGCGATACGAGAACTTCAACGGTGCAAAATGCGTGAATCGCTTTATGTGGAAAAAGCCACTTTAGATTCAATGCTGATTTCGGAATTGAGCCAAGATGAACCCATTGTGTCGTTACGAACACTGGCGATTGCAGGGGTTTCAATTACAATTTATTCGCTTATTCAACTCATTTTCGGTGGTAGGTGAAATTCCAAAGAAAAACAACAATGGAAACACTTACCTTTTCAACAAATTTAATTTATTCGGGAGACAATCATGATTACAACGATTCATCGTGGAGTGGCTCGTGTTGGAGACATTCTGCAAGTGGTTATCAACGAAGTAGGCGTTCTGCGCGCCAGTGTTGAGATATTAGATGACACACTTACAGGAGTAGCAACATCGGCAACGGGTGCGCCGTTTGTTGTTAGTCGGACTTTTGTTACACCGTCAAACGGTTCAGCGGGCGCACAACCTACGATTCACTTGCCAAATGCGAATGGCACAACAGGACTGTTCGCCGTCGGTCAATTTGATATTTTGCAAATTTTTTTGCGCGGTGGTTCGGGGCAAAACAACCTTGAAAACAAAAACATTCGCATTCGGACTTTTTCCGATACCAATGGACAAAACCAACTTGACAGCCAAGACATACGCGTTTATCCAGCCACAGGGGGTATTTTGGTTGCTGCTACGCTTACGCCACTTCGCACACTTAACTTTAACGCCGCACGTACACGATACGACGCGGCAACACGACGGCTGAAAATTATTGAAAATATCCGCCGTGAAGGAACATTTTCAATTCTTTACTACCAAAACAAACAACTCGTAGAACTTGATTTAGGTAAGTTGCGCCCAATTGTTTTACCGCTTGAAAGCCAACTTGTGCCGTATAACAAAGGGCGTGGCGAACAAATTGAAATGAACTTCGCGCTTGTTAAACCACAGTTTGCACCCGAAACGGCTTATTTGATTCAATCACTTTCCGATTTGTGCAATGTTCCCGAACTGCAAGCCATTCACGTGCCTGATACGGCAA
>Ga0308411_10001276_pt1 | contig 17153 bp, 15 predicted proteins | sample HotsprottomLayer_2_FD_203530 | JGI IMG/M metagenome (GOLD analysis project Ga0308411, IMG submission 203530) | Hot spring phototrophic mat microbial communities from Octopus Spring, Yellowstone National Park, Wyoming, United States -... | ecosystem: Environmental > Aquatic > Thermal springs >...
GTTGACAACCGTTTCCCAGGTCAGCGGTGACGCCGCCGCCGGCAGCGCGCCGGCTGCGAGGCCGATCGCGAGAGCGCCTGCCACAGGGCGTCTCGCGGAACGGTGCCACACGTCTCGGGAATTCGCGGTGCCAACGATCATACCCCTCTCTCCCCTTCTTAGGGAAGTTTAACATCTGAAGGTTACGATGAGGTGGAGGCCTTCTCACGCTCCACCCCGACGCCCTCTTAACTCCGCCCCGCACCGCTGCGCGGCGCAAACCCGGGCCCTGGGCCCGCGCCAGGACCGGGGCCAGCGCCGGGAGCGGGACCGATGCTGGACCGCGGGCCCGGGCCAGTTCCGGGCCCCGGGCCGACACCGCGGCCAGCTCCTGCCCGCAGGACCGGGCCAACGTTACGCCCCTTCACGCGCCGTGAGCGCCTCGCCGCGCTGCTGCGGCCCCACCTGGCGTGGCGGCACACCCTGGGCGAAGGCAGAAGCGGGAAGGGCAGGGAACCTCAGGGCGAGCAGCGTGCGTCGTTTCGCGCCGTTCGTCCTCTGTCTTGCAAGCGTCTGCGGCGGGTTCGATCTCGCGCCGAGACGCTTCGCTTGTTCCGACCGTCAAAGGCGATGACCCAGATCAGAACATAGCGGTCAAACGGACGGCCAGGCGCGATCAGGTGCCGCAACATCCAGCGCCGTTCAGGGCCGCCAGGGCCGGTGATAGGGGTGGCCGCGGGCGAGCGCGTCAGCGCGATACAGGGCCTCGGCGAGCATCGCGCGCACGAGCAGGTGCGGCCAGGTGTGCGGCCCCAGGCTCATCACATGCGCCGCGCGGTCGAGCACGGAGCGGTCGAGCCCCTCCGCCCCGCCGATCACGAAAGCGACCGTCCGCCCCGCCTCGCGCCAGCGCGCAAGCCGCCGCGCGAACGCCTCCGTTCCCTCCGCCACGCCGCTCTGATCGAGCGCGACCAGAACCGCCCTCTCCGGCACGGCGGCGAGGATGGCGGCGGCCTCGCGTCGGCGCACCTCGGCGGCATCGCCCTTTCCCTCGGCGATCTCGATCAGCTGAAGCGGCGGTCGCAGCCGGGCGGCATAGCGCGCGAAGAGCGCCGCCTCGGGCGAGGCAGGGGAAGCGCGGCCGACGGCGATGACGGCAAGGCGTGCGGGCATCGACGCGAGTGTTGCCTTCTCGCCCCCGCCGGTCGAGAACCGACGCGATGGAACGGTTGATCTACACCCTTGTGCGCGCCGCCGAGTGGCAGGAAGCGGAACGGCTCGGCCGTTACGACGGCAGCGCGGATGACCGGCGCGACGGGTTCCTGCACTTCTCCACCGCCGCCCAGGTGCGCGCCTCGGCCGCCAAGCACCGCGCCGGCGTGGCGGACCTGTTGCTTGTCGCGGCGGATGCCTCGGCGCTCGGCGAGGCGCTCCGGTTCGAGCCCGCCGCGGGCGGCAAGCGGCCGGGCCTGTTTCCGCATCTCTACGGCCCGCTGCCGCTGTCTGCCGTCCGCTCCGTCACGCCGCTGCCGCTCGGCGAGGACGGTCTGCACGTGTTTCCCACCGAGATCCCGTGAGCGCGCCGCCGCGCCATCTGCGGCAAGACACCGTTCCGCTCGCTCCGGGTGACGCGACGCGCTTGACTTTCGCAGCCGCACGCCGTTTCTCCCCCCCCAGGGTGCGCGCGCGGGCCGAAGCCCGTAGCGCGCCGAGGCGTTGGTATCGTCCGACGCCGCGGGCCGCGACCCGGCCCGATCGAGGCAACCGGCCCCGGGGCACACCCCGGGGCAAGCCGTGTCCGTCGCAGCCGCAGCCGAAGGGCGCGGCGCACGGGGGCGCAAGCCCCGCCGGAGGGCCCGACAACGGTCGGGCTGGCGGGTTCGAAGGAAGACCAACAGAACATGGCCCAGACTGCACCCGCTCCCTCGACGGAGGATTTCGCGTCCCTGCTCGAGGCGACGCTCGGCAAGGACAGCGGCTTCGACGGGAGCGTGATCACGGGACGGGTGGTCCGGATCGACGGCGACGTCGCTGTCGTCGATGTCGGCCTCAAGTCCGAGGGCCGCATCCCGCTGAAGGAGTTCGCTCCGCCCGGCCAGAAGCCAGAAGTGAAGCCCGGCGATCTCGTCGAGGTCTATGTCGATCGCTACGAGGACCGCGACGGCACGATCATCCTCTCGCGCGAGAAGGCACGACGCGAGGAGGCCTGGACCAATCTCGAGAAGGCCTATGCCGCCCAGGCGCGCGTCACCGGCGTCATCTTCGGGCGCGTCAAGGGCGGCTTCACCGTCGATCTCGGCGGCGCGGTCGCCTTCCTTCCCGGCAGCCAGGTCGACATCCGCCCGGTGCGCGATGTCGGGCCGCTGATGGGAACGCCGCAGCCCTTCCTGATCCTCAAGATGGACCGCGCCCGCGGCAACATCGTCGTCTCCCGCCGCGCCGTGCTTGAGGAGACGCGCGCCGAACAGCGCGCCGAGCTCGTCCAGGGGCTCAAGGAAGGGATGATCCTCGATGGCGTGGTGAAGAACATCACCGACTATGGCGCCTTCGTCGATCTCGGCGGCGTCGACGGCCTGTTGCATGTCACCGACATCGCCTGGCGGCGGATCAACCATCCCTCCGAGGCGCTCCAGGTTGGCCAGACGGTGAAGGTTCAGGTGATCCGCTTCAACCAGGACACGCAGCGGATCAGCCTCGGCATGAAGCAGCTCCAGGCCGATCCATGGGAGGGTGTCGCCGCGAAGTATCCCGTGGGCGCCAAGTATGTCGGCCGCGTCACCAACATCACCGACTATGGCGCCTTCGTCGAGCTCGAGCCCGGGGTCGAGGGCCTCGTGCATGTGAGCGAGATGTCCTGGACCAAGAAGAACGTCCACCCGGGCAAGATCGTCTCGACCTCGCAAGAAGTCGAGGTGATGGTGCTCGACGTCGACCCGGTGAAGCGCCGGATCTCGCTCGGCCTCAAGCAGTGCCTGCGCAACCCGTGGGAGGCGTTCCTCGACGAGCACCCGATCGGCTCGACCGTGTCAGGCGAGGTGCGCAACATCACCGAGTTCGGGCTGTTCATCGGCCTGCCCGGCGACATCGACGGCATGGTCCACCTCTCCGACCTCTCATGGGACGAGCCGGGCGAGCAGGCGATCCAGAAGTACAAGAAGGGCGACGTTGTCGAGGCGAAAGTGCTCGACGTCGATGTCGAGAAGGAACGGATCTCGCTCGGCATCAAGCAGCTCACGGCTGACCCTGCCGCCGGCGTGATGGACCGGATGATCAAGGGCTCGATCGTCACCTGCGTGGTCACGGCGGTGCAGCCGAACGGCATCGAGGTGAAGGTGGACGACGCGGTCACCGGCTTCATCCGCAAGTCCGAGCTGTCGCGCGACCGGCAGGACCAGCGGCCCGACCGGTTCGGCGTCGGCGACCGGGTGGATGCCAAGATCATGTCGGTCGACCGCCAGACGCGGCGGCTGACGCTCTCGATCAAGGCGCGCGAGGTGGAGGAGGAGAAGACGGCGATGGCCGAGTTCGGCTCCTCCGACAGCGGCGCCTCGCTCGGCGACATCCTCGGCGCCGCGATCCGCCGGCGCAACCAAATGGCCGCCGAAGGCAAGGAGTGAGCGGCCCTCCCCGGCCGGGCGCGGAGCGGACGCAGGCACGGGCAGACGGGCGCGGACACAGGGGCGGCGCGGCGGATGCGGAGACGGGCGGCGGCCTGAAGCGGGCGCCGCCCGCCTTGCGCCGCCGAACCGCACGTGACGCCGCGCCTGCTCTCGTGCATATCGTGCGCCGATGGCGCTCGAAACCGACCTCCTGATCGACCGGCGACGGCTCAAACGCAGCCTCGCCGTCTGGCGCATTGTCGCCCTCCTCGCAGTGCTCGCGGCCATCGGCCTCGTCGCGTCCGAGACGAGGGAGGCGCGGTCTCTGCTCGGCGGCTCGGTGGCGCGGCTGACCGTCACCGGCCTCATCGCCGAGGATCGGGAGCGTGACGAGGCGCTGCTCCGGGTGGCGGAGGACGGCTCGGTCCGGGCGCTGATCGTCGCGATCGACAGCCCGGGCGGAACGGTCTCGGGCGGCGAGGCGCTGCATCGCGCTCTCGCCAAGGTGGCGGAGCGCAAGCCGGTGGTCGCCGTCCTCAGGGGCACCGCTGCCTCGGCCGGCTACATGGTGGCTCTGCCGGCGGCCAGGATCTTCGCCCGCGAGGCCACCGTGACGGGCTCGATCGGCGTGATCCTGCAGACGGTCGAGTTCGCCGGCCTGCTCGAACGCCTCGGCATACGCGCCGAGGCGCTCACCTCCGGCGCGCTGAAGGATCAGCCCTCGCCCTTCCGCCCGCTCACGCCGGAAGGCCGCGCCGCGCTCGAGGCGGTGGTGCAGGACCTCTACGCCCAGTTCGTCGCCATGGTCGCCGCGGGGCGGCGGATGGAGCCTGAGCGGGTGCGCGCGCTCGCCGACGGGCGCGTGTTCACCGGCCGCCAGGCGCTCGCCGAGGGGCTCGTCGATGCGATCGGCGGCGAGGCGGAGGCGCGCGCGTGGCTTGCCGCCGAGAAGGGCGTTCCCGCGAGCCTGCCCATTCGCGAGATCGCCCCCGACGAGGCTGGCCGGCTGCTTCCGCGCCTCGTGCGGGAGACAAGAAAAGCCCTTGTTTCAGAACGGCTTAGCCTTGACGGCCTGATGGCCGTCTGGCACCCTTCCCTGATCGGGGCGGCACGGGGGGGCGGCGAATGACGCGATCGGAACTGATTGCCGAACTGGCGCGGCGCAACCCGCACCTGATGCAGCGCGACGTCGAAGCGATCATCACGACCGTGTTCGACGAGATCGTCGCCGCGCTCGCTGCCGGAAACCGCGTCGAGCTGCGCGGCTTCGGCGCCTTCTCGGTGAAGAAGCGCGATGCCCGGACGGGGCGCAACCCGCGCACGGGCGAGGCCGTCGCGGTCGCCGAGAAGCTCGTGCCGTTCTTCAAGGCGGGCAAGGAGCTCCGCGAGCGGCTGAACCGCGGCACGGGCGGGGGCGGGCGAAGCGCCCGCGCCCAGGCGACGGGTTGAGGGGGCGCGAGATGCGGGCGTCCTGGCTCGTCACCATCCCCCTCGCGGCGCTGCTCGTTCTGTTTGCCGTCTCCAACACCGAGGTGGTGCGGCTGAAGCTCTGGCCGTTCGACCACACGGCCGATCTGCCGCTGTCGGTGGCCGTGCTCGGCGTCTCGGCGGTGGCCTTCCTGTTCGGCGCAACCGTCGCCTGGATGGCCGGATTGCCCGCGCGGATGCGCGCGCGGCGGCTCGAGAACACGGCGAACGCTCTCCGCGCCGAGGTCGAGGAGCTGAAGAAGGCGCTCGCGCGCGCGCCCACACCTGCGGAGAAACCGGCCGGGGCTCTCGCCCGGCGCTGACCGCCCCGTTGGGCGCCCCCACCCGCCGTCACGCGCAATCGCGTCGAAGGGACTGATGGAGGCGATCCTTCGCACCGCTCGGCCCGTCGACGAGCGGTTTGTCAGGGCGGGATCGCCGGTGGCCGCAGAACGGGCACTTGGCGCCGCCTGCCGCGGGTGCTAGAGCTGCCGCGGTACAGCTCACATCAGCCCCGCATGGGTGGAGCGGTTCGAAGCGACGGAAGCGACCGCCTTTCACCCCCGCGCAGCCCGCTCAAGCGACGCTGCATGCCCGCACGGCCAAGCTCCCCCGCCGCACGCCTGATCGTCGCCCTCGACACGGCCGATCTCGCCCGCGCCACGGCCTTGGCACGTGCTCTCGCCGGCGAGGTCGGCCTCGTGAAGGTGGGCCTCGAGCTCTTCGTCGCCGAGGGCCCGCGCGCGGTGGCGGAGATCGCCGCCCTCGGCGCTCCGGTCTTCCTCGACCTCAAGCTGCACGACATCCCCAACACCGTCGCCGGCGCCGTCCGGTCGGCCAATGCGCTCGGCGCGGCGATGCTCACCGTGCACGCCGCGGGCGGGGCGGAGATGATCAGCGCCGCACGCTCTGCCGCCGAAGCCGCCGGCGCCGCCCGGCCGATGATCCTCGCCGTGACAGTGCTCACGAGCCTCGGCGCCGCCGACCTCGCGGCAACCGGCGTCGCGGGCGGCCCGGTCCAGCAGGTGCTTCGCCTCGCCCGCCTCGCCGTCGAGTCAGGGGCGGACGGGATCGTCTGTTCACCCCGCGAGGTCGCTCCGTTGCGCGATGCCCTGGGCCCGGGCGTTCCGCTGATCGTTCCCGGAATCCGCCCTGCCGGAGCCGACGCCGGGGACCAGAAGCGGGTGATGACTCCCGCCGAAGCCCTGGCCGCCGGGGCCGACTGGCTCGTGATCGGCCGCCCCATCACCGGCGCGGCCGACCCGGCGGCGGCGGCACGCGCGATCGCCGCAAGCCTCGGATGAGCGTCACGGTCAAGATCTGCGGCCTCACCGACGCCCCCGGTTTCGACGCGGCCGTGGCGGCGGGGGCCGACATGGTGGGCTTCGTCTTCTACCCGCCGAGCCCGCGCGCCATCACGGCGGACGCGGCCGCCGCCCTCTCTGCCCGGCACGCGGGCGGGCCGCTCCGCGTCGGACTGTTCGTCGACGCGGACGACGACACGCTCGCAGCGACGCTCGCGGCCGTGCCGCTCGATCTGCTCCAGCTACACGGCGCGGAGCCGCCCGACCGCGTCGCAGCGATCAGGCGTCGCTTCGGCGTGCCGGTGATGAAGGCGGTCGGCGTCGCCACGCGGGCGGAGGTGGCGCGCGCGATCGCGGACTACGGCGCGGTCGCCGACCGGATGCTGTTCGACGCCAAGCCCCCGCCCGCCGGCACGCCTGGCGCCCTTCCCGGCGGCAACGCCGCGGTCTTCGACTGGTCGGTGATGCACGGCATGTCCGTCCCCGTCCCGTGGCTGCTCGCAGGCGGGCTCACGCCGGACAACGTCGCCCGGGCGATCGCCACCGTCTCGGCACCCGGTGTCGATGTGTCGAGCGGCGTCGAGCGCGCGCGCGGGGTGAAGGACCCCGCCCTGATCCGGGCCTTCGTCGCGGCGGCGAAAGCGGCGTCGAGGGAGGGCAGCGCCTAAGCGCGCGCGGCCACAGCGCCCCGGGCTCTAGGCCGGGGGCGGGATTTGCGCTACCACCCCGGCTTCCGCACGGGAGGCGAGACGTGACCAAGCCCCTTTCCTCGGCGCTTCCGAACAGCCTGCGCACGGGCCCGGACGAGCGCGGGCATTTCGGACGTTTCGGCGGCCGCTACGTGGCCGAGACCCTGATGCCGCTGATCCTCGAGGTCGAGCGCGCCTATACGGCCGCGAAGGCTGACCCCTCCTTCCAGGCGGAGCTTGACCGCTATCTCGCCGACTATGTGGGCAGGCCGAGCCCGCTGTGGTTCGCCGAGCGGCTGACGCAAGCGCTTGGCGGGGCGCAGGTCTGGTTTAAGCGCGACGAGCTCAACCACACCGGCGCACACAAGATCAATAACTGCATGGGCCAGATCCTGCTCGCGCGGCGGATGGGCAAGAGGCGCATCATCGCCGAGACGGGAGCGGGCCAGCACGGTGTCGCGACCGCAACGGTCTGCGCCCTGTTCGGCCTTCCCTGCACCATCTACATGGGCGCGACCGACGTCGCGCGCCAGTCTCCCAACGTGTTCCGCATGAAGCTGCTCGGCGCGGAGGTGAGGCCAGTCACCTCCGGCGCGGCGACGCTGAAGGACGCGATGAACGAGGCGCTGCGCGACTGGGTCGCCAATGTCGCCGATACCTATTACTTGATCGGAACGGTCGCCGGCCCCCACCCCTACCCGGCGATGGTGCGCGACTTCCAGTCGGTGATCGGGACGGAGGCGAAGGCCCAGCTCCTGAAGGCCACGGGGCGCCTGCCCGACGTCGCGGTCGCTGCGATCGGCGGCGGCTCGAACGCGATGGGCCTCTTCTTCCCCTTCCTCGATGACGCCTCGGTGCGGCTCATCGGCGTCGAGGCGGCCGGGCACGGGCTCGACAGCGGCCAGCACGCCGCCTCGCTCTCGCGCGGCCGCCCAGGCGTGCTGCACGGCAACCGCACCTATCTCCTCCAGGACGAGTTCGGCCAGATCCTCGAGGCGCACTCGATCTCGGCCGGCCTCGACTATCCGGGGGTGGGCCCCGAGCACTCGTGGCTGCATGAGATCGGCCGCGTCGAGTATGTCGCGGTGACGGACGAGGAGGCGCTCGAGGCGTTCAAGCTCTGCACGCGGACGGAAGGCATCATCCCCGCGCTTGAGCCTGCGCACGCGCTCGCGCACGTGGCGAAGATCGCGCCCAAGATGCCGAAGGACGCGATCATCCTGATGAACCTCTGCGGCCGCGGCGACAAGGACATCTTCACCGTCGCCGAGGCGCTCGGGGTGAAGCTGTGAGCTCGTACCGCACGCCCGCAGGCGCGCCGAACCGGATCGCCGCGCGCTTCGCCGCGCTCCGCGCCGAGGGGCGCGGGGCTTTGATCACCTTCATCGAGGCCTTCGATCCGGACCGCGCCACCTCCGAGGCGCTGCTCCAAGGCCTGCCCGGAGCGGGGGCGGACCTCGTCGAGCTCGGCGTTCCCTTCACCGACCCGATGGCGGACGGGCCGACCATCCAGCGCGCCGGCCAGCGCGCGCTCAAGGCAGGCGCGACCCTTCCCGGCACGCTCGAGCTGGTGCGGGGTTTCCGTGCCAAGGACGGAACGACGCCGGTGGTGCTCATGGGCTACTACAACCCGATCCTCGCCCATGGTCCGGAACGTTTCTGCTCCGACGCGGCTGAGGCCGGCGTCGATGGCCTGATCGTGGTCGACCTGCCGCCAGAGGAGTCGGAGGAGCTCACCGCCCACACCGTTCCGAACCGGCTCGAGCTGATACGCCTCGTCGCGCCGACCACGGACGAGACGCGTCTTCCCTTCGTGCTCGCGGGCTCGGGCGGCTTCATTTACTACGTCTCGATCACCGGGATCACCGGAACGCGCTCGACGACGGAAGCGCATCTCGCCGAGGCGATCCCGCGCATCCGGCGCGCCACCGACCTGCCGATCGCCGTCGGCTTCGGCGTGCGCACGCCCGAGCAGGCGGCCATGGCGGTGCGGATCGCCGATGCCGCCGTCGTCGGCTCCGCCCTGCTCGACACGCTCGCGGCCGATCTCGACGAGTCGGGCCGGGCGCGGCCGGGAACGGTCGAGAAGGTTCTCGACCAGGTGCGCGCGCTCGCCGCCGGCGTGCGCGGCGCCCGCCGCGAGGCGGCCTGAGCGGAGCCGACGCGGCTGCGATGAACTGGCTCACGAACTACGTCCGGCCGAAGATACGCACCCTGCTCGGGCGCAAGGACGTGCCGGAAAACCTCTGGCACAAATGCCCCGCCTGCGAGCAGATGATCTTCCATCGCGAGCTCGAGAAGACCCTTCGCGTCTGCCCGAGCTGCGGCCACCACATGCGGCTTCCCGCCAAGGCGCGGATCGCGATGCTGATGGATGAGGGCTACGCCACCATCGAGCTTCCGGCGGTGCCGCAGGACCCCCTGCACTTCCGCGATCAGAAGCGCTACGTTGACCGTCTCAAGGCCGCCCGCGCCGAGACCGAGCTCGAGGACGCGATCATCGTCGCGCACGGAACGATCGGCGCCTACCGCGCCGTGGTCGCCGCCTTCGCCTTCGAGTTCATGGGCGGCTCGATGGGCACGGCGGTGGGCGAAGCCCTGGTCGCCGCCGCGCGGCTTGCGGTTCTGCAGGAGGCGGCGCTCGTCGTCGTCACCGCCTCGGGCGGGGCGCGCATGCAGGAGGGCGTGCTCAGCCTGATGCAAATGCCGCGCACCATCATCGCGGTTCAGCACGTGAAGGACGCGGGCCTTCCCTACCTCGTGGTGCTGACCGACCCGACGACGGGCGGTGTGACGGCCTCCTTCGCCATGCTCGGGGACGTGCACATCGCCGAACCGGGCGCTCTCATCGGCTTCGCCGGAGCCCGCGTGATCGAGCAGACGGTACGCGAGAAGCTCCCCGAAGGCTTCCAGCGGGCGGAGTATCTGCACGCGCACGGCATGGTCGACCTCGTGGTCAAGCGCGCCGAGCTCAAGCAGACGCTCGCGCGTCTGATCGGCCTCCTCACCGAGCCGGCAGCGCGACGCGCCGAGCGGCCCGTCGCCGAGGTGGTGGCGCTTCCCGCCCCGTCGGAGTGAAGGAGGGGGCAGGATGGCGCTCAAGGGAGCACCGTCGGAGACGGTGATCGCGCGGCTTGCGCGCCTGCATCCGAAACTGATCGACCTCTCGCTCGGCCGGATCGAGCGGCTGCTCGCCCGGCTCGGCAACCCCGAGCGTCGGCTCCCGCCGGTTCTGCATGTCGCCGGAACGAACGGCAAGGGCTCGACCTGCGCCTTCGCCCGCGCGATCGCCGAGGCCGCGGGGCTTCGCGTGCACGTCTACACGAGCCCGCATCTGGTGACGTTCCATGAGCGAATCCGGCTCGCCGGCACGCTCGTCACCGAGGAGGCGCTGTCCGCCGCGCTTGAGGAGGCCGAGGCCGCGAACGGCGAGGACCCGATCACCGTGTTCGAGATCACCACAGCGGCGGCGCTCGTTCTGTTCTCGCGCGTCCCGGCCGATCTCCTGGTGCTCGAGGTCGGGCTCGGCGGCAGGCTCGATGCGACGAATGTCGTCGAACGCCCGGCCGCGACCGCGATCACCCACATCGCGATGGACCACATGGAGTTCCTTGGCGACACGCTCGCGTCGATCGCCTTCGAGAAGGCCGGGATCCTCAAACCCTCCGTCCCCTGCGCCACCGGCCGCCAGGAGGAGGAGGCGATCGAGGTGATCCGCGCGCGCGCCCGTGACGTCGGCGCACCGTTGCGCGCACGCGACGAGGCCTGGACGATCGGTCCCCACGGCTCGGGCCTGCGCTACGCCGACGCCGAGGGCACGCTCGACCTGCCGATGCCTGCCCTGCCGGGCGTGCACCAGCACGACAATGCGGGGATCGCCATCGCCGCGCTCCGGGCGATGCGCGGGCTTGCCTTCCCGGCCGAGGCCTTCGCCGAGGGGCTCGCGCGCGCGCGCTGGCCCGCGCGGATGCAGCGGCTTGGGCGCGGTCCGCTGCTCGACCTTCTGCCCGAGGGCTGGGAGCTCTGGCTCGATGGCGGCCACAATGCCGATGCCGGGCGCGCTCTCGGCGCCCATCTCGCCGCCAACCCCTCGCCGCCGTGGCACGTCGTCGTCGGCATGAAGTCGGGCAAGCAGACGGCCGAGTTCCTTCGCCCCATCATCCCGCACGCCGCGAGCCTCTGGGCGGTGGCGGAGCCCGACCAGCACCTCGCCCAAGCACCGGAGGCGATCGTCGCCGCCTCGGGCGGCGTGGCGCGGATCGGGCCGCGCGTGGCCGATGCGGTGGCCGCGATCGCGCGTGAGGCGCGGGCGCCCGCGCGCATCCTCGTCTGCGGCAGCCTCTATCTCGCGGGCGTGATCCTCCGCGACCACACCTGAGCGCGTCAGGCAGGATCGAGACGCCAGATCGCGCCGTCGCGGCTGTCGGTGACGACGAGCACGCGCCCGTCAGGCAGAACGCGCACGTCGCGGATCCGCTCGCCGAACATCGGGATACGCTCCTCAGCGACGATCCGCTCCCCCTCGCGCGTGAGGCGGAACAGAGCACGGGCACGCAGCGCCCCCACGAGAAGATCGCCACGCCAGCCGGGGAAGGCCGCCCCGGTGACGACGGCGAAGCCCGAGGGCGCGATCGAGGTCGGCCCCCAGACCTTGAGGGGGTCCTCCATCCCCGGCAGGGACCGATGCTCGGTGATCACCGAGCCGTCGTAGTTCACGCCGTGCGTGGCGCGCGGCCAGCCGTAGTTCGCGCCGCGCCGGATCAGGTTCACCTCGTCCCCGCCCTGCGGCCCGTGCTCGTGCGACCAGAGCGACCCGGTCTCGGGATCGACCAGGAGCCCCTGGATGTTGCGATGGCCGTATGACCAGATCTCCGGCCGCGCCCCCGCCCGGCCGACGAAGGGGTTGTCGCGCGGGATCGAGCCGTCGTCGGCAAGGCGTATGATCTTGCCGTTGAGGTCGGCGAGGTCCTGCGCACGCTCCATCTGGAACCGGTCGCCGAAGCCGGCATAGAGCATCCCATCGAGGCCGAAGGCCATGCGGCAGCCGAAATGAAACCCGTTGCCGACCCGCGGCGTGACAGAGAAGATCGCCTCCGGCGCGGTGAAGCGCTCGCCCTCGAGCCGAAGCCGGGTGATGGTCGAAGAGGTTCCGCCCTCGCCTTCGGTGACGTGGCAGAGATAGACGAGGCCGTTCTCGGCGAAGCGCGGGTGCAGGACGACGTCGAGCATGCCGCCCTGGCGGTTCGCGACCGTTGCCGGCGTGCCGGGAAGCGGCGGGGAGAGCCGGCCGTCGGCGCCGACGAGGCGCACGCGGCCGGGGCGTTCCGTCACGATCAGCCTCCCGTCCGGCAGCGGAGCGACGGCCCAGGGATGCTCGAGCCCCTGGGCGAGCACGGTGACGCGGAACGCGGCGCGCTCGGTGCGCACGACCTCGGCGCCAGCGGGATACGCCGCAAGCGACGCGGCAACGGCGAGCACTGCGCCTCGGATCATCTCCCCCTCCCGGCCGCCGTGTCGCCGCGACGATGGGGCGTTCGCCGCGGACCGGAATCCGCCGCCGGAGCGCCCGGCCGCGGCGCGCGGGTCACAGGTTCGCGTCCACCCAAGCCGTGAGGTTGCTCTTGCTGTCGGCGCCCATCTTGGTGGCGACGGGCTGGCCGCCCTTGAACAGGATCAGCGTCGGGATGCCGCGCACGGCGAAGCGGTTCGGCGTGACCGGGTTCTCGTCCACGTTCACCTTCGCCACGGTCAGCCTGCCGGCGTAGGCCGCGGCGATCTCCTCCAGCGCCGGGGCGATCGCCCGGCATGGCCCGCACCACTCGGCCCAGAAATCGACGAGGACGGGGTGGTCGGCCTTCAGCACATCGGTCTCGAAACTCGCATCCGACACGACCTTGGTGCGCGCGCTCATGCCTCTCTCCGTGGTGTCATGGCCCGTCGGGTATCGTGTTGCCGGGCCCGTGGTCCGGCCCAGGTTCTAGCACGGCCCCCGCCCGCGGCACCAAGCGACCCCGGGGCCGCCTCTGGCTAAATGGTGGCGGGAGCGTGAGCGTCCAACAGCGAGTCAGGAAGCTCCATCAGGCGTGCGGCATAGGTCCAGACGAGGGCGCAGCGCACCTTTCGGCCCGGAAAGGCGCCGCGCAGAACCGCGCGATAGGCGGCCATCTGCCGGAGATAGGCCGGCGGCACGTCCTCGAGACGGTCGGGCGGGGGGCGGTTCGTCTTGAAGTCGGCCACGAGAACCTCGGTGTCGGTGATGGCGAGACGATCGACCTGGCCTGAGACGACTCGCGAGCCGATCCGGCCCGTCACGGCCGCTTCGGCGAGCGCTCCGGGAGCGAAGAGCGGGGCGAAACGCGGGTCATCGAGGACAGCGAGCGTCTCGGCGACGAGCTCCGCCACGGTATCCGCGGCAAGGCCGAGCCCGGGCGCGGAGAGGAACGCCTCCGCCGCGCTCCGGCGCCGCTCGGGCGGCAGGTGCGGCAGGTGCTGGAGCAGGGCGTGCACAAGCCTGCCGCGCTGGAACCGCCTCGCTCCTGGCTCCGCCCCGGCGAGCGGCGAGGCGGCGGCTGGCTCGTCGTCCTCCTCCGCCGAGGGGGCGAGCGGGCGCGGCGGCGTCTCCTCGGCAGGTGGCGGTCGACGCGCCCAGGTTGGAACCGGGGGAAGGCGCACGGGCGCGGCGCTTTCCGGCTCGCGTCGCAGCGCCGCGTCGGGCGCCTGGGCGGTGGCGAGCCGCATGCCCCCCACCGGCCAGCCTGTTTCGCCGAGCAAGGCACCCGGGTCGAAGGCCGCCGCCTCGGCACCGGCAAGACGGCGGAACCCAGCCGCGACGAGATCGTACCAGCAGCTCTTGTCCTTTCCCTCCCCTCTGCGGCTGAGGGCGCCGGTCACCAGAAGCCGATCCTCCGCGCGGGTGAGCGCGACATAGAGAAGGCGGCGATACTCCTCGAGATCCTCCTCCCGTCTCCGGGCACGCGCCTGCTCGACCGGCTCGGGGCAAAGCTCGGCGCGCGGTGCCCAGAGCGGCACCTGCGCATGCGTTGCCTTATCTTCCAGCCAGTAGAGGTCGTCGACGGGGTCGGTGACGGAGGTGGTGTCGGCGAGGATCACGACCGGGCTCTCGAGCCCCTTCGCGCCGTGGACGGTCATCACCCGCACCGCGTCCGCACCCGGCTCCTGCTCGCGCTTGATCTCGGCCCCGCCGCCGCGAAGCCAGGCGAGGAAGCCCTGGAGCGATGGCGGGTGCGACCGCTCATGCGCGAGCGCGGCGCTGAGCAGCTCATCGAGCGGGTCGGCGGCGTCCGGCCCGAGCCTCGCAAGCAGCCGCGCCCGCCCGCCGAGCGGCCCGAGCAGCCGGGCGATCAGGGCGTGCGGCGTGTCGAAATCCGCCCGCGCGGCGAGCGCGGCGAGCGTGGCCTCGGCGTCCTGCCAGTCGGGCCGTTCGGCTGCGCGCCGGCGAAGTTCGGTGCGCAGGCTGCGCCGCCCGCGCGCGGTCGCGAGCTCCATCAGCGACGGGTCGGAGAGGCTGAACAGCGGCGAGCGAAGCGCCGCGGCAAGGGTCAGATCGTCCTCGGGCAATAAGAGCGACTCGAGGGTGGCGAGCACGTCCTTCACCGCGAGTTCTTCGACGAGCACCATGCGATCGACGCCGCTGACCGGAACGTTCCGCTGCTTGAGCGCGCGGATCAGCCAGCTGACGAAGGCGCGGCGACGACGCACTAGGACCAAGACGTCGCCGGGGCGGATGGCGCGGCCGCGGGCGGGCAGACGCTCGCCGTCCTCGATCCAGCGCTGGATCTGCGCCGCGATCGCGAGCGCGAGCTTCTCCTCCCCGTTGCGCGCACGCGCGCTCGGCTCGGGGTTCCACGCGTCGGCCTCGGGCAGCTCGTCCGGCGGGATGAGTGGCCACAGTTCGACCGAGCCCGCCTCGCCCGCGCGCACCGGCCGGTGCAGGATCGGCTCGCCGTCGAGCGCCACGCCCTTCGCCGCGTCCGGATCGGCGAACACGGCATCGACGAGCGCAAGCACCGGAGCGGTGGAGCGGAAGGAGACGGCAAGCCGCTCGGAGCGGAAGTGCGAAGCGCCGAAGCAGGCCGTCACGCGCTTTCGCGCCCGCTCGCGCGCGCGGCCGAACTCTTCCGGCGCCGCCCCCTGGAAGCGGTAGATGCTCTGCTTGACATCGCCCACCGCGAACAGCGTGCGCACGACGCCCGCCCGCGCTCCTTCGCCCGCGAAGAAGTCCTCCGTGAGAAGCTCGACCACGTGCCATTGCGCGGCCGCACTGTCCTGCGCCTCGTCGATGAGCACGTGGTCGAGCCCGCCATCGAGCTTGTACTGCACCCAGGCCGTGTCGGTCGCGGCGAGCAGGCGCCGGGTGCGCTCGATCAGGTCGTCGTAGTCGAGCCCGGCGCGGACGCGCTTGCGCCGTTCGTAGCCCTCGATCACAGGGGCGACGAGACGCACCACCGCCTCGGAGGCGAGGGCAGCGCGGATGCGGCGGCGACGGTCTTCGACCGCGAGGACGGCATCCGCCTCGCCCTCGAGCACGGCGAGGATGTCCGCCATCGCGGCGACAGCCCGCTGTGTGGCGAGGCGCGTTCGGATCGTTCCCTTCTCCGTGAGGTACAGGTCTCGCCAGTCCTCCCATCGTGCGGCCCTCTCCTCGGGCGTGAGCGCGAGCCACCGTTTCATCGCCTCGCCGCGCGCCATGTCCGTCGGCGAGCCGCGGCGGAGCGCGTCGGCCGCGGCCACAAGCCGCGTCAGATCGCGCCCGCAGGCCTCGGCAAGCAACGCGTCCTCAGTCTCCTCGACGTCGAGGCCAAGGATGCGCCGCTGCATCGCCGCCACGCCGTCAGGTGCGTTGGCTGCCGCGAAGGCCCGCTCGAGGCGTCCACGTGCGGCGAGCACGCCGCGCACGAGATCGGAGAAGCCGTCCTGCTCAGTGAGCGGCGCAAGCGTTGCGAGGGCCCGCTCCATCCCTGCTGTCGGCCGGGCGAGCGCCTCGTCACGCGCGGCCGCCAGGGCCTCGGCTGAGTCGCGTTCCTCGAGCAGGGTGAAATGCGGCGCGATCTCTGCCTCGAGCGGGAAGCGGCGGAGCAGGCTCTGGCAGAAGGCGTGGATGGTGGCGATCCTGAGCCCGCCCGGGTGGTCAAGCACGCGGGCGAACAGGCCGCGGGCGCGCGCCAACGCCTCCTCCGTCACCGCCACGCCGAGCCGCGACAGCTCCTCCCCGAGCGCGCTGTCCTCCATCGCCGCCCACGCGCCGAGACGCGAGGCGATCCGTGTCGCCATCTCCGCCGCTGCGGCGCGGGTGAAGGTGAGGCAGAGGATCCGGCCCGGATCGGTTCCGCCGAGGAGAAGCCGAAGCACACGCGCGGTCAGAAGCGTGGTCTTGCCAGAGCCTGCGGAGGCGCCCACCCAGGCCGAGACGGACGGGTCGGACGCGCGGCGCTGCGCGGCTTCGGCGTCCGCGCGCGCGTCGCCAAGGGCCCACTCAGACATCACCGCCGCCCCACTCCTCGACGCGGGCAAGATGCAGATAGTCGGAGAACTGCGGCGCGCGGTGCGGATGCGGCCGCGGCCAATAGGCGGCGGAGGGGTCGTCGAAGCGCGCCCGCAATGCCTCGAACCGCTCCCAGGCGGCGGCGGCGAGCGCCGCGGCGTCGCCCTTGACGGGCGTCTTGGCCCCCGGCTTGAAGCCGCCGCCGAGCTTCCAGTAGGCGAGGTGCGACGCGATCCCTCGCCCGACCTCGGCGAAGGCGCCGCGCTCTGCCATCGCCGCCTCGAGGGGGAGCTGGATCGCATAGGCCTCCTCGATCTCCTTCTGGGGCGGGATCGTTCCCGTCTTGTAGTCGATCAGCCTGAGCGTGCCGTCCGCGAGGCGGTCGATCCGGTCGGCTCGGCCGTGCAGCACGAACCCGCCCGGAAGGGCAAGTTCCCCCTTCACCTCGGCGAAGCTCTCGACCGGGCCTTCCTCGGCGAGGCGCCTCTCTTCCGCCTCCGCTACCCAGTGGGCGATCCGGGCAAGCCGCGGCCGCCAGAACGCCTCCCGCGCCGGCGCGGCCAGCGCCTCGAGGCTTCGGGCGCCGTGCTCCTCGATCCAGCGCCGGAACGTC
>Ga0308411_10001277_pt1 | contig 17152 bp, 12 predicted proteins | sample HotsprottomLayer_2_FD_203530 | JGI IMG/M metagenome (GOLD analysis project Ga0308411, IMG submission 203530) | Hot spring phototrophic mat microbial communities from Octopus Spring, Yellowstone National Park, Wyoming, United States -... | ecosystem: Environmental > Aquatic > Thermal springs >...
CTGCGCTATGCCCGAGTTTTTGTCACGATCATGGGCACGCCGGCCGAACAGACGCTGAGTCTCCATGGGCTGAAACACGCGGCTGGATTTATCCAATCACGCTTGGCCGACCGGCTCCAAACCCGGACCACTCCCATTGTTCGGTTCGAGATCGACAAGGGCATGAAAAATAGCATGGAAGTCAGCCGCATTTTGAATGAGGCTCTTGGATCGTCACGTCCGCCTGCAGCCAGTGCGGATGGCGAATCGAAACGTGAGGACAGAGAGGAGGAACCCCCGTCCGATGCCGCCGACGGATCGGCGGACGCAACGTCGGATTGAACGGCAGGAAGTTCGCGGAGACCTTACGCTTTATGGCTACGTTCACTAATAAGCAACAGACGTTGCAACAGGCTTTGACCATCTTACGCCGTCGTTACGAGCCTCCACCGGTCACGGAACGACCGGTGCTCGAAACGCTGCTGTACGGCATCCTGCGCGAAGGTGCGACGACGGAACAGGCAGACCGCGCGTTCGATAATTTACAGACGCGGTTTTACGACTGGAACGAGATCCGAGTAAGTGAAGCGAGTGAGATCGAGGCGGCCCTCGAAAACCTGCCGAACGCAGCGGAAAAAGCCTCGCGCGTTATTGGCATTTTGCAGGCGGTCTTTGAACGGGAATTTTGTTTCAGCCTCCAGGACATCGGCAAGAAAGGGCTGAAAAACGCCATCAAGACGCTGCAAGAGAAATTCGAGCATGCAACCGATTTCGCCATCGCCTGGACTGTACAACGGGCACTCGGGGGGCATGCCTTACCGCTTGATCCCCCTTCAATTCGTTGCCTCAAACGGCTCTCCGTGCTCGAGGACACCGAGGATGACGTGGAATGCCTTCGCGCCTCGATCGAACATCTGGTACCCAAAACGAAAGGTCCCTTGTTTAGCGAAGGGTTCAGCCAGGTGGCGGCCCATTACTGCTGGGAAGATGATCCGAGTTGCTCAGAATGTCCGCTGCGCAGCGATTGTCCGACTGGCCAAAGCCGCAAGTCGGAGTCGCGCGGGGCTCGACTCAAACCGCGTTAGTGAAACCCGTGAGAGTCTGGACGAGTCGAACGAGCCGTCAGGCCTTGGGCCGGGTCGATGATTCGCCGGAGATGGGAGGTCGCCGCGGATGTCCCGCAGGATCTGGCTACTGCTCGTACCGATGACGGCGTGGGGCCAAACACCCGAAAAGCTGGCTCCAGCCCCGGCAACGGACCCATTGCCCCGTCAGGTCGAAGCCCAAAAACGTTTTGCCGCCGGCGTTCTGGCTGTCAAACGCGGGCTCTTCCTTGATGCGGTACGCGCGTTCGAGGAAAGCCTTCGATGGGACCCGGAAGCGCTGCCGCCCCGCCGTCTGTTGGCTCGTCACTATCTCACCGTGGGCCGACCCGACGACGCCTTGGCCATGGCGAAACAAGTGACGGAACGCGACCCGGCAGATCCGGAAGCGTGGCACATTTATGCGGTGCAACTTCGTGACCGGGGCCGAACCGCCGATGCTATTTCAGCTCAATGGCGAGCGCTTGCCTACGCGTCGGCCTCTCAACTCCATGAAAAATTGGCTCTCTGGTATCGTGAGCTGGTCATCTGGGCCCGCGCAACGAATGACCACTCATCGACGGAATCCGCCCTTCGCCGCTTCCTGGAGCTTCTCCAACAACAGCGCGAAGGGTTCCTCCGTTCGGGCTTCATGTCGGAGGAAGAATGGGCTGCGGAAGTCGCGTTCGCTTGGGAACATCTCGGCGAAACACTTCTGGCGCTGCAGCGCTTCGACGAGGCTCAACAGGCCTTCGAGAAAGCCCGTGGCATTTTCGCGCGTCGCTCGGACCAGACCGCCCAACTCTGGCAAGCCCGGTTGCATTGGCACCAGGCTCGCACACTTCACGCCTTGCGGGATGATCAGGCCGCTCTGAACCACTTGAAGGAATACCTCAAGAAGGTCACTCCTTCGCATTTGGAACCTTACGAGATGGCGGCTCGAATCTTGCGACGGATCGCTCCGGAGGACGCCGGGGAGCAGCTCGAACGGCTTTTGCCCGAGAACACAACCAACATTTCGTTACGACTTCTTCTCGCGGAGACGTTTGCCCAATGTGGCCAGACTCTGCGAGCCGAGCGCATCTACAACCAGTTGGCTGAACAGCAACCTCGCTGGGACATCTACCTGGCGTGGTTCCGTTTCTTAGAGAAAAAAGGCTCTTTCCGCGACGTTCTGACGCAATTCGACCGACACTGTAGCGTGTTGGATGAACCGGATCCACCAGCCTCCAAACGTCAGGTTGCCGAGCGGCATGTCCGGGCGATGTCCGCTGCCTTGCTCAAGCAACCGTCACTCATTTTGCGGCTCTTGCCCGAGGCGGATGACAAACGTCGGCAGCAGTTCCGTAATCAGAACCTGAATTACAGCACCTTCAGCCGTCTCGCCTACCTGATTGCCCAAACGGATCGGCTCGACGATGCGGAACGCTTTTTTCGCGAGGCACTCACGAGCCGGTTCAGCCGTTGGTTTACCGTCAATTACGATCTTGCATTGCTGCGCATTCTCATTCGTCAGCGCGATTACGCTGCGGTTCGGGAACTATGTGAAACGCGGCTTCAATCACTGGACGAGATCCCAAACGGCAACTTGAACGAGCATCTGTACCAAGGTTATCTCGAAGAAGCGCTCGAACACCAAGGTGAATTGACAGAAGCCTTGCGGGTGAACGAAATGACCCAATTGCTGGCCCAACGAGAAGAAGATAAAGTCAGCGCACGGCTCCGGCGCAGCCATTTATTGCAACTCGCGGGCCGAGTGGACGAAGCTCTGAAATTGTGTGAAGAACTTTTGAAAGAGTATCCGCAACCGTCGTTAAGCCGGCAGATCCGTCAGCGTCAGGCGATCATCTTGTCGCAGCAACGGCGATTTGCGGAGAGCGAGCGTATCTGGCGTGCGTTACTCGAATCGGATCCCAACGATGCGCAAGTGCTGAATTCGTTCGGCTACGAGCTGGCAGATCAGAACCGACGGCTCGACGAAGCCGAACAGATGATCCGCCGAGCGATTCAATTGGACCAACGCGAACGGCGCATCGCAGCGGGAGCCGAGCCAGACGCCGACGTGGAGGTCGATGATAACGCGGCCTTTCTGGATAGCCTCGCATGGGTGCGCTTCCGGCAGGGACATGTCCACGAGGCAAGGTCGATCCTGGAACGGGCGGTGGGGTTGCGCGATGGGCGCGACGAACCCACGTTATGGGACCACCTCGGCGATGTTTACGCGCGACTTGGGGAATCCCACAAAGCGAGGAGTGCGTGGCTGAAAGCCCGAACGTTTTATGACCGTGAACCCCTTGCGAAAAAAGATGGCCGCTTGGATGAGCTGAACCGTAAATTGAAGTTGTTACCGTGATACGATAGATGGAGTGACAGCGCCTGGAGGTTCGCCTTCGTCCCTGCGGGAGCGACCAGGTGTGTCGTCACGTTGGGTGCAGACCGAGGTGCAACAATGGCTGGACATTCTCACTGGGCCAACATCCAACACAAGAAAGGAATCGCCGACGCGAAACGGGGTCGATTGTGGAGTAAAATCAGCCGCTTGATCATCGTGGCAGCACGACACGGGGGCGGTGATCCGGAGTGCAATCTGAAACTCCGTTATGCGATCGATAAGGCCCGTGAAGTGAGCATGCCCAAAGAGAATATCGAACGGGCCATCAAACGCGGTACTGGTGAGCTGGTCGGCGATCAGATGGAAGAGCTGCAATACGAGGGATTTGGCCCGGAAGGGATCGCCATCCTCGTCGATGTGGTCACCGATAATCGCAACCGCACCTCGGGTGAGGTCCGCAAGATCTTCGAGCGGGGCGGGGGTAAGATGGGGTCGGCGGGGAGCGTCTCCTTCCTCTTCGATCGCAAGGGCCTGATCGTTGTGCCGCGTTCGGCGATTGACGAGGATTCGCTGATGGCGTTGGCGATCGAAGCCGGGGCCGACGACGTGAAAACCGCGGGCGACCATTTCGAGGTCCTGTGCGAGCCGACCGCATTTGCCGCCGTGAAAAAGGTCATCACCGAAAAAGGAATCGAACCTTTGCAAGCCGAAATCGTGCAAATTCCCAAAGTGCCCAAGGAAGTCGATCCGGAGACCGGTAAGCGTGTGTTGAAATTAGTTGAAGCACTTGATGACCACGATGATGTGCAAAACGTCTACACCGACATGCAAGTTACCGAAGCGATGTTGACGGAGTAAACGAAGTTCCAAAGGTTTCGCCAAGCCGTGAGCTGATCTCGCAGGCGGTCATTTTTCAATCATTTCGTGTTGGCGGTTATTCGAACAGTCGGCTCACCGACTCGTTGAGGTGAATGCTGCGGATCGCATTTGCCAGCAATTCCGCTACCGAAACGACACGGATTTTCGGCAGCCGCTTTTCGTCGGGGAGCGGGATGCTGTCCGTAATGATGACGTGTTCGATCGGGGCGTGGCGCAGGCGTTCGATAGCGCGTTCGACCAAGACACCGTGAGTGGCACACGCAATAACCATCCGGGCCCCGGCGTCGCAGGCGGCCTCGGCCGCTCCAACGAGAGTGCTCGCGGTCGAAATCATGTCGTCGAAGATGATCGCTACTTTGCCACGGAGACTCGCGCCGATGATATTAGCTTGCCGTGTTTCGGAATCGCTCAGTCGACGCTTATCGACGATGGCAAAAGCTCCTCCGATCTTTTTTTGATACATGAGGGATTTTTTGATATTGCCCTCATCGGGGCTGAGAACAACGAAATCGTCTGGGGGGATGCCAAACGACTGGATGTAGTTCCGCAGGACCGGCACGGCATAGAGATGGTCGACGGGTATATCGAAGAAGCCTTGAATCTGAGCCGCGTGCAAATCGAGTGTCAGGACGCGGTTAGCCCCTGCCCGTGTGACCAGATCGGCCACAAGCTTGGCAGTAATCGGGACACGCCCTTGGTCCTTGCGGTCCTGCCGCGCGTAACCGTAGTAGGGCATGACGGCGGTTACTCGTTGTGCGCTGGACCGTTTGAACGCGTCCAGAATAACCAGAAGCTCCATCAGGTTCTGGTTGACGGGCGGGCAAGTCGGCTGGACGATAAAAATGTCCCGTCCACGGACGTCCTCTTCAATGGCGACCTTGGTTTCGCCGTCGGGAAAGTCGGATATGTGCAAACGCCCCAAGGAGTCGCCCAAGTGGTCGACGATGGCCTGAGCCAGCGGCCGATTGGCACGACCGCTGAACACCTTCAGTTTGTGCATATTGGTCATAGGCCGGCTACCATTCGTGAAATGGCGATGTGCTCACGGGCGATCCGTCCCGACTGGGCCATTATGCAAATTCGATGAAGGCAATGTCAACCGGTCGACTCGCCCTGGTCGCCAATTTCCCTCCAAAAAAACACCGTTTCCCGACTCATCCGCTCGGTGAGACTTGACGTCGACCCTACTATCGGTCAGTCTGAATGGAGGATAACCCGGGACGGCTTACGTTGCGAGGAGATGGAATATGCGGTTCGTGCTAGTTGTAGCGACTCTCGTTGGGGGAGTACCATTCCTATTGGGGCAACCCCCGGGGAATTCCTCCACCGCCCAGGAGGGACAGCTGCTACCTTCGCCGTTCCGAGTCTATGCCGTCACCGGTTCGCGGCCGCAGTTTATGCACGATTTCGTCACTGAACGCGGGTTAAGGCCGACGGTCGCCGTCTTCGCGCTGCAAGTCCCGCCCAATCCGCAGGCCCCTTTGGCGGTCCTGCTTCAGAAGCTCAACGCAGCTGTCGCGGCACACCAGGGGGCGCAATTGGGCGCCTTCGCTGTTTTTCTGACATTGGAACGGGATTTCTACGAAGATCCCCAACGCATCCGTCGCGTGGCGGAATTAGAGGGATTGAATAAACAGTTGAGCCTGACTGCATTGCCTCTGGGCTTGGCTCACGCCGACACTGCTCCTGTCAAACAATATGCCATCGTCACGCGAGATGATCCGGTGAATATGGTCCGGAAACACCAGGTCACGGTACTCGTGTACGATAAACATCGAGTGGTCAAACGGTTCACATTTACCGAGGATAAGCCGTTAACGGAGGACGGCATCCAGCAGATCTTCGCGGCAGTCGAGAAAATGCTCGGCGTGAATAAACCGTGAGGCAGTCGGGGCTCGCGATCTTGCCGTTGTCTTGGGGTGCCGTCGTGGCAACGAATTCACCCCCATGTGGGACGATGCCGTGCCCTTCTGATTTCGATGCGGTTCAGTCCTCGTTATCGGATGAATTCACGGGCGTTGCGTCCCAAATTCGCACAAAGCGGTCGTCACAGGAGGATGCAAGGAGTCGGCCGTCGGGGCTGAATGCAAGACAACGAACGTCATCGGTCGGGCCGTTCAGGGTGAGCAAGCTCTGTCCTTCGATCGGGTCCCAGATCCGCACTGTTTTATCTTCGCTGCCTGAAGCGAGGCGTTGACTGTCGGGATGCCAAGCCAGGCACCAGACGGACTGTTCGTGGCCTCGCAGTTCCCGAACGAGTTCGCCTGTGGCGACGTTCCAGATGCGAATCACGGCCGGAATATCGGGGCGTTCGCGATTTCTTAATCCCGTTGCTAGATACTGACCGTCGGGGCTGAATGCGGCGCAACTCACCGGCGCGTCATGGGCCTTGATCGACCGCTGCGGAAACCGTCCCATGCCCCAAAGGTAGACCATTCCTGTTTGGTCTCCCGTGGCGATGAGTCGGCGCTGCGGGTGGTGCGTGGCTGAGGTGACGGCCCCTTGGTGCTGCGTGCATTCGGCCACAATCTCCCCCGATTCAAAATGAACGAGCACCGCCAAGCCACGCTCACAGGTTACAATGATGTGTCTCCCATCGGGGGCAAAAACGACTTTTTCCAAACCCTGTCGTGTGCGCCAAACGTGTTTCGTTTTGCCCGTGGCCCGATCGATGATCGCCACTTGATTGGGCAAACCGGTCGCCACAGCGAGCAACTGGCCATTGGGTGACACGGACATCGACGTCAACCCAAAACTGCTGTAGAGCTTCGTGAGTCGCTGCCGCGAGGCAAGGTCCCAAATGACGACGACTCCCATGCCTTTAGCGGCGGCGAGCCACTTGCCGTCCGGTCCAAAGCCCAGGCTGGGAGTCCAATCAAGCGGTGCCTCCATATCGAGCCGGATCACCCCACCCGCTTCCAATTCCCAAACCTTGAGAATTCCTTTTTGATCGATTGAAGCAAGCCAGCCGCTTTCACTAAGAAAGACGGCGTCTTGGACGGGTGCTCGGTGACCGGCCAGGACACCGATACAACGGCCGGTAGCGACATCCCAAATCCGTACACTCTGATCGCTGCTTGCTGTGGCGAGAAGCGAACCGCTCGCCGAGAACGAGACCTGATTGATGGCGCTGAAATGGCCGTCAAAATCAGTCTGAATCACGCCATCAAGGTCGATAAAACTTAGTGACGAGTTGGTACGTACCAGCAACCACGGACGGTTCGGGTGAACTCCCATCAACCGACTGTAGCCCTTGGGCATTGGCAATCGTGCCGAAATCGTTCCACTCGCCCTTTGGAAAACCCAAAGGTCTTTGGATTCGCGACACGCGACAACCTGTTTGCCATCCGGCAAGAATGCGACTGAGCAAAAACTGGGATCTTCCTTAGGCAAACTCTGTTGTCCGCTGCATCGCCCCGAGGTGAGATCGTAGAAGATCAATCCGCCACCTTGGAAATGACGATGCGGCTGATCGGGAGGCGGGCTGTCGTAAACAACGGCTAACGTCTGGCCGTCGGGGGAAAGAGCCGTGTCCAGCACCGTTCCTTCGGTGATCGGCCACGAATGGAGCAGTCTGCCCGTGGGAAGCTCCCAAAGTGCCAAGTAATGCCGCGTCGAGCCGGACTCCCTGTGATTGGCCACGCAGCCGGAGATGAGACGCGCGAGGCTCGGAAAGACTCGGGTATGGGGCCATAATTGTTGGAGCGACTCATCCGCTTTCCATTCGAGGCGCACGGGCACGTGGTCAGATTGCAACTGAGTATTGAGTGTCCTGATCTGCCCATCGCGTTGGACAAGGAAGAATCCGGCAGATTGTGCTATCGAGCCGAGTGCACAAACTGCATCGGCAGGAACATTTTGAGTTCGGGGTGTACCTTCAAAACGGCGGTAGAGATAGTGCCATTCCCAAGCACGCAGGTGTTCGGGGCATTGATTGAGGATTTGACGGGCCCTCGCCGCGGAATGAGTGCTGAACTCACGATCCGCCTCGGCAAGCAGCGAGCGATAAAGTGCCCATTCGGCCTTCTGCCGGGATTGCTCGGCCGCTCTGCGAGCTTGATCCAACTGCCATCGCTGAGTATCCAGATCTTCTTGGGTCTTTTTAAGATTGTTTCTTTGGCGTTCGAGTTCCCTTGAAGTCTTTTGGAGTTGTTGCCATTGCAAATAAACGACCGTGTGAAATACGCCAAGTGAGAGAAGCAGCAAAACCGCCATCGCCGCGACGACCGGCTTTCGTTGCATCCATTTCCAGGTTTTCATCAGGCTACCGACGGGCCGCGCCGCGACGGGGCGTCGTTCCCGGAAACGTTGCAGATCGTCCGCGACGTCTCGGGCTGTGGCATAACGCTCGGCCGGGTCCTTTTCAAGGCACTTCAGGCAAATCGCTTCAAGATCTCGCGGGATCCTGGGTCGCAGCAGCCGAGGTGGAGTTGGTCGGGTGAGACGGATCCGCATGAGCGTTTCCGCGGGTGGAGTTCCGTGATAAGGTGGCAAACCCGTCAGCAATTCGTAGAGGATGGCGCCGAGAGCATAGATATCGGCAGGGGGGCCGATTCGTTTTGGGTCACCCTCCGCTTGTTCGGGGGCCATGTAATTAGGAGTGCCAAGAACCTCCCCGGGTCGCGACTGCCAGGTCGGCGTGTCGCGCCATCGAGCCAGGCCGAAGTCTGTCACCTTCGGCGTCTGGTGATCCGCCATCAAAATGTTACCGGGTTTGAGATCACAATGCACGATGCCCCGATGATGGGCAAAGTCGATCGCCTTGGCGATGGCCAATGTCAGTAGGGCTGCTTCCGGAGCCGACAGCGGACCGTCCTTAAGGCGTTCTTGCAACGAAGGACCATCGACCAATTCCAGCGCGAGATAAGGTAAACCGTCGTGCTCACCCACTTCGTAGATTTGGACGATGTTAGGATGTTGCAACGCCGCCACGGCTTCCGCTTCGCTGCGAAAGCGAGCCACCATGGCACTGTCGATCAGTTCATTGGACAGGATCATTTTGAGAGCAACGGGCCGCTTCAGACGGGTATCATAGGCCTTGTAAATGACCCCCATGCCGCCATGATTGAGCACCTGTTCAACGATGTACGGCCCAATAACCCGGAAAGAGATGATGTTTGTTGAGGAAGCCGTCGAACTGTTTCCATCCGCGGAGATCCGGATGGTTTTGACATCGTCGGCGGAACCCGGCCCAAGAGGGGTGTCCGACGATGTGTCACTCGGTCTACGTCCGGACGATGAGGGATCCACTGGGAGACTATCCCTTCAGGGACCATCGATGCAAGCCAGAGCAACGGCGCTCCCAAACGGCCGCACTCCGCACTCCAAATATAGGTCATAAACCGACTTTTGCTGGGATTGAGGATGACAACAGGTGACGATTGATTGATCGATCGATCGATCGATCAAAAAAGAGAGCACCGGCTCGTGAGGAGACGATCGAGCCGATGCTCCAGAACGCCTGAAACCTGAGCGAGAGTCTAGCCGCCTTTGCCCAAAGTTGATTCAAGAGATTTCAGGGCATTCGCGACGTTCGGGTCATCTTTGAATGGGTTCGTGGACGGATTGCCGCCCGGCCGACCACCACCCGGACCGCCGCCAAAGCCACCGGGTCCCCCTCCCTGTCCGCCACCTTGGCCCGCTGGCCAACGATACCCAACGGCTTCCAGGGTGTCTTTCTTATCCTTAAGAATCTCCAACAAAGCGTCGAGCCGTTTTTTCGCCTCTTCGTCCTTGACTTCCTCCATGTCAGCCAGTCCTTGCAATTGTTCCTTGACTTTCTGCTTTTGTTCAACGGTCAGTTCGATCAAGAGCGGCTTGTCTTTGTTGGTCAGGACATCGAGCTTGCTGACCAGATTGGCCAACTGGGCGCGAACGGGCGGTCCTTGCATGCCCCGGCCGGCGCCCATACCTCCCATACCCATCATCATGCCGCCGGGACCACCGGGACCGGCACCCGGCCGGCCACCCCCACCGCCCGGTCCGCCCATCGGAGGCCCCCCCATGCCCGCCGCGTCAGGGGGACGCATTCCGGCATCGGCACCCAGCATCGGCTGACGTTCCGTGGTGCTCCCATCTGCCGGTTTTCGATTCCGATAAATGTCGTTCCCCAAAAATCCTAAACCAGCACCGAGCACCAAACAAATGATGCCACTCGCCAGCGCTGCTGGAACATTTGGATTTGCTGCTGCCATAATCCCTCCATTGGGTCTACGAATTTCTGATGAGGACACGAAACTCAATCAAACTAACCTCGTCTTGTTTCAAAAGCTGGCTCTGCTTCCAGATCCAGAGGGGTTCACCTTCGTTCCCCCAGAATAAACCCCACGACGGTCGTTGGCGCTCTGTTTGACACGTCCTCAACCACTAAGCTAGGGGGTCTTCCATCAGGTGGCTCGTATCACGCGGATCAAGACCACCGCTTGCACGCCGATGAGAACCAACAAGGCAGGGATGCCGCCGCGCCACCAAGGTGAGCCTTCAGGAGCCAACCGCGAGACAAGCAACGCCACGGGTGAAAGTGCGACGAGCACATACACCGACGGTGGCAACAACGCTCCTTGTCCAAGATAACCGCAAAACATCAATCCCGATAGCAAGACTGCAAAGCCCGGAGCAAGACCCCGAACGAGTCGATTCTTGGAGTCCCCCCGCCACAGAAACGGGACCATTGCTCCGAAACATGCGCTCCCGAGGAGTCCGGCAATGTGGGTCATCCGCGATAACCCCGCAGCGAAAAGAACCATGCTCGCCGTGATCGCAGTGAGGACCATGCTTAGAGCACGGACGGAACTGGACAGTCGCGCATACAGAAGCGTCATCGCCGAAACCCACGATGCATATCCGAGAACGACGGCCCAGAATACCTGCATAACCAAGGAGTAGGCTTCGAGCGGGAAGGCGGCGGCTAGGGCGGTCATTCCCATGATCAGTCCCGTCGTCGACGCCGGACCGTTGCGACCGGCATACCAGCCAGCTGGTACAGCCAAGACGACGAGGTGCGGCAGCCATTTATTGCCGAAATGGCGGACAACGAGCGGTCCCAAATTCAATGCCGCGTAGCCGATGATCACGGCGAGTGCCAGTGCCGATGCCGACACCAGGCCGAGCAGCCCACCACGCTCTGCCGGAAGCCGATGAGCCATAGCTGTGGCCAACCCGACGATGGCCATAGGCAGCACCACACCATAGCCCACGGTTTCCGGTGTCAATCCTTCGCGAATCAGTTCCCAGTCAAAGATCATCGGTTTTTATTTCGGTGACGCGATCTCTGTCCCCACTTCCACCGTGATGGAGACCTCGTCATCAATGCTTCCTTGCGGGGGTTTGTAGTCGATACCAATTTCGTGCCGATTGAGTTTGAAGTCGGATTTCAGATGAAACAGTCCCCGATCCATGGCAATCTTGGCGGGAAAACTGATCGCTTTCTTCTGTCCGAGGATTTCCAATTCCCCGTGCACCACGAGTTCTTCAGGTTTCCCAGTCGGTGTGAGAATTTTAGTCGAACGGAAGGCGATCTTCGGGAATTTCTGGACCTTGAAAAAGTCATCGCTTTTGAGATGATTGGTCAGCCGCGGGTCGTCGGAAGTCAGCGATGTGGCATCAATTTCAACATTGATGCTGTCGATCGCGCCGCGTTCGTCCTCTTTGGGCGTGGCGCCCGGGGAGTGCTTCCGAATGGCGATTTGGCCCGTGACTGTGCCGAATCCGCCGGTGTGACTGCCACCGGGCTTGGTGCCCACAAATTTCACCTTTGTGTTTTCGCCGGTCAACTTCACGATGCCACCCGGCCCGACACCCGCGTGAGCTCCGGCCAACACGTCGGATTTTTCCGAGGTCGTTGGCAGCGGCTTATTGGTAATCGGGGAGGACGAATCACAACCAACAATGGCCACCAGACCCATCAAGGGGAAAAAAAATTGCCGCATCGTATCGCCTCCGATCATGAGAAACTTGAGAGGAGAACGCCAAACGTAGGGCCGAGGGGAAACTATAGACTCACACTTAGGATTGCCAGAGTCCAGGCAAGAAAAAGTTGGTCACGCTGCCCGGTCCCGCGACGGCGAATTTCTGTCAAACGATGGCCTGGATGCCTTCGAGGTCTTCGATCAACTGTTCGACACGTTGGTAACGATCCTCCAGGTTGACGGCCAACATGCGGAGGATGATATTCTGGAACGGCTCCGGACAGCCGCGGACCACGTCACGTGGCTTGATGAACTGACCACCGCGAACCGCTTCGATCATGGCAGCAACACTCGACTCCTTGAACGGTGGCTGGGATGTGAGCCGGGCGTAGACCAAAGTCCCCAGCGAGTAGATATCTGCCGCTCCATCCCAGTACGCGCCTTCTTCGAGCCGTTCGGGAGCCATGTAGGGTAACTCCGCGAGTAGCACATCTTCGGCTTTGGAGTTTCGCCATTGGCTGCCATCAAGTGCCTCATCGTAAAGCAAATCGTTCAACTTCGCCGTGCGATCCAGACTGATGATCACATTCGTGGGCGATAAATGACCATGAACCAGGTGCTGCTGATGGATGGCCCGAAGGGCATACGCCAAATCCAGGGCTAATTTGAGAGCATTCCGCCACTTCAACATCATGCTGGCAGATTGACCACGTTCCAATAGATGTGCCAGACTTTCCCCTTCCACGAATTCTTGAGCAATCCAGACATAGCCGCTCGTCCTGCCGGCGGCATACTGCCGGACGATGTGCTCATCGTGAATGGCAGCGACCTTGGCAATGACCTGAGCAAATTTCTGGAGTTCCGCAGCATTGGCAGGGAACGCCGGGCCGATGACCTTTAACGCCACCTCCCGCCGAGCCTGTACATCGCGCGCGCGGAAGGTGACTGCGGTGTGACCGCGTCCTAAAACCGGACCAATCTCAAAGTGCCCTAACGTATAACCCGAAAGTTTCGGAAGATCGTCCCAGCTGAAACGAGGCACAGGACCTTCGCGGGAAACTGTCGTGGGCACAGGGACCGTTTCGTCTTCGACCACTTCTTCAAAACCCTCGTCATCATCCCTGTTCGATTCCCCATCGTCCCATTCCAACCGCAAGTGGGAATTCCCCACGCGGAGGACATCGCCGGGGCGTAACTCTCCCTCCTTAATTTTTTGACCGTTAATCAGAGTGTCTTTGTCCGTGGTGAGTGACTTGACGAGGACGCGCCCCTCCGCGGCATCGACCTGGCAATGAACGCGTGCCACGAGCAAATCGTGCAAACAGGCATCCGCATGGCGGTGACTGTTGCCGATCACCAGGGAACCATTATCCGACAAGGGGAAGTACCGATCAACGTCGGCACCATCCACAACCCGCAGGCGCCACGGCATGGACTACCTCCGGCGGGAGAGATCGTAGGAAACGGCCAGGGGTCGATTGCATCACGTATCATCATGATGCGGTCCGCCAAGAAAATCAACACCGACTTGACGCCAAGGGTTCTTTTTTGGCTATGTAGCCGATTTCGGTGCCATAACTTAGCTGCTGGAACGCCGACGTAAGGCGGACGAATGTTCACACCGATGGACGAAACTTCGGCAGCCAGGGAATGAAAAAAGGCAAACGACGCTTTTACACTGGCCTCGGTCGATGGCCAGAAAGCGACTAGCAGTGATCGCGATCGTCGGGGTCGTGATCGTGTTCGTCGTGCAAGCTCTTCTAGGGTATGGGGTTTGGTCGCGTGGTGTTTTTCCAGACTGCCCCGCCCCCTGGCTTGCAGGGATGCTCTCGGGCTCTGGCTCACAAGAGATTTTCCGTACCTCACCCGGACCTCGCCTCTATTCCCGCGGAGGGTTGTAAGTCGAAGGTTCGCTCGGGATCGAGTGTTGCGTCGCGCAGGCTCCTTATCACAGCGACCACGCCACAATAAACCCACAGCACGAGCAAACACCAGGTGTCCCAAGGAGGTCCCTTGGTATCCGTGGTGATCTCGACCGGAGGGGGGAACGACTCGGCTGGATCCGATTTCTCCGTCATCGTTACTGACTCAGGCATCGGGCGGATATGCCGCCCGCGGATGGAAATCGTCAGGTCGAGCCAGGGCAAAGTCCATTGAATCGCCAACAGGGTCAAGCCGATGTACAGAACGAACGAATTGACGACCAGGATGCGAGCCGCCCCGTTTCCAGGGTGTTTCTTCATCAGCTTGGCCGCAAAAAAATCGGGATCAACGTCGGACGCTTCGTTCGATGGGCGAAGAATTAAGAGTCGGGGCCTCAGGAAACGAGACGGGGGGTCAAGAACTGCCATATAGGCCACGAACGAAAGCAGCACATCGTAGTACATGAAGTGCAAACACGAAAACCAGGCTCCCAGCAAAAGGAACGAGGCACCGTGACCAGTCCGGGCCTGACGAAGACTCGGCAATTGTTGCGACAAACGAAGCGTTGTTTCGAAGACGACGAGCCAGATGGCCCAGCCGGCGACGTGTGCTTCCCAGCGATCTCGGAGATAGTAGGGCACCGCGGGGTCGGCATTGATCATCCATCGGCGGGGTATTCCCAAAAGATCGCGGCTCAGGAAAATCCAATTCCCATCGACGTTGTAAGTGCGATTGGCGACTGAACCTACCGTCAACCAGTCACGCCAGCTTTCCCACCCGACTAGGGGAAGGGTCAGGGCGGCCCAGGTCGCTCCGCCGACGAGCATCATGCCCAAGGCGCGCCAACGGCGGGTGAAGAGGGGCAACAACAGGAAGGCCGCTGCCCAAGTTGGCTTGAACGCCAGGAGACTCAAGACGCCGCCACCGAGAATCTCTCGCCCGCGGGCCAGCAACGCCCATCCCCAAACGGCGATGGCCGCCGAGAGCGGAGCGTTTTGTCCTAGCTGATGACCGCCCGCGAAGCCCGGATAACCGAGCATCATTGCCGTTGCCACCGGCCACCAGATGCGACACTCCGTCAGGTAGCTGACTCCAGCACCAGCGACAAACGCGGCAACTAGCATCAGCCAGGTCATCATGAAATAGGCACGCTGCGGTTCGTCGTCCCAAGCCAGGGGCGCCATTAACATGGCATGAACGGGCGGATAAAGTGGTCCGCCGACATGTTTGCTCCGCAGAAGATCGAGTTGTTCGGCCGTCCAAGCGGTTCGGTGAGCCACGATCGTTGCTGTGAAGACGGACCACGGCACCGTTGAGCCAAGTGGCACGGCGAAGGTGGCCCGCACAAGTCGTTCCCGAGTTTCCCGCTCGGACCATTCTCGATCTTGCACCTCCGTATCCACGAAGGCGTCCAGTAACACATCGGCGTCGTGATGCTTCGCCGCGGGGGCTTCCGCTTCGCGGGCAAAGGCGCGTTGAGCGACTTCGTATTGGCGGTGACGGTTGTAAAGTTCTCGGCCATGACCGAGCACCACCATGCGCCCTAAAAGCCACTGGCCACCGAAGTCGATCGAAACATGCCCATCGTTTCCGTCGCGGCGGCGCCTCTCTGGTTCCGTTTCGCGTGAATCGAATATGTGCAGCGCCTTATGCTGGGAGTAACCCGCGAGGATCAAACAACCGAGCCAGGCCAACACATACCTTGTGCGGCGATGAATAAAGAATTGCCAAAGTCGGGTCAGGCCATGCCGCATTGTCATTGCTTCGTGTCATGAATGATCCAGGCATCGGTTGAATAGTGTATGGGAGATAGGGTTCGGTTCGGACGATCGTAGCGGAATGGGAGGGTCGGCCATGCAATTGGAGCCCTTCGGTGGAACTTGGACCGAGGACGATCCTCATGCTCGGTTCAAAGCGGAAGTCGCCGCCTATACCAAGATTGACCCCTTGCCGACGCTGGAAAATCTGAGCCAGCTCACGGGTATCCCTGTCGGGTGTCTGATTCGGTACGTACTCGTGAAATGGGCGGCATCTGCGTCGGAGGCGTTGCTCGCTCTCGAACCGATCGTCTTGCAACAGATGCAACAAGCGATTCAGGCCGCGGAGTCGCAAGGCTCGGACGAAGCCCGCTTGCAAGCGTACCAAACGTTGCGGCAGATTCTTGCCTGGCTCCGGTTGCCCGCTTCATCGTCGTCTCCGCCGGAATCGCACCCGAGGTCTGCCGAGAATTCGTAAAATCGTCCGACAGATCCCCGACTTATCGGAGAGCACCCATGACAACCCAACGTCTTGATCGGCGTGAATTCATGACAACCGTGGGGACCGCCCTGGCAGCGGCATCTTGGCTTCGGGCGGATGAGCCGGCGCGAAAAATCCGCGTTGGAGTTATTGGCTGCGGCAGCGTTTCCAATGCCTATTTGCCGAACTTGAAAAAATGCCCGTTTGTTGAAGTGGTCAGTGCCTGCGACCGGCGGTTTGAACGGGCGGAGAAGCAAGCGGACCGGTTTGGTATTCCGCATCGTTACCCTTCGGTGGAAAAAATGCTGGCAGGGGCGGAGATTGATTTGTTCGTGAATCTGACGGACATGCAAGAGCACGAACATTTGAATCAGAAAGCCATCGCTGCTGGTAAGCATATCTGGAGTGAAAAGCCGCTGGCCAACTCGCTTAAGGGGGGGCAGGCTCTGCTCGAAGCGGCGCGAGCGAAGGGCTTGCGGATCTGGGGTGCCCCGGCGATGGTCGTCAGCCCGCAGTTCGCGTTCATGGCGAAAACTCTAGCGAGTGGCAAACTCGGGCGACTGGCCGCCGCCCATGCCGAATATGGTCACACCGGTCCTACTTGGTCGGCATTCTTTTATGAACCAGGCGGCGGAAGTTTGCCCGACCTCGCCGTTTATAACATTACCACGCTGACGGGCTTACTCGGCCCCGCCAAAGCCGTCACGGCAATGACAAGCATCGTCACACCCGTCCGGGACGTTGATGACAAAGGCCGGATTCAGGTCCAGGCCGAAGATAACGCCCAACTGCTCATGGATCACGGAAATGGT
>Ga0308411_10001278_pt1 | contig 17147 bp, 18 predicted proteins | sample HotsprottomLayer_2_FD_203530 | JGI IMG/M metagenome (GOLD analysis project Ga0308411, IMG submission 203530) | Hot spring phototrophic mat microbial communities from Octopus Spring, Yellowstone National Park, Wyoming, United States -... | ecosystem: Environmental > Aquatic > Thermal springs >...
GAGGCGATCTACCGGCGCTCGCTCTGGTACTACAACCTGGTCAACTCGCCGGCGACGATGGTCAACGCCGACGACCTCGAGAACTGGCAGAAGGGTCAATGGGGGCTCGCCTCGAAGGGCGGAGACTGGGTGAGCTTCCACCGCGACTACGGCCGCGACAAGGACGACGGGGTGGTGATCCGTTCCACCAACGGCTGCAGCGAGGCGCCGATGCGGGCGCAGTTCCGCGCCTGGCTCAAGTACATGATCGCGGGAGCGTGACCGTGGCGAAGCCGCTCAGGAAGAAACCCGCGGCGCGCAAGCGCACGGTCACCGCGCGCAAGCGCGCGAACGGCCTCGCGCCGGCCGATCTGCAGCGCGAGGTCGAGCAGTTCCTGTACGCCCAGTCCGAGGCACTCGACCAGAAGCGCTGGCAGGCGTTCATCGACCTGTTCACGCCCGACGGCATGTACTGGATGCCGCCGGCGCCGCACTACACCACGCCCGACGGGACTCCGGCGATCTTCGCCGAGGACCGCGACATGATGACGGTGCGGATGAAGCGGGTCGAGCACCCGCACGCCTGGTCGCAGCAAGCCGACTGGGGCACCAACCACGTCGTCTCGAACGTGGTGATCGAGAAGGTCGACCCGAGGTCGGGCGACATCCACGTGCGCTCGCGGTTCCACATGGTCGAGCTGCGGCGCGACGACCTGCGACACTTCGCCGGCACCTACCGCCACCACCTGAAGCGCACCAAGGACGGGCTGCGGATCAAGCTGCAGCGGGTGGACATGGTGAACGCCCAGGCGCCGTACGAGTACGTGCTCCAGGTCTGGGTGTGACGCCGTTCCCCACCACCACCGCCGGCAGCCTGCCGAAGCCCGGGTGGCTCGCCGAGACGCACCGGCTCTGGCCGCGCTGGAAGCTCGAGGGCGAGGCGCTCGCCGAGGCGAAGCGCGACGCGACGCTGCTCTGGCTGAAGACCCAGGAGGACGCCGGGATCGACATCGTCACCGACGGCGAGCAGTCGCGCCAGCATTTCGTACACGGCTTCCTGGAAGCGGTGGAAGGCATCGACTTCGCGCGCAAGGTCGAGATCGGGATCCGCAACAACCGCTACAAGGCGCTGGTCCCGACGGTGGTCGGCCGGTTGCGGCTGAAGGGCCGGGTGCACGCGGTGGAGGCCCGGCTCGCGCGCTCGCACACGCGGCGCGAGCTCAAGTTCACGCTGCCCGGGCCGATGACGATCGTCGACACCGTCGCCGACCAGCACTACCGCGATCGCGCAGCGCTCGCGCACGCGTTCGCGGAGCTCCTGAACGAGGAGGCGCGCGCGCTCGCCGCCGACGGCGTGGACCTCATCCAGTTCGACGAGCCGGCGTTCAACGTGTACATGGAGGACGTGGTCCGCTGGGGCGTGGACGCGCTGCACCGCGCGATCGACGGGCTCGCCTGCCGCACCGCGGTGCACATCTGCTACGGCTACGGCATCAAGGCGAACCTCGACTGGAAGGCGACGCTCGGCAACGAGTGGCGCCAGTACGAGGCCATCTTCCCGGCGCTCGCCGCGAGCCGCATCGACGCGGTCTCGGTCGAGTGCATCCACTCCCGGGTGCCGGTTTCGCTGCTTGCGCTGCTCGATGGCAAGGACGTCATGCTCGGCGTGATCGACGTGGCCAGTGACGAGGTCGAGACTCCCGAGGAGGTCGCCGGCGTGATCGGCGCCGCGCTGGCGCACGTGCCGAGGGAACGCATCCTGCCCTGCACCAACTGCGGCATGGCGCCGATGGACCGCGCGGTCGCGACCGCCAAGCTCGAGGCGCTCGCCGCCGGCGCGCGGCTCGCGCGCGAGCGCTTCGGATGAGCGGCCGCACGATCATCGGCAAGATCTGGGACGAGCACTTGGTCGCGGACCTCGGCGGCGGGCAGGCGCTGCTGCACGTCGATCGCGTGTTCCTGCACGAGCGCACCGGCCCGCAGGCGCTCGCGGCGCTCGCCGCGGCGGGGCGTCGGCCCGCCAACCCGTCGCTCGTCTTCGGCGTGGTCGATCACATCGTCGATACCGAGCCCGGCCGCACCGAGCGCACCCGCGCCAAGGGCGGCGGCGAGTTCATCCGCAGCTTCCGCGCGCTCGCCCGCGCCGCCGGCCTGCGGCTGTTCGACCTCGACGACCCGCGCCAGGGCATCGTGCACGTGATCTCCCCCGAGCTGGGCATCGCGCTGCCAGGTTGCACGCTCGTGTGTCCCGACAGCCATACCTGCACCGTCGGCGGAATCGGCGCGCTCGCGTGGGGCATCGGATCGACCGAGTGCGAACACGCGCTCGCCACGCAGACGCTCGTACGGCCGCGGCCGCGCACGATGTTCGTGGAGTTCCGCGGCCGGCTCGCGCCAGGGGTCACCGCGAAGGACATGATCCTCGCGCTCATCGGCCGCTACGGCGCCGCCGGCGGGGCGAATCACGCCATCGAGTTCGGCGGCGAGACGGTGCGCGCGCTGCCGGTCGAGGCGCGGCTCACCCTGTGCAACATGGCGGTCGAGTTCGGCGCCTGGACCGGGCTGGTGGCCCCCGACGAGGTCACGATCGAGTGGATCGCCGGGCGGCCGTTCGCGCCGCGCGGCGCCGCGTGGGACGCGGCCGTCGCCCACTGGCGCGCGCTCGCGTCCGACGCGGACGCGCAGTGGGACGCGCGGCTCGCGCTCGACTGCGACGCCCTCGCGCCGCAGGTCACCTGGGGCACCAGCCCTGCGCACGCGGTGGCGATCGACGCGCCCGTGCCCGAGCCGGCCGCGCGCGCCGGATTCGCGCGGGCGCTCGAGTACATGGACGTCGCGCCCGGCGCGCCGCTCCTAGGCCTACCGATCGAGGCGGCGTTCATCGGCTCGTGCACCAACAGCCGCCTGTCGGACCTGCGCGCCGCGGCACGGCTGCTGCGCGGCCGGCGCGTCGCCTCGGGGGTCAAGGCGCTCGTCGTGCCCGGGTCGAGCGCGGTCAAGCGCGCGGCCGAGGCCGAAGGGCTCGACCGGGTGTTCCGGGAGGCGGGTTTCGAATGGCGCGAGAGCGGCTGCTCGCTGTGCTTCTACTCCGGCGGGGACAGCTTCGGCGCCGCGCGCCGCGTGGTCACCAGCACCAACCGCAACTTCGAGGGACGGCAGGGCCCGGGCGTGCGGTCGCACCTGGCGAGCCCGCTCACCGTCGCGGCCTCGGCGATTGCCGGCCGGATCGCCGACCCGCGGCCCCTCCTCGCCGCGTGATGGAACGGTTCGTCCGCCTCCGGGGTCTCGCCGCGCCGCTGCTGCGGCCGAACATCGACACCGACGTGATCATCCCGTCGCGCGAGATCACCTCGCCGGCGCGCGAAGGCTACGGCGACAAGCTGTTCGCCTCGTGGCGCTACCTCGAGCCCGATCGCCGGCCCGATCCGTCGTTCGTCCTCAACCGCGCGCCGTTCGATCGCGCGCAGATCCTGATCGCCGGCGAGAACTTCGGCTGCGGCTCCTCGCGCGAGATGGCGGTCTGGGCGATCCGCCAGTTCGGCTTCCGGTGCGTGATCGCGCCCTCGTTCGGCGCGATCTTTCGCGCCAACTGCTATCGCAACGGGGTGCTGCCGGTGGCGCTGCCGCAGACCACGGTCGAGGCGCTGGCGCATGCGGCCGAGTCCGGCGTGCTCGAGCTCGAGGTCGATCTGGAAGCATGCGAGGTGCGCGCGCCGGACGGACGCACATACCGCTTCGATGCTCCGGGCCCGGAGCGCGAGATGATGCTCGCGGGACTGGACGAGATCGGCCTCACGCTCGCGCGCAGCGACGCGATCGCCGCTTTCCAGGCGCGCGACCGCGAGCGCCGGCCCTGGATCTGGTCGGCAGGCGGCGGCGTCATCTAGCCCGTTTGCGCGCGCGCGTGGATCCACTTCGCGCAAGCGAGCGTCCGCGCGTCGTCGCCGATGCGGCCGATCACCTGCAATCCGACCGGCAGCCCGTTCGGCCCGGTCGCGACCGGGACGGTCACGCAGGGCACGTGCAGCAGGGTCCAGACGCGGTTCATCACCGGATTGCCGGTGGACTCGAGGCCCGCCGGCGCCTCGCCGGTCGTGCTCGGCGCGAGCAGCACGTGACAGGCGTCGAACACGCCCGGCAGCATCGAGCGGCACAGCGCGGCGAGCGCGAGCGCGCGGTCGTAGCGATCGGCGGTGACCCGCGCGCCCGCCTCGAGCAGCTCGCGCAGCCGCGAGCTGAGGCGCGGCCCGTGGTGGGTGAGCTCGTAGCCGAGGTTGCGCGCGATCTCGTAGCCGAGCACGTCGCCGTGCGCATCGCCGAGCGGCTCGAACGCAGCCGGCAGCTCGACCTGGTTCACGCGCGCGCCAGCGGCGGCGAGCGAGCGCGCGGCGGCCTCCAGCGCCACGCCGACCTCGGGCTGCGTCTCCCGCCAGTCGTGCGTGCGGCACAACCCGACCCACGGCCGCTCCACCTGCGGCAGCTCGACCAGGTCGGGTCGCGCGGCGATCGCGCCGACGAGCAGCGCGGCGTCGTCGACGGTGCGGGCGATCGAGCCGACCGTGTCGAGGGACTCGGACAGGAGCTTGACGCCGGCGCGGCTCAGCGTGCCGAACGAAGGCTTGTAGCCGACCACGCCGCAGTAGCTCGCCGGGCGGATGATCGACCCGACCGTCTGGGTGCCGAACGCGAGCGGCACCATGCCGTCGGCCACCGCCGCCGCCGAGCCGCTCGACGAGCCGCCGGGTGTGCGCTCGAAGTCGCGCGGATTCACGGTTGCCGCCGGCGTGAAGGTCGCGAACTCGGTGCTCACCGTCTTGCCGAGCACCACCGCGCCGGCGGCGCGCGCCCCCGCCACGCACGCCGCGTCCCAAGCGGGGCGGTGTCCGGCGTAGATCGCCGAGCCGTAGCTCGTCGGCATGTCGTCGGTGTCCATCAGGTCCTTGACGCCGATCGGCAGCCCGTGCAGCGGCCCGCGCACCGGCCCGGCGTCGAGCAGCCGCGCCTGGTGGCGCGCCCGCTCCGGATCGAGAAAGCTCCAGGCGTGGATCGCGCTCTCGCGCGCGGCGATGCGCGCGAGGCACGCCTCCACGACGTCGAGCGCCCGCAGCTCCCGGGCGCGCAGGCGGCTGGCCAGCTCGGTGGCGGTGGCGCGGGTGAGCTCGCGCGTCATGGCACGCTCCAGGCAATGCGCGGGCGGCCAGTATGCCCCGGGCGCCCCGGCGCCGCCACCCCGCTGCTACAGCGCCGCGATCGGCTGCACCTCGATCAGGAACGGTTCGCCGACCAGCCGGTCGATCACGAGCAGCGTGTTAGGCGGATACTTCCCGTCCGGAAAGAAGCGCGGGAACTCGCGCTTGCGGAAGGCCATGAACTTCGGGATGTCCTGCGAGTGGACGAGATAGGTGGTGAACTGGACCACGTTCGCCCAGCCGGCGCCCTGCGAAAGGAGCGCCGCTTCGATATTCTTGAACACCTGGACGCACTGGGCATCGAAGTCGTCGGCGCCGACGACGTTGCCCGCGACGTCGGTCGCGAGCTGGCCGGCAATGAACAGCCACTCGGCGGCGTTGCGTACGCGGGTGACCTGGGAATACTGCCCGAGCGGCTTGCCGAGACCCTCGGGATTGACGATCTTGATCTCTGCCGGCATGAACGCACACCTCGTCGATTGGGGGTGAGCGGCGAATTGTGGAGGATCCGGCCATGACTGGACAAGCCGCACTGCGGGTGCAGGAGCTCAACCCGGCGAAGCTCGCCGCGCTGTACCGGCGCGAGTTCGAGCTGTGCAACGTGAAGTCGGGGGAGACGATCGCGGCGGTGACCGACCTCGGCACGCGCCGCGAGTACGTGCAGGCCGCCTTCGCCGCCGCCGACGAGCTCGGCGCCGACATCTACGAGCTGTGCGTCAACTCGATCCCGTCGTGGACCAAGGTCGGAGTGCCGACGATCGGCAAGTGCAAGGGCACCCTCGAGGCGCTGTCGGCTGCCGACATGGTGGTGATCTTCCACGTGCCGCTGTTCACCCGCTGGCTGAAACAGGTGCTCGACGGCGGGACTCGGGTGCTGATGATCATCGACGCCCCCGACGACCTCGAGCAGCTGATGTCGCCGCCCGGCCTCAAGGAGGCGATGAAGTACGCCGAGGCGCTGTACGCGCGCACGCGCAAGGTGCGGGTCACCAGCGAGGCGGGCACCGACCTCACCTTCGAGCGCGGCCAGTACCCGGTGATGACCCAGTGGGGCTACGCCGACGAGCGCGGCCACTTCGACCACTGGGGCGGCGGCCACATCCACACCTTCCCGAACGAGGGCAGCGCGCACGGGACCGTGGTCTTCCAGCCCGGCGACATCGTGATCCTGCCCTACTGCCGCTACGTCGTGGACCCGGTGCGGCTCGAGATCCGCGAAGGCCACATCACGCGGATCGACGGCGGCCTGGACGCCAAGCTGATGCGCGACTGGTTGGAGGACGGCAAGCGCAGCGCCGACGACCGCGACCCCTACGCGGTGTCCCATCTCGGCTGGGGCATGAACCCGCAGGCGCTGTGGTACGGCCTGGCCCTGAACGGCGACGAGCCCGAGCGCAGCCGCGCCGCCGCGCGTACCTTCCCGGGCAACTTCCTGTTCTCGACCGGGCCGAACACGCAGGGCGGCGGCACGCGCGACACCAAGGGTCACTACGACGTGCCGATGCGCGACTGCACGATCGAGCTCGACGGGCGCGTGATCGTCGAGCGCGGCCGCATCGTCGATCCGGCGCTGCGGGTCGCCCGGGTGCGCCGCTGAGCGGGCGCGCCGACCCGGTACACTTCCGGCCACCGAACCCATCGGGCCACGAACCTGCGCAGGTGCTCGCAGTGAACGATCCCACCCCCGGCGCGATGCGCCCGGACGCCGCCCTCATCAGCGCGCTCGAGGCCGCCCACTACCACCCCCTCTGGGACCGCTACAAGCGCATCACGCCGGTCGCGCCGCGCCGCCGCGACGAACCGATGCTCTGGCGCTGGCGCGACTTCGAGCCGTTCGCCGAGCGCGCGGCGCGCGAGGTCCCGATCGAGGACGTCGAGCGCCGCGCGATCATCATGGCGAACCCGGCCTTCGGCGGCGAGACCGTGACCACCGGCAACCTGATCGCCGCCTTCACCGTGCTCGAGCCCGGCGATCACGCGGTGCCTCACCGGCACACCGCGGCGGCGATCCGCTTCGCCACCCGGGCCGAGGGCGCGGTCACGATCGTGAACGGCAGGCGTTGCGCGATGCAGCCGGGCGACCTGGTGCTCACGCCGCCGATGTGCTGGCACGGGCACATCAACGAGTCGGCACGGCGCACCTACTGGTTCGACGCCGCCAACATGCCGCTCGTCTGCGCGCTCGAGGCGAGCTTCTTCGAGCCGGGCAGCCGTCACGACGAGCGGTTCTGGGAGACCGACGAGGGCGACGAGCGGCTCTACCGCGCCGCCGGGCTCGCCCCGGCCGCGGGCGCCGTCCCGCCGGGCCCGCAATCGCCGAAGTACCGCTACCCGGGCGAGGAGACGCGCCGCATGCTCGCGGCGCTGCCGCCCGGCCCCGACGGCGCGCGCTGGCTGCGTTACGTCAACCCGCTCACCGGCGGGCCGGTCATGCCGACGCTCGACTGCTACGCCGCGCGGCTCGCACGCGGCGCCGCGACCCGCCCGACGCGGACCACCTGGCACGCGGTCGTCCTGGTGGTGTCGGGCGAGGGGCGCTCGACGGTCGGGGACCGCACCTTCGAGTGGACCCAGCACGACGTGTTCACCGTCCCGCACTGGACCTGGTGCTCGCACACCGCGAGCAGCGCGAGCGCAGACCTGTTCCTGGTCACCGATCGTTCGGTGTACGAAGCGCTCGATCTCGCGCGCAGCGAGGCCGGCTGAGGCGGCACCCGGTGCGCGCGAATCCGATCAAGCAGCGGCTGGCGGCCGGCGGGACGAGCTACGGCACGATGGCGTTCGAGTTCTTCACCCCCGGGCTGCCGCAGATCGTCGCCGCGGCCGGCGCCGAGTTCCTGCTGCTCGACATGGAGCACAGCGGCATCGGCTTCGAGACGGTGAAGGCGCAGATCGCGCTGTGCCGGGGCCTCGAGCTCGCGCCGATGGTGCGGGTGCCGGCGACGCAGTATCACTTCATCGCCCGGGCGCTCGACGCCGGGGCGGTCGGCGTGATGGTGCCGATGGTGGAGACCGCGGAGCAGGCGCAGGCGATCGTCGCGGCGACGCGTTATCCGCCGGCGGGGCGGCGCGGCGCGGCGTTCGGCGTCGCTTCGCACGACGACTACCGCGACGGCCCGGTGGCGCAGAAGATCGCGGCGATCCACGATCGCACGCTCGTCATCTGCCTGATCGAGACCGCCGACGGGCTCGCCAACGTCGAGGCGATCGCCGCGGTGCCCGGCGTGGACGTGTGCTGGCTCGGCCACTTCGACCTGACCAACTTCCTCGGCATCCCGGCGCAGTTCGACCACCCGCGCTACCAGGACGCGGTCGCCCGGATCCTCGCCGCGTGCCGGCGGCACGGCAAGACGCCGGGCTTCATGGCGTCCGACGCGCGCTGGGCGGCCGAGTACAGGGCGCGCGGCTTCCGGATGATCGCGTACGGCATCGACGTGATCCTGCTGCGCGAGGCGCTCGCCGCCGGCATCGCGCTGCTGCGCGACGGACGCTAGAACTTCAGGAAGCTCGGGATCCAGAGCGACAGCGCGGGCACGAAGGTCACCAGCAGGAGCACGCAGAAGAGTCCGAGGTAGAACGGCCAGATCGTCCGCACCACCGCTTCCAGCGGGACCTTGCCGACCGCGCAGCCGACGAACAGCACCGAGCCGACCGGCGGCGTGATCAGCCCGATGCCGAGATTCACCAGCATGATCATGCCGAAGTGGATCGGATCGACCCCGAACTTCGCCATCACCGGCAGCAGGATCGGGGTGCAGATCAGGATCAGCGGCGCCATGTCCATCAGCGTGCCGAGCACGAGCAGCATCAGGTTGACCAGCATCAGGATGACGTACTTGTTGTCCGACAGGGTGAGGAAGAACTCGGTCACCTTCGCCGGCAGCTGCATCAGCGCCATGATGTAGCCGAAGCCGGAGGCGAACCCGATCAGGATCATCACGATCGCCACCGTCTTCACCGTCCGGTGCAGCAGGCGCGGCAGGTCGCGCCAGCGGTAGTCGCGGTACACGAGCATCGTCACCAGGAACGCGTACACGCACGCGATCGACGCCGACTCGGTGGCGGTGAAGACCCCGCCCAGGATCCCGCCCATGATGATGACCATCGTCATCAGTCCCCACAGCGCGTCGATCGAGATCCGCACCGCCTGCCCGAACGGCACCGCGTCGCCCTTCGGATAGCCGCGCCGGTGGGCGAACACGAGCACCATCCCCATCAGCGTCAGTCCCAGGAGCAGACCCGGAATCACGCCGGCGAGGAACAGGTGCGCGATCGAGATCGTCCCGCCGGCGGCGAGCGAATAGATCACCGCGTTGTGGCTCGGCGGGATCAGGATCGCCTGCACCGACCCGCAGATCGTGACGTTGGTGGCGAACACGCGCGGGTAACCCTTCTTCTCCATTTGCGGGATCAGGACGCTGCCGACCGAGGCGGTGTCGGCCACCGAGGACCCGGAGATCGCACCGAAGAAGGTCGATGCGAGGACGTTGACCAGCGCGAGCCCGCCGCGGATGAATCCCACCAGCACCGCGGCGAACGAGACCAGGCGCTGCGCCATGCCGCCCTCGGCCATGATCGCCCCGGCGAGCACGAAGAACGGGATCGCGAGCAGCGAGAAGTTGTCCACCCCGTCGGAGATCTTGAGCATCACCGCGTCGAGCGGGATCTCGATCCACAGCGCGCCGGCGAGCGAGGCGAGCCCGAGCGCGTAGGCGACCGGCACGCCGATCGCGATCAGCAGGAACAGCGTGCCGAGGAGGACCAGCGCGTCCATGCCCGGAGGCGGGTCAGTCGCCGGTATCGGGCTGCGGCTCGCGCTCGAGCGTGACCACCGGCCGCGCGGCCTGCGAGCCGGCGAGGAGGCGCTCCAGGATGAAGAGCAGCGTGATCGCGCTGCCGACCGGCAGCGGCGCGTAGGTGAGGCCGGCCGACAGGCCGGGGAACTCGGCGATCGTCTGGTGCCAGGTGACGTAGCACAGGTGAGCGCCCCACAGGACGATGAAGAGCGCGAGCGCCGCCATCAGCAGATCGACGAGCCGCGCGGCCGGTGCGCGCAGCCCCGCCGGCAGGCTGTCGGTGAGCAGGCGCACCGCGATGTGCGCGTCGGCGCGGTAGCACGCCGCCGCGGCGAAGAAGGTGAACACCACCATCATCAGGATCGCGAGCGGCTCGGGCCACGCCGAGCCGGTGCCGAGCACGTAGCGGGTGTACACGCCCCAGGGGATGACCACCGTCATCACCACCAGCGCGGCGCCGGCGATCCAGATGCACGCGAGATAGAGGGCGTCCATCCAGCGCACGTAGGTCGCGAGCATGCGCGAGCCCCCTCCCCCGGGCGAAGCGCAGCCGACGCGAGCCGGCCGTCTGGGACGCCGGCCCGCAGCCGCCGGCTACTTCGTGTCCTCGATGCGCTTGATCAGCGCGGCGTGCTTGGACCCGTACTTCTCGCGGATCGGCTTGGTCGCCTCGTAGAACGCCTTCTTGTCCACCTCGACGAACTGGATGCCGGCGGCCTTCAGCTTCTCGGTGGACTCCTTGACCATCGCGTCCCAGAGCTGGCGCTGCTCGAGCTGCGCCTCGCGGGAGAGCTTCATGATCAGCGCCTGGTCGTCCTTGGAGAGCTTGTCCCAGCTCACCCGCGAGAAGACGAAGATCTCCGGAATGATCAGGTGCCCGGTCAGGTTGTAGAACTTGGTGATCTGGTAGTGATTCTGGGTGAGGTAGGTGGGCGGATTGTTCTCCGCGCCGTCCACCACGCCGGTCTGCATCGCCGAGTAGAGCTCGTTGAAGCCCATCGCGACGCCGTTGCCGCCCATCGCGTTCATCGTCTCGACGAAGATCGGGTTGCCCATCATCCTGATCTTCTGGCCCTTCAGATCCGCCGGGCCCTTGATCGGCTTCTTGGCGTACACGTTGCGCGTGCCGGCGTCCATCCAGCCGAGCGCGACCAGGCGCGAGGTCGGGCTGCTGGTGATCTTCTGCAACAGCTCCTGGCCGATCGGCCCGTCGATCACCTTGCGCATGTGCTCCTCGTCGCGGAACACGAACGGCAGGTTGAACACGTTCAGCTCGTCGACCACCGGACCCATCGGCCCGACCGAGATGCGCGCGATCTGCAGCGCGCCGACCTGCGCCTGCTCGATCATCTCCTTCTCGCCGCCGAGCTGCATCGCCGGGAACATCTGGATCGACAGGCGCCCGTTGGTCTGCGCCTCGAGCTTCTTGCCCATGCGCACGATCGCCTCGACCGTCGGGTAGCCGAGGGCGTGCACGTCGCTCGCCTTGAGCACCATTTTTTGCTGCGCGGAAGCGGCCGGAGCGAGCGCGAGCGCCGCCGCGGCGATGACGAAATGACGTCTGGACAGCATGGGACTCCTCCTTGGATGACGGCCTCGTCCGGGACGGGCAAGGTTGCGTTGGTTCTGGTTGTCGCCGCCGGGCAGTTCTAGCATAGCCGCACGGCGCTGGCAATTCGGCCGGCGCCCGGGCCGCGCTATGATCCGCCACGGGAGGGCGGGGCGGATGAAGACGGTGCTGATCACCGGTGCGGGCGGCGACGTCGGCACCCACCTGCGGCGCGAGCTGGCGGGCCGTTACCGGCTGCGCCTGTCCGACGTCGAGCCGCTCCGCGCGCGCGCGAAGGGCGAGCGCTTCGTGCTCGGCGACGTGACCAGGCTCGCCGACATGCTGCGCGCGACCAAAGGGGTGGACGCGGTCGTGCACCTCGGCGCCTGGTCGGTCGAGGGGGACTGGCCGACCATCCTCGCGGTGAACATCGCCGGCACCTACAACGTGTTCGAGGCGGCGCGGCGCAACGGCGTCAAGCGGGTGCTGTTCGCGACGTCGAACCACGCGGTGGGCTTCTACCGCCGCGACGAGGTCATCGACCACCGCGTGTACCCGAAGCCCGACAGCCGGTATGGCGTGTCCAAGGTGTTCGGCGAGGCGCTCGGCAGCCTGTACGCGGACAAGTACGGCCTGGAGGTGTTCAACATGCGCATCGGTAACGTCGCGCCGGCGCCGGCGGACAAGCGCCGCCTCGCGATCTGGCTCAGCCCGCGCGACCTCGCGCAGCTCGTCTCGATCGGCATCGACCACCCGGACATCAGGTTCGAGATCGTGTACGGCATCTCGGGGAACAGGCGCGCCTGGTACGACAACTCGAACGCCTACCGCCTGGGCTATCGGCCGCAGGACGACAGCGAGCCTTACGCAGCCGAGCTGCTCGCCAGGCACCGGGACGACCCCGACCCGCGCGTCGAGCGCTACCAGGGCGGCACCTTCGTCGCCGCCGAGTTCGGCGGCGACCCGAGCCGGCCGCCGCCGCGCAAGCGCGCGGCCGGACGCACCGCCGCGCCACGGAGGAAGCGATGAACGAGCGAGCGCCGCGCCTCGCCGCGCCGCCGGGCGCGTGCGACACCCACATGCACTTCTACGACCTCGCGGTGCCGAGCTTGCCCGGCGGCCCGCCGGTGCCCGGCACCTACACCGTCGCGATGTACCGGGCGCTGCGCAAGCGCCTCGGGCTCGAGCGGGTGATCGTAGTGCAGCCCAACGCCTACCAGGACGACAACGGCATCACGCTGGCGGCGATCGCCGAGCTGGGCCCCGGCGCGAAAGGCGTCGGCGTGGTGAAGCCCGGGGCGAGCGACGCGCAGATCGAGCGCCTCACGCGCGGCGGAATCGTCGCGCAGCGGATCATGAACCTGCCCGGCGGCGCGGTGGGATTCGCGCAGATGGACGAGGTGATGGCGCGCGTGCACCCGTTCGGCTGGCACGCCAACATCCAGCTCGACGGGCGCGAGCTGCCGCGGTACGAGCGGCAGATCGCGCGCCTGCCGGGACAGTTCGTGATCGACCACAACGGCAAGTTCCTCGAGCCGGTGGCGCCAGACCACGACGCCTTTCGGGCGCTGCTGCGGCTGCTCGACACTGGCCGCTGCTGGGTGAAGCTCTCGGCGCCGTACGAGACCTCGCGGACCGGCCCGCCGCGCTACGAGGACGTCGGGCGCCTCGCGCGCGCGCTGGTGAAACACGCACCGGAGCGCATGCTGTGGGCGAGCAACTGGCCGCACCCGTCGGCGCCGAAAGACGCCCGTCCCGACGACGCCGACCTGCTCGACCTGCTGCTCGACTGGGCGCCCGACGAGGCGACGCGGCGCAAGATCCTGGTGGACAACCCTGCCGCCCTGTACGGCTTTCGATGACCGAGCCGTTCTTCGTCGCGGTCGGCGAGTCGGCCGAGTTCTCGAAGACCCTCACCGAGACCGACCTCGCGCTCTTCTGCGCGATCTCGGGCGACTTCGATCCGGTCCACGTCGACGAGGCGTACGCGCGCGCGACGCCGTTCGGCCGCCGCATCGCGCACGGCATCCTGTCGATGGCGCTGCTCTCGACGGTCTCGGCGATGATCAGCCGGCGCGCGCGCGAGCGCGGCAGCCGCGGCACCTCGGTCTCGCTCGGCTACGACCGCATCCGGTTCCTCAAACCGGTGTTCGCCGGCGACACGCTGACCGCCCGCTACACGATCCTCGAGCTCGACGCGGCCACGCGCCGCAGCCGATCGAAGGTGGAGGTGGTGAAGGACGGCGGCGAGATCGCGGTCACCGGCGAGCACATAATGAAGTGGCTGGCGCCGTGACGCCGTTGCTCGCCGAGCGCCACCGGCAGATCGGGTCGGCGGTGCGACGGTTCGCCGAGGAGCGGGTGCGCCCGCAGGCGGCGGCGCTCGACGAGTCCGAAGCGTTCCCGGCGGAGCTCTATGCCGAGATGGCGGGGCTCGGCTTCTTCGGCATCACCGTGCCGGAGGCGCTCGGCGGAGCCGGCGCCGATACGCTGTCCTACGCGGTGGTCATGGAGGAGCTCGCGCGCGGCTACGCCTCGGTCGCCGACCAGTGCGGTCTGGTCGAGCTGGTGGCCACGCTGCTCGCCGAGCACGGCACGCGCGCACAGCAGGAGCGCTATCTGCGCCCGCTCCTCGCAGCCGAGCGGCGGTGCGCCTACGCGCTGACCGAGCCCGAGGCCGGCTCGGATCTGTCCAGCCTGCGCACGACGGCGACCCGCACCGCGTGCGGCTGGCGCCTCACCGGCGAGAAGATCTGGATCCACAATGCCCCGGTGTGCGACTTCGCGTGCGTGCTCGCCCGCACCGATCCGCCGGCGGGCCATCGCGGCATGAGCATCTTTCTCGTCGACCGCGATCTGCCGGGATTCGCCGCCGGCCGCAAGGAGCACAAGATGGGGCAGCGCGCGTCGCAGGTCGGAGCGCTCGCGTTCGACGCCGTCGAGCTCGCGCCCGACGCCATGCTCGGCCCCGAAGGCCGCGGCTTCCACCTGATGATGAGCGTGCTCGACAAGGGCCGCGTCGGCATCGGCGCGCTCGCGGTCGGCATCCTGCAGGCCGCGCTCGAGGCGTCGGTCGAGCATGCGAGGGCGCGCCGCCAGTTCGGCAGGGCGATCGCCGAGTTCCAGGCGGTGCAATGGATGGTCGCCGACATGGCGAAGGACCTCCAGGCCGCCCGCCTGCTCGTCCACGCCGCGGCGGCGAAGCTCGACGCCGGCGAGCGCGCCACGCTCGACTGCTCGATCGCCAAGTGCTTCGCCTCCGACGCCGCAGTCGCGCACACCGCGAACGCGGTGCAGATCCACGGCGGCTCGGGCTACATCCGCGGCTTCGAAGTCGAGCGGCTATACCGCGACGCCAAGATCACCCAGATCTACGAGGGGACCAACCAGGTGCAGCGACTGATCATCGCGCGTCGGCTGCTCGGCGAGGCGTAGCTACGCCTCGCCGAGCAGCGGAAACGCGCTGAGCACCGAGGGCTCGAACACCGGCGGCGCGGGCGCGAGGTGCGCGGGCGCGAGCTCGGCGAGCGAGTGACGCCGAGCAACCCGAGGCAGACGCGGATCTCCTCCTCGAGCAGCTCCAGGACGCGCACCAACCCGCGCACGCCGGCGGCGGCGAGGCCGAGACAGGCGAGCCGGCCCAGTCCGACGCAGCGTGCGCCGAGCGCGATCGCCTTCACCACGTCCGAGCCGCGCATAAAGCCCCCGTCCACCCAGACCTCGGCGCGCCCATCCACCGCGGCGACGACTTCCGGCAGGATGGCCGCGGCGCCGAGACCGTGATCGAGCTGGCGCCCGCCGTGATTGGAGACGTAGACCACCTCGACCCCGTGGCGCACCGCGATCTCGGCATCCTCGGCCGTCGCGATGCCCTTGAGGATCAGCGGCAGATCGTGGCGGTCCTTGAACCGCCTCACCTGCTCCCAGGAAAGCGCCGCCTGATACTGCGCGCCCGCGGTCGCCGCATCGCGCCACGGCTTGGCGAAGCGGCCGGCGAGATCGCGCTCGCGCCGGCTGTAGAACGCGCTGTCCACCGTGAGGCAGAAGGCACGGTAGCCGTGGTCGCACGCACGCCGCACCCAGTCGTCGACCCATGCGTCGCCGCCGCGCACGTAGAGCTGGAACACGCGCAGCGCATCGGCCGCCGCGGCGGTCGCTTCGAGCCCGGGCTGGCAGACCGACGAGAGCATCATCGGCACGCCGAACTGCGCGGCGCCGAGCGCCGCCGCCGCGGCCCCCTCCGCGACGAACGACTCCAATCCCCCGACCGGGGCCAGCATCACCGGCAGCCGCACCCGGCTGCCCAGGAACGTCGCGCCCGCGTCGACCGAGCTGACGTCGCGCAGCACGCGCGGCCGGAAGGCGATCGCGTCGAGCGCCTGACGGTTGCGCCGCACGGTGGTCTCGGTCTCGGTGCCGCCGACCAGGTAGCCCCAGGGCCCTGGGGCGAGATTGGCGCGCGCAGCGGCGACGATCTCGTGCAGGGTGAGGAACGGCTCGTCGTCGCGCGCGGTCATCGCGCGAGTCTAAGCGCCCCGGCACCGAGCGGAAAGCGCGCGGCCAGCCGGAACGGGCCGCCCGGCTCGCGCTCCTCGTACAGGCAGAGCGCATCGAGCCACAGCGGCTCGCCGGCGAGCCCGGCGAGCGCGCGGGTCGCCGCCGCGACCACCGCGGTCGCCTGCGCCGGCGCGATCCCCGCCAGGCTGCCGGTCAGGGTGAGATGGAACCGGAAGTCCGCGAGCACGTAGGGATAGCCCCATTCGAGCAGATAGCGATCCTGGCGCGCCGACAGGCCGGCGCTGCGCCGGCGCGCGAGCTCGCCTGGCGTCGGCGGTGCGCGAAAGCAGTCGAGCGCACGCACGCAGTCGGCCGCGAGGTCGCCGATGCGGCTCTCGTGCGCGACCGGAACCAGTGCGAGGAAGTCGCGCAGGCGCTCGACCGCGAGCGGCGGCAGCCGAAACGGCGCTCGCGCCGCGGCGAGGCACTCGACGGCCGCAGCGAGCGCCTGCGCGGTCGCCCCTTCGCGCAGGGCGAACGGTGCCTTGAGCGTCGCGTGGAAACCGTAGCGCCGCGGGGCCGCGGTCAGCGCGGCGAACGCGCCCGCGTCGATGCCCTCGACCGCCGGCTGCTCGACTGCGGCGCCGGTGGCCGCATCGCGCCCGAGCCAGCGCGCACCGAAGCGCCACCAGGGGCTTTCTTCCGGCGGCGCGAAGTAGATCGCGTAGCTCACCGCGCGCGCCGCCCGCTAGGCGCGGAACCCGCCGGCGAGGCGCTTGGTGATCGACTTCAGCTTGCCGAGGATCGTCTGCCCGAGCGAGGACTCGCGCGCGGCGGGGGAAGTGCGCGCGCGCTGCGTGCCGACGAGCTCCGGCGTCTGCTTGAAGCTGTAGTAGCGCTCGAGCGCCGCGACGATGTGGCTCTGCAGCAGCGTGAGGTTCACCGGCTTGTTGACGAAGCGGAAGATGCGCGCCTCGTTGATCAGGCTGATGATCAGCTCCGAGTCCGACCGGCTGGTGGTGACGATCACCAGCGTCTGCGGATGCTCCTGCTTGAGCAGCTTGAACAGCACGGTGTTGTCGACCCGCTGCGACTCGAGGTCGGCGATGATCAGCGCGACCTCGTTGCCGGCGAGCG
>Ga0308411_10001280_pt1 | contig 17142 bp, 13 predicted proteins | sample HotsprottomLayer_2_FD_203530 | JGI IMG/M metagenome (GOLD analysis project Ga0308411, IMG submission 203530) | Hot spring phototrophic mat microbial communities from Octopus Spring, Yellowstone National Park, Wyoming, United States -... | ecosystem: Environmental > Aquatic > Thermal springs >...
CGGTATCGATAGACCAGAAAGATACGCCGGTGAAGTCGCTCCATCCCCTCTAGGGGTGGTGGAAGATCCACCTCCAACCGAAAGGCCGCAAGCCGCTTCTCCACCCAAAAGGCTGTTTCGGTGGGTGTGCGCGGGGTGATGCGTAAGGGTACGATGCCGGGCTCACTCAACGCCCGGGGCGGCAGGTCCTCCAAACGCGAGATCCCAGCACAGATGCGCTCGCACACCTGAGCGCGGGTCGTCCCATCAATATCCAAAGGCAGATCGCGGAAGACCTGCAGATGCCGGCCACCCGCCAAGCCAAGCGCTGCTGGATCGCCGCTGACCTGAATTATGTCGCTGGTGGTCCATTCAAAAAACGCGCGGCGGCGCGCCGACTGCAGAGCCAGGTTAGGATAGCGGGGCGCTGTCGCGCCGGGGTCGGCAAAAGCCTTGCTTTGAAGATGGCGGTCGATCTGGGGATGTGCCTCCAAGCCGGGATCAAAGTGCACCAGCTCGGCGAGTACCTCACCCTGCCGACCCAACACGTCGGCCCGGAATGCTCGGTCCCAGTAAGGGACGGACTCGACAGGCTGGTCACTGTGGTAGTCGTCGCAATAATGAATCCCGAAGAGAATAAACACCAGGGCAGCCCGAAGTTCGCGCATCGTAATGTGGGTCTCAGCGCGCAGGTGCACGGCTTGCAATGCTTCGAACAGTCGCTGTCGAGCTCGTTCCCGCACCTCGTGTTTTTCCAAGACCGGCAGACTGGCCGGTCCAAATAGCCGGGTGGCTCGGAAGACCTCGCAACGTTCTTTGGCCGAGCAGGATTGGCAAGGGGCCCAAATTTTGGGGGCCTCACTTCCGCCATACAGCTGGTCGATCAGGCGCACCAGAAAAGATGTATCGATCGTGTGCTGGCCTTCGTCGATCCCGCCAACCAGTGATCGCTGGTTCAGGCTTATAAATCGCAGGTAGGATATGCCTTCGGGGGAACCGCCCGGCTCAAGGGAACAATACAGCGCTCCTGTTAGGAGGGTCTCTCGACCCTCACGGCTCTCAACCGTGGCAAGCCATTCGAGTAGCCGACCATCGTTGATGGCAAGCAGGTGGGCAACATCCTCCGCTGGCGGGCCGTTTTGAAACGGCGCCAGAAATGCATCCAAGATTCGGTCTGCCGACTGTCCCTGCCACGAGGCGGAACCATCCAAGTTTATTCGGACAAGGAGGCCATCCGGCAGCCTGCCCTCTACCAGGCGCTCGTGGGAAAGTGTTCGCGAGGGACCCCCTCCCAGTTCAGCCCACGCCGTTTGTCGGTTTCATCCCCGTAGCGAAACGGTTGTCGATCGAATACCACGTGAAAGAAGCTTGCTGCTAGGGCGTAGAGATCATCCGACGGCAAGGCACCGCCTCCCTGCTCGCGCTCTGGAGAGCAGTACCAGAGTGTGCCAGGCGACGCTGGGCGCTCGCCCACCCTGCCCACGAAGTCATAATCGGTAAGCACGATGTCAGCCCCGGAAACAATCAGGTTGCGAGGGCTCACATCGCCGTGAATGAGTCCATTGCGGTGCAGGACGTCGAGAGCTTCGCACAGCACCCCTAACCAGCGGATCGCCAGCTCTTCGCTGGAGGCTTCCTGTTGCTCCTCCGCGAGCAAGGGAAATACTCCGATGAACTCGTTAAGCGGGGTGCCAGACACCCACGTCATGAGGGCAATAAACTGATTCTCCTGCCACTCCTTCGCCACCTCGAAGATGGTGGAGAGGGCAGTGTGGCGAAGGTGTGACCGCGCCAAGCTATACGCACGGAGCACCCGCTTGCCAGTCTCCCCATCCTTGGCGACTTTCGCCACGTACGTCCCCAATTCCTCGCCGGTGCTGCGATTGATGTGGAGAACCTTGAAAGTCATACCCACGCCACCAGACCCGAGTCGCGTTACGACACGGTAATCGTTGTCGCGAAATCTGATCACCTGATCCTCGGTCCAGAAGCGGGCCGGTGGCGGAGGCGGGGGAGGAAGCGACTCACCCAGAAGTGCGCCAAGTTGGGAATCCAGCGCATCAAGGGTGGCACGATCCTCGGGTTCCGTCGCCAACCCGCGAGCAAAGATATTAGCTGCTTCCAGACTGTTAGCGTCGCAACCGTCTTCGAACAAACGAGCCATACAAGCACAGAGGGAGTAGACGTCGGACCGATGGTCCGCCGCGCCAAACCCACAAAGTCGCACCTCCGGGGCGACGGTGGTGTCGTGGGGGGGCGGGAGCTCTCGCGATGCAACACTGGTCTCTTCCGGGATTCGCGCTCGTTCGAAACCAGTGAAAACGGCCGTGTTGTCGTACTTGACGAGGATCGTGCGTGACGTAATGTTGCGGTGCAACATCCCCTCCCTGATCCCCTCCCTGTGGAGGTCGCGCAAGGCGCGAACGGCGTTGCGCGCGAACTCGACGCGGCTCAGTGTGTCCCAAGTGTCATCACTGGAGCGATCTTGGAGAGTGGGGGCGGCGGGATCAGCGACGGTGAAAAAAAACATTTCCCCCGCGTAACCCGGCACCGGCTGAAATGAATCAAGAATCCGCGGTGCCCATGCGTATAGCTGGAGGCGTTGCAGCGACTCAAACTCCCGCCTAGCGCGAGCTTGCGCGTTCCTGTCGTCGCTGGCGGAAAGATCAAAGAGGTGCAAGACAACACGGTCGCGCCGCGCTGGATGGGCGCCCCGGTACACTCGATGGAACCGTTCCGTCTTGGGAGTCAACAGCTCCAAATTCACGTAACCCGCTAGCCTTCGCAGCGAGCCGTCGATCGCTATGCCACTCTGCGGTCTGAGAAAATGTGCTAGGCGCGATACTTCGTTTGGGGAAAGTGCGCAGGAGCCCTCGACGTCGAGCGCACGCTTCCAGTCGTTCAGTGTGAAGAACTTCACACCAGCGACGATCTGGCCCGCAAGGCCCTCGACCTTCGAGGCCTCCTCGGTCAGGAGGATGACTCCGTCCACGCGGGGAAGCGCCCGCCACCTTTTGCGCAAGGTTGTGCCGAGTTTTCTCGCCTTATACGTAACCCTTTCCGCCTCTTGCTCGACCTCTCGTGACTCTGCCTGTGCCCACTTCGCAGTCCAGTGTTTCACCTCGACAAGGCGCACGCCAGGCGGTCCGATCACCACAAGGTCGATCTCATCCGATTGCCGCTGGGGGGTAACCGAGAAGGTGAGATTCCTGAGAAGAACCCACTGACGATCGCCGGGCTCCGCCTGAAGACGGTTCTTCAAGTGAACGAAGGCTCTCTCAAGAAACTCCGCCCGCTCAATTGGACTGGTGACGGCGATCAGGCCGCCTTCTGCTGGATGTGCACTGTCACAGGCTCGCCCGCACCAGGAACACTCCGACCTGCGTGCCGACAGCGCGTCGCCGAGTCTACGTCGGTTTCATCTATCCGGGTGCGCCCGCGCATGGGAACTCTCTTCGCTCTGGTTGGCTGGCTCGCCACAGGGGATGTCAATAACCCTCACTTCGTCATCTCCGCTCAGAAAGGCAACAAGCCTTGAAAGTTTAGAAGCGTTGGGCGTCCTGCCGTAGAATTAGCAAATTCTGCCAGCGAGCGCAAGGTATTTCGACCCCCAGCCGACCTAACATCGGCCACAAGGTCAAATGGGTGCGAGTAACCTTCGGCAGGTGGCTGGCAAGAATCGCTTGGACTTCAGCCGCCGGATTCACCATGGTGGCCACAACCCTCTGTCTGTGTTGGCTCACGACGCAAGTGTATCGTCCCGCCACAGCGCGGGCAAATCAGGGGATCGGTCTCCGAGATGCGGCGGATCACCTGCGCCCGGCGCCGGCGCGCCGCCCTCTGCTCCCCCTTCGTGGCCTCGTGCTCAGCGGGTGGCAGCGTCGCCGTGGGTCCAGCGCCGACGGCTGCGGCCACCTGCCGTGCGCGGCGTGCACTCATGACAGTCGAGGACGCGCCGTCGTACTGGATGACGTGGCGGCGCGGCTCCGGGTGTGCATCGGCACTCCAGCCAGGAAGTCATGGGGGTCGAGCGGCGTCGACGTCATATGCGGCTCGTGGCCCGCACGCCTGCGGCCCACCGCCGCGACCGCCTTCCCGTCTTCGTCCATGGGCAGGCGATGGAGGATGACCGTTGCGCGCAATAGGTCGCGAGCGAGGCGCTCCAACCCGTCCCGGTCACCGCGGGGCACCGCGACCAAGGCGTGGACGGAAGCCCCCGCGTGCCGCCATCACAGCAGCAGCCCTGCCGGCTCCTCCGACAGCAGCCCCTCCGTCTGCAGGAAGTGAGACACCCCGTGCCTGAGCAGCAGCGCCGCACCCTCGCCGTCGACGAAGGGGACCAGCGCCCACTCGCCGCCGCAGTTCCACCCGCCTCGCGTCAGGAGCGCATGAACCTGCGGGCTCCAGTGGTCATGCAACAAAGTCCACCGAAAACCTGCTCTTTACGAACCCCAGCGCGTGGTTCTTCGGCGGGCTTCGCCGCGCTACCATGGAACGGGGCGGGCCGGCGGGGCCGAGCGGCTCGTGGCGCGCCGGGAGGTCCACCGATGAGAACCGCGTGGGTCGCCGCGTTCCTGATGCTCTGCGGGGGGCTCGGGCTCGCTGGCGGGGAGAAGCCGTTGCAGACGGTCCCGTTCGTGGATCTGCAGCGCTACCTAGGCAGGTGGTACGAGATCGCCACCATTCCCTCCCGCTTCCAGAAGGGGTGCGTTGGCGTGACCGCCACCTACACGGCGCGGCCGGACGGTACAATCGGCGTGCTGAACCGCTGCCGCCAGCACACACTCGACGGCGAGGAGAGGAGCATCAGCGGCAAGGCCTGGGTGGTCGACCGGACCACCAACGCGAAGCTGAAGGTGCAGTTCTTCTGGCCGTTTGTCGGCTCGTACTGGATCATCGAGCTCGACCCGGAGTACCGGTATGCGGTAGTCGGGCACCCCCGCCGTACGTACCTCTGGATCCTCTCCCGCACCCCGCAGATGGAAGAGACGCTGTACGCCGCGCTCATCGACAGGATCGCCGCCCACGGCTACGACGTGAGGCGCATAGTCCGGACCCTGCAGCCGGCCGGCGAACCGGGGAGCTGAAAGGCGGCGAGTCGGAGCGCCGGCGCGGCGCCCCGCGACCCGCACCTCCTGCGCGCGGTGGTCGACGGTGACATGTGTGACGGGGTCACAGCCGGTGGGTAGCATGGCGTGCTCCCAAGCGGGGGTGCGGCGGCAAAGGCAGGATAGCGCGACCCCTGCCTCGCCTTGTTCGGGAGCCCTCCTGCGACCCCGGGAGCCTTCCCTCCGGCCGTGGCCGGCGTCGTGCGCCAACTCCTTGCCCGGTGCAACGATCGCCAACGCTGATTGTCGACGTCGAGAAGGAGAGCACTGAGGATGGTTTCTGCTGCAGCAGCAGCACTGCTCTTCCGGGACTGGCCGCCAGGTTGCCACCGTCAGCACGGCCGCCGACCAGGTTGTGATCCGCCAATCGGCCACGGCGTGGGCGGCGCCGCACAACGCGGGCGATCCGGACAGGCTGGCCGCCAGGCACTGCGACGAGGCCGTGCTGCAGCCGCCGGCGGCCCCAGCCGTGACGGGGCGTGCTGTGGTTCGCGCGTCTCTGGCCGCCGAGGCAGCCGCCACCCGCGGCGCCGGGCTGGCGAGGAACGTACCAGCGGCGGGCGCTGGGGGAGGCCTACGGCCGCCGCGGGGCGATCAGGGACGACACTCAGATGACGCTGTTTACCGCGGAGGGATTGATCCGGGCGTTCAATGGCGGTGCGGCCGGAGGCGCCGTCGACGTGCCGGGGGTGGTCCACCGTGCGTACCTTCGTTGGTTGGTGGCGCAGGGAATAAGCGCGGTCGGAAAGCTGCCGGAGGGCCCGTGCGACGGCTGGCTAGTCGGCGTGCGGGGGCTGTGGGCGCGCCGGGCCGCCGGGGGCACCTGCCTGTCGGCGCTGGCCAGCGGCCGCATGGGCACACTCGCGGCACCGATCAACCACAGCAAGGGGTGCGGCGGCGTGATGGGGGCGGCGCCCGCGGGGTTCATCACCTGGGGCGATGCGTTCACGGCAGGGTGCGAGGTGGCCGCGATCACCCACGGCCACCCGAGCGGCCACCTGGCCGGCGGTGTGCTGGCGGAGGTGATCCCCGGTCTTGCCGCTGGCGCGCCACTCCCAGAGGCGGTGGGCGGCGCGCGGGAGCGGCCGCGGCGCTGGAAGGGTCACGAGGAATGCCTGGTGGCCCTGGAGGCCGCGGTGGCGCTTGCCGCCACAGGGCGCGCGACGGCCCTGGAGGATGTGGAAAAGCATGCCTGTATGGCATTTCCTTCTGGCCGGCTGGCCGGCGCGGGCGCCAGGCGTCGTCCTGGCCGGGTTGGCGGGGCCGGACGTCTTCCTGCCGACCGTGGGGCGGCAGGCGGGCGTCGGCATCTCGCACTGGTACACCACCGTGTGGATTCACTACCCTCAGCGGCGGCACCTTATGGCTGCGGGAGCGGAGTGCGTCCAACCCGACGCCGCCGCCGGGGGAGGTCCTGGTGGTGCCGGGCGACAGCGCGATGCCCAAGTACATGGTCGACGCCTTCTTCCACCGCCAGGTGTTCGGCGCCCGGCGGATCACCTGCCCGACCTCGAAGCTGGTGGTCATCACCGGCGTCTACTCGCGGGCGACGGGCCGGCCGCGGAGGACTCAATGGGGCAGGACTTGGGCGCCGTGCCCACCCCTTTCGCGATCGGCCTCGGCAGACACGAATCCTCGGCGTGTACAAGACGCTCCCGGCGGCCGAGTCGGAGTTCCGCTACAACTTCGGCTTCGTCGAAACCACGGGCACCATCGCCAGCGGGCGTGGGCGGGCGTTCGACGAGAACGGCGCCGACCAGGGGTTCAAGGACTTCCAAGCGCTCCGCTTCTCGCAGCGCCAGGTGGCGCTTTAAAGGACCACTTCCCAAGTCTCTCCACGCGCCGCTCCCGCCTCCAGGTCGAGCTGATCTCTCGCGCCGGCGGGGTGATCCCGTATGGCTCCTCCATCGCCAACGCCTCGCAGGGCAATTTGTGCGCGGCGATGCGCTGCGCGAGCTTCTGGAACGAGGCGCTGGAATCGCGCGGCGCGCGCCGACGGTCGTCCGCCGAGGGCCGGTGAGGTTGCGCCACGACGCCGAGCACCACCCTCGCCCCAGGCGGCCCGAACACCGCCACCCCGGCCCCAACTCCCAGCGGGTTTGACGCCACCGGTGCCTTCGCTCCGGCTAGGCGGCGACGCTCGCCCCGACCTGGCGACATCCACCCGCCCTGGTGTCGCCGCCCCCCACCCGCCTGACAACACGAGGTCTTGCCTTGGTACGCCTCACCTGCCCTGGATCGAACAAACGTTAGGGGCTCACGGCGTCGCGAGGGCTATCGTCGTGGGCAAGCGCCCGAATCCCCAAAGCTGGAGCGCTGTGGTGATGGCGCGCCCGGCCGCTGCGATACCCGCCTTGACCGGCCGCGGGTCCCCATTCACGGCGCTTTCCGGCGCTGGCGGCTTGCCGGGGCATTCGCCACCTGCACGGCGGCGCCGAGGGGGGCGGCCAGGGTCCACAGCGGCACCCCGCGGCGGGCGAACTAGTCGGGAAGGAAGGGCAGATAGCGCTGCAGAAAGGTCCCCGAGAGGAGCTCCGTTTCTGCGGCCCGGAGCAACAACTCCCGCTGCCAGTGGGTGAGCATGCACCCGCCGGTGAGGGCTAGGGAGAGCAGCTGGCCGAGAAAGCGCGGGAAGTAGGCCCAGGGGAAGAGCTCGCCGCGGCGGAAATGGCGGAACCTGCCGGTAGCCACGGCGACGGTCCCGGCGACAGTCACCCCCACGATGAGGGGATGCAGGAAGGCGAGAGCGCGTGCCGCAAAGAGGGCGCCGCCGCAGCCCGCCGGGCTCGTCACCGATCACCCCAGGAAGCGACGTAGGTACGAGTGCGATGGCAGCAGAGGCCGAACGCTAGGTTTGCAGGGGTGAATCGCACCGTCCACCCCCTGCTAGAGAGTTCCGCGTGCTAGCGCAAGGAGCCTTTCCAGCGCGAAGCGAGTCTCGTGCGGAGCTTCATGGGGACTGATGTGCCCTCCCGGTACCACGATGGCATCCACGCCTGGTGGCGTTCCTACGTAGTCCTCCTCGCCCACCACAGCGAGCGCCGGCACCGTGAGCTCCCTCAAAAGACGCGTGACGTCCCCGGGCTGCAGCAAGACCGCGTCGATAACCCGCGAGATCTCTCTCGGCGGCCGCGCCGACAGCCACTCTTGCATCGCCAGGGAAAACTCGGGGTGCTCTTCGAGAGCTCGCTTTGAGTATAGGGCACGGGCCGCCTGCCGGGCGTAAAATCTCGGGAATACGGTGACCAGCTTCTGCAGCTGGAATCCCAGCCGGCGCAGGCCCGCGTTGCGCCGGAACGGCATGTTGAAGAGCGCCAGGGCAGCAAAGCGCTCAGGCGCCCTGCTGGCCGCCCGCAACGCCGTCATGCCGCCCCAGGAGTGGCCGACGGCGAGGCATCGTTGGATCTTGAGCTCGTCGAGAACGCGCAGCAACATCTCCACGCACTCGTCCAGGTTCCAGTCGCGGCCGACGTTGCTGCTGGCTCCATGGGCCGGCATGTCCAGGTACACGTGGGTTCTGCCGGTCACCGCGCCGACGCACGTGGTCCACAGCGTCCGGTCGAGGAAGACGCCGTGCATGAAAACCATGGGCACGCCGTCAGGGGGGCCATCAACGAGCACGGAGACCCGCCCCAATGCAGTCTCCACGTGGTGTTCTCTCATCCCCTCTGCCATTTGATTCTGCCCCCCGAGCGCTGGGTTGATCCTATCCTTGCCACGCAACGCAGCGAAGCCTTGGCGTATTCATCGGAACGGTGAGCTGCGAGCTGACTCTCTTGGATGATCGTCGTGACCGGCAGGGGCGTTGTCGGAAAAACGGCGACCGCCACCATTCACCCGCGCCCCCCGGAGCCGAGCGGCCGCTGCGTCCGCTGGCGCGACGGGCACGCGGCGTTCCCCCTCCGCGGCCCGGCGCGGGCCGGTCACCCCACCAGGACTTTTCGCAGGCGTGCGCCGCTGCCTCCCGCGTTCAGCCCCCGGCACCGAACTCCGCCCGCGCCCCCACAGCAATGCGACCCGGCGTCGGCCGGGTCGCAGGGCGTTGTGCGGCGGGGCTGGGTTACTGCACCACGGCCAGAACCGGCACCTCGATGCGCGGGCGGGCAGGGTCGTTGGTGGCGATGCGCACCGTGGTGCGGTGGGTGCCCTTGGGCGCCCCCGCCCCCAGGGTCACCGCCACTTGGTAGCGCTGCCCGGCGGTGAGGGGGATCACCTCGGCGGTGAACGCCTTGTTGTCCACCTCCACGGACGTGAGCTCCAGCTTGGCGTCCTGGCGGTTGGAGATGAGCACCACGTTGCGCCCCACCGGGGCGGTCGCCTGGATGGTGCCGAAGTTGATCTCGCCCGGAACCACCTGGATGATCGGGCGGACGATGCCGCTCACCGACACGGAGACCTCGGGGGCTTTGGGGTTGGAGGTCTTGAGGGTGATCTTTTGGTTCAGCATCCCCTGGGGCGCGTCGGCGGGCACCGTGACGCTCACCTCCCACTGTTGCCCTTTGAGGCTGGGGATGCGCTCTTTCTCGGGCAGCTCGCGGTAGGCGACCTTGAACGGACCGCCGCCGGTGTCGGCGCCGGTGATGCGCAAAGGAGACCCGTCGGCGGTGGCCACCACCACCTTGTCGGTGGCCGGCTCGCCCTGCAAGACGTTGAACGACAGCAGCGGCCTGGGGTACACCTCCACGAAGGCGCGCGCGTCGAACTTGACCACCAGGTTCACCTGGGGGTTGTCGGGGTCGTTGGAGAACACCAGGACCGCCTTGGAGTTAGGCCCCGAAAAGGAGGCGGTCTCCACCTCGGCATGGATCGTGCCGGTGGCGCCAGGGGCGATGACGCGGTCGTGTTTGGCTACGGTGCACCCGCAGGTGGGGCGCACCTGGGTGATCTCCAGCGGCGCAGTGCCGGTGTTGCGGATGACGAAATCGGCCTTGATGACCTCGCCCTTGGTGACGACCCCGAAGTCGAGGATCTTCTCGGCCACCTCCATGGTGGGTTTACCCGTTCCCTGCCCCAACGAAAGCGCCGGCGCCAACGCCAGCGCGAGGAGTGCCATAACGCTCTTCTTCATACCTGGTCACCTCCCACGTCAGATCCGCCCCTCGCGGAGCGGAGTGCTAGAGTACACCCCGCGCCGGGCGGCGAGCTACTAGTATGCACGAATCTTGCCACCTTTACCTGCTTCCCATTGGCGGCACCGCGACCACCGCGCTGGCCGGGTTAGCCCACGAGGCCGGGTTCCGCGTCTCGGGGGTGGACACGGCGCTCTACCCCCCGACTTCGGAAATCTTGGCCTCCCTCGGCATTGCCGTGCGCCAAGGGTTCGACCCGGCGGCGATCCCGCCCGACGTGGACCGCGTGGTCATCGGCAACGCCCTCCCCCGTACCAACCCCGAGGTGCAGGAGGTGTTGCGGCGGGGCCTGCCCTACACCTCCCAGGCGGCTGCGCTGGGCGAGTATTTCTGCCGCGACGCCCGCACCGTGGTGCTTGCCGGCACCCACGGCAAGACCACCACCACGGCCCTGACCGCGCACATCTTCGAGCGCTGCGGGCTGGATCCCACAGTGATGATCGGCGGCGTACCGTGCGGCGGCCGGCCGTGGCGGCTGGGCGCGGGCGGCTGGACGGTGGTGGAAGGGGACGAGTACAACACCGCTTTCTTCGACCGCGGCCCCAAGTTTTTGCACTACTTCCCGCACCTCTTTGTGGTCGGCAATCTGGAGTTCGACCACAGCGACATCTACCCGGATCTCGATGCCATCGTGGCAGCGTTTCGTGCCGGGGTGGCACGCACCGTGGAGCTGGGCGGCACCGTGGTCGCCAACGCCGGCGATGCGGGGGCGCGGCGGGCGGTGGAAGGGACCGCCGACGTGGTCTGGTACGGCGAGGGGGAAGGCGTGGACCTGCGCGCCACCTCCTTCACTCACCGCGACGGGCAGCTCGTGGCGCAGTTGGTCTGGCGCGGCCGGCCGTGGGAGGTGACGGTGCCGCTGGTGGGCCGGCACAACCTGGACAACCTGTTGGCGGCTTGTACCTGCGCGCTGCTGGCGGGGGCCGAGCCCGCAGCTGTCGCGGCGGCGGCTGCCACCTTCCCCGGGGTACGGCGGCGACTGGAGCTGGTCGGCACGGTGGCCGGGGTGAGCGTGGTGGACGACTTCGCTCATCACCCCACGGCGGCGCGCCTGACCCTGAAAGGGGCGCGGCAGCGCTTCCCAGGCCGCCGGCTGGTGGCGGCGCTGGAGCCGCGCTCCCTCACCGCCGGCCGCGCCCTATTCGCCCAGGCATGGGAGGAGGCGCTGGCGGTGGCCGACAGCGTGGTGATCGCCCAAGTTTTCCACCGACAACGTTTGCCCAGCAGCGACCTGCTCGACCGCGACGCCTTGGTGGCGGCGCTGCGCCGGCGCGGCGTGAAGGCGGAGGCGGTACCTGAAGGGGTAGATCCGTTGCCGGTGCTGCGAGGGATGGTGCGGGCTGGCGACGTGGTGGTGTGCATGTCGTCGGGGTCGTTCGACGGCCTGCCCACGCGGCTCCTGGCGGCCCTCTCTCAGGGGGCGACGTGAAGGCGGCCTATGTGCTGGCGACGCTGGGAGGGCTGGGGGATCGGCTGCCGGCGCCGGGGACCACGGTGGGATCCCTGGCCGGCGTCGCTGCCTACGCGGCGCTCTGGCACTGGGCTCCCATCCCGCCGGCGCTGGTGGCGGCAGGGGCGGTGCTCCTAGGGTTGGTGGCGGTGCCGGCCTGCGGGCGGGAGGCAGCGCGGCGGGGGGTTGCGGATCCCGGTGCCGTGGTGCTGGACGAGACCGCCGGCCAGTGGGCGGCTTTGGCGGCTTGGACCCTTGTCCACCCTGAGAGCCTCACCGCCGGCACGCTGCTGGCATCCTTCCTACTCTTCCGCCTGTTCGACGTCGTCAAGCCGTGGCCGATCCGCGCCCTGGAGCGCCTGCCGGGCGGCTGGGGGATCGTCGCCGACGACGTCGCGGCCGGGCTGGCCGCCGGCCTGCTGCACCTACTGTTGGGGTCTGTGCAGCCATGAGCGCGAGGGCGACGCCGCGGCCGCCGCTGTGGACAGCGTCGTTTTCCCTGGTGGTGGCCGCCACGGCGCTGCTGTTCGTGGGGTTTTACGCGGCCCTGCCGGCGCTGCCGCGGCTGGGCCGCGCACTGGGCGCCGCCACCGGCGAGGTGGGGTGGGTGATCACCACGTTCTCCCTCGCCGCCATGACCACTCGCCTGCTGGCCGCCCGCCACCTGGACGGACACTGCCGCCCAAAGTTCATACTGGCTGGCTTGGCGCTGTACAGCGCCGGGGCGGCGGCGCACCCGTGGTGCGCGCACTGGGAGGTGCTATTGGCGGTGCGGGTGCTGCACGGCGTCGGCTGGGGGCTGGCCACCACCGCCATCGGCGCCGTGGTCGCCGATCTCACACCGGCGGCGCGCCGGGGTGAGGGTTTGGGCAGCTGGGGGTTGGCGCCCACCGCCGCCATGGCCAGCGGCCCTCTGCTCGGGGAGGCCATCCTGGCATGGCGAGGGTTTGCCGCAGTTTTCGCAACCACGGCCCTCGGCGGCGTGCTCGCGGCGGCCGCCATCGCCCCGGTGGGCGGCGGCGCGAAGCCCGCCGGTCCGCCCGTCGCCAGCGCCTCCCCCGCCGGCCCGCCGGTGCTCCCTCCTGGGGCGGTGCTGCCGGCGCTGGCCCTGTTCCTCTCCAGTCTGTCCTACGGCGCCTTGGTGGCGTTCCTGCCCCTGGAGATGGCCGCCGCGCCGGGGCGAGCCGGGGGGTTTTTTACCGCCTACGCCCTGGCGGTGCTGGCGGCGCGCCCAGTGGCTGGGCGGCTGTCGGACTTGGTGGGGCGCCGTCCGGTCATCGTCCCAGGCCTCCTTCTCGGGGCGGCCGGCACCGTGCTGCTGGGCCTCGCCCCCGCCGGCGGTCCCTTGATCGGCGCCGCCGTGCTCATCGGGGTGGGCATCGGCGGCGCCTCCTACCCCGGATTGATGGCCTTGGCGGTGGACCGCACACCAGTGGCGCGGCGCGGCGCCACCATGGGCGCCTATTTCACCGCCTACGACTTGGCCATTGCCCTCGGCGCAGCCCTGCTGGGGCCGGTGTATGCGGCGGGCGGCTTTGCGGCGTTGAACCTGGTTGCGGCAATCGGCATTGTGGCGGCCGTGCCAGTGGTCTTGGGGTGTCGAACCGGTCGATTCTAGGCGTGGAATACGCCGGCCGGCGCGGCGGTCTATACTGCCAGGGTCGCCCCCGCGGCGGCCTGACGCACTAAGGAGATCGAGCCATGATCAGCACGTCGATGGAGAAAGCCCTCAACGACCACCTGAACGAGGAGATGTTCTCGTTCTACCTCTACCTGTCCATGTCCGCCTACCTGGAGCAACAGAACATGAAGGGGATGGCGGCGTGGATGCGCCTGCAGGCGGAAGAAGAGTACGGCCATGCAATGAGGTTCTTCACTCACCTCGTCGACCGCGGCGGGGTAGTGAGCTTGGAAGCCATCGCCAAACCTGAACAAACGTGGGCCAGCCCGCTAGCCGCCTTCGAGGCCGCTCTCGCCCACGAGCGCCACATCACCCAGCGCATCGGCGCCCTCCTCGACCAGGCGCGCGCCGAGAACGACCACGCCACCGAGGTCTTCCTGCACTGGTTCGTCAACGAGCAGGTGGAGGAGGAGGCCACCCTGGAGCCGATCATCGCGCAGATGCGCGACACCCAGACCAGCAAGGGCGCCTTGTATTACTTGGACCGCCAGCTCGGCAAGCGCGGCAAGGAGTAACCACCAGCAACACCGGCAGCCGGCGGGCTGGGGAGACCCCGCCCGCCGGTTTCTCCCCGCGGAGAGAAGCAACGCCTACCGGGCGCGCCCGTACACCCAGGCCAAGTGTTTGAGGCGCTGGGCCTGGGCCGCCGTCGCCATGCCGGGGGCGAGGCGAAACCCCCAGTTCCCTGCCGCTACCCCAGGGGTGTTCATGCGCGCCTCCTCCCCGGCCCCGGCCACATCCTGCTGGGGGACGATGGCCAAGTCGGCCACCGAAGCGAACGCCAGGCGGATCATCGCCCAGTGCACCTCCCCACCCTCCGAGCCCACGTAGTCCAGGAAGAAACGCCGCATTTCCGGGGAGGCTTCGCGCTCGTACCACCCCATCACGGTGTTGTTGTCGTGGGTGCCGGTGTACACGACCAGGTTGCGGCGGTGCTGGTAGGGCAGGAAGGCGGAGCGCTCCCGCGGGTCGAAGGCGAACTGGAGGATGGCCATGCCTGGCAGCTCCAGTTCGTCGCGCAAGGCACGCACGTCCTCGGTGATGAACCCCAGGTCTTCGGCCACCAGGGGAAGGGGACCCAAGGCGGCGGCCAGGGCGTCGAACAGCGCCCGGCCGGGGCCGGCCACCCAGCGCCCCTCTCGCGCCGTGGTTGCACCGGCGGGGATTTCCCAACACGCCGCGAACCCGCGAAAATGATCCAGCCGCAGGGCATCCACCAGCTGCAGGTTGGCGGCGATGCGGTCAATCCACCAGCGGTACCCCTCCGACGCCAGCCGCTCCCAGTCGTACAGCGGGTTACCCCACAGTTGCCCCTCGGCGGAGAAGTAGTCCGGGGGCACTCCCGCCACGACCAGCGGTCGGCCGGCAGCATCCAAGCGAAATAGCCGCCGGTTGGCCCAAACGTCGGCGCTGTCCAGCGCTACGAAAATGGGCGCATCGCCCAGCAGTCGCACCCCGCGCGCCGCCGCCTGCCCGCGCAGTCGCTGCCACTGGCGGTGGAACAACCACTGCCGGAAGACGATGCGGCGCACCTGGCGCTCGTGGTGCGACCGCCAGGCGGCTACGGCCTCCCGCTGACAGAGGGCCAGCGGCGCGGGCCACTGCCACCACGGCCTCTCGCCGTGCGCCCGCCGCAGCGCGGCGTAAACGGCGTAATCCTCTAGCCATGAGGCGTGGGCGGCGGCGAAGGCCTCCAGTTCAGCTAGCGGCTGGGCAGCGGCAGCCCGCCAAGCGCTCTCCAAGAACTCTTCCTTCAGCGCTACGGCGCCGTGCCAGTCGACCCGGGTGGCGGCGAGAGGGGTGGCGCGCACCACCTGGCGGCTGTCCAGCAACCCCTCCTCCACAAGCAGCTCGGGACTGACCAGCAGCGGGTTGCCGGCGAACGCTGAGGTGGAGGAATACGGCGAGCAACCAGGTCCCACCGGGTTGAGGGGGAGTACCTGCCACCACCCGGCGCCCGCCTCCTGCAGCCAGTCCAGGTACTCCGTGGCGGCGGGACCCAAATCGCCGATGCCGAACGGGCCGGGCAGCGACGTGGGATGGAGGAGAACGCCGAAGGAGCGCGCGAATCGCATCGCGTCATGGTACTTCGATCACTCCCGCCCTCGGCGGGGGCTGCCCCAGGGCCACACTTTCTCCGTCAGTGGTCCAGCCCTGGGCCCCAGGGCGGGCACCGAGCGCGCCCGCCTAAGCGGCAGCAGCAACTCAAGAAGGCCCCTGGGTGGTACCCCTCTCCTTGGTCGACTGGCGTATAATCCCCGCCCATGAGACCTCTCGCCTCGCCCGCCCCCCGGGTCATCGGGTCGCGGAAGCGCAGACAGTGAACGCCCCCCCCGCCTTTCCCGTCGCCCCCGAAAGTGTCCGCGCCACCTTCCTGCACTACCTCCGTTTTCAGCGGGGTGTGGAATTCGAGCGGTCGTCACGCCTCGATCGCTTGGCGGCGCTATGCCTGGCGGTGCGGGAGACGCTGGTCAACCGCCGCCTCGCCACCCAGCGGGCCTGGCGGCGCAGCTCGCCTAAGATCGTCAACTACATCTCCATGGAGTACATGATCGGGCGGTTGCTGCGCAACAATTTGATCGCCACGGATCTGCTGGAGCCAGCGCAGGAAGCGCTGGCCCGGCTGGGGGTATCCCTGGATGAGCTGCTGGACGCCGAGGACGACGCCGGGCTGGGCAACGGCGGCCTCGGCCGGCTGGCGGCGTGCTTTCTCGACTCCATGGCGACGTTGGACCTGCCGGCTTACGGCTACGGCTTGCGGTACGACTACGGCATTTTTCGGCAAAAGATCCGCGACGGCTGGCAGGAGGAAGTCCCCGATACCTGGTTAAAGAACGGCTACCCCTGGGAAATCCACCGCCCCGACTTGACGGTCCAGGTATGGATGGGTGGACACGTGGAGTGGGGTAGCTCGGCCAGCGGCGAACACCAGCCCCGCTGGGTGCCGGGGCGGCACGTCTTTGGCGTGCCCTACGACATCCTCATCCCCGGCTACGGCACCGATACGGTGGTGGTGCTGCGGCTGTGGCGCGCCGAAGCGGCGGAAGAGTTCGACTTCCAGATTTTCTCACGCGGCGACTACCTGCGCGCCGTGGAGCAGCGCGAGCGCGCAGCTGCCATCACCCGCGTGCTGTACCCCCCCGACGACACCGAGGCGGGGCGGGAGCTGCGCCTGCAGCAGGAGTACTTTCTGGTGGCGTGCACAGTGCGCGACGTCATCAACCGTTTCGAGCGCCACCGCGACGGCGACTGGCACCTCTTCCCCACCAAGGTGGCCTTTCAGCTCAACGACACCCACCCGGCCCTGACCGTCGCCGAGCTCATGCGTTTCTTTGTAGACGAGGCCTCCTTGCCCTGGGCGAAGGCCTGGGAAATCACCACTCAAACGTGCAACTACACCAACCACACGCTGTTGCCCGAGGCGCTGGAGACCTGGCCGGCCGAGCAGATGCAGCGGCTACTGCCGCGCCACGTGCAGGTGATGCACGAGATCAATCGCCGTTTCCTAGACGAGGTGCGCCTGCGCGCCCCCGGCGATGCGGAGCGCATCGGGCGCATGTCCATCTTCCAGGATAACGGCGACCACCGCTTTCGCATGGCCAACCTGGCCATGGCCGGCAGCCGCCGGGTCAACGGCGTGGCGCGGCTGCACACCGACCTGCTGCGTCGTCACCTGGCGCGAGACTTCGCGGAGCTGTGGCCGGAGAAGTTCGTTTCCATCACCAACGGCATCACGCCGCGGCGCTGGCTTTTGGCTTGCAACCCGGCGCTGGCCGAAGCGATCACCCGGCGCAT
>Ga0308411_10001281_pt1 | contig 17137 bp, 16 predicted proteins | sample HotsprottomLayer_2_FD_203530 | JGI IMG/M metagenome (GOLD analysis project Ga0308411, IMG submission 203530) | Hot spring phototrophic mat microbial communities from Octopus Spring, Yellowstone National Park, Wyoming, United States -... | ecosystem: Environmental > Aquatic > Thermal springs >...
GGAATTACGCAGCTTGCGTGGTTGGGGGGGATGCCATGAAACTTGCATGGCCGGCCGGAGTCGTGCTGACCAGTCTGCTCTTGGTGGCACTGACGAGTTGTCGTCATACGACTCAACAACAACCTACCCAGTTGCCGACTCCTGACATCACGCCGACACGCATTGACTATGTGGATAGCGACGGCTTCGATGCTCTGCTGGAAAACAGTCTGATCCATCAAGATCCCGCTATCATCATCTACACCGGCAGGTCAAAGCCAGATTGGGGAGGTCGGCTCAATGCCTGGATCGCTGCCTGGAATCGCGGTGGCCATTCGCCTCGTCGCGCAGAGTCTACATCCAGTAGCGGCAATGTGGCAAGAGGCCAATCACCTTTGGCGGGAGTTCATGTCGATGGTGCCACAGTCCGTGAGTTTCGCCTGCTGGTGACCGAACTACTCGATCGCATCGAGACCCTCGCCCAGAACAGTGGCGGATGGTGGGCCGAAGAGCGGGCACGCAGCCGTCGCGTTTCCTTGCTTCGCCCTTACAGCTTACGGTTCCATCTCGATGACAACCAGCAGATCTTACTGGTCTTCTTCCACGGTAACTACTCCAGTTACTATCCACGCTTCCTCGAACTGCTTACGCACACTCCATCATCCGGCTCAGAAGACTGGTCGCGTGCTTTGGAGTGTTCGTGGAGCCGCTCCTCTTCCGTTGATCCACAGGTCAGCCAGCAATCGCAGCGGTGAGGGCTATAATCCAACGGCCTCGCGTGCCAAGCGGGCAATCTCGTCGGCTAATGGCATGTTCCGGAATCGGTGCAGGCCAGCCGGCAGTTCTTCGAGGCGTTCTTCGATGTGCAATTGTTCAGACACAGCGAGCAGGAAAGGCTCCTTGACGTACCTTTGTAACCATTGGAGGTGCTTAATCGCACTGGATCGTCGCCAGAACCCCAGCACTTCCAGCAGCACCTCCTTGCCGGTTGCCCGATGTACCAGACGGAAGTCGGGCACCCAGAAGCCGTTCCCCAGTTCACGCACTTCCGTCTCCTCGTGCAATTCCCAGTCATCGATGCGTTTGCGGAACAAATCGACGAAGAGTTGCAACTCAGCCGGCACATACATGCCGTGATCGGGAGTCTGGGAGACGAGTCCTTGTTTGTTGCTCAGCGTAAACGTCTTGGGTTTCCGCTCTGCCCCCCAGCGCAACTCGGCAGTCAACTCGAAGTGTTTGCACAACAACACAGCTGGGAGGAACAGGGCGAGTTGCAGACCGTACTTGTTGGTCGCCGAGAACAGGCTCAAGGGGCCGTCTAGCAGCAAGGTGTAGGTGTCCGGCCCCTCGCGCTGCATCTCGCAGATCAGCCGACGAAACTTGATGTGGCGGAGCAACTGACGATACCGCTGGGGCGGTTCCTTGTGAATGCGGATGGTCAAACGCACCGCTCGCAGCAGCACGGCCTGGGCGAGAGCGACGTTGTATCGCTGTAACAACTGCTCCGGCGTGGGTTCCTTGAAGCGGATGAGTTTTTGCTCGCTCTTGAGATCGGCAAAGAGATGGCGTTCCACTTCCTCGACCGATAGGCCCAGTTCTCGAGCGGCACTTTCTAGGACGCGGTTGCGATCAAAGGTTTGGGCAGCGTACTCCGACGCTTCAGCGGTACGATACGCCGTCGCCGTGCGAAACACGACTTGCCGGACTTTGTCGGGCGGTTGGCCGGAAAGCGTCTCGAACTCGCAGCCATCTTCGAGCAACTTCGCCAAGCCCTGATGCAGCAAAGTGTTGGCTTCGTCTCCGAAGGTTTCTTCGAGCAGTTCTTCCAGTTCGCCACGGGTTCGGCCCTGCATGGAGCGAAACAACTCGAGGATCTGCTCGGCCAATTGCAGGTGTTCTTCCTGGGTGGTATCGATGTAACAGGGCAGAATCCGATCCTTGGAGTAGCGGACGCGAACCATCTTGCCCGTGAGCATATCCGCCTCTGATTTACTGGTATGCGTGATGCTGTCGCCGACGCTGGGTGATGAATTCTTCGACCGTACCCCGAGTGACGACCTCAATCAGCAAGGCCGACTTTTCGCCGTGCTTGCGCAGCAGTCGGCCCAATCGCTGGACGTGTTCGCGCACGGTGCTGGTGCCGGATAGCACAATGCCGACGTTGGCAGCCGGCACATCCACTCCCTCGTTGAGAACGCGACTGGTGACGACCACCGAGTATTCGCCCGTCTGGAAACCGTCGAGGATGTGTTTGCGTTCGCGCGTCTTGGTCTGATGAGTGATGGCGGGAACGAGAAACTGTCGGGCGATCTGATAGACCGTAGCGTTGTCATAGGTGAAGATGATAACGCGATCGTTGCGATACTTGTCGAGGAGTTTCTCTAGGAGTTTGAGCTTGGCCGGAGCCGCTAGAGCCAGCCGACGTTGTTCTTGATAGGCCAGGAAAGCAGCGCGTCCCTCGCGAGAGCGGCAGGTTTCTTGTATGAACCGCTGCCAACCCTGGGCACCCGTCATGCTCAAGCCGCGATCGGAGCAGAACTGGCGGTAGTGATCGCGGGCCTGCTGGTAGTGAGCCGCCTCTTCCTCGGTCAGTTCGACGTAGAGTCGCTCGATTCGGTACTCAGCGAGGAAGTCGCCGGCCAGTTCCTTGATCTCGCGGCGATAAACGATGGGGCCAATCAGTTGATCGAGCAGGCACTCCTGGCCGTCGGTTCGTTCTGGGGTGGCAGTCAGGCCAAGCCGATACGGCGCGATAGAACCGATGCCGCTGATGTAGTTACTTGGGCCGGGCAGATGATGGCACTCGTCGAAAATGAGCAGGCCAAAGCGGTTGCCCCAGCGATCCAGATGGATGCGAGCCGAGTCGTAAGTGGTGACCGTCAGGGGTTGTAGATCGTGGTAGCCGCCTCCGAGCAGTCCCACGGGGACATCAAAGGCAACACGCAGATCGCTGTACCATTGCGACATCAGGTCGATGGTGGGCACGATGACCAGCGTTGGCCGGCCGATGTGCTGAATGGTGAGAATGGCGACGAAGGTCTTGCCGGTGCCGGTCGGCAGCACCACGACACCGCGTCCGCCGGCTCGCCACCAAGTGGCGAGGGCTTCCTTCTGGTGCGGGAACGGATCGCGACTGGTTCGCAATTTCCAGTCAACAGGCTGAAAAGCCCGGGCCTCATCCTTGTAGGCGATCTGCTGCTGGCGCAGGTACTCCACCAATGCCCGATAGCTCCGTCCCTCGGCGCGAAAGACGTTGCTACGGGTGTCGAGCCGACATCCGGGCAATTGTTCGAGCAGCGACGGGTTGCCCCCAGTGATCACCAGAGTGCCGCCGTCGAAGGTCAGGTGAACAGGTGTATTACTCATACGAGCCATTATAGCGTCAGAATCAGGAGAGTCACAGGGGGCACTGAGAGTTCCAAAAACAGTGCAGGCAAAAACCGGCCCGACGAAGGTTGGGCTGTCCATATAATCAAGCTCAGTCGGGTCGCGCAAGGCATGTTGACCCGTGGTGGAGAGCATCGATGAGCATGCTGGCCTCGATCTTTCTCGACGTGCAACTGCCCAACCCCACGACGTGGTTCTACTTCTCGGGGTTGCTGGCTGTGGCCATGTTCTTCAAGTTTTCGCGGTTGCTGAGCATGCGCAACCTCGATGTACTCACTCTCTATCTGTTCATGCCGGGGCTACTGTTGCTCACCGAGGGGGGACTGCACCGCTTCCTGGGCTACTTGTGGCTGCTGGTCGCCTGCCTGTATTTTCTGCTGCGTTGCCTGTACGATCTGGTGCTGGTACGTCGGCCCGCACTGGGCAACAACCTCGACTTTGCCGGATTAGCCTGGATGGCCGGTGCCCTGTACATTGGGCTGGTCGCTGTTGCTGCTCGCGAGCCGAGCAGAGGTTCGACACCGCGCGGTGAGTCGACCACAGGCACCGACGATGTGCGTAAGGGGGTGCAGAAGGTCATCGGCCCGTATGCGCCGCCAGGGGTAGACGATTCCCGATTGCGATTGTGGGCCGAACGCAGTCTGTCGCTGCTGTGCCATCTGAGCGTGGTGGTCGGCCTGGTGCTGATCGGTTGGCGACACTTTCAGGACGTGCAAGCCGGTATGGCGGCGGCGACGTTTTATCTACTGTTACCCTACACCTATCTGCTCTTGCCCGACTCCGCGCTGGGCGTAGGGCGATGGGATCACGCCTGGCCGATGGCTTTGATGGTCTGGACGGTCTTCTGCTATCGCCGACCCATCTTGGCTGCGGCTTTTCTGGGAGTGGCTAGCGGTACCGCCTTTTTCCTGGTGCTGATACTGCCGGTGTGGCTGAGTTTCTATCGGCATCGCGGGGCAATGCGGTTTCTCTGCTCGTTTGTGCTTTCTGCCGGTCTGGGGCTGGCGGTCTTGGGAGGGCTGTTGTTGCTCAACGGCGAATTGCCCAGCAGTCTGCAATCCGGCTGGACGACCTCAGCTTGGCAACCCTGGAAGCGACCCGACCCAGACACACCGGGCTTTTGGCAAGCCTGGCCCAATGCCGGGCCGTCCAACTGGCACGCTGCCTATCGCGTTCCCATCTTCATCGCTTCGATGACGCTGGTGTTGCTGTCGGCCTTCTGGCCTGCGCCCAAGAATCTAGCGCATGTCATCGCGCTATCGGCAGCAGTGTTGTTGAGCATTCAGTTCTGGTACGCCGACCGAGGCGGAGTCTATGTGTTGTGGTTTCTGCCACTGTTGCTGCTGATGATGTTTCGGCCCAACCTATCCGGGACTCGGCCTCCGATCCCGCCAAGCAATGACTGGCCGGCTCGCCTAGGACACTTCGTCTGGACTTATGCATTCAGTTGGTGGCCCCTCGGCCGCGTCGAGAGTACACGAGAAGAAGTGTCCTGAATCGCTGGGCACTCGCCTACCAAGCCACTCGAGTTGATTGAGAGGGGAATCTCAAGAACGATGGGTGTCCTCCCTGGCGATCTCTGTTGGTCTGGCTGGCTCCACGCGACCCTCTCTCTGGTGCAGTTCGCTGGCTGGGAGGGGGCCAGCATCACTGAAATACTCGCTCTGCTGAGCGTGGAATTGGCCACCGTCCTCGGCGTTTTCTTCCTGGGAGCCTCGCTCGGCAGTTTTCTCAACGTCGTGCTATACCGAGTGCCACGTCGACAGAACATACTCTGGCCGCCTTCGCATTGTCCGGTGTGTTGCCGACGCATCGCTCTGTGGGACAACATTCCCATCCTGAGTTGGCTGCTTCTGCGCGGTCGTTGCCGATCGTGTCAGACCGCCATTCCACCGGGCTATCTGGGCGTGGAACTGCTGATGGGCAGCCTGTTTGTGGTGTTGCTGATTCTGGAAGTGTACCTAGGAGGCAGAACGCTGCCGCTTCGGCCTCCGTCCTCTCAAAACTCTGCCCTGTGGACGATCTGGAATCCCCGAACGGATGTACTGTCTCTGTACCTCTACCACAGCCTGCTGGCCTACTTCCTGACCTCGCTGGTGCTGTTTGCCTGGCAAGGCGATGTGCTTCCCGGCAGATACGTCCTGATCGCTCTGGCGGTTGGCCTGATTATCCCTCTGTTGAGTCCGGCGGTTCAAGTCGTGCCCGCATGGCCTGTAGTGGTCGGAGAGACGAAAGTTCACACGGCCGGCATCGCGTCGGCCGCGTGGGGGTTGCTGGTGGGAGTCGGATTGGGTAGCCTGTTTGGCCACTGCACCGTAGTCCGCGTCTGTCGGCGAGCCGATTCCGTCCCGCACTGGCCGATACCGACGACGTTTGATGTGGCTGCCGGTCTGGCGATTGTGGGCACTTGGTTGGGCTGGCAGGCTGTGTTGTCGATCAGTCTGCTGACGGCATTTTTTCAACTCATCAGCAGATCGCGACACTCGGCTCTAGTGGTACTGGCCGTGCTGACCGGCGTGCAACTGTTGCTTTGGCGCATGCTGACGGAGCATCTGCCTTGGTGGCCTGGGCCGTACACTTCCTGGGCGGTCATGATCGGCTGGGCGATGGTGCTACTGCTGGCCCTGGTGGCGGTTCGACTAATGCGGCGGTCGCCCGAGCCGGTCAGGGAGCCGTCTTGGGAGCCGTGCCCGGACTCTTCAACCCCGGAGGCACTCCCTTGAGTTTGCGTAGCGAGGAACCGCTGCGAAGTGCTTTGCCTGGGGCGGCATCCGTGCCGCCGTAAGGAGCCAGAGGAACGATGGACAGAATCTCGTAGGTAACTCCCGATTCCAGAGCGATCGGTTCGTTGACGATGGGCGGTGCAGTGGGATTGCCCACTTCGTAAACGGTGATCACGCGAGTCCGATTGCCCTGAAAGTAGGTGATTCCCGCCGCGTTGTTGAACAACACATCGCTGTGAACGCCTCGTTCCGAGGAGATCACAAAGCGAATCGTCTTGCCGGTTCGATTGACCAGATAGGCCGTTCCCATCGTGGAAGGGATGACGATCCCCTGAGCCAGCGTCAGCGAGGTAATGCCGAGAAGCAATCCCAGACCAAGCAACCTGCGCATTGGACACCTCCATCGAGAAGTGGATCGAAGCAAGGAGCGGCCTCTTCAATCTATCCTTGTAGACTTTTTTGACAAGCGAAAAGACGGACTATCCACCCCGCCGCAGTTGCGCGAGTCGTCGCTGTGCCCGTTGGCCTTCGCGGGTATCCGGGCCGTTCTGCAACACCATTTCCCAGAGCAGGATCGCATGTTGCAAAAAGATCGGGCGGTTAGCCTGTTCGCGTGGCCCCAGGCCAGTGGCGAGCAGTTGATCCAGGCACTCCGCTTCTCGGTAAGCGAACCGCTGCTGACTGCGGCGGAAGAGTTGTTCGGAGGTCGGTTCCTTGCGATCCTGCTCGGCAAGCAGGCGGATAGCCTCGCCGGCGGCTGCGGTGCCGGGCCAGCGTTGTTTCACGCCCAACAGCAACAGGATACCGCTCTCGCGCTTAGCAGGGTCTGCCAATCGCTTGCGAGCTTCATCGACCAGACTCAGCGACCATTGATCCGCAGCGAGGACGACTCCTTCAGGCATCCGCATGCTCGGGAAGCGCATGCCCAGGGCACGGCGATTGGCCTGAGCGGCCTCAAGCCAAAGAAACGCCTCTTCCAGAACGACAGGGGGTGGCATGACCGGCCCCAGGAAGGGCACTGTCCAGACCCGTTGCCGCACCTCGTGCCCTTGCAGAGCAGGCGACCGCCAGAGTTCGATCTCGTTGCGAGCGGGATCGAGCGTGCCAGTCAACAGAGCTACGCTCAACCGTTCGCGAACTCGATCGCGCAGGTATGGCTCGATGCGCAGCGAGTCGGCTGCTCCGACGGCCAGTACCCCTCCACAAAACTCTGGATAGGCGAAGGCCACATTGCAGGCCGTTCGCGCTCCCTCGGAGTGTCCGCCGATGTAGACGCGGTCGGTATCGACAAAGAATCGCCGACGAACATCGTCCAGCACATCGAGGGTTTGCTGGAGGCGACGCAGTGGCGGCAACTCGTCACCGCCGAACTGAGCGGTGGCAAAGATGGCATTGTACTTGCGACAAATGGGTTCCCAGACGAGCAGTTCGTCGGGAGCCGGCTTGGAGGAGATCCACAGAATCAGAGCATGCGGTAGTTTTTGCTGGGCGACGAAGTTGGGCGGCAGCCAGAGTTGGTAGGTAGTCTGGGTGGAATCATGTTGCAGCGACTCGGCGGGCAACTTTTCCAGCATGCCGGGAGGAAGCATCCAAGCCCAGTCGAGCCGAGGCGGTTGCAGAACACGGACGTTGGGATTGTTGCCGGAGCGAATCGGGAAGCGAGCATTGAGCCAGGCACGCGGAAACACCGGCCGCATGCGACTGGAAGGCTCCATCGTCGCATTCCCAGTCGGGGCGGCAGGAGCAGCGGGACTTGCAGCCGGTGGCGTTGCTGGCGACGATACAGGTGGGCTTGGGCGTTTGGAGGGGGGCACAACGCGCGGTGGCGTAGGTCTGTACTGCCCCTGAGCGAATTGCAGCCAGCATCCCACTACCGCGATTGCCAGAAATCCTGCGAGACAAAATATGCGGCCCTGCATGTGTGTATCCTCGTTTGCGCTCCTCCACCCGCTAACGCGAGGTGGCTCGCTCCTCCACCCGCTAACGCGAGGTGGCTCGCTCCTCCACCCGCTAACGCGAGGGGACGCGCTAGCGAGCCGGCCCGCGTTAGCGGCCGGAGTGGCTTCCATTCGCCTTGCAATAAGAAGTCTACCCACCAGATGGCGCAGAGGTCGGCTGGATCGCCGCGCTTTTCGCGAGACGCTCCGTGGGTCGTGCCAACGGCGCATGACCTACCAGTTTCTCACTTTCCTCCTCGGAATGGAGAAAGTTGTCCAGGCACTATCTTGCTCTGCATGCCGCTTCCAACACATAATACTAGATTGACGGCTCTACCTGGAGCGAACCAGGTCAGATGTCCAGAGATAGCACCGGCATGAGGGGACTTCGATTATGGCACGACGGACACGACTGGGCGGGGCATTGATCCTTGGGCTGAGTCTGTGGCTGCTGATACAGGCGACTAGCTCGGCCTGTCCATTCTGCACCATGCAAGGACAAACGCTCACCAGCGAAGTCAGCAACGCCCATCTCGTGTTGTATGGCAAACTCGTCAATGCCAACCAGGAAAAGGACAGCACCGACATCGAGATCGAGATGGTCATCAAGGATCACGCGGTGCGCGAAAAGGCTAATCGCATGACTCTCAACCGCTACGTCGATCTGTCTCTCACGGGCGACAAGGATCGCTTCCTGGTGTTCTGCGACATCTTCAAGGGCAAGATTGATCCCTATCGCGGCATGGCCCTGAAGGCTGGCACCAAGTTGCCTAGCTATTTGCGAGCGGCTCTGGAGGTCAAAGACAAGCCCGTCGCTCAGAAACTGCGATTCTTCTTCGATTACCTCGACAATCCGGATCTGGAAATCTCCAACGATGCCTACAAGGAGTTCGGCAACTCCGATTACAAGGATTTTCAGGCGATGGCCAAGGACTTGCCCGCTGATCGCGTCGTCAAGTGGCTGACGAATCCGCAAACCCCATCGTTCCGTATGGGGTTGTACGCCTCGATGTTGGGGCATTGCGGTAAGGAAAAGGACGCTGCCGTGCTGAAGGCATTGCTCGACGACCCAGAACGTCGGGCCGGCAGCGGTGTGGATGGCATCATGGCTGGCTACACCATGCTCAAGCCCAAAGAAGGCTGGGCGTACATCCGAAGTGTGCTGGGCAATCCTAAGGAAGAGTTCATGTTCCGCTATGCGGCCCTGCGAGCCGTTCGCTTTCTCAACGACTATCGCACCGATGTGATCGAACGCAAGCAACTCATCGATGGAGTCTGTCTGCTGTTGTCCCAGGAAGACATTGCCGATCTGGCCATCGAAGATCTGCGTAAGTGGCAGGTCTGGACAGTGGCTGACAAGGTGCTGGCCGTGGGGAAAAATGAAGCCTACAAGCAGCCGATCGTCAAGCGGGCCATCTTGCGTTACAGCTTGCAATGCCAGGGCAACGCCGCCGCGACGGCGTATGTAGCGGAACGCCGCAAGGAAGATCCGCGGGCCGTCGAGGAGGCTGAGGAATTGCTCAAACTCGAGGCCGAGACACCGGCTAAACCTTCGAGCGCCAGTGGGAAGTAACGATTGTCACGACAAGGAGGGTAGGCACGATGGCACGATGCGGAGTAGGCGTTTTGCTGCTGACGCTGGGGGGCTGGTTGCTAATGACAGCCGGTAGTCCGGCGTGCAGTTTGTGTCCGGACAAAGGGGCGTTGTCACCGACCTTTCGGCAAGAAGCTGCCCTACCGATGGCCCGATTGATTGTACACGGAAGTATTGCCAATCCGCGTGCGACCGGCGGCATCACCGGGCAGACGGACTTCCACATCAAAACTATCCTCCGTGGCGAGCAATTCGTCAAAGGCAAGAAAGTCCTCGTCCTGCCCCGATTCCTGCCCATCAACGACAAGGCGAACCCGCCGCAATATCTGCTGTTCTGCGACATCGACGGCGATCGGATTGATCCCTATCGCGGCGTGCTGCTCAAGAGCGAGGCCACCGTCGATTACGTCAAGAAATCGCTGGCTCTGGACAGCAAGGAGGTAGTGGCGAATCTGGAGTTTTTCTTCCGGCATCTCGATGATCCCGATCCCGAGGTGTCGCGGGATGCTTTTAGCGAGTTTGCCAAGACCAGCGATGCCGACATCGCCCGCGCCGCACCACGGTTCCAGGCCGACAAACTGCGAACTTGGTTGCTCGATCCCAAGACACCACCGCAACGACTGGGCGTGTACGCTGTGTTGTTAGGAGCGTGTGGCAAGCCCGACGACATCCAGTTGCTCCGCAACCTGCTCGACAGCAAGGAAGAACGCTATCTGAACGCGGCCGATGGGTTGCTAGCCGGTTTCCTGCAACAAAAACCGCGCGAGGGCTGGGAGAAGGTTCAAGAGATTCTGTCCGATGGCCGCAAACCTCTGCTGCTGCGACTGGCGGTGTTGCGAGCGGTGCGCTTTCAGTATGGAGCACAGCCCAAAGAAAGCCTGCCGCAGGTTCTCAAGGCCATGCGCACGCTGCTAGTGCAAGGCGATCTGGCCGACTTGGCCATCGAAGACCTGCGCCGCTTCGGCATCTGGAATCTCACTCCCGACATCCTGGCACTCTATGGTCGCAAGGGCTACGACTCCCCGTTGTTGAAGCGGGCCATCGTCCGTTACGCTCTGGTTTGCCCGGCGACCGATCTGACCAAAAAGTTCCTTGACCAACGTCGGCAAGAAGATCCCGAGATGGTCAAGGAGGTCGAAGAAGGACTGAAGTTCGAGAAAGAGGGCTGAGAGGCGGTTATCCGCCGTCAGAAATCGTGTCGCCTGTCGATCGTCGTTGCAGATTGAGTTGGCGAATCCGCTGGCGCACGGACTCGAGCCGATTCTGCACGGCTTGGGCACCTTGCAGTCGATTGTCCCGTGTAGATTGGCCTAGCGCGACCTCTGTGCCGGCAGAGAGTTCCTCGCGGAGTTTCCGCAACTCCGCGCGATCGCGGTAAATAGCTAAGCGTTCTTGCTCTAACTGTTGTTGTTCGCTGGCCAAGGCTTCTTTCTGACGGCCGAATTCTTCGCGTTCCTGCTGTAGTTGCGCGACCTTTCGAGCCAAGTCTTGCTGTTCAAGGATGGCCTGCCGTTCGAGTTCGAGTTGTCGGTGTTGCAAATCGGCTTGCCACAGGGCGAGACGTTCTTGCTCGCGGGCCAGTTCGCGACGTTGCGATACCAGATCGACCTCAGATTCAAGACGGTCGGCTTCTAGAGCTTCGCGTTCGGTCTGAAGGATTTGTTGATCCTTTTCACGCTGGCGCAGCAAATAGCGAGCGTAGGCATCGAGTTCCGCGGCGCGTTTCTCCAGACCATGCTCCCAGTCGAGCAGTTCCTGTTCGGTTTTGCCGGTGGGCCGGAGTTCTGTACCCTGATCGGTGGGACGTTTTTTCTGAGCTTGGTGTTCCTTGCGCAGACGCTGTTCGAGTTGACGCAGGTCGTCGAGTTCGCGGGTGAGTTGTTTGCATTCCGCCTCTTTGTCACGCAGTTGCCGACGCATGTTCAGGGCCGATTCGATCAGTCGGCGGCGTGACTGCTGGAGGCGTTGGAGTTTGGCGAGATCGATCTGAGGCACGGGAGCTTCGGACGCAGGCGCGACCGGCGGAACCGCCGATCCGGGCAGATGAGCCTGGAAACTGAAGGTGCCGACCTGGATCACATCGCCATCGTGCAGGGACTCATCTTGGATTGGTCGGCCGTTGAGGATGGTGGCTCGACCGGAACAGTCGCGAATCCGCCAGCTTCCTTGCGACCGGAAGATCAGGCAATGAATCGGCGCAATCTCTGGCGAGACAATGCCGATGTCGCAGTTCTGACTCCGTCCCAGCACGACCACATCGCCAATCAAGGGACGATACTTGTGCCGAGTGGTTCCATAGGTGACCACCAGGGTCGGCTTGGTTGGATCGAAGCTATCCTCTTGTTCCTTCCGCATAGCTACGCTCGCGTTTCAGAGGGGCTATCAGCAAAAGATTCCTGCCAAGGTCGAACCTGCGACCACGAGATTTGTTTCTGAGAATCCACGGCCTAACGACTCTACTGTGCAGTCTAGCACGAAAAAAGCGATCGTGTCGGCTGACTTGCGATCCGAGGGGCAAGCAGTATAATAATCAGACCATGACAGGCAGTCGATCCAACCACCCAGGGAGTAAGACCATGTTTCAATGGTTCAGCCAAGTCTGGCGAGCGATCTACAGCATCGCCAGTGGTCTGTATGTAACCCTGTGGTATCTGTTGCAGACCTTTCGTCGCCGCACCTTCACAGAGCGGTTCGCCTACCCAGAATTGCCGGTGCCAGTCAAGCCGCGCTATCGCGGTTTTCATCGCTTTGATCTGACGACCTGTATCGGCTGCGACAAGTGCGCTCGAGCTTGCCCAGTGGATTGCATCTACATCGATAAGGAGAAGAACCCGACCGGCAAGGGCTTTCGGGTCAACGGGTTCACCATCGACTACACCAAGTGCATGTTCTGTGCCCTATGCGTCGATCCCTGCCCGGTCGATTGCCTGTTTATGGGCTCGACGCACGATCAAAGTTGCTACAGCCGGGCTGGCTGTCAGGTCGATTTCGCCAAACTGCCTCTGGAGGTTGCTTGGGGACAAGCCAGTCTCAATCCGACGGCCATTGCTGCCAGCCGAACCCGAGTCGAGCCGGTGTGGGTCAAACCGCCCGAGACAACTGCTGCCAAGTGACGGCACGCATCAGCGCAGGAGCGCACATTCATGAATAATCTAGCAGGCTATTTGCTGCTGTTCCTGCTGATCGGATTGCTCTTCATCGGAGCCGCTCTCTTTATCGGACGGCTGTTCCGCCCCAATCGACCTGGCGATCAGAAGGCGGAACCTTACGAGTGTGGCGAACAGCCCGTTGGATCTGCCTGGGTGCAGTTCGACCTGCGGTTCTATGTGGTCGCTTTGCTGTTCGTCATCTTCGATGTGGAATTGCTGTTTCTCTTCCCCTGGGCAGAAGTGTTCGGCAAGTCTGTCGCCATCTCGCAAACACCCGTCCCGCAGTCGGCCGTTGAATATCGCAACTTGGCCAATCGAGTGCTAGAACTCGGCACCAGTACACTGGACAATCAGTACGGCACCCGCGATGCGCCGCCACAACGCTCCGAACGCCGCTGGCGCGAGTTGCAACAACTTGACGACGAGCAATTCGAGCAACTCGCCGAGCAGCCCAAGAAACGCAGACAATACGAAGCTCTAGTCGAATCGACCCTGGAAGAGGCCGGCCACTTGGCATGGTTGGCTATGATAGAACTGTACATCTTCTTCGGCATTCTTCTGGTCGGTTTTGCCTACTTATGGCGACGAGGCGATTTGAAGTGGGTACGAAGTCTGAAAGCTGAAGAGCAGACTCAGACTTCGACAGCCGCTTCACCCTCTTGAGCAGTCAATGGAGGATTATTGCGATGGGTTGGCTGGAAGACCGTCTGGAAGAGAGCGTTCTGACAACGACGCTGGAACGAGCCATCAATTGGGCCAGAGAGTCGAGTCTGTGGCCGATGACCTTCGGCTTGGCCTGCTGTGCCATCGAGATGATGGCCACCGGCGCGCCGCGTTACGACATCGACCGTTTCGGAGCCGGCGCGTTTCGCGCCACGCCTCGACAGGCGGATTTGATGATCGTGGCGGGCACCGTCAACTTCAAGATGGCCGATCGTGTCCGTCGCCTCTACAACCAGATGCCCGACCCCAAGTTTGTCATCGCCATGGGTGCCTGCACCTGCGGAGGTGGCCCGTACTACAAGTACGGCTACAACGTCGTCAAGGGAGTAGATTTGGTCGTCCCCGTCGATGTCTATGTGCCCGGCTGTCCGCCACGTCCCGAAGCCTTGCTCGAGGGGTTGCTGCGCGTGCAGGACAAAGTGCGGGCCATGAAGAATCTCACCCGCGGTCAGCCGCTAGAACTGCCCGTGCCGAAGCGAACGGGGCAGGTGTTATTGCCCCCTGAACTCAGTGATGCCGATCCGGTAAAAGCTCTCGAAAAGCAGAATGCCTGGGCCGCTCAGAACAAGGAACAGGCCAAACCGACCAAGGCCTGACGATCTAGGAGGGTGGATGAACGCCAGCGAAATCGTCGCGATGCTGGAATCGCGATTTGGAACCCGCCTACTCGATCGACAACTCACCGCCCCTGATCCATTCGTGGTCGTGGGAGCGACGCATCTCGTCGAGGTCATGCGTTTCCTGCGCGACGAGCCGTCGTTGCGATTCGAGTTGCTCCATGACATCAGCGGCGTGGATTACCTCGAACCCGATCCGAAAAAGGCTGCCACCGCAGGATTCACTCCACATCTGGAAGTGGTCTATCACTTGCAGAGTTTCACGCATCGGCATCGCTTCACGGTCAAGGTGTTGCTACCGCGCTGGCGGGACGATCAGCCTGGATCGCTGCCGGAACTGCCCTCGTTAACTGGCCTGTGGGGGTCGGCCAACTGGCACGAACGCGAGGTCTTTGATCTGCTCGGCATCGTTTTCGTCGGTCATCCCGACCTGCGACGCATTCTCCTGGCCGAGGACTGGGTCGGACATCCGCTGCGCAAGGACTACGAGTTTCCTCTAGAGTATCATGGCATCCGCGCCCGTTGACGACTATCCTTACTCGCCCTGGCAGAAGACACAGACTGCGGAGAGCAAGCTACCATGACGGCCACGGCAACTGAGCAGGATCAGACGATCGTCGAGTTCGACGTTCGCACCGATGAAATGCTCATCAACATGGGCCCGCAGCACCCCAGCACACACGGTGTGTTGCGTCTGGTGCTGCGTACCGATGGCGAGATCGTCGCTGAGGTGATTCCGCACATCGGCTATCTGCACCGCTGTGCTGAGAAGATCGGCGAGAACCTGCTGCCCATCCAGTTCATCCCCTACACCGACCGCATGGACTACCTGGCGGCGATGAACATGAATCTGGGCTACGCCCTGGCCGTCGAAAAGCTGTGTGGCCAGCAGGTGCCGGAAAAGGCTCAGGTGATTCGCGTGCTGGCCTGCGAACTCAACCGCATCGCCAGCCACTTGGTCGGCATGGGAGCTTATGGCCTGGATCTCGGCTCGTTCAGTCCGTTCCTCTACGCCTTCCGTGAGCGCGAGATGATCCTCGATTTGTTCGAGGAACTGTGTGGGGCGCGGCTGACCTACAGCTACATTACCATTGGCGGGGTTCACGATGACCTGCCACCTGGCTGGCTGGAACGCTGTCAGGCCTTTCTCGACTATCTCAAGCCACGCATCGACGAATACCACACGTTGTTAACGAACAACCATATTTTCGTGCAGCGAACCGCCGGCATCGGCGTGCTGTCGCGCGAACTGGCATTGTCCTATGCTTGCTCGGGCCCGATGCTGAGAGCGTCGCTCAACCGTGAGGCGGGTGATCCCGAGTGGGATTTGCGTAAGCTAGAGCCATATTGCGGCTACGACAGCTACGAGTTTCGCGCCGTGGTGCCGCCCTTCCCCGAGGCACCAGCAGGAGTGGTCATTGGCGATTGCTGGCACCGCTTCTACGTCCGCATGCTGGAGGTGGTGGAGAGCATCAAGATTGTCGAACAGGGGCTAAAACGGTATCGGACGGCCAGCGGGTCGCATCGCATTGAACCGCCGCGGCATCTGCCTGCCGGGGAGGTGTATCTGGAGACGGAGTGCCCCCGTGGGGCACTGGGTTTCTACATCGTCGGCGCACCGGGCAAGCAGGCCGTGCCCTTGCGAGTGCGAGCCAAGTCGTCGTGCTTCTGCAATCTGAGCGTGGTCGGCGAGTTGTGCAAGGGATGTCTGCTGGCGGATGTGCCGGCTATTGTGGGCAGCATCGATCTGGTGATGGGCGAGATTGATCGCTGAGAAATCCCAGCGAGCCGGGAGCGTCAGCGACCGGAGTTTCCAGACCCTCGGGTCGCTGACGCTCCCGGCTCGCCTAAGTGTCCAAAATCGGCGGTCACGGACGATCGTCCGTGCCACGACCAGTTTCTGCACCCTCCCTCCTATCGCATCCCATAAGCCGCTTCCTTCCAGAACGGTCGGCTTGCTTCCGTCCCAGGCACGCCGACCAGGGCATCGCAGAGGGAACGAGCCAGTTCCTCGCGGCCCATTGTGCGAAGGCAGTCAATGACCCTTGTCATCCGAAGCCAGTTATGGTTTTGCTCTCTCAGAACCGGAGGGATGCCGTCGATCAAGATGAGATCCCCTTCGCGGCGAAATTTCCAGAAGGCTAGCATGCGATCCAGAGCGGCGATGAGTTTCTGTTGGCACTCCGGGTCGGATTGCAGGATGCGTGCTTCGGTCTCCGTCAGAGTTGGGGCATCGCTGAAACGGCTCGGCTTAAAGGTCGGAAACAGCCACTGGATATAGTCGTGATGGTATTCCAGTTCGCGATCGGTCATGGCTAGCACGGAATAGAACGTGTGTCCCTCTGGAGTGTAGGCTCCGCGATAGAAGTCGAGAATCGTTGTGCCGCGTTTGCTCATGGCCGTTCCTTCAGGTAGTTTCGACTCATCATAGCAGCGTGGTGGATTCGCTGCTTTCCCAGGATTCTGGCAGTCTCGCTGCTACTCAGACGAGGACTGCTTGCATTCGCGTCAGCGAGCCAAGCCACTTGAGCGATGGGAGGGAAAGCCACGACTGAGTGAATTGCTCCGTTTTGTAGTTGCCCTGGCGACTCGGCGAGCGGACAATAACAGTATCGCTGGTCGTTGGGCTGACTGGGGCTACCATGTATCCGACGCTCACCGTACTGTGGTTTCTAGGAGCCATCGGTGTTTTCGCCTATGAATTCGCCACGGGCACTATGCCGTTTCGCCTGCTGGGGCAAAACATCTCGGTCGGCTGGGTGCTGCTGCTGCTGGCGTTCTATAACCTAGCACGATGGTACAGTCAGCGCACCTTGCGGCAAACGGCTCAGACGGATGACTACATCCATCAAGCCCGACTGCGTCAGGCACAGCGGCGTGAACGCGTTGATCCCGATCCGACCTTCGATTTTCGCAATCCTCCTACAGAAGGCGATTCGCCACACCATGGCGATCGGCCACCGTTTGCTAATTGAGGGGACTTGGATACCGGGCTGTCTTTTCGTTAGAATGGTATAGACGGAGGAGG
>Ga0308411_10001285_pt1 | contig 17105 bp, 13 predicted proteins | sample HotsprottomLayer_2_FD_203530 | JGI IMG/M metagenome (GOLD analysis project Ga0308411, IMG submission 203530) | Hot spring phototrophic mat microbial communities from Octopus Spring, Yellowstone National Park, Wyoming, United States -... | ecosystem: Environmental > Aquatic > Thermal springs >...
GATAAAGGAACGAGGGTTTAAATTTGGTATTGCAATTTGGATATTTGCCTGGATTATATCTTTGATTGCGTCAGGAATAACCGCGCAAATTTTTATATAAATTTTCATTTCTTTTAGTAAATTATAAAATTTAAATTAAATTCTTTAGACTTTGCAATATGATTGAAATATTATTATATCTTTTAATAGGTTTTATTTTAATTTACGCCGGCGGAGAATTTTTAATAAACGGCGGAGTAAAATTTTCCAACGCGTTGAAAATTGATCCCGTAGTGGTTGGATTGACTTTTATCGCATTTGGCACAAGCGCTCCGGAATTGTTTGTAAATGTGAAAGCGGCTTTTCTTGGCAGCGGAGGAATTACAGTAGGAAATATTATAGGCTCTAATATTTTTAACGTGGCTTTTATTTTGGGGCTTTCAGTTTTAATACGCCCGATAAATATAAATAAATTTTTTTTGAAAAGAGATTTGCCTTATATGTTGGCAGCCTCTGTTTTGTGTATTTTATTTTATGTTTTTGACGATAATTTTTCGCGCGTTGAAGGGTTAATTTTAGTTTTAGGCCTTGCTTTTTTTATTTATTACAACATTATGTATGCGAAACAAGAGGAAAATGAAATAAAGCCTGAAATTGAAAAAGAAATAAAGCATTTTGTTTCTAAGTCATCAAAATATGAAGCTTGGGTAGGAATATTGTTAATGGCGTTAGGATGCGTTGGATTGTATTATGGGTCTGAATATTTTGTCAAAGGATCGATTATGTTGGCTGAATTTTTAGGCATGAGCGAAGCTTTGATTGGTTTGACAATTGTTGCAGCGGGGACGAGCTTGCCGGAGTTAGCTGCTACAATAATCGCCTCGTTAAAAAAAGAAAATGATATGGCTTATGGAAACATTGTCGGATCAAATATTTTCAATATTTTAGGCATATTGGGAATAAGCGCCGTAATTGCTCCAATTAAAAATTCCGGAGTGCGTTTAATTGACTTTGGAATGATGTTGCTTATAGCAATATTGTTATACGCTTTCTCATATTTTCAAACAAAACTTTCTCGTCTTAGCGGATTTGTTTTTTTTGTTTTATATATAATTTATACGATTTATATTATACGCGTTGGATTGGGGTGATTTTTGAAAGTTGAAAAAATCGAATTAATCTAATCAAACTAATTAATTTTTTTCGTTATTATAAAAAATGCGAAGCTAATTTTCACTCTAATTCTTAAATACAAATTATAAAATAAAACCATGCTATTATAGCTTTTAGAAATTGATCGCGTTTCAAAAAAAGATTGCCTTTCATTTTATAAATAGATTTTAGAGATTAAATAATTAATTATAAAATATCGCGATAAGTTAGAATTAATATTTTGACTTGCAGCGAATTATTTGAAAAAAAAAGCTAATCTTAAATATACTTTAAAAAAAACGAAAATTATCGAATCTTTTATATTATTGACAATGTAAAATAATAAGCTTAAATTTATCTTTTAAAAATTTTTTGGTAAAGTTTGAGCAAAAAAAGCCTGCAAAAGAAACTTGAAGAAATAAAACAAAATGACCGTTTGCCAAATCATATAGCAATAATAATGGATGGCAACGGAAGATGGGCAAAAATGCGAGGTCTGCCAAGAGTAGCAGGTCATAGACAAGGGATTGAAACTGTTAGAAAAATTGTTAAAGCTTGCGCGGAACTGGATATAAAATATTTGACGCTTTATACTTTTTCAACTGAAAATTGGCGTAGACCTAAAGAAGAAGTTTCAACTTTAATGAGATTGATAGTAAACAGTTTGAGAAAAGAAACGGACGACTTGCATAAAAATAATGTTAAGCTAAACGTAATTGGCGATATTAGCTCTCTGCCCGAAAAAGTGGTCGAAGAATTAAAAGAATCTATCGAAAAAACTCGGTTTAATTCAAAATTAATTTTGACTTTGGCTTTGAGTTACAGCGGGCGATGGGAAATATTAAATGCAATAAAAAATATTTGCGGCTACGTCTCAGAAAAAAATATAAACGCTCAAGATTATATAGCGTCTTTAGATGAAAAAGAATTTAGCAAATTTCTTTCAACAAATCATATGCCCGATCCCGATCTTTTAATTCGAAGCGGCGGAGAATTTAGAATTAGCAATTTTTTGTTGTGGCAAATCGCGTATTCTGAAATTTATATCGATGATACTTTATGGCCTGATTATAATGAGAATAATTTGTATGACGCTATTCTGGATTATCAAAAAAGAGAGCGTCGTTTTGGCATGGTAAGCGAACAAATTAAAAAAAAATATAAAAAATAAAACGGGTTTAGCAAATGTCGTCAACAAGAGTAAAAATTTTATCGACGGTTTTTTTGTTGTTATTAATTTGCGGAATTACTGCCGCGCAATCGCAAAAGAAAATTTATAAAATATTGGGAATTGCCGTCGAGGGAAATAAATACGCTGACGCTTCTACGATTATAGCTACCAGCGGATTGAAGGTCGACGACGAAATTGAAATACCAGGGGATCAAACTATTGGCGCGATAAAGAAATTATGGGGTCTAAACATTTTTTCTGACGTACAGATATTAGTAGATAAGGTTATACAAAATGGAGCGTTTATAGTAATTAAAGTGGATGAATATCCTCGAATAGAAGGTTATTCTTTTGAAGGCAACGATAAAATTAAAAAAGACGATATTGATAAAAAAATAAATTTAACTCGCGGTCAAGTCTTAAAGCCTCAAGAAGTATTTAAAATAATAAGAAAAATTCAATCGCTTTATGAAGAAGAAGGATATTTATTTTCAGAAATAAAACCTGTTAGATTCAAATTTTTAAGACTTGATTCTGTTAAAAAAGAGTTTGTCGCAATATGGGCAAGCGAAGAGGATACGACTCAAATCGAAAAATCGACATACGACGCTGCGATAGAAAAAAGAATTTCGCTTGAGAGAAGGTTGAAAGATAGAGTATGGTTGAAATTTTTTATTAATGAAAACGATAGAGCGATTGTTAGAGCTATTGAATTCGAAGGCAATAATTTTTTTGACGACGACGATTTGCGGAGCGAATTTGACAATACAATAATAAAAAAATGGTGGAAATTTTGGAGAACAGGAAAATTAGTAAAAACTGATTATGAAAAAGATAAACAGAAATTAAAAGAATTTTATCGAAAAAATGGATTCAGGGATTTTGAAATTATAAAAGATACATTCGAGGTAATGGAGGATAAAAGAGGCGTTAAAATTTTTATTACAGTTTATGAGGGGCCGCAATATAAAATAAGAAATATTAAATTTGAAGGAAATACTATTTACTCATCTGATGTTTTAATGCAAAGATTAGGCTTTTCAAAAGGAGATATTTACGATTATGAAAAATTTAACCAGAACTTAAGAGGCAATAAAACGCAAACCGACGTCGCTTCGTTATATTTAGACAATGGCTATTTGACATTTAATTTGCTTGTAAATGAAACAAAAGTTCCTCCAGATTCTATCGATGTCAATATTAAAATTATTGAAAACAACAGATTTAAAATCGGCTTGATCAATGTGGCCGGCAATACAAAAACAAAAGAAAAAGTAATTAGAAGAGAATTATTTATAACTCCAGGCGATTATTTTAATCGTTCATTATTATTGAGAAGTTTACAGCAGCTTGCGAATCTGCAGTATTTTAAGGTTGAAAAACTTTATACGGAAGGAATAGATTATAATTTCGAAAATGATAGTTTGGTTTCTGTTACCGTAAAAGTAGAGGAAAAATCGAGCGATTATTTAAATGCTTCAATTGGATATAGCGGCAGCTTTGGATTTAGCGGAATGGTTGGAATTACGTTGACAAATTTTTCAATCGCCGAACCATTTTCATTAGGCGGCGGACAAATTTTGAATTTTAATTGGCAGTTTGGAGTTGGAAAATATTATCGAACATTTACTATAGGGTTTACTGAACCTTGGTTTATGGATACTCCTACGTTAATTGGATTTGAAATTTTCGATACAAGACAATCTTATTACTACACTTTGGCTCAAACAGGAGGAACGATTAGATTTGGAAGGCGATTGACATGGCCAGACGATTTTTTTGGAATAAATGGATTTTTTAGATATCAAAGAAACGACGTTCGAGATGGAGGAGGGTTTTATGAAGAAGGTAAAAGTCAACAATATACGCTTGGGATAACTTTTTATCGAAGAGATATAGATAATCCAATTTTTCCATCTCAAGGCTCAAATGTTTCATTAGACGCTGAAGTCTCAGGCGGACCTTTTTTGCCGGGCAATGTGGATTTTTGGAAGACTATATTTAGCGTTGATTTATACAAAAGACTGTTTAATACAAATAGAGTCGCTTTTTATACGAGCGCGCAATGGGGGTTTATAGACGAATTTAGAAGCGAAACTAAAATTAATTTTTTTGAATACTTTTTTATGGGCGGAAATGGAATGGTTATAGCGACCATTCCTTTAAGAGGATACGACGACAGGACTGTAGGACCAAGAAATCTTAATGGAAGAATTATCGGCGGAAGGGCTTATGCTAAATATACAAGCGAGTTAAGATTTGCTGCGACTTTTGAGCCAATGCCGATATATTTTTTGATGTTTGCCGAGGCTGGGAATGTCTTTGAAAGGATTAAATATGCCGATTTCTTTGATTTGAAGAAAAGCGTTGGAGTTGGCGCTAGATTGTTGATTAATCCAATTGGATTAATTGGATTTGATTTTGGATATGGGTTTGATAAAAAAGACGTCGACGGCGGCAGCCCAAGGTGGATATTCCATTTTCAATTTGGAAAAGGGTTCTAATGGTCAAAATAAAATTAAATAAAATTAAATAAGAGGTAAATCGTGAGCAAAAACTTTTTATTATTAACGGCGTTTGTAGTTTTATTTAGCATATCTTCTTTTTCTCAAAAAACTCAAAAGATAGCTTATGTTGATTCGAAAATAATTTTAAATGCTTTGCCTGAGGCAATAAAGGCTCAATCAGATTTGGAAAATTTGTCAAAAAAATGGCAAAATCAGCTTGATTCTATAGCTAATGAAGTTCAAAAGATGTATCAAGATTATCAAAAGAAAGCTTCTACTATGTCTCAAGAAAAACAAAGAGAAGCTCAACAAGCAATATTGGCTAAAGAGCAGGCTTATCAGTTGTTTAGACAGGAAAAATTTGGCCAGGGCGGAGAGTTTTTTCAAAAACAAGAACAATTGCTTAATCCGATTAAGGAAAGAATATTAAAAACTATAGAACAAATAGCTAAAGAAGAAGGCTATGCTTTTGTATTAGATAAAAATGCCGATTTTGTCGTTTTATTTGCCGACGACGACTATGATTTGACGTATAAAGTTTTAGATAGAATGAGAAAAAAAAATAAAAAATAAAAAATAAAAAATAATTCAAATTGTATAGTTTAGTCGATTGTTATTATTAAATTCGAGCTAAAGCTATGAAAAAAACGGTTATATTATATTTTATTTTTTGGCTGTCGACTTTATTGGCGCAATATAAAATTGGATATGTCGACAGCGAAACAATTCTATCCAAATTGCCTGAAGTTCAGGACGCGCAAAAAAGGATCGAGATGTTAATTGCAGATTATCAAAAACAGCTGAGCGAAATTGAAAGGGAATGGAAAACAAAATACGACGATTATGAAAAAAGAAAATTAATTATGAGTCCTCAATTGCGTCAAGAAACAGAAAAACAATTAATTGAGCTTGAAAAAAAGATAAATGATTTTCGACAGGATAAATTTGGAGCAAATGGAGAATTGTTTCAAAAACAACAAGAAATAATGAAACCAATTCATAATAAAATTTTTAACGCTATAAAAGAATATGCCGAAACGGAAAAATATGATTTTATTTTTGACCGAAGCGGCGATTTAATTTTTTTGTACGTTAAGCCCGACCATGATTTAACGAATAAAATTTTAGAAAAACTATTTAGATAAATGTTGTATGGAAATAAAATTGTCTCAAATAGCCGCTTTAGTGGGCGGAGTTTTATCTGGAAATGGAGATGCTATAATAACTAATCTTGCAAAAATAGAAGAAGCTAAAGAAGGAGATTTGACTTTTTTAGCGAGTCCCGCTTATGAAAAGTATTTTCAATTTTGTTCTCCAAGTGGAATAATCGTAAAAAAAGGGTTTGACAAATCAAGAAAAAATTTAAATTATATTGAAGTTGAAAATCCAGCAGAAGCATTTTTGAAAGTTATTTACGCTTTTTTTAATCCGAAATTTGATTTGTCAGGCATTTCCAAAAATGCATTTATTCATGCAACTGCTGAAATTGGAAAAAACGTTAGCATTGGCGAATTTGTAGTAATAGGGAAAAATTGCAAAATTGGAGATAATACTAAAATTTATCACAATACAGTAATTTATGATAATGTTACAATAGGTTCTAATACGCTAATTTTTTCTAATGTTATCATAAGGGAGAATTGTTTAATCGGATCGAATGTGATTTTGCATCCTGGGGTTGTAATTGGAGCTGATGGTTTCGGATTTGCAAAAAGATCAGATGGAAGTTATTTGAAGATTCCGCAGATTGGAAATGTAATTATAGAAGATGATGTCGAAATAGGAGCAAATACTGCTATTGATAGAGCAGCTCTGGGTTCGACAATTATAAAAAAAGGGGTAAAAATTGATAATTTGGTTCAGATAGGTCACAATTGCTATGTGGGTGAAAATACTGTAATTTCGGGTCAAACAGGATTAGCGGGAAGCACAAAAGTTGGTAAAAATTGCATGCTAGCAGGACAAGTCGGTTTAGCAGGTCATATTGAAATCGGCGATAATGTGGTAATAGGAGCTCAATCTGGCGTGGCTAAAAGTATTACAAAACCTGGATTTTATTTAGGTTCTCCTGCAAAAGAACAAAAAAAATTTGCCAAACTTGAAGCCCATTTCAGAAATTTAGAAGAATATGCAATTAAAATAAGCGAATTGGAAAAAAGAATAAAAGAATTGGAAAATATAATAGAATCGAAAAAAAATAAATGAAAAGGGCAAGATTATGTTAGAGACGCAAAGAACAATAAAAAAATCTGTTACAATAGAAGGAGTAGGAATACATACAGGTCAAAAAGCTATAATGACTTTTAAGCCTGCTCCAGAAAATTACGGAATTAGATTTATAAGAACAGATTTGGGAGGCAATCCAGAAATTCCAGCTATATGCGATAATGTCGTAGATATCTCCAGAGGAACTACTTTAGCTGTCGGCGAAGCAAAAGTTCATACTGTTGAACATGTTTTAGCCGCAATAGTTGGCTTGCAGATAGACAATATAAAAATTGAAATCGATGGAATAGAGCCTCCAATTGGCGATGGCAGCGCTTTGCCATACGTAAATGCATTATTGGAAGCAGGTTTTGAAAAGCAAGAATCGCCAAAAGATTATTTGATAATAGATCAAACGGTACAATACGAGGACGAAAAAAATCAAACTACTATTGTCGCGTTGCCTTTAGATTCATATAGAATTACGGTTATGGTCGATTATCACAATCCAGCTTTGGGAAGTCAACATACGGGTTTGTTTGATTTAGAAAAAGAATTTGTAAAAGAATTTGCTCCGGCGAGAACTTTTAGCTTTTTAAGCGAGATTGAAATGTTAGCTTCAAGAGGTTTGATTAAAGGGGGAGCTCTTGATAATGCTGTGGTTATTGTAGATAAAAAAATGACTCAAGAAGAATTGGATGAAATGGCTTGCAGAATGGGCGTAAGCGAAAAAATATATATAGGCGAAACAGGTTTTTTAAATGATAAAACTTTTAGATTTAAAAACGAGCCGGCTCGTCATAAGTTGCTAGATTTAATGGGAGATCTGGCGCTGATTGGAGCTCCAATTAAAGCGCAAATTTTAGCCGCAAGACCAGGTCATAAAGCTAATGTCGAATTTGCAAAACAAATTAGAAGATTGTATCAACAGAAAAAAATTATAAAGAAATATCAATTTGAAAAAAAAGAAGGCGTCGTATTTGACATTGAAGCGATTAAAAGAATTCTTCCTCATCGGTATCCATTTTTGTTGGTTGATAAAATTGTTCATTTAGATTTTGATTCTAAAGTAATCGGCATAAAATCCGTGACAATTAACGAGCCTTTTTTTCAGGGACATTTTCCAGAAAAAGCGATTATGCCCGGAGTTCTAATTTTAGAAGCGATGGCTCAAACGGGAGGAATTTTGCTTTTAAATTCAATTTCAAATCCAGAAAATTATTTAGTTTATTTTATGCAAATTAATAACGCAAAATTCCGCAAACCAGTCTTGCCAGGCGATCAATTAGTTATGGAGTTGCAAATGATTCAAAAAAGATCTAAAATTGCGGTTATGGCTGGCAAAGCTTATGTCGATAATAACTTAGTTTGCGAAGCTGAATTTATGGCAAGCATACAAGATAAGCCGAAAGAAAATATGAAATAAAATGGAATAAAAATGTCTAATATTCATTCTACTGCGATAGTAAGTTTAAAAGCTAAAATTGGAGAAAATGTAACAGTCGCTCCTTTTGCAATTGTTCAAGACGATGTGGAAATTGGAGATGGAACTTATATTGGGCCTAATGTTGTAGTTTACGACGGAGCTCGAATTGGAAAAAATGTTAAAATCTATCAAGGAGCTTCAATAGCTCATCGTCCTCAAGATTTAAAGTATAAAGACGAGAAAACTTATCTGGAAATCGGCGATGAGACTGTTATTCATGAGTTTGCGGCTTTGCATAGAGGAACAACCGCGACTGGAATTACGAAGATTGGGAAGAAATGTCTGTTGATGGCTTATACACATGTCGCTCACGATTGTAGGATAGGCGATAATTGTATATTGGCAAACGGAGTACAAGTGGCTGGTCATGTCGAAATTGACGATTTTGCGATTATTGGAGGTTTAACTCCAATACATCAATTTGTGAAAATAGGAAAACATGTTATGGTTGGCGGCGGATTAAGAGTTGGAAAAGATGTTCCTCCTTATATAATGGCAGCTGGGGAACCGATTAGATATGGAGGATTGAATATAGTCGGATTGAGAAGAAGAGGTTTTTCTAACGAAGATATTGAAGCTTTAAAACAGGCTTATACAATTATTTATAATTCAGGTTTGAATTTCTCTCAAGCTAAAGAGAAAATTATTTCTTCGACAATATATGAAAATTTAAAAGTGAAAGAAGTCGTAGATTTTATTAATAAATCTTCCAGAGGTATTATTAAGTAAATGACATTTGAATTTATTCCTTTACAAGAACATACTGGTTCTTTTAATATGTCTTTTGATTTGTATCTTGCTGAAATGGCCGCCGATGGGCGCTGCTTTTTAAGATTTTATAGGTGGAATCCTTACTGTATTTCATTAGGAGCGACTCAAAAAATCGAAGAAATCAACCAAGAATTGGCCAAAAAAGATAATATTGATATTGCTCGAAGGCCTACTGGAGGAAGAGCGATTTTACATGCGGAAGAGGTGACTTACTCGATTGTTTTGCCCGCTAATTCTGGAATATCCGCAAAAGAATTGTACGAGAAAACTTCAAAAGCAATTATTAAGGGCTTGATTTTTTATGATTCTCGTTTAAACTCATTAAGTTTGGTGGAAGAACAGCCTAATTTTTTCGAAGCTTTAAAAAAGAAATCTGGAGCTATCTGTTTTGCTAATTCCGCTAAAAATGAAATTAAATATTTTTCAAAAAAAGTAGTCGGTTCGGCTCAAAGAAAAATGAATTCTTCTTTGTTGCAACACGGATCGATAATTTGCGGTCCGAAACATCTTGATATTGTTAATTATTTAGTCTTAAGCGAAGAAGATAAAAAAATAGCTCGCAAAGAAATGGAAGAAAAAACGATTTCATTAAGCGAGATTTTAAATGAAGAAGCGAGTGATTACTTTAAAATATCTGATTGTTTATTAAAGGGTTTTCAAAAAGAGTTTGATTTTAGAATAAAAGAAATAGAAATGGAAACTATATGAGTTATTCGACGGGCGGTTTTAGAAAAGTGACGACCAAAACATTATTGTTATTTAAGCAAAATAAAATTAAGATAAGCGCTTTAACCGCTTATGATTTTATTAGCTCAAAAATAATAGATCAGGCTGGAATCGATTTAATTTTAGTGGGAGATTCCCTTAGCAATGTTTTTCAAGGAAATGAAACGACGCTGCCTGTTACAATGGACGAGATGATTTATCACGCAAAAGCTGTTTGCAAAGGCGTCGATAGAGCTATGGTAATTGTCGATATGCCATTTATGTCCTATCAATTAAATGTAGACGAAGCTTTTAGAAATGCCGGTAGAATTATGAAAGAGACGCCAGCTGGCGGCGTTAAATTAGAGGGTGGGAAAAGGGTAGTCGACACGGTTAAAAAAATTACCGAGGCTGGAATCCCAGTTATGGGGCACTTGGGACTTACTCCACAGAGTATACATCAATTTGGAAGCTATAAAGAACGCGGCATAGATCCAGAAGAGGCTAAACAAATTTTAGAAGACGCTAAAGCTTTAGAAAACGCTGGAATTTTTGCTTTAGTTTTAGAAAAGATACCGAAAGAATTGGCAAAAGAAATTACCAAATCTTTGAAAATACCAACCATTGGAATAGGAGCGGGACCGTTTTGCGACGGACAAATTCTTGTTCTTCATGATATGTTGGGATTAAATAAAGATTTTAATCCTCGTTTTGTTAGAAAATATGCTAATCTTTATGATGAGATTTCTGATGCGGTAAAGAAATATATTGATGATGTAAAAAATCAAAATTTCCCAAATTTAAATGAAAGTTATTAATTTTTTTATATCAACTATTATAACCGTTTTAAAAGTTCATGTTTTTTTTGTTTCCGTTGTTTTTGCTCAAAATACGCAAATTGAGGATTTTGAAATACTTTTTAGAGGCTCAAATATAGTACAAATTGTCGCCGATGAAGGAGATATTTGGATTGCCACGTTTGGTCAAGGAGTTTACAAATATGATAAAAAACAAGCGAAATGGATTTTCTTCTCGACTAGAAATAACAATATTCAAGACGATTTAATTTATTGCATAGAAAAATCTCCAAAATACATTTTTGCCGGCACTGCCGATGGAATTTTGCTTTATGATAAGAAAAGAAACTTTTGGATAAAAAGAAAATTTACGCTTGGCGGAATTTATGGAAATTGGATTAGAACAATTAAATATGATATAATTGAGAATGTCGTGTGGATAGGCAGATTTGAAAATTTAACTAAGTATGATATTAATAAAAATAAATTTATAGATTACAACTTAACCGTTTTAGACGATAAAAGAACCAATAATTTTAAAAGTATTGCTTTTGACGGCGATAAGTTTATATGGTTCGGCTCCGAAGCTGGCGTTCACTTATATGATCGCGCAAAAAACATAGAAGATCCAAGTTCGAGAAGATTTTATGATTCGCGGACATTCGCTTTTAATAAAGAAGGGGATATGGCATCAATTAATGATATATTAGTCGAGCCTGATTATGTTTGGTTTGCTTTAGACGAATTTGTTCCGGAAGATAAGCCGGAATTTAATATCGGCGGAATTTATCGTTTTAATAGAAGAGCTATCTGGGATAGAATTGATAAAAATAATTATCTTCCTTATAATGGAGTTGCTAGTATCGTTAGCATTGGAAATAAATTGTTTGCAGCTTTGTTTGAATTTAGCAAAACCGCAAATAAACAATTCGGAAGAGGTTTAGCTATTATCGATAAAAACGATTTTAAGACGGAATATTATACAAAAGACAACTTCAAATTAAACTTTCAAAAAATTAATTCTTTGTGTTTTGATAATATTAATTTATGGATAGCTACCGATAATGGAGCTATCAAATTTAAAATTGTAAACGAATTGGCCATATTTGGTTATGATAAAAATTAGCTTGGAACGATTAGTCGAATTAAAAAAAAATTTTAACGGTAAAAAAATCGCGGTAATTGGCGATTTGATGCTAGATTGCTATTTTTGGGGATCTGTTAATAGAATATCTCCCGAAGCTCCAGTGCCTATAGTTGAATTGGAATCTGAATTTTATCGATTGGGCGGCGCGGCTAACGTAGCTTTGAATATTTTAACGCTTGGCGGCATTCCTTTGCCCATCGGAGTAATTGGCGAGGATAGACATGGAAAAATTTTCACAAACCTTTTAGAAGAAAATCAAATTTCCAAAGAAGGCATTTTTGTCGATACGGATAGATCCACTACGGCCAAAGTTAGAATTATTGCAAATAATCAACAGTTGTTAAGAGTTGATAGAGAACAAAAAAAGGATATATCCAAAGATTTAGAATTAAAAATTTTATCGTATCTCAAAAATAATTTAAACGATATCGACGCGATAATTTTGGAAGATTATAATAAAGGAGTTTTGTCTCAAAATGTAATTAAAGAAGTCATAAAATTCGCAAATCAAAATAAGATTATAACTTCCGTCGATCCAAAAGAAAATAATTTTTTTGAATATAAACATTCTTTTTTATTTAAGCCCAATAAAAAAGAAACTGAAAATGCCGTAGGATTTAAAATCAACAACGACGAGGATTTGCAAAAAGCTGGAAATATTTTGAAAAACAAATTGGAATGCAAATATTTGCTGATTACTTTAGGCGAACAAGGAAGCGCAATATTTTATGACGATAATAAATTTATAAAAGTACCTACAAAAGCTCGTAAAGTAGCCGACGTTTCTGGAGCGGGCGATACTGTAATTGCTACCGCTACATTAGCTCTTGCGGCGCATGCAGACATATTTGAAGCTTCTTATCTTGCTAACTTAGCCGGCGGTTTAGCTTGCGAACAAGTTGGAGTAGTTCCTATTAAATTAGATCAACTTTTTCAGGAAGCCAGTCTTCGCTTTTAAATGTAAATTTATTAAACTTTTCTCAAAAAAAAATGTCAAATTAATATGAAGAATTTTTATTCTTATGAAGAAATTGCCGAAATAAGCGAGCGCTTAAAAGCAGAAGGAAAAATTATAGTTTTTACAAACGGATGTTTTGATATTTTACATGCTGGTCATGTCGATTATTTGAATAAAGCCAAAGCTTTTGGAGATATTTTAATTGTTGGATTAAACAGCGATTCTTCAATAAGAAGAATAAAAGGCGATAAAAGGCCTATAATTAATGAGAACGAGCGAGCTTTTTTGCTATCTAATTTAAAAGCTGTCGATTATGTGACTTTATTTTACGAAGATACGCCATACGAATTGATTAAAAAAATTGTTCCGAATGTTTTGGTTAAAGGAGGAGATTGGTCAATTGAAAATATTGTAGGACGCGATATTGTCGAGCAAAACGGAGGAATTGTCAAAACTATTCAATTTGCTTATAATCAATCGACAACAAATATTATTAATAGAATCGCAAATGCATATTTAAATGAGTATTCTTAAAAAAACTAATGGCTCGATTGTCGTAAAAAAGAAAAGAACTTTATTCCAGAAGATTGTAAATATATTTATTATTTTTCTTATCTTCCTTACTTTCGCGATTATAGGGTTGTTGTTTTTTCTTCAAACAAATACTTTTAGAACCTACTTAAAAAATTTGCTTGTCGAAGAGGTTAATAAAAATTTAAATGGCAAAATTGATTTGGCAAAAATCGACGGAAGCATTATATCTTCGATAATACTGCGCGATTTGAGAATTACATTGGAAGGACAAGAAATTTTAAATGTCAAGAAGATTCAACTAAATTACCAACCTCATAATATAATATTTAAAACTCTAATTATTAATAAATTAGAAATTGATTCCTTAAAGGCGGCGATTATTAAAGATAAAGATTCTATCTGGAATTTTAGCAAATTGCCCATCTCTAAAGAGAAGGGAGAAGAAATTGATACCGTTAAAGCTTTGGATTATTATATTAAAATTAAGAGCTTTAAAATTGTCAATGCAAATATTCGTTATTTTGACGAATTGCAAAGCATATCTGACAATTCTAAATTTTCCGATTTGAATTTTCAAAATTTAAATTTAGACTTTTCTGCTTCGCTCGATTTTTCAAAAGAAAAACATAGGCTTAATTTAAATAATTTAATGTTTGAGTTGCGTCCATTTAATTTCAAATTGAATAAATTTAATTTTAATTTTTTGTACGACAAAAACTTCGTTAGCTTAAGCCATTTTAATATCGAGACAGAAAACAATAAATTGAATTTAAATGCCAATCTAAATTTCCCTGCGTCTATTTTGTCGTCAAACATTTCGATTGATTCTATATTAAATAAAACAAATTATAAATTAGAACTAAATTTTGAAAGCGATTGGCTTGGCGATTTTTCTTTATTTGATTCTGAACTGGAAAAAATTCAAGCGCCGATAAAAATATATTCTACTTTCGAAGGAGAAAATCTTCTTAGCGCAAAAATAAAAAAATTTGACGTTTTTATTGGAAAAAATTCTTTTGGATTATCAGGTTATTTATTTCGTCTTGATACAATTCCATATTTTGATTTGAATTTTAATTTATCGTCTTTTAATTATTCAGATTTTAATAAGTCTTTAGAATATTTATCTCTGCCTGATCTAAAAAATCTTAAAATAGACAGTTTAAATTTGTCTTTAAGAGGTTTTGCAAATGATTTTAACGCGACGCTAAATTCAAAAATAGGAAAAGGCGCTTTTCTTCTTAATGCGAAATTAGATTTGCAAAAAGATACTTTGATCGAATCTAAAGTTTTTTTGAGAAATTTTGACTTAAAGCCTTTTGCAAATATTCATACAAATTTAAATCTAAATTTTTTGGCTCAAGCAAGAAAGTTCGATTTAAACTCTTTGACGGCTAATTTATCTTTATCATCTTACATGTCAATGATAGGATCTTACAATTTGGATACGTTAGAAATGTTCGCAAATTTTGAAAAGGGAAACGGATCGGGAAATATAAAATTAATTAGCGATACGACTTCTTTAAAGATAAATTACGGTTTGGGTTTTGTAAAAAATATTCCAAATTATTTTATAGAATGCGAAGCAAGCAAATTATCATTAGGCAAGTTAACAGAAAATAATGATCTGAAAGACGAATTAAATTTTTCATTTAATCTTCAAGCCGCCGAGTTTGATATTAAAAATATTAAAGGCGTGTTAAATTTTTATCTCGAAAAATCAAAAATAGCGGACAGAATTATTTATCCGACGCAGATCCAAATTATTTTAGAAAAACAAAACAACTTAAACATCGCTTCAATCAAAAGCGAATTTGTCGATTTTAGATTGATTGGAAATTTTAACCTCTCAAGCTTAGGCGATAATTTATCGAAATTAAGCAAAGGATTATCCGATATTTTTGAAAGAAAAAAAGCTGAATTTTACGGCGATATTTCTCCTTTTGTAAATATGACTCCTAAAGGCAAAAAAGTTTATGTCAATTTAATTGATGAAAAAAAAGATTTAATGATTGTAGAGCCAGTTAATGCCGATTATTTTTTGAAATTTAAAAATATTCAAAAAGCTTCGTATTTAATATTTGGCGAAGAGAAAAAAATTGATTTGCAAGGCGAAATAAATGGGAAATTATATTTTGATACCGCTATAGTTATAATTCAGAATAACGCTGATATTAGAAAAATTAAAATCGAATTAGAAAACGAACCAATTCTTATTTCAAATTTAAAATGGAATTTTTATTTGAATAGTTTAAGCAAAGATTTCTCTTCCGAAAACTTAAAAACGATTTTTAATCTTAAAAATGACTATATTTTCACTGAGAATATAATAGAAAACGCTCATTTTGCTTTTAATTATTCGAATGAAAAAGCAGAGATTTTAGTTAAAGCGACAATCGATTCCGCTATTTCATCAAATATTTTTGTCAGAGTAGATTTGTCTAAATCAAGGATTGACGCGGAAATAGATACATTAGATTTAAAAATAGCCAATCGAGATTGGAAGATTATAGAGCCAACTTTTATAAATTATTCATTTGAAGAATTTCAACTTTCAAATTTCTATCTTGCTTCTTATCCCGCTCTGTTTAATTTGTCGACTAAAATCGGGAATGATGGAAAAATCGACGCATTCTTTTTTGCCGATAATATAGATGGCGAGTTTGTGAGGACCTTGTTTTTAAATCTTCCAAAAAATTATTTGTCCTTTAACATTAGAACCGGAGTTAGAATAAGCGGATATTTGCATAAGCCTAAGTTGGCGGGAGAATTTGACGTTGAAAAATTAAAGTATGGCGAATCTTTTATAGGCGATATACGCAGCTACTATATGTATGACAAAGGAGCTTTCACAAGCGAGCTTTCAGCATATAACGATTATTTGCTCGATGATTTGCCTTATTTTGGAATATATTTATATGCTCTTTCTGATTTTTCCATTTATCCATTTAAATTTGATAGAGACGATAAAGATATTATTTTTGAAATAGGATTCAATAAATTAAATCTTGAAAAATTTAATGGATTAATTCCAGCGTTAAAGAATATAAAAGGGACGGCAAACGGAAATATTGCTGCAAAAGGGGGAGGAGGTGAGATTATTTACGATGGAAAATTTGAAATATCAAACGCTTCTTTTAAGTCAACGCTCAACAATATGAGTTATTCTTTTAATTTAAAGAGCGTTTTTAAGGATAATTATATTTCATTTGACGAGATTAAAATTTCAAATATAGAAGATACAAAATATCCAGGTTCTTTAATTGCTAATGGCAGAGTCGAGTTCGACGGTTTAAATATAAAAAAAATTAGCTTAAAAACTAAAGGTTCCCTTGCGGCGCTAAATAAAAGCTCTCAGGAAACGATGAAAATAATTTATGGAGATCTCGCAATTTCGACCGGAGGAGACGTGTATTATTTGTATGAAAATAATAAAAGCTATATTAGCGGAGCGATAAATATAGCAAAAATGGATCTAACAATTCTTCCAATAGAACAAAGAGGAAGCGATCGAAAAAACGAGTTCGTTTATAAATTTATAGATACTCTTGAACAAGAAAGTCAAGGGCAAAATTTAGAAACCGAAACTTCGGTATATAAAAAAATCAGAAAAAAGAAACTTGATAAAGAAATATCAGGAAAAAGCGAAAGCGGGGATTTTGTCTACGACTTAAGAATTAGAACTTTAGAGAA
>Ga0308411_10001290_pt1 | contig 17065 bp, 17 predicted proteins | sample HotsprottomLayer_2_FD_203530 | JGI IMG/M metagenome (GOLD analysis project Ga0308411, IMG submission 203530) | Hot spring phototrophic mat microbial communities from Octopus Spring, Yellowstone National Park, Wyoming, United States -... | ecosystem: Environmental > Aquatic > Thermal springs >...
TACCCCACTTTAGGCGGGGTAGTTTTTTAGTGGCTAAAAACTAACATTTCACCCCGCCAACGGCGGGGTTTTTTGTTATTAGTTTAATTTTATTAAACAATTATGAAAATCTTTTTAGACAGCGCCAATCTTGAGGAGATTGAAAAAGCCTCAAAATTAAAAGTAGTTGATGGCATAACCACCAACCCTACTCTTATGGCAAAAAGTGGAGCAAATCTTTCAATGACGAAGTTAATCAAAAAAATTTGTTCTTTAATTTCTGGGCCAGTTAGTGTTGAAGGAGTAGCCCTCAAAAAAGATGAGATTATTAAAGAAGGAATAGGATTGGCTAAAATTGCTAAAAATATTGTTTATAAAATCCCAATAAGCGAAGATGGTTTAGCTGCCGCTTATGAACTTGAGAAACAAGGAGTAAAAACCAATATTACTCTTGTTTTTTCTCTTTCTCAGGCTTTACTTGCGGCAAAAGTGGAAGCAAGTTTTGTTTCGCCTTTTATTGGTCGATTAGAAGATTATGGCGAGGATGGTTTAAAGTTAATTGAAGAAATCGTTTCTGTTTTTAATCGCTATCAGGTCAAAAGCCAAATTATTGCAGCCAGTGCGAGAAACGTTTATCATGTGAAAAAAGCCGCTCTTTTGGGTTGTCATATCGCCACCATTCCTTATAAAGTGTTGACGCAAATGTATCGCCATTTCTTAACTGACAAAGGATTAGAAGTTTTTCTAGCTGATTGGCAAAAAATCAAAAAATGATTACCAATAAAAAATTTTATATTATTGCCGGGCCTTGTTCGATTGATTATCAAAATTTAGAGGATATTTATAAAATTTCAAAGATTTACGTTTCATCAAAAAAAGGTAAAAAGAAAGCGATTTTTGGGACAAGAGTGGTGGGTTTAAAATCAAGAACGTCTTACAATCCTTCAGGTAAGGGAATGGGGATTGATTTTGAGATTTATCAGAATAACTTAAAAAAACTACTAAGCGGTAACTTCGATTTTGAGGTTTATGAAAGTGTGAAAATGGCAAAAAAAATAATCGAGGAGACCAATTTATTGGTGGCCACTGAAGTGATGGATCCTTTTTTACAACTTTCTCTTATGGAAAAATATTTACCCAAAGAAAAAGTTTTAGTCTGGAATCCGGCGGTTAATCAACTCGGTTGGCCGGTAAAAATAATGGGGGAGTATTGTCGCAAAAATCATTGGTATTTGGGCCTTAAAAACCCAAAATGGTATGGTGATGAGATGGTTGGTCAAACAACCATGGAAAAAACTTGGATTGGTTTGGCTCATTATACTGGGATGATCGATCCAGGTTTTGATCAATATTTATTTTTAATTCATCGCGGTGTTGATATTTACAGCAAAGGTGATTATCGCAATTTACCAGCTCATCAAGCAGCAAGAAGAGTAAAAGTTTCAACCGGTGCCAAACTTTTATTTGATCCCTCTCATATTCACGGCCCAAAACTGCGCGACTCAATTGTTAAGGCAACAGTTGAGGCGGCCAAAATGATGATCGATGAGGAAAACTATTTATACGATGGGGCTTTGATTGAAGTAGGCAAATCAAAAACCGATACTGAACAACATATTACCATTGAAGAATTAGACTATCTTTGTCAGCAAATTAGTGAGTTTCGAGAATTATTTTCGCCATTATGAAAATTTATATTAATGAAAAAATTTTAACAAAAATCAATCAATATCTTGATTTAAATTCCTATACCAAATTGGCAGTTTTGACCGATAAAGTAATTGGTAGTTTTTGGCTTAATAAATTAAAAGAAGGCTTAAAAAAAGACTTTTTATTAATCATTCTTAAACCCGGTGAAAAAGAAAAAAATTTAAAAACATTAACTTTTATTTGGCAAAAACTTTTGGAAAATAATTTTGACCGAAAATCACTTATTTTAAACTTTGGCGGAGGGGTAATTACTGATCTTGGCGGCTTTGCCGCTTCAACTTATATGCGCGGAATTGATTATATCAATTTTCCAACTACCATTTTGGCAGCAGTTGATGCCTCAATTGGCGGAAAAACCGGGATTAATTTTTTGGGAGTAAAAAATTTAATCGGCGCTTTTTATGAGCCAAAGATGATTTTTATCGATACTTTTGTTTTTTCCTCTTTACCAAAAAGAGAGTTTATCGCTGGCTTTGCTGAAATTATCAAACACGCCGTTATCGCTGATCAAAAATATTTTGACTTTCTTTTAAAAATCACAGATATCTTTGATAAAAAAAATTTAAAAAAAGTTATTGAGTGGTCAATAAAAATTAAAACCAAGATTGTTCAAAAAGACAAAAAAGAAAAGGGTTTAAGAAAAATTTTAAACTTTGGTCATACTTTAGGACACGCGATTGAGAGTTTAAGTTTAAAAACCAAAAAACCCCTTCTTCATGGGGAGGCGGTGGCTTTGGGGATGATTGGAGAAAGTTTTATTGCTCAAAAAATCGGTTTTTTAAAAAAAGAGGACTTTTTCTTGATTGAAGAAATTATCAAAAAGTATCAGCTTTTTCAAAAAATTAATCTCTCAAAAGTTGCCTTAAAAAGTTTAATGATTAATGACAAAAAAAATATTAACCAAAAAATATTATTTAGTTTGCCAGAAAAAATCGGCAAAGCGGTTTTTAATGTGGAAGTTTCAGAAAAGATTATCAATTTGGCTATCGATTATATAAACTTATGAGTATTTTTGAGATTATTCCATTAAAAAAACCAGTAAAAAAAGAGATTAATCTTTCTGGTTCAAAAAGTATTACCAATCGGGCCTTAATTATCTCCTCTTTAACTTCTGGGGTTTCTTATCTTTACAACTATTCTTTAAGTGAAGATAGTCAAGTTTTGATTGAGATTTTAAAAGCAAGTGGGATAGAGATAGAAAAAAAAGAAGATTATCTTAAAGTTCAAGGTGGCGTTGATAAGTTTTTAAATGTTTTTGATAAAACCTTTAGTGTTAAGATGGCGGGAACAACCATGCGTTTTTTAACCGGCCTTTTTTCTCTAATAAAAAGTCGGGTTATTTTAGATGGTGAGCCAAGAATGAGAGAAAGACCGATTTTTGATTTAGTTTTGGCTTTAAAAAGTTTGGGAGTGAAAATTTCTTATCTTGAAAAAGAGGGTTTTCCACCGATAAAAATAGAGGGAGGAATAATTAATAAAAATGAAGTTCTAATTTCGGGAAAAATAAGTAGTCAGTTTATTTCCTCCCTTCTTATGATTGGCCCTTTGATTAAAGGTGGGCTTCGAATTAAAATTAAAGATAAACTTGTTTCTTCAGCTTTTGTTGATCTAACAATTTTAGTAATGAAAGATTTTGGGATTGAGGTAAAAGTTAATAAAGAAAAAAATGAGTATTTTGTCCCCCAATCTTTTTACCAACCAAGAAGTTATTTTATTGAGCCTGATGCGGCATCGGCTGGTTATTTTTTTGGGATGGCTGCTTTAACCAAAAGTTGTCTTTCGGTCAATCTTTCGTCTTTTTCCCAACCTGATAGTCAACTAATTAATGTTTTTGAAAAAATGGGGTGTAAAGTGAGAAAAGATAAGAAAAAGATTACTGTTTGTGGAGGAGAAAAATTAAAAGCCGCCAATGTTTGTTTTGAGAATTTTCCTGATTCTTCTTTAACTTTGGCAGTGGTTGCCTCAACCATTCCTTCAGTGACAAAAATTACTGGTCTTTCCACGTTAAAGGTTAAAGAGTCAGATCGGCTTTTGGCTTTAAAAAACGAGCTTGAAAAGATTGGGATAAAATCGGAAATTAACACTGATTCAATTACTATTTTTGGTGGCAAACCGCATGAGGCGGAAATTGAAACGTATAACGATCATCGAATGGCTTTAAGTTTTGCCATTTTGGGGACAAAAATTGCTGGAATAAAAATCAAAAACCCCGATGTTGTTAAAAAATCTTTTCCTGATTTTTGGGAGAAATTAAAGTTTTTAGGAGTTTTTATCAAAGAGTTATGAAAAAAATTATTTTAATTGGCTTTATGGGTAGCGGTAAAACCTCAGTTTCTTTGTTGTTAAGTCAAAAATTAAATTTACCGTTGTATTCGCTTGATCAGTTAATTGAGGAAAAATATCAAAAAACAATCCCCCAAATTTTTCAAGAAAAAGGTGAGATTGGTTTTCGGGAGTATGAGATTGAGATGGCAAAAAGTTTAAAAGACGTTTCTTTTGGTATTTTTGATTGCGGGGGTGGGGTGGTGATGAATAAGATTATTCTTGATTATTTAAAAGAAAAAAATGGGGTAATCGTTTATCTTAAAACTTCGTTTTTGGAAATTAAAAAAAGATTAAAAAACGATACTCAAAGACCGCTTTTTAAAGATCTAAAAAAAGCCAAAAAACTTTATTGTTTAAGACGTTATCTTTATGAAAGTTATGCCGATTTAATAGTTTCAACTGATAAAAAAACAGTTGAGGGGGTTTCTTATGAGATTATCAGCCAAATCTAAATTTATTATCATTGTTGGTGATCCGGTTTCTCACTCTTTATCACCCGCTATGCACAATGCCGCCTATGAGAAACTTGCGATTGATGACCAGTTTGTTTATCTTGGCGCCAATGTAAAAGTTGTCAATCTAAAAGAAATTGTTTTGGCAATGAGAGTAATGGATAATTTTTACGGTCTAACCTGTACCATCCCTCATAAGGTTGAAGTCTTAAAGTACTTAGATTGGGTTGATGATAAAGCAAAAAAAATTGGGGCAGTAAACACCGTGGTTAAAAAAAATGGCTTGCTTTGCGGTTATAATACTGACTGGCTTGGAGTGGTTATTCCTTTAGAGAAAATAACTTCTTTGAGGGGAAAAAAAGTTTTGGTTTTGGGAGCCGGTGGAGCCGCCAGAGCCATTGTTTATGGACTTAAAGAAAAAGGGGCTTTGGTTTTTATTTTAAATCGAACATTGGAAAAAGCCGAAAAATTGGCTAAAGAATTTAAAGTAAAAGTTTTAACCTTTAATCAGCAAAAAGAAGTTTCTAATTTTGATATTATTATCAACGCCACCTCAGTTGGGATGGAGCCGTCAGTTAATGAAACACCGATTAACCCTTCTTTTTTAAAAAAGAATCAAATTGTTTTTGATATTGTTTACAGTCCTAAAAAGACCAAACTTTTAAAAGAAGCAAAAAAGAAAGGGGCAAAAATCATTTTTGGTTGGGAGATGCTTTTATATCAAGGGGTGGCTCAGTTTGAAATTTATACCGGCAAAAAAGCACCGATTGAAGTGATGAGAAAAGTTTTGATGGAAAAATTAAAAGTTAAAAAATAAAAATGACAATGAAAAATTACAAAATTTGTCTTATTTTGGCTGAGGAGAGTTTAGAAAGTTTAATTAAAAAATATCAAAAATATAAAAATTTGGCTGATTTTTTAGAACTGCGAATTGATTATCTTAAAAAAATTAATTTTTCTAACTTGAAAAAATTAAAAAAATTAACTTTAAACGAAAAAAACATTATTGTCACCTGTCGCAAAAAAGAGGAGGGGGGCAGATTTAATGAAGATGAAGATAAAAGACTTTCGGTTATCAATTTTCTTTTAAAACTTGATTTCCCCTATGTTGATATTGAAGCATCAAGTTATGAAAACGATTTAAAACCAAAAAAATCAAAGTCAAAAATTATTTTATCGTATCATAATTTTGAAGAAACACCCCCTGACTGGTATTTAAGAAAGATTGTTTGGTCGATGGAAGATGATAATCCTGATGTGATAAAAATTGCTACTTTTGTAAAAGAAGATTATGATAAGATGAAACTTTTTCGTTTAATGGTCAATAAAAAATTTGAGGAAAAACGGGTGATTATTGGTATGGGCGAAAAAGGAAAAATCACCCGATTTTTAGGACCGATTTTGGGAAATTTTTATACCTATGCGGTATTAGATGACGAAGAAAATATCGCCCCAGGACAGATAAAATTAAGTGAGATTAAAAAATTTATTAGTTTATTAACCTAAATCTATGGCAGGTAATACTTTTGGGGTTTTGTTTAGGATGACAACCTTTGGTGAATCCCATGGCGGGGTGGTTGGTTGTGTTGTTGATGGTTGTCCGCCAGGAGTTGAGATTTCTGTTGAGGAGATCCAAAAAGAGCTTGATCGAAGAAAACCCGGCCAAAGTCAGATCACTACCCAAAGAAAAGAAGAAGATAAAATTGAGATTTTGTCTGGTGTTTTTGAAGGAAAAACAACTGGTACGCCAATTATAATGCTTGCCAAAAACAAAGACGCAAGACCAGAAGATTATTTAAAGTTAAAAGATGTCTACCGACCTTCCCATGCTGATTATACTTATGAAAAAAAATATGGTTTGCGTGACTGGCGAGGATCAGGAAGAGCCTCAGCAAGAGAAACTTTGGGCCGAGTGGCGGCTGGTGCTTTGGCTAAAAAAATTTTAAAAGAAAAATTGGGGGTTGAAATTTTGGCTTTTGTTGAACAAGTTTCTTTCATAAAAGCAAAAGTTGATATTGAAAAAGTAACTTTTTCTCAGATTGAAAGCAATATCATCCGCTGTCCCGACCCAAAAAAAGCAAAAGAAATGATAAAACTAATTGAAAAAGTGGGTAAAGACGGTGATTCTTTGGGTGGGGTGATTGTTGGGGTGGTGAAAAATCCTCCCGTTGGTTTGGGTGAGCCAGTTTTTGATAAATTATCGGCTGATTTGGCCAAAGCGATGTTTTCCATTCCAGCAGTTAAAGGGTTTGAGATTGGCAGTGGTTTTTCTTCGGTTTTGATGAGGGGAAGCACTCACAATGATCAGTTTTTTGTTGACAAAGAAGGTAAAATAAGAACAAGGACCAACTTTTCTGGTGGCATTCAAGGAGGGATTAGTAATGGCGAAACGATTTATTTTCGGGTGGCTTTTAAACCAGTGTCAACAATAAGAAAACCCCAAAAAACGGTTAGTCGAAATAAGAAAGAAATTATTTTAGAAGCCGCTGGTCGTCATGATCCTTGTGTTTTGCCAAGAGCAGTACCAATTGTTGAGGCGATGGCGGCTTTGGTTTTGGTTGATCATTATTTTCGTCATAAGGCCAAAAACTTATGGAACTTTTAGACAAATATCGCAAACAAATTGACAAAATCGATAAAAAAATTATTGATTATTTAGCAAAAAGATATCAGGTGGTGAAAAAAGTTGGTGAGTTTAAAAAGAAAAAGGGGTTAAAACCTTTTGATAAAAAACGCTGGCAAAAAGTTTTACAAACAAGAATCAGTTTTGCTGAAGAAAAAGGTTTACCAAAAGAGTTAATTAAAAAAATTTATCAGATAATTCATCAGTTTTCCTTAGAAATTGAGAAAAAAATATGAGATTTTCTTTATTTGCCAAAAATTCACCTTCTTACTTTTTTGCCAATTATTTAAAAAAAGTAAGACAATATGAGAAAGAGAAGGGTGTAAAAGTAACCGACTTAACTATTGGTTCACCTAGTTATCCTCCATCAAAAAAATATTTAAAAAAACTTCAAGAACTTATTTTTGAAGAGAAAAATTATTTATATTCAGGATATAGCGGCGATAAAGATTTAAAAAAAGCCTTATCTTCTTGGTATCAAAGACGGTTTAATGTTTTTTTAGATGAGGATTGTTTTTTGCCGGTTTTAGGTGGAAAAGATGCGATAAGTCACTTACCCCCTTTAGTTTTGGATAAAGACGATAAAATTTTAGTTCCCAATCCTGGTTATCCTGGATTTTTTGGGACAGTGCCTTTTTTTTACGGCAAAGTGCTTTTTTACCCCCTTTTTGAAAAAGATAATTTTTTAATTGACTTTTTATATTTGGAAAAACTTATCGATAAAAAAACCAAAGCCATTTTTGTCAATTATCCTTCAAATCCAACCGGCGCTTTGGCCGATAAAAGTTTTTTGGAAAAGTTAGTTGACTTTTGTCTTAAAAAAGATCTATTTTTATTTTATGACAATGCCTATTCTGAAATTTACTTTGATTATCAAAAAAAGCCACCAAGCATTTTTGAGATAAAAAACGCCAAAAAAATCGCTTTGGAGATTGGTTCGTTTTCCAAAACTTTTTCTTTTGCGGGACTGCGTCTGGGTTGGCTTGCCGCCGAAAAAGAAGTAATTAATAATTTTTTAAAAATCAAATCTCAGTTTGACTCGGGTGTGCCTTTGCTTTTTCAAAAACTTGCTTCTTATGCTTTAGATAATTTTGATAAAGATTGGTATCTAAAAATGATTAATTTTTATCAAAGTCAACGCGATTATCTTTTTTCTTTTTTTAAAAAAATTGGATTAGAGGCAAAACTGCCTTTGGCTGGGCTTTATTTGTGGATTAAAGTTTCAAAGGATTTTTGCGATGGTTTTGCCCTATCTCAGTATCTTTTAGAAAAATATCAAATCGCCGTCACCCCAGGCGAGGCTTTTGGTAGCTGCGGAAAAAAATATATTCGGGTTAGTTTTTCAGGAAAAATTGAGAAAAAATTATGAAAAAAACAGCGGCGATTGTTGGCTATGGTCGGTTTGGAAAGGTTTTGGAGCGGCTTTTAAAAGATGATTTTTCATTGATAATTGTTAAAAAAGAAAATCCCTTTGATATTCAAAAAGCTTGGGTTGTTTTTTATGCGGTTCCGATTTCTTCTTTTGAAAAAGTGTTAAAAAGTCATAAGAATTATTTTAAAGACGATCATTTGCTGATTGATGTTTTATCAGTAAAAGTTCACCCCAAAAAAGTTTTTGAAAGGATTTTAAAAGGAAAAAAAACGCAGGCGATGCTTACTCATCCAATGTTTGGGCCAGATAGTAGCAAAAACGGTTTTTTAGGACTGCCCATTGTTTTGAATCAATTTAAAGCTTCAGATGGAAATTATCAATTTTGGAAAAATTTTTTTCAAAAAAAAGGTTTGCGGGTAGTTGAGTTAGAGGCGGAAGAACACGATAAAATGGCGGCCTATTCTCAAGGCGTTACCCATTTTATTGGTCGACTGCTTCAAAAATTTAATTTTAAAGAAACGCCAATTGATACCTTGGGAGCAAAAAAACTAAAAGAGGTAATGGAACAAACTTGCAACGATACTTGGCAGCTTTTTTTTGATTTACAAACTTTTAATCCCTACACTAAAACCATGCGTTTAAAGTTGGGGAAAGCGTATGATTTTTTGTTCAATAAACTTTTACCAAAAAGAATCAATAAAAAAAAACTTGTTTTTGGAATTCAAGGGGGAAGAGGTAGTTTTAATGAAGAGGCACTTTTGACATATGTTAAAGAAAAAAATATAAAAAATTATAAAATCCGCTATCTTTATACAACCAAAAATGTTTTTAAAGCTTTTTATCGAGGTAAGATTGATTATGGCGTTTTTGCCATTGTTAACTCACGGGGTGGGATAGTTAATGAATCAATTGAAGCAATGGTTAATTATAAATTTCGCATTGTTGATAAAGTGACCATTTTTATCCGCCATTTTTTAATGAAAATGAAAGATGTAAGTTTTAACAAAATTTTTCAAATTATGGCTCATCCCCAGGTTTTTGCTCAGTGTCAAAATAACTTAAGAAAAAAATATCCCAATTTAAAACTTATTAGTGGTGAAAAAGAGATGATTGATACCGCCAAAGCCGCCAAGGCTTTATCGCAGGGAAAAATTCAAAAAACCACTGCCATTTTAGGACCAAAAATATTAAGTGAGATTTATGACTTTGAGATTGTTGACTCTGATTTGCAAGATAATAAAGAAAACAAAACTACTTTTTTGGTTGTAAAAAGAGGGTAAAAATTAACCTAATTAACCTAATTAACCTAATTAATCTAATTACTAAAAATTACAAATCCTAAATCATAAATTCTAAATCTTAAACAATATCTAAATTCTAATTCTCAAAATTCTAAACAATGAATTTTTTTTAATATTTATCTTAAATTATTCTCTTATTTATCCAAATTCTTCTGATTTATCTGCTTTTCTGATTTATCTGATGTTGGCTGATTTATCCGATTTATCCGACTCTTATTCGCATATTCGTAGATTAGCATTAAATTCGTAGATTGGCATCACATATTCGAATAATTCGCGTCACGCGTCATTCGTATCATTTTTAACCTTTACACAACTTTTTAACAATGTTTACACAATGTTTACACCGCGTCAGACGCGTTTTACACTAATTTTTCTATCTTTTTCTTTTTTGTATTATTGAATTTATCGAAGATATTTTCTTATATTTTCATTATGTTCTTCTAGGGTTTTAGCATAGTGCATCCGGCCGGTTTTATCGGAAAGATAGTACCAATAAGGAGTATTTTCGGAAGCGTCAATTACTGCTTTAATTGAAGCAAGACCGGGATTGCAGATTGGCGTTGGCGGAAAACCTTTGTTTTTATAGGTATTGTAGGGGGAGTCGATTTCTAAGTCCTCTTTAGTTAAATATTTTTTCCACCAAGATTTTTCTTGCGGTTGATAACCTAAAGCATATTGGATTGTGGCATCAATCTGTAAAGGCCAATCATTTTTTATTCTTTTCAAAATGATACTGGCTACTTTTTGTCGATCTTCATCATACTTGGCTTCTTTTTCGACCAAAGAAGCAATAATTATCGTATCTTCTTCGGTTAAACCTTTGTTTTTAGCTTTTTCTTGAAGATTTTTGTCAAAGCGGCGATAAAAATTATTAGTCAAAATTTTAACAATTACCTCAGCGGTTGCCTCTTTTGGGATAAGATAAGTATCAGGAAAAAGATAACCTTCCTTGGCGTACTTCAAAAACTCACTTTCTGGGATGGCAAAGTTTTGATTGATGATTTGAGCAATTTCTTCTTTTCTTAAACCTTCCACAATTGTTACCCAGATATCAAGCGTTCCTTTAGTTAAATTTTTAGCAATTGTTTGGGCATCCATCGATGGCGATAAACGAAAATCGCCGGCCTGAATGCGTTTTTCTATTCCTAATTTTTTTACCAGTAAATAAAAAACAAGACGGTTACGGATTAGGTTTTGGCGATAAAGATTGTCAATAATACTATTTAAACTTTCTCCTCGTTTTATAACAAAAATTTTTGTTCCTTTATTATTTTTATCAACCGGAAGTAACCCCTGTTTATAAAAAAGATAACCAAATATAATAAATAGAGAAGAAAATAGAAAAACAATAAAAAATTTTTTCATTTTTAGTGTTCAATATTAAAAATTGGTAAATTATCTAAAGTTATTTCTGCCTCTTTTAAAAGATATTTATCATTAGTATAAAAAGTCATCATAGGTTCACTTTTACTCACCGTATGATCTAGCTTTTTATGCAAATAAATTCCGGCTTGTTTATCTTTTGGTGCGCCAAGAATTTTTGCAATTGTGTTAAGGTTATAATTATTAATATCTTTAATTTTACCAGAAATGGGAGAAAGTATATCTTTTTTATATTTAGCTAGTTTTAACTTACTGCTTTTTATTTCTTTTTCACCACTTTGAGCAACAACAATTTCTTGGAATTTTTTAAGTGCTAATCCACTTTTTAAGATTCTTTTAGCCTCTTCCTCACCATTTAAATATTTTTTTTCTTCTTTAAAACAAAGATCTAGCAACAAACCAGCTAATCTGACTGCTTTAGCCTCTAATCTTAATGGTCGATCAACATGTTGTTCTAAAACATACAGCACATCTCGTGCTTCTAAAATTGGACCAATTCCGCGTCCAGCTGGTTCTAACATTTCGTTGATATCAAAAGCCACTTTTATATTAAATTTTTTCGCCAATGTTTCAAATTTTTTTGCTACTTTTTGAGCATCTGAGAGACGATGAATTTTAGCGGTTTTGCCGTATGGTAGATCTAAAACTAAATGATTGGTACCGGCAGCTACTTTTTTTGACATAACTGAAATAATTATTTTGTCAAACGACTCAAACATTAGTGGTTCCTCAACTCGAATGATAATATCATCAGCTGGGGCGATATTTAATTTTCCATTCCAAACAATACAGCCGCCAGCTGTATTAACAATTTTGATAATTTTATCAGTAGAAAAATCAACATTAGCAATTGCTTCCATTACATCAGCGGTTCCTGCGGGAGTAGTGATTGCTCGAGAAGATATTTTAGGTATTTTGTAACCAGCTGCAGCAACAATTGGAACAACAATCATCGTTGTTCTTGTCCCCGCGATACCCCCAACAGAATGTTTATCGGCTACAATTCCTTTAAATTTTAATCGATTTCCCGTTTCTACCATAGCTTTAGTAAAAAAATAAAGTTCTTCATCGTTATAACCTTCTTTAAAAGAGGAAGCAACAAAATAAGTAGTTAAAATATCAGATAAACGTTCATGAGCTATTTCATCCATTATTGCATAAATTTCCTTATAAGTCAGTTTTTTACCAACAAGTTTTTTTTGAATTGCTTTAATAGCGATTTCTTTTTGGTGATTAGTGATTGGGTTATTCATATTGAGTAAAAATTTCAATTATCTTTTTTTGATATTCTTTTGCTTTAATAATTAATTTAGTAAAAAGGTATAAAGATTGAATATTGATTAACCAACTTAAAAAAAGATACCAAAAAAAATAAATTAAAGCCACTGAAGATAAGAGAAAAAAAACATTAATGGTATAACGAGTATTGAAAATTAATGGATCGGCAATTTTCAAGAATAAATATGAGGGAATAGCGGCTAAGAAACTAGTAAAAAGAATTTTACAAACTTCAATCATTAACTTTTGATAATTTAAACCATTAATTTTTTTAATTAAAAAAAAGAAAAGAAAAAAAACATTTAAAAAAATAGATAGGGAAAATGAAAGCGCTAATGCCCAAACTGGCAATTTAAGACCAAAAATAAAAAAAAGACTCAAACAGGTATTGAAAATGATTGAAAGAAAACTAATAGTAAACGGTGTTTTAGTATCTAAAAGAGCATAAAAACAGCGGGTAAAAAAATAGTAAAGACTATGAAAAGGAATAGCTAAAGCAAAATAAGATAGGGTAATGGCAGTTTGAACGGTTGCTTCCCAGTCAAATTTTTCTCCACCAAAGAAAAGACGAATTAAAGGGGTTCGTGAAAAGATAAAAAAAACGGCAAACGGTAGACTTAAAAATAAAAGGGTTAAGATTGTTTCAGTAATAATTTCTTTTAATTCATTTTCTTTTTTTTCTTTTACTAGATCAGAAAGATAAGGTAATGATGCTTGGCCAAAAGCAATACCAATAATTGATACCGGTAAAAGCTGAAGGTGTTGAGCGAGATAAAAAGCCGTGTATGAACCTGTTTTAAGAAAAGTAGTTAAGGTTAAATCAATAGTGGCATCAATTTGAGAGACAGCCACGGTCAAGATTCTAGGAATAGCCATATGAAAAAAATCTTTGACAGCATAATTAACTTTAAATAATAGACGATAGGAAAAACTATCGATAAATAATAAAGGAATTTGAATCAAAAAAATGATAAAAGAACCAAGGACAACACCAATAATTGGGGCTAAGAGACCAATATGATTAAAAAAAATTGTGGCGGTAATAATTGCTAAATTATAAAAAATTGGTGCGATTGAGGGCAGAAGAAAAGTTTTATTAGCTTGGCCAATGCCGGTTAAGAAATTGCCTAAAATCAAGAATGGCAATTGACCCAAAAGAAGAATTCGTGAAAAAATAATTATTTGATTAATTTTTTCTTGAGAATAACCAGCGGTAATTAAAGGAATTATTTTATCAAGAAACGTAAAGATAAAAATAATTATTAAAAACAAACTAAAAAAGATGATGTTGATGATCGAAGAAATATTTTTACTTAATTCTTCACGGTCTTCTTTATATTTAATAAAAATAGGAATAAATGAAGAAGTAAGGGCGCCGGTAATTAATATTTCAAAAACAATATCCGGAATTCGAAAGGAAGCAAAAAAAATATCAAGTTGTTCTTTAGGAAAATAAGAAGCTAAAACCCGAAATCGTAAAAAACCAAAAAAACGAGCAATAATAATTGTAGTGGCAATCAGAAGAGCGGAAGAAAAAATCGTTTTTTGTTTAGAAAAAATTATCGATCGGGTAGCACTAACAATTTTATTCATATCTTTTAATTATATACCCAAATTAATCTAATTTACAACTTACACTTTTGTTATTCAGTCTTCCGATTCGGAGTCCTCCGAGTCGCAAGATTAATGGGATCTTGAAACAAGCCCGCTCCTCGAATCGAAGGGTGAGTGATGACAGAAATTTACAAACTTGAATAAGCAAGCTTTAATAATATGGGTATATGTTTTCATTAATCTCTTGACAATTGGCATAATTTGGTGTTAAATGGTGATATATGTTATTTCTTGGTGAATATCGGGTAAATTTTAGTAGTTCTGGCCGAGTGGTTATTCCTAAAAAAATAAGAGAGGCTTTGGGAAAAACAAAAGCTTTTACTTTAACCAAAGGTTTTGATCCGTGTCTTTCTGGTTTTCGTAATGAAGATTGGGAAAAAGGAGCGATAGATTTGATGGGTTTTTCTATTTTAGAAATGAAAAAAATTGAAATTAAACGGCATCTTTTTTCTTCAGCCAGTGTTTTGGAAATTGACGATCAAGGAAGAATAGTAATCCCTAAAAATTTATTACTTTATGCTGATTTAGTTAATCAAAATGAAGCAATTTTTATTGGCGTGGGAACTTATTTTGAAATTTGGGCGGCTAGTCGATGGGAAAAATATCAAAAAGAAATCGAAAAAAATATTAAGGTTTATCAAAATCAATCATGAGCCTTCATCAACCGGTTCTTTTACAAGCGGTAATTGATTATTTAAATATTAGAAAAAATGGTTTATATATCGATGCTACTTTTGGACAAGGAGGTCATAGTCAAGCTATTTTAAAAAAAGGAGGAAAAGTATTGGGGATTGAATGGGATAAAAATCAATATCAAATATCAAAAATCAAATATAAAAAAGAAATTGACGAGAAAAACTTAATTCTTGTTAACGATAATTTTTCTAACATTAAGTTTATAGCCAAAAAAAATAAATTTTTTCCGGTTGATGGCGTTTTATTTGATTTAGGAATTTCAATGGATCAAATTAGTGAAAGTGGCCGAGGCTTTTCTTTTAAGAAATTAGATGAACCATTGGACTTGCGAATTAATGAAAATCTAAAGATTAAAGCCTCTGACTATCTAAATCAGTTACCGAAAGAAAAGTTAGAGGAAATTTTTGTTAAAAATGCAGAACTAATTGATTATCGAAAGATTGTTGAAGCAATTATTTTTATGCGTCGAGCAAGACCTATAAAAACCGTCGGAGACTTGATATCTATTATCGATAAAGTAGTAAAAATAAAAAAAGAAAAAGCCTATCGCTTAATTTGGCAAGCATTGCGAATTTTAGTCAATGATGAATTAGAAAATTTAAAAAAAGGATTAAGGAGCATCGGAGAGATTTTAAAAACCGAAGGGAGAATTTTAGTCATTAGTTTTCATTCATTGGAAGACCGATTAGTTAAAAAAATTGCTAAAGAAAACAATTTGGTTTTTTTAACAAAAAAACCAATTATTAGTTTGACTGAAAATCGCTTTGAACATTCAGCAAAATTACGAGTTTTTGGTTTAAAAAAATAAAAAAATGTTGACTAAAATACTGTGGTTCTTAGTAGCAGTTCTTTTGTTTTTTAATATTTATGTTTTTGTTTCAAATCTTCGTATGGGAGAGGAAATTAGAGCTTTTGATAAAAAGATTGTTCTGCTTCGTCAAGAGAATCTTGATTTAGAAACTAAAATTTTTAAATTAAATTCCTACAAAAATATTGCTTCGATAGCGGCGGAGTTAAATTTTGTTAAAAAAGAAATGCCAGTTTATTTAGAGGATTTAAAATATGCCTATAAGAACTAGATTATTTTTTGCATTTTTTTTAATTCTTTTTATTTTAATTATTTTTAAATTATTTTACTTTCAAATCTTAAATCATTCGTCAGAAAATATTATTGATAACTTATCAGAAAAAAAAATTCTTCCTCAGCGAGGCAAAATTTTTGATATCAACAATCAACCTTTAGTTTTAAATAACAACAATTATCAGCTTTATCTTGAACCAAAAAAAATTAAAGAAAAAGAAGATTTGATAAAAAAGCTATCTAAAATTTTAGAAATTGATGAAAGTAGTCTTTCAGCAAAAATTAATGAAAAAAAAGATTGGTTGGCCATTGATATCGTTGATAAAGAAAAAAAAGAAAGGATTGAGAGTCTAAAAATATCTGGTCTTGGTTTTGAATATCTTATAAAACGAGATTACCCTGAGGCTTCAATTTCGGCTCATCTTTTAGGTTTTGTTGGAAAAAATTATCAGGGTGATGATGTTGGTTATTTTGGGATTGAAGGATACTATGATAAAGATTTAGCTGGTCTGCCCGGTTTTTTAAAATCAGAAAAAGATTTGCTTGGTCGACCGATTTTAATTGGAAAACAAGAGATGATTGAGCCGGAAAATGGCCGTGACCTAATTCTTACAATAGATAAAAATATTCAGGCAACGATTAAAGAGAAGCTTAAAATTGGCATTAGTCGTTATCAAGCGGAAAGCGGTTGTGTGATTGTTGTTAATCCAAAAACAATGGCAATCTTATCTTTAGTTTGTTTGCCTGATTATGATCAAAAAAAGTATTTTTTATTTTCAGAGGAATATTTTCGTAATCCAGCAATTTCTGATTTATATGAGCCTGGTTCTATTTTTAAACCATTAGTGATGGCGGCGGCGATTAATGAAAAAAAAATAAAGCCGGATGATTTTTTAGAAGAAAAGGGTCCGGTGAAGATCGGCGAATATTTAATCAGAACTTGGGATAATAAATATGAAGGAAAAATTTCAATGACAAGGATTCTTCAAAAATCATCTAATGTGGGAATGGTTTATGTAGGAGAAAAACTAGGTAAAGATAAACTTTATTCTTATTTAGAAAAATATGGGTTTGGTGAATTAACCGGAATTGACCTTCAAGGAGAGACCGCTGGTTATTTGAAACCAAAAAATAGTTGGTACCCAATTGATTTTGCTACCGTTACATTTGGTCAAGGAATAGCGGTAACCCCTATTCAAATGATTAGAGCTTTTGCTTCGATTATTAATGGTGGTTATCTTTTGCGGC
>Ga0308411_10001291_pt1 | contig 17065 bp, 14 predicted proteins | sample HotsprottomLayer_2_FD_203530 | JGI IMG/M metagenome (GOLD analysis project Ga0308411, IMG submission 203530) | Hot spring phototrophic mat microbial communities from Octopus Spring, Yellowstone National Park, Wyoming, United States -... | ecosystem: Environmental > Aquatic > Thermal springs >...
GAATTAGCTGTAAGGTTTGAACATGAGTACGTTACACCAGAGCATATTTTGTTTATAATATTGCATGATAACTCTACCCTGATTGAAATAAAAAAAATACTTAATATATCAACTGAGGATATTACTTTCTTAAGTGTAAATATTGATAATTTTATAAAAAACAATGTACCTAAAAAACCTAGATGGAAAAACAGGGTTGAAGAATCCTGGGGTTTTAAAAAAGTTGTACAGAGGTCATTAGAAATAGCAGATGCTTCAAATAAGTCTGTTAGTATAAGAGAAATACTTATGGCAATACTTGAGAGTCCTCACTTTTTTTCTTCCTATTTTCTTAAGAGGATAGGGATAAGTTTGGAAGACTTAAAAACTGCTCCTGTTGATATGGATGATGATATTATATGGATGGATGAGAGTTTAAATCTTGATAGCAATAAAAAAATTTCAAACAAACCAAACCTATTAAAATATACTGTTGACATTACTCAAAAAGCGGCTAAAGATAGATTTGACAAGATAATAGAGAGAGATGATATTATCTCAGATATGATAAGGATACTTCTTAGGAGAAAAAAGAATAATGTTTTATTAGTTGGAGAACCTGGTGTTGGAAAAACAGCTATTGTTGAATATTTTGCTTATCTTGTGAGTAAGGGAAATGTACCTGATCATTTAAAAGATGTTCAAATACTCTTACTTGATATTGGAAAGATAGTTGCAGGGACAAGGTATAGAGGAGACTTTGAAGAGAGACTTAATAATATAATAACTGAGCTTTCTGATATAGATAACGTTATTGTTTTTATAGACGAGATACATACTCTTGTTGGGGCTGGGTCTACAAGTGATCAGTCACTTGATGCAGCTAATATGCTCAAGTCATTACTTACTCTTGGTAAGGTAAGGTTTATAGGTGCAACAACTTATGATGACTTTAGAAAGTATTTTGAGAAAGATAAAGCGTTGAACAGGAGATTTCAAAAAATTGATGTCCCTGAACCTTCGTATGAGCAGACTTTTAAAATATTAAAAGGTATTAAGTCTTATTATGAAGCATTTCATGGTGTTATATATACTGAGGCTGCATTGAAGAGTGCTGTTGACCTTTCTTCTTTTATTCATGATAGGTTCCTTCCTGATAAGGCTATAGATATAATAGATGAAGCGGGGGCATACTTTAAGATATATTCTTCTAATAAAAAAATAACACCGAAAGACATAGAAAAAATAGTTTCTAATATGACTAGAATGCCTATAATAACAGGATTGAAGGGTAATTTAATAAGCGTAAAAGGTCTTGAAAAAAAGTTGAAGTCTCAAATTTTTGGTCAGGATCAAGCTGTGGAAATTGTTTCTAATGCTATAAAGACTGCAATAGCAGGTTTTAAAGAAGACTATAAACCAATTGCTTCTTTGTTATTTGTTGGCCCTACTGGTGTTGGAAAGACAGAACTTGCAATACAGATTTCTAAAACCTTAGGTATTGAGTTTATAAGATTTGACATGAGTGAATATTCTGAAAAACACTCTGTATCTAAGCTTATAGGTTCTCCTCCTGGTTATGTTGGATATGAAGAGGGTGGATTGTTGATTGAAGAAGTTAGAAAAAAACCTTTTTCTGTTATTCTTTTTGATGAGATAGAAAAGGCTGATATATCTATCTACAACACCTTGTTACAGATAATGGATTATGGCCAGTTAAGGGATAATAGGGGAAGGATAGCAAGTTTTAATAATACTATAATAATACTTACATCTAATGCAGGGGCTAAAGAAATAAATAAAAAAGAAGTTGGTTTTGGAAAGACTATTTATGGAAATGATGCTATGAAGTCTGAAATAAGAAGGATATTTAATCCTGAGTTTTTGAACAGGCTTGATGCTATTGTAATGTTTAATCATCTGTCCAAGGATATAGCTAGAAACATAGTATTAAAAGAAATAGGTATATTAAAAGATTATGCTATGAGAAAGAATATTGAAATATCTGTCTTGGAACCTGTTGTTGAATATATATTGGATAAAGGATTCAGTCAAGAGTTTGGGGCAAGAAACATAAAGAGAACTGTAAATGATGAGATAAAAAAAGAACTGGCTGACATTATAATTTCAAGGAATATCACAAAAGGAACTATAATAATAGATGTTAAAGATAATAAATTACAATTTGAGCATATAATCCCAAAGAATGCCAAAAAAGAAAGAAAACCAATGGGTGTTTAAATGAATAAAAGTTTTTTATGTGTTGGGCTTGATCCTGACTTGACAAAAATTCCTGATAGGTTTTTAAGGTCATCAAATCCAGTATTAGAGTTTAATAAATACATAGTAGACCAGACTTTTGACTTTTGTTCCTCTTATAAACCAAATATAGCATTTTATGAGGCTTTAGGCCATATGGGACTTGAGGCTTTAAAAGTGACAATATCTTATATAAAGTCTATTGACAAGAATAAAATAGTTATACTAGATACTAAAAGAGGGGACATTGGTAATACAGCTTCTTTTTATGCTAAGTCAATTTTTGAAGACTTTAATGCTGATGGGACTACCCTATCTCCTTATATGGGTTTTGATTCAATTGAGCCTTTTTTACAGTATAAGGATAAGTATCTCTTTATTCTATGCTTGACCAGTAATTCTTCAAATAAAGACTTTCAGTTTATAAAATTAAATAATGGAAAGTTTTTATATGAGTTTGTCTATGAAAAAGTTTTAGAATGGAGAGAAAAGTACAACTATAAAGGGCTTGGACTTGTTATTGGAGCAACAAATAAAGAGATTGAAGGACTTAAAGTGAGATTGAAAGGTGTTCCCTTATTAATACCTGGTATAGGTACTCAGAAGGGTGATATAGAACTACTAAAGGGCTTGCTATCTGATAATGTTTTTATAAATGTTGGACGTGATATAATATATTCTCTTTCTCCAAGGGAAAAGGCTGAATTTTATAATAATAAGTTTAATAAGATACCCTAAATCAAATTATATCCTTTTAGAATCAAAGAATATGGTTTATAATAAAGTTTTAGAATAAATTAACCAACCTTAAGGACTTAAAAGACTATTTTACCAACTAGAATTTTGTTAAAAATTTTACTTTTTAAAAAACCTAGTATTCTTTGTAGTCTTTATAAATATATTAAAACCTATAATTACTATCTTTATTTGGATATAAGAGAGTGTTTTTTTGTGTCTTCTTGTAAAATAAAAAAAGAAAGAAAAGACTAGTAAGAAAGTTTCTGTAATAAAAGTAATCTCTCTTGATTTTGAACCATACATACTCGTACAATATGAATTAACAAATACAAAAACTTTAAATAATTAAAACTAGCTTAATAAAAAAGTTTTGGGTTTTAATCTGTTTTTATCTCTTCTTTTATCCTGCACAGACTACATTTATAAGTGCTTGTTATGTTACCACAGGAGCATTTTTTTATATCTTTTTCTTCTGTTATTATTTTTATTTTTTCTCTTTTTTTTAGAAAGTTTTTATAATACTCTTCCATTGTTTTTAAGTTTATACTGTCTATTAACCTTATTACATCTCTGTATCTTATTCTTGAGCCAAGTTTTGAATACTCACAGTCTGTTTGACAGTATTTTAAACCTAAAATCTCAACCACTTTTTCTATTTCTCTTTTTCTTATATAACACATAGGTTTGACTCTTTTTATAAATCCATCCTTTTTCTCTAAAACAGGAAATGTTTTATTTAGCTTGTTCAAGTCCCATCTTAGATTATTTGATAGTAGGTTTTCTATTTCATCGTCCATATTGTGACCTGTTGCTATAACATCAAAGTTTTTATCTATACAGAAAAGGTTTAACAAATATCTTTTTATTGCTCCACACTGTCTACATGTATACTTATTGAAATGTTTATATACTTTTTCTATTGTGAATCCCAACTCTTTTTTTATGTCTATTACTTGTAGATTAATATTAAGGGAGTCTGAAAGTTCTTTTATTCTCTCCTTAGACTCTTCAGAGTTTCTTATTCCTAAGTCAATAAAAACAGGTGTTATATTATATCCCATATTTTTTAATATATATGCCAGTAATACACTGTCTTTTCCACCTGATATAGCTACTGCTATTCTATCTTTTCTGGTGAACATATTAAAATCTCTTATTGCCTGGTTTATCTTTGACTTTATTTTTTTTATCATATTCTTAATAATTCTTTTGGAAAAGTTGTAAGGACTTCTATGTTAAAACTTTTGTCAGTATAGATCATATCTTCTATTCTTATGCCATATTTTCCTGGTATGTATATACCAGGCTCTATTGTGAATACCATGTTTTTTGATATAATATCATCTTTTCTCTTGAGAGATAAGAGGGGGGGTTCATGTACATCTATACCTACTCCATGCCCTAAGGAGTGGACAAAAAACTTATCTAAACCATATTTTTTTAATTCCTCTCTGGTAAACATATCAAGTTCACAGCCTTTTGCAGATGTTTTTATTTTTTGAATAGTTTTTTGCTGTATTTCTAAAAGAATATTATAATTTTTCTTAAACTCATCATCTGTTTTTTTACCAAAAAATACTGTTCTTGTCATATCAGCACAATAGTTTTTATACTTTGCCCCAATATCAAAAAGTACAGGCATGTTATTTGCAAGTTTTACATTACAAGGCTCTCCGTGAGGATATGATGTTCTATTTCCAAACAATACTATTGGTCTAAAACTTATGTCAGCATTTTTTAGTTTTATAAAATACTCTATTTCTGTTGCTATGTCTTTTTCAGAAATGCCTTCTTTTAGTATTGAAATAGCATATATAAGAGTCTGTTCTGTTATCCTTATTGCTTCCCTTATCTGTTCCAACTCTTCTTCTGTTTTGTGTTTCCTTATTTTCCATATATTGTCTTTTGCATCTTTTATCCTTATTTCCTTTATGTTTTTTTTAAGGTCCAGAAACTCTTTATATGTGAAAAGCCTATAATCAACATACAGGTATTTATTGCCAAGGATTTTTATTTTTTCATTTAGTATAGAAAATATCCCGTTTTCAAGTAGTATTATATGATCTTTAGTTAGTATGTTTAAATATTCTTCATAGTATCTTGCATCTGTAAAAAAAAAGAATGAAGGTTTTGAGTTTGTGATAAGTAGGTATCCATTACTACCAGTATAGTTTAAAAAATATTTTAACTCTGAAGAGTCTTTTGTAAAATATGGTATATCAACACTACTTATCTTTTTTAATATTTTTTCTAAACTCATATGAGGCCTTTAAAACTTTATCAGCAGTAATATAGTTTCTTGTCTCTATTCCTATATTTATAAAGTATAAAAGTATGTTTATGTTATCTATTATTTTATTTATATCATTTATTCTATTTTCTGCTTCTTTTAAGTCTTTTTTTATCTCTTTCTCTCTTTCAATTTCTATTTCAAATAAGAACTCCTGTTCATATACATCATTTCCTAGGAACATTCTCCCTAATATGTTACCTTTTATGTTTTCTTTTAATTCCTGCATACTGCTTAATACCAGTTCTTTTTTCTGCCCTTTTTTAAAGTTGTTTATTGTACCTGCGAGGTCACTCCTAAGTTGAGGTGATGATAGTGTTATCTTAAGATAATCTATGTCAAAGTCTCCGTTATTATTTATCAGTAGAGGAATTTTTATTTGTTTATCATCAGGTTTTATAGTATTTGGATATAATATCTTTATTCTTGGGTAAAATCTGTTGGGTTTTCTCCATTTACCTAAGAAAAACTCTATTTTGTTTGTTGAGTCTTTTATCTTACCTAGGTCGTAGAAAATTCCAACTGCTGGGTCCCATTTACCTGTTTTTATGTCTCTAAAGGATAGTAGTTTCTTTAGGTCAGGTTTAAACTCTTCTTTTTGTCTTCTCCAAGATGATAGGAATGTATAGGTGGGAGTTGTAGTGAAGTTGAAGAAAAAAGGATAAAATATTAAATTATTTGGTGTGTTTTTTTCATCTTCTTCATATATTGGAGTTTCTATTTTATCTTCAGTGTATGCAAAACCTATTTTGTTTTCCTCTGTGGTGTATGGGTTAAATAGATACTTTAGGGAAAAATTGGTTGGTCTTGAAAAGTTTGTTGTGACCCTTATTATAAACTTTACTCCTATATCGTCGTAGACTAAGGGATTTTCTGCAAAATATGCATTGAACTCTATCATAAGTTCTGAACTTATCTTGTAGACTACTGTTATACCTTCTTTTGATGTTGTTATACTTGCCGCTGATATATCTTCTCCAAGGTTGTATACACTATCATCTATTTTTACTGATATATAGGTTGTAAATGGCGACTCTATAACATTAACAGGCATATTTTCATAATATACTACTACACGGCCGCCTTTGTCTACTTCTAATTTCCACTTTTCCAAACTTATAGACTCAGCACTTATTAGAGCAGGTAGTAATAATAAAACCTTTAGAATTTTCTTCAAAAATTTTAACCCTTATTTTCTTCTTTATCCTTTTTATAATAGTCCATTCCCTTTTCTAATATATCCCAGTCTGTTTTATATATCTCAAATATTTCACCTATGTTTTCTGAGTATCCATAGTAAGAGTTTTCTTTCTTAGTGAAAATTATTTTTATTTTTGTCCCATCCTCTTTATTTATTATCAACGTATGTATGGGTTTATCAAGATTATATTTTTTTACATTATCTTCACCTGTAAAACTCTTTGCCCTAAGTCCTGTTGCCATTGCAAATGCACCAAATACTTTATTTTCATCCAATTCTTCTTTAAAGTCTTTTATTTTCCATTTTTTCTCTTCATCCTTATAGAATCTTATTTTATCTATTGAAAATTCTTTGATTTCATCAGATATAAAGTTTGTTATCGAGTGATCTCTTAGTTTTGTTATATTTATATCAAGGATTTTATCTATTTTTTCTGTCTCTACTTGATAAAAGCCATTTTCATTTTTTATGTAGTAAGATGGTTTTCCAAACTCTGATTTGCCTATTATTTTTACATACTTTTGGGTATTATTTTTTAAATATGCTTCTATTAATGGCTTTTCTTCTTTTATATTTTTTATCTCTTTAACCTTATATCCTTCAATAGAGTTTATTTCTCCAAGGAAAATAGAAAACTCTTGAGCCCCTACTTTATACTTTATCCCTTCTATTTTGTACTCATTGTTTTCTTTATATATTTTCATTACCCCATTTTTAGAGTATACTGTTATTTTTTCTAAAATTGGGTCAGGAAGACTTATTATCTGTTCTGTCAATTTTTCTTTTTTAGTCTTCTCTTCTTTTTTGGATGGTAAGAGTATAACTAATATTATCAATACCAAAAAAAGTATTGCTAATTTTATTGTATTTTTCATTTTCTTACCCCATTTTTTATAATGTTCTGAGTTTTCTTCTTTTTATCCCTGCATATATACCTATTCCTGCTATTATTAATGGGAGGAGTATTACATAAAAGTAGAAATAATACTTTTTTGTTCCTTCGCTTATCATCATTCTTCTTTCTTTTTCAACTGGTTTTTCAATTGATAACGGTGTGTTTTTTTCAATGGTGTAGTTTAATAGGTTTATAAAAAAGTCTTTGTTTGCTCCCAAGTTTATCATAGAGTTTGAAATAAAGTCACTGTCGCTTATAGCAACAACTTTTGAGTTTGTGTTTTTGTTTTTTGATATTTCTGCTATTATTACCTCTTTTTTCTTTATCCTGTCTTCTTTTGTTATTCCAGTTTTAGCAACTTTTTTTATGTTTTGAACTATTTCAGATGCTGGTGAGCCTAATAAAACCCTTTCTTTTTCAAAGTCTTTTACATCTGTCTCTTCTATTACTGATGCAAGAGACATAACAACAGGTATCTTTTTTTCTTCAAGTATATTTGTAATCTTACTTGGTACATACTCAGGTATTATGTTTATTGGGGACCTAAAAGAGCTTTTTTCATCAACTACTATCCAATTTTTGAATGTTAATCCATAGTCTTTTATTATTTCATTTATACCATTGTTTTCAATCTCTATCAATGGATCTTGAAGCACTATTAATATTTTATTCTTCTCTTTTAGTTTTTCTTTTAAGCTTTCTATTATTTCTTTAGGTAGCATCTTTTTGGCTCCTGCTATAACATATACGTTAACGTCAGGTAGTTTTTCAGTAGACTTTACTTCCTTTATCTCAAAGTTATTGTTTTCTAATGCTTCTTTTAATATTGATGCACCGTTTTCAGATGTTATTGGCAACTCTTCATCACCTATTATCCAGGCTATACTTATCTTTCCCTCTTCTATAAGTGATATAAGACTACCTGTTATCTTTTCTTCAGTCTTATAAGCTTCTATTATTCTTCTAAAGCCACCAAACATATCTTTATCAAATCCCCACTTAACCATAGAAGACTTTTCTATGTATCTATTCCCTCTCTGTGACTCAATTACTACATCTCCTATGTTTCTTAAGTTATAAGACTTTGCTCTAATTGGTTCTTCATTTGGGTCTATGTATTCTATCTCTATTTTTGGATTTCTTCTCTTGTATTCAGCCAAAAGGTTTTTTAAATGATTGTATATCTTATAACCTTCTTCTCCTAGAGATATATCAGGTGTATTATCAGTCTGAAAAACTATTATTTTTATAGGAAAGTTTATAGAACTTATGACCTCTTTTGTCTTATCTGTTAAGGAATAAGTCTTGTCAGTTGTTAGGTCTATTGTTATAGGGTATTTTAGAAATATTAAAAACAGGGTAGCAGTTATTAAAAAAACTAATAGTAGATTTATTGAAGAAAAAAGTCTATTTTTTGTTTTTTTATTTTCTGTTTTTAGTATATAATAGACCTTAATACCTGAGAATACTAAGAAAGATAAAGTGGATAGAATATAGACAATCATATTCCAGTCCAAAAAGTATGATGTAAATGCTAAAAATATTGAAAGAATTATTATTATGTTTATGTTCTTTTTCATTTTTTCCTCCTATTTTCTCCATTTTTCATTATCAAGATATATGATAGACAGTAGAAGCCCTAAAACAGTAAGAAGCAGGAAAAATCCGACATCTTTTAAGTCTATTACTCCTCTAAAAAAGCTGGATAAGTGTTTTCCAAAAGATATTTCTGATAGTATGTCCCCCCATATGCCTGCTATCTTGTCAGCCAAAAGGTTTATTACAAAAAACAGTAGGCCCACACCTATCGATATTAAACCTGATACAACTTGAGAGTCAGTAAGTGTTGATATAAATAAGCCTATTGAGAGTAGAGCCATTCCCTCAAGTATTATACCTATATAAAGCCCAATATTTACTAAAAACTCTGGATTACCTGCTGTTATTACTAGGAGAAAGTGTAGCAAGGTTATTCCTATTATTATAAGAAAAATGGCTAAAACAGCAAGGTACTTACCTAATATTATATCACTTGTTCTTATCGGGAGAGTCATCAATAATTCTATAGTTCCTTTCTTTTTTTCTTCTGATACAAGTTTCATAGTTATTAAAGGCATTGTAAAAAGAGATAGTGTTGCAAGAAGACTTATGGTAAAGTGCATCCCAGCAAATCCACTGTATATTGTATCTATATAAAAAAAGTATCCTACAAGCCCTATATTTATGAATGCTATAACATAGCCTATTGGGGAGTATATAAAGCTTGATAATTCTCTCTTTGCTATTATAAGTATCTTATTCATTATCCCCCTCCTTAATTGTAAGTCTATGGAAAACATCTTCAAGAGAGACTTTTGGTGAGTAAAACTCAAATACTCCAACTCTTGCTTTTACAAGTTCTTCCAGTATTTCTTTCTTATATGATTCTTCTTTTATAAAGGCTTCTATTTCATCTTCTCTGTTCTCAATACCTTCGATGTATTTCATTTTGCTTAATACCTCAGTTGCTTTTTTGTTTTCTTCACATTTTATTATCACTGTTGCAGCACCTTTACTCATGTTTTTTATGCCTTCTATTGAGTCTATTGCTCTTATTTTTCCCTTATCTATAAGTATAACTTTGTTGCATACTTCTTCTACTTCCGGGAGTATATGTGTACTTAATATTATTGTCTTAGACTCTTTCATTGATCTTATAAGTTCTCTTATCTCTATTACTTGATTTGGGTCAAGCCCTGATGTTGGCTCATCAAGTATTAATATTGGTGGATTTCCTATAAGAGCACTAGCAAGGCCTACTCTCTGTTTATATCCTTTTGATAGTGTTCCTATTATTTGATTTACTCTATCCTTTATCTTTGTTATTTCTATAACTCTTTCAATTTCATCTGGATAACTTTTTACTTCTTTTACTTGTGCTATAAATGATAAAAACTCTTTTACTGTCATTTCTTCATATAATAATGGATTCTCTGGTAAGTAACCAACTAGTTTTTTTACCTCAATTGGCTTTTCTTGTGGGTCATACCCCCCTATATTTACAGTTCCCGTATCATATGAGAGATAGCCAGTCATTATTCTCATTGTTGTTGTTTTTCCTGCTCCATTTGGACCTAATAGACCAACTATATCTCCTTGACCTACCTCAAAGGATATGTTATCAAGTGCTTTAAAGTCATTATAATACTTTGTCAAGGATTCTATTTTAATCATAAAAAAACTCCTTATTTTTTAAAGATTTTAGAAAAAAATTTTAAATAAAAATTTAATATTTTTTTGATTTTATTTAGAAATAAAAAGAATTTTAAAAATTAATGTATTCAAATTCTTAGTTTTTTTTTAGTGATTTGATTAATGATCTTACATAAATCTTTTTAATAAATTGCCAACATTTAAAGACTAAAAAAGTGTTAGTTTTTAATAGAAACATTTTAAAAAACTTGTTAAAAATTTTTGAAATAAAATTTTATTTTTTCTTAAAAAGAGCCTTATGTCTTTTATTAGCTTTGGTGCTGATATAAATATGCTTTGAAAATAAATAATCCCTATATTTTTATGGTTTTTACCTTAAGAAAAAGACATATAGAAATTAAAGTTTTTTAATAAATTACAGTTTTATATGTGATCCTAAAAAATAATAAAAGAAGCAAAAAACTGGCAAGAAAATTTTTGCCCTAAAAACTAATCTTCCAGGTTTGATATTTATATATCCTTGTAGGATTACAGGGAAGTGAAAGACTGGCTTTTCAAATAATAAAAAATTTTTTTAATAAATGATTAACTATCTCTTTTGTAATACAGTATAACCATATATATACCACTGGTCATGCAGCATAAGCCCTATTTTATACTCCCTCTTTATTACTAGTTGTTGAAATCTTGAAGTTGTGACTACTCTTGCTATTGCTTTATCTTTCTTTATTACTATTTCTTCTATGTCATATCCTATGAACTTTTCATCTGAGTTAAGGTCTTTTAAAAATTCCTTGAAGTCTTCAATTATTTTATTTTTTTCATCATCTGTTGCATTGTTATATGAATCTCTAAATACTTGAAAGTATTTTATTAATTCTCTTAAGTGTATTGATGAAAAGAATTTTTTCCAGTCTTTTTCTATTTTACCATCAAAAAAGTTTCTTATAGCCTGCTCGGGAGTAAGAGCCTTTAATACCTCGTCTTTTTTTATTGATGTTTTATCTATATTTATCTCTTCTTTTACTATTATTTTTATACTTGTACTCTTATATACGTAAGCAGAATTGTTTAATACAGATAAAGGATAAAACTCACCTATAAGCAGATATGTACCAGGCATTAAGTCGTAGATTTTATTAAGGTCTATTACTATACCTATTATTTCATTAGGCTCTATCTTTATGTCTGAAAACTCAGTTTCTATAACTTTTTTTTTGTATCCATTATACCTATCAAGATATTCAGCAAAGAACTCATCTCTTTCTTTTATTGGAACATTTTCTGTAGTATATCCTCTTATGTAGTAGTTGAAAGGTTTAAAATCTGAGAGTTTTAAGTGTATTATCTTATCAGATGTATTTATTACTTTAAAATATATTTTTATCTCTTCACCTTTGTGAAAAAGAGTTTTTTCAGGGGAGAGTATTACTGTAATGTCAGATGCAAAGGTGTATGAATAAAGTAATGAGATAAAGAGTATTATTTTTTTCATATCATTCCCTTTTTTTAAAAATCCTTTAGGATTTTCGGCAGGATTTTGAATTCTATAAATACTTAATTATCTTACTCATTATTTCTATGTTTTTATATGCTGAGTATATATTACTATTCGGTGTATAATCCTTGTCTTTGAATGCTCTTATTGCATCTTTAAACATATTGATAAAATAACCTGTCTTTTCAAAGCCAGTATCTTTCTTTATGAGTGAATTAAAACCAGAATAAAAAGGACTTTCTCTTGATTCATACTCACCAAATATACCATTTCCTATGACTATTTTTCCTTTTTCGAAAAATATTTCAATCTCAAATAGTAGATAGTCAGCATATCCTATTTCCATATATACAGGATAAGGACTTTCAAAAAATATGCTTGCTGTTTTTTCTTTTTTGAATACTTTTTTGGGTTTTATATCTTCATCAAGTAAGAACATTATTATATCTATTAAGTGTGTTGAATCATGCCATAGTATTTTCTTAAGTGATCTTGTTTTTATATATAACCTACCACTCACTGATAATATTTCACCATATTTTTTATTTTTTATTATATCTTTTGTGTATATATAGTCTGCTGAATACCTTCTTTCATAATTTATCAAAAGTTTTGTGTCTGATTTTTTTATTTTTTTAAGTATTTTTTTTGCTTCCCTAAGATTTTTTGTTAAAGGTTTTTCACATATGATAACAGGGACTTTGTATTTAAGTGCTTTTTCTATGATTTTTTTATGTGTCTCTGTTGGTGTTGCTATATGTAGTATGTCGATTACCTCTTTTTCAAGCATTTCAGAAACATATTCATACACTGGGACACTGAACTCTTTTTTAAACTCCTCTCTTTTATTGGCATCAATATCACAACCTGCAACCAGCTTTGTCTCTTCAGTCTCTGTTATACAGTATACATGACTTGCAGGTTTTTCTCTTTTTGGGTCTTTACCTAATGCCCAGCCTATCCTTCCAAGACCTACTATTGCACATTTTATCATAGTTTTCCCATTGATATTTTTATTGCTCGTTTTATCCTGTCTATTACACCAAATACACCACCTAGGAATAGGAGGGGGTTATAGTCTTTTCTCTCAAGGTATAAAAACTGTTTTATTAAAATTTTGTTTATAAAATTTTTTGTTATTTCATCTAGAGTTTCTATTTTTCTATTAAAGTCTTCCAAGTTCTCTGAGCATCTTATATCATCAAGTTTTTTGTATAGTGTATTAAGTTTGTACTTTATAAAGTTTAGGTCTTTTGGTATTTTTTTGAAACTATATATACGGCCCTCTATTTCTCTATCTATTACATATTTTGCGTTTTTTAATCTGTTTTCACTTCCTATATGATATACTTCTATTTTATAGTTCTCTATAAACTCTTCAAACCACTTTTTTAGGTTTTTCATAAAAAGGTCTCTCTTTCCTCTTTTTGTTATTATTCTGTTGAACTTGTCGTATAATGTATCTTTTTTATCTGATGTAAAAAGCATTTTAAGATATGAAGGGGTACTAACACTATGAGTTATTTTATTATATTCAAAGTCGTGGCCGATCAAAGTTATTGACCTTGCACCAAGCTTATAAATTAGAGACAAGGCAGAGGCTGAGACTGAACCACCAGGTAATACTTCTTCTATTTTTATTCTTTCCTCAAATATCTCGAAAAACTCTTTTAATATGTTTTCTGTCTTGAATATTAAAAGATTATCAAACTTCTCTGGTATTTTATTATAAGATGTTATGTCAAAGGCTAATATTGTCTTTTCCAAGATTTTTGCATTTATACCAAGAAAGTCGTTGTAGTTGTGTATTTGGGAGTCAAGAGATACTATCATATCAGGTATTATTCCTGAATATATTAATGGCTTTAATGCTGTATCTACACATATTATTGGTGTGGTTTTACTAAGTCTTTTTATAAGTTCTATATTTTTTGTTAAGCTTGGGCCAGCCCCTATTAGTACTACGTCACCCTCTATTGCATATGATAATGCCTTGTTTATATTGTATATGTTAAGTATTGCATTTTTATGCCATAGGACTGAAAACTCTATTTCTGTAAACAAACTCTGGAAAAAGTATTCTAGAAATGTTTTTATATTGTTTTCAACCTCTTTGTATTCACTTTCATATAATGGATATATACTGTTTAGATAAAAAAACTTTATGTTTGATATTGTCTTTATTGTTATAAACTCTTCCAAGAAGTTTATTATCTTGTCTTTTTCTTTAGTTGAGAATATTTTAAGTCTTTCGTCATATATGTTGTTTGTATTTTTAAAGACTTCTATAACAGATTCGTTCTCAATTACTATTACTGCAAGTGGATTTAGTTTTTCAAGTATTGCCTTTATGTGATAACCAAGGCCTAAACCAAAGACAATATATATTTTGTATCCTGAGATAGACTCTGTTATTTTCTGTGCCTCTCTTATTGGGTCAATACCACTGTGTATTAGTCTATTGTTGATCTTTAGAGTTGGCACTCCTTTTCCTGTATTTATTATTTCTATATTACTCATACCACTTAACCATAATGTTTTTAGGGTCTATTATCTTAATGCTTGGGAGTTTTTTTTCAAGTATCATTATTCTATGCTCTAAGTCTGCATAAAGATTCATAAGTAGTGGATAAAAGCTACTTTCTTTGGGGCATTTTTTGATTATATGCCCAAGTATATCTTTTGTGTCTTGGTCCCCTATAGGAGATATAAACTTGAGTATTTTTATTATTTTTAGATACTTTTCATTTGTCATATTCTTAGAGTTTTCTATAAGATATATAAAAAGTTTCTTGTTTATCTCATCTATATAAAAATAGCTCTCTTGGCTTATTTCAATTTTAAAAAAGTCAATTATTGATATTACTTCTTCTATTGTTTCACATCTTTTTATAAAGTTTCTCAAAAGATATTTGAACTCAAGTTCATTATTTGTCTTAATTTCTCTTAGTTTTTCTATTATATTCTCATTCATTATCTTATAACCATTTTATTATATATATGAAACTTAATACTATCATAAATACACTTATTCCTATTGTTAATTTGTATGGGAGAGAGAACTCTAAGTCGGGGCTGAAATTGTTTTCAACAGTTTTTATTATCCTTACTGATTCAAAGTTTGTCTTTGCATCTATAAACTTGTTGTCATTTTCATATGCTTTATTGAAATAGTATAATGCCTCAAAGTAATTTCCTTTCTCAAAGTATATTAACCCTATGTTAAAATTAAGATAAACATTATTTGAGTTTATGTTATATGCTTCTTTGTAATATTCTAGTGCTTCTTCTATTAAACCGTTTTTTTGATATATTGCACCTATGTTATAATAAGGGTAAAACTCAAATGGGTTGTATGCTATTGCCTTTTTGTAAAAGTTTATTGCTTTGTTGTCGTTGTTTATCAATGAAAAACATGTTGCTATGTTTAGGTATATTTTATAGTTTTCTGGTATTTTTTTTAGTTGGTATTTTAAGTTATAGTATAGACTTTCTCTGTACTTTCTAAGTCTAAATGAAATCCTTGGCATATCAAGTGAAACCAGTATCTCTCCAAAAGACTTTTTTACCTGTTTAAGTATCTTGTAAGACAGGTGTGGCTTTTTTATGTGTTCATAAGTCTTTGCAAGTTCCAGATAACCTTGAAAAAAGTCGGGATAGTTTTCTATAAGAATATTAAGTTTATTTATTGCTTCTTCATAATTTCCTGTTATCCTATCATATATTGCTTTTGTAAGCAGGTCTTCATCATTTGTTATAGTAGTTCTTACAACATAGAAGTTTGTTGCTTTTTTAAATAGTTCTTCTCTTTCTGTTGGAGATACTTTTTCTTTTATCTCTTCAAATGATAGCAGTTTATTTACCTCTGATTGAGAAAAAGCAACCCCTTTTTTAAAGTTTTCTATTGATTCTGTTTCATTGTTTATAAGTTTAAAAATCTTCCCTAAATAAAAATATACATCTCCAGGGGGGTTACCAAGACCTATAACATTCTGAAAGTTTCTAAAAGACTCACTTATATTAAGGTTATAAAACTCTAATATACCAATGTTTAGCAATACTTTTGAGATATTTATCTTCTGGGTTAATAAAAACTCAAGTTTTTTTTTCGCTTTCTTGAAATTTCCCTTTTTTAATAGGTTTCTTGCTTCACTAAAAATTTTTTCGGCTCTTTTATTCCCATCTAACCTTATCATATATTAATACATTATCCCCGATTTTTTTTATCTTAAAATCGGTTAAAAATGGAGGCTCATTAATACCTTTTTTTATTGACTCTCCTATTGTAAGTCCTTCACCTATTATCCTGTTCCCTATAAAGCAAAAAATAATGTCTAGGAATCCCTCTTTTATAAAACTGGATATTGTAAATGCCCCTCCCTCAACAAAAAGACTAGTTATATTTCTTTGGTAGAGATAATCTAATAATCTTTTTATGTCTAGATTAGGGGCCTCATTTATAAAAAACTCTTTGTTGTGTTTTTTTACCTTTTCTCTATGTTTTTGATTGTTTATTACAAAAATTGTGTTTATATCATCTTCAAGAACATGACCTGTTTTTATCTTACCTTCTAGGTCTATCACTATTCTTGTAAGATTTTTTGTCCTGTATTTTGATAATCTTGCGTTTAATTTTGGGTTGTCGTTTATGACAGTATTTGCCCCAACAAGTATTGCATCAGACCTATATCTTAATATATGTGTTATTTTTCTTGACCTTTCGTTTGTTATCCATTTTGATGAGCCTTCAAGGTTAGCAAGTTTTCCATCAAGGCTCATTGCATATTTTATAGCCACTAGTGGCCTTTTTTCTTGTACATACACAAAAAAGTCTTGATTTATGTAAAAAGCTTTATCTCTTAATAAGCCTTCTTCCACTATTATATCATTTTTTCTTAGAATTTCAATTCCTTTTCCATTCACATTTGGGTGTGGGTCCCTTATTGCAACAACTACCCTCTTTATCTTTTTTTCTATTATTATGTCAGTACAGGGTGGTGTTCTGCCATAAAA
>Ga0308411_10001294_pt1 | contig 17038 bp, 17 predicted proteins | sample HotsprottomLayer_2_FD_203530 | JGI IMG/M metagenome (GOLD analysis project Ga0308411, IMG submission 203530) | Hot spring phototrophic mat microbial communities from Octopus Spring, Yellowstone National Park, Wyoming, United States -... | ecosystem: Environmental > Aquatic > Thermal springs >...
TGGTGATGATGTTGACGACGCCGTTTACGGCGTTCGAGCCCCACATCGCCGCACCCGGACCCCGGATCACCTCGATGCGGTCGATGTCGTCGACCACGAGATCCTGCATCTCCCAAAAGACGCCGGAAAACAGCGGCGTGTAGACGCTGCGGCCGTCCACCAGCACCAGCATCTTGCCGGCGAACCGCCCGTTGAAGCCGCGGGCGGTGACCGCCCAGCCGGAGGAGTCGATTCGCGCCACGTGCAGGCCGGGCGCCAGCCGGAGCAGCTCGGCGACGGTGGTCAGGCCGGAGCGGCGAATCTCCTCCTGCGTGATCACATAGACGGCGGCCGGCGTTCGTGACAGCTTCTGCTGGCGCCGCGAGGCGCTCGTGACCTCGATTGCGAGCAGTTGCTCGAGACTGAGCTCGGCCAGATCCTTCTGCGCCAAGGCGCAGGCGACTGCCACCATCCCCAGGAGTGTGAGCCGATTCGCACCCATTCAAAACCCTTGCCGCGCGACGAGCTCGCTTATCAATTCTCATATCGGCAGCTCGGCCGGCGCCCTTTCGAGCGCCGCCTCCTGCCTCCGGCGGCGGATCTGATAGACTTGGCGGCTTGAGGCTGCACTTTGTCGATTACCTGATCCTGGCGCTCTACTTCGCTTTCGTCCTCGGCATCGGCTGGCTGCTCAAGAAACGGGTCGCCACCAGCGCCGACTTTCTGACCTCAAGCCGCTCCGTCCCGCTCTGGATCACCAGCCTGGCCTTCGTCGCCACCAATCTCGGGGCGCAGGAGTTGGTGGGCATGTGCGCCTCGGGCGCCAAGTACGGCATCATGACCGCCCACTTCTATTGGGTCGGGGCGATTCCTGCCATGCTCTTCGTGGGCATCTTCATGATGCCGTTCTACTACGGCTCGAAGGCGCGAAGCGTGCCGGAGTATCTCAAGCTCCGCTTCGATGAAAAGACGCGCGCCTTTAACGCCGTCAGCTTCGCCGCGATGACCATCTTCAGCTCCGGCATCTCGATGTACGCCCTGGGCCTGCTGTTTCAGCTCGTGCTCGGCTGGAGCTTCACTCAAAGCGTCGTGCTCGCGGCGGCCATCGTGCTCGTCTATACCTTCCTCGGCGGTCTCACCAGCGCCATCTACAACGAGGTGCTGCAATTCTTCCTCATCGTTTTCGGCTTTGCGCCGCTTGCCTGGTTCGCCGTCGCCCGCGCCGGCGGCTGGGAAGGGATGGCGGCGCAGCTTCCCGAGGCCTGGTCGCATACCTGGAAGTACGCCTCCAGTCCGGCCCAGAACCCCATGGGGGTGGAGGTCTTCGGAATCGTGGCCGGCCTGGGCTTCGTGCTTTCCTTCGGTTACTGGTGCACCAACTACCTGGTGGTGCAGCGCGCCATGGCCGCCGACTCGATGGCCGCAGCGCGCCTGACGCCGATCGTCGGCGCCTTCCCCAAAATGTTCATCCCCTTTATCGTGATCATGCCGGGCATTGCGGCGATGGCGCTGACCAAAATGGACGTCGGCTATGCGCTTCCGGCCAAAGGCGCAAGCTATGACTACGATCAGGCGATCACGACCCTGATGGTCCAGTTCTACCCGCAAGGTATGCTCGGCGTCGGCCTGACGGCGTTGATGGCCTCCTTCATGAGCGGCATGGCAGGCAACGTCACCGCCTTCAACACCGTCTGGACCTACGACATCTATCAGAGCTACATTCGCCGGGGAGCGCCGGATTCGCACTACCTGCTGATGGGCCGCATCGCGACCATCGGAGGCACCCTGCTTTCGATCGGCGCCGCCTATCTGGCGACGCTCTACAACAACCTGATGGACCTGTTGCAACTGGTCTTCGGTTTCGTCAACGCGCCGCTGTTTGCCACCTTTCTGCTCGGCATGTTCTGGAAGCGGGCCACCGGGCACGGGGCCTTCACCGGCCTCGTGGCCGGCACAATCTCCGCGGCGGCCACACACGGCTTGACGTTCGCCGAGGGCAAAGGAGGCTGGCTCGACGTGCTCCATGAGTTCCCGTCCGTGATGGCGCAGAACTTCTGGATCGCCATCTTCGCCTGGAGCGCCTGTTTCCTGGTCACGATCGCGGTGAGCCTGGCAAGCCGGCCGCGGCCGGAATCCGAGCTCGAAGGCCTGGTCTACGGCGTCACGCCGATTCCCCGCCAGAGCGGCGTAGTCTGGTACATGCGCCCCGGTTGGCTGGCGGCTGTCGCGGGCGCGGTGTGTGTCGTGTTGAATCTCCTGTTTTGGTGAGACGATGTGGGACTTGAGGCTGCCCAGCGGCCTTCTGTTCGTGATTCTTGGTGCGCTGCTGTGCCTGATGGGGCTGCTCTATCCGAACGCGAGGGCGCCGCTCGCCGAGACGAACGTCAATCTGGTGAGCGGCATCCTCTTTTTTGCCTTCGGCACGGTGCTGCTATGGACGGCCAGGCGCGCAAGCTGATCGAGGCCTTCCGAGCGCGCTATGGCGGGGAGGCGCCGCCGCGCCTCTGGCGTGCGCCCGGACGGGTGAACCTGATCGGCGAGCACACCGACTACAACCTGGGCTTCGTGCTCCCGATCGCTCTCGAGCTCGCCTGCTGGGTGGCCGCCGCTCCCTCCGGCGGGGACCTCCTTCGCGCCTACTCCGCCAATACCGGCGAGGAACGCGCCTGGCCGGCGGCGCGCATCGCCGAGCTACAGCCCGCAGGCGACTGGGGCGACTATGTGGCCGGGGTGGCCGTCGAACTGGCGCGGGCGGGCTATCCCATTCGGCCCGCCAACCTGCTGATCGACAGCACGGTGCCGATCGGAGGCGGGCTGAGCTCGTCGGCCTCGCTCGAGGTGGCGACCGCGCTCGCGCTTCTTGACGGCCGGCCGATCGAGCCGCTCGAGCTGGCCCGTCTGGCGCGCCGCGCCGAGAATCAGTTCGCCGGTATGCCCTGCGGCATCATGGATCAGTACGTGTCGATCTTCGGCCGCCGGGGCTGCGCCTTGAAGATCGACTGCCGGAGCCTGGAGTCCGAGGCGGTGCGCCTGCCCGAAGGCGTCGCGATCGTCGCCGTGAACTCGATGGTGAAGCACGCCCTCAGCGCGACGGCCTACAGGGACCGTGTGGAGCAATGCCGCCAGGCGGTGGAGGCGATCCGGACCAAGCATCCGGAGGTGGAAAGCCTTCGCGATGCCCGGCTCGAGCATTTGGAGCTCGTCGAGGGCGTCGCCCGTCGGCGCGCACGCCATGTCATCAGCGAGAATCGCCGTGTCGAGGATTTCGTTGCCGCCTGCCGATCCGGAGACCTCCAGGCGATGGGCGCACTGTTTGTCGCCTCGCACCGAAGCCTGGCCGCCGATTACGAGGTCAGTTGCCAGGAGCTCGACTTTCTGGTCGATGCTGCCTTGGCCATCCCGGGCGTCTACGGCGCACGCATGACCGGGGGCGGCTTCGGCGGTTGCACGGTCACGCTGGTGGCTCCGGAGATGGTTACGCGTTTTGAGGAAGCCGTATCTCGAGCCTACTGGAACCATTTCGGCATCGAGCCGCGCCTGTACCGGTGCGAGGCCTCGGCCGGAGCGGCTGAGGTGAGCGAAGACGAAGAGTTGTCAAACACCGTGATTTCGATTTAGATTGAGGAGTAGAGCTTCTGCTCCGAGGAGGAACCCGTGGCTGAGTACGCCCATCCGGAAGTCTTGGTCTCCACAGACTGGGTCGCCCAGCATCGCCAGGACCCAAACGTTCGCCTGGTTGAGGTCGATGTCGACACGGCGGCCTATGATGAAGGCCACATCCCCGGTGCGATCGCCTGGGCGTGGAACACCCAGTTGTGCGACACCATCCGCCGGGACATTTTGAACAAAGAGCAGTTCGAAGAGCTGATGCGCAACTCGGGCATCAGCAATGATACGACCGTGGTGCTTTACGGCGACAACAACAACTGGTTTGCGGCCTGGGCCTTTTGGCAGGCCAAGATTTACGGTCATCGGGATGTGCGCCTGATGAACGGCGGCCGCAAGAAGTGGCTGGCGGAAGGGCGGGAGCTGTCCTTCGAGGTGCCGTCCGTGCCGCGGACGGACTACCGGGCCTCGGAGCCCGACCTTTCCTTGCGGGCATTTCTCGACGAAGTGCGTGAGGCGATGGCCAAAGGCGCGGCGGCTTTGGTGGACGTGCGCAGCCCGGCCGAGTTCACCGGCGAGATCCTAGCCCCGCCGGGCCTGCCCGAGACCTGCCAGCGCGGCGGGCACATCCCGGGAGCGCGCAACATCCCCTGGGGCAAAGCCTGCAACGAAGACGGCACCTTCAAATCGGCCGACGAGTTAAAACAGATTTACGCGGGCGAGGGAATCGACGGGTCCAAGCCCGTGATTGCCTACTGCCGCATCGGCGAGCGTTCCAGCCACACCTGGTTCGTGCTGCGCTACCTGTTGGGTCTCGAGAACGTAAAGAACTATGATGGTTCTTGGACGGAGTGGGGGAACCTGGTAGGTGCTCCCATCGAGCGCGGCGCCGCTGCGGCCGCGGACTGAGAGACCGGTGAAAGCAGAGGAGTACTCGGAACGCATCGTGCCAATCGACGGCTGGATGGTGCGTCTGGCCACCTATAAAGCCGACCAGCTCTACCGGGCGCGCGTCGAAAGCGCAGATCCCGGGGCGACGCTGGCGCGAGCGACGGGAGTAACTGCGGAAGAGGCCGAGGCCCGGGCGATCGAAGATGCCCGGCGCCGGCTCGCCAGGTCCCGCCGCCAGCAGGTGTGAGGCATTTTGTCCGGTTTGCCGGTTTTCTTCTTGCGACCAACCTAGCTGCACAATCGATCCGGATCCTCTCGGAGTTCCGCCGAGTGGATCCGTTCGGCCAGATCGTGCCCGCCGACCGCGGAGGACGGCCGCGGGAGATCCTTTCGCCGATTCTGGCTCGCAACTCGCATTCCACCTTCCGGATCGTCATTGAGGCGCCTCCCGGACAGATCTACTACTTCGATGTCGTGGACAGTCCGGAGAACATCCTGAAGGTGACCGTCTACAAGGAGATGTACACGCGCCACGGCGACACCTGGATTCCGGATCTCCTGCTTGAAATCAAAACTCCCTACATCAGCCACGTGCCGGACCGTTATCATGGTTTGCCCAACCAGACGGCGGAGAGCTTTCTGGCCGATGTTTTCGTTCCGCCGGATGCGCCCCCAGGCCGAATGAAGTTGGACGCGCAGCTGCACATCGACAAGCGTTGGATCATCTACCCGATGGAGCTGCGGATCTCCGACGTGGTGGCGCCGACGGTCAATTCGCCGGCAGGACGTCTGCCGCCGCTAGAGGCCTCCTCGGACGCGGCGGCGCTCGGGCCGCTCCGCTCCTATCTGTGTGGAGTCCCTGAACCGGATGGTCACGGCCCGTTTTCCGCGCGTTGGATCATCCGGCGGAACGTCCGAGAGGACATGGCCCTGGCGCGGGCGCGCCAGGCGGAGCTTGGCCGCGTGGAGCTGGCGCGCGGCCTTTTGCGGGGTCTAGGGACGGATGCCGAGAAGTTCTGCGCCTTGAGCCGGGTGGAATCTCCGCTCGGGCCCGAATGGTACCTGCGCGGCCGGGATTTTCTTTATCGGGGCAAGACCGAACCCTAGCAGCTGACGCCGACGCCGGCGGCGCGATACACTCAAGAAAGCAGCGCTCATTGCCGGCGCCGGAGAGGTGGCCGAGTGGCTGAAGGCGCACGCTTGGAAAGCGTGTATAGGGGAAACTCTATCGAGGGTTCGAATCCCTCCCTCTCCGCCAGCCCCACGGGTTCCTGATTGGGACAAGCAAGACGAAACGCAGCAGCCAGGAGCCCTCAAGTTCCGCTCAGGCCGATCCGGCGTTTGATCTCGTCGATCTCGGCGCGCAAGCAAGCTACCTCGGCTTCGAGGCGAGCGAGTCGGTCTTGGGGCGGCTGCCCGGACGGTGCGGTCCGGGTTGGCGCCTCGGCCGCCTGGGGAGCGCCGGCGAGCAGGTGGATGTAGCGGTGCTCGCGGCTTCCGGGTTGCCGGGGCAAGACGGCGACAAGCGGCGGCGCCTGCTCGCGCAGGCGCTCAAGGCAGGAGAGGACCTCGTCGATGTCGGAAAAGCTGTAAAGCGCCGCGCTGCGAGCGCGCAATTCCCCCGGAGTCTGAGCTCCCCGGAGCATCAAGACGCACAGCAGGGCGGCCTCGCGTCGGCCGGGTTCAGCCGCTCGGTGAGGCGCTGGCGGTGTTTTGGCACGCGCGAGCCCCCGCCCGTGATGGTGGCCGCCAAGCCCTTCTCGCGCAACCGATCGAGCGCCTCCAAAACCGTTGCTTCGTCGTAGTCGACCACCGGATCACGGCTGCTCTTTTGATTACAGGCCTGCACCAGAGCGTTGAGCGAGAGCGGGTAGTAGTCCGGCGTCGTAACCTCTTTTTCCATCAAGGCCCCAAGCACCCGTACCTCAATCGGATCGAGCAGGAGTTCCACGTTCCCCAACCTAGCACAGCCGCCTGCGAACAGCCCCGCGCCGCAGCCCTTCGCTGATAGAATGGAGAAAATTCGACTTCGAACTTTCCGACTGCCGGCTGAAAACGACCGGATCAACTTAAGATGACGCCCGCCGACGAGGACGACAACGCCAGCCCAATGCCGACCAGATTCCCGATGCTTGCCGCGCTGATCACCGCGCTGGTCATGACTGCCGCTGATCTTCTGATTGCGTTTCCGCGCTCGCCGGAGTCCTGGCCGACGCTCGGGGAGATCTTGCCGTCTATGGCGGCAGTGGCGGCAGCCTCCTTTGTCTTCTTCGTTCTGGTGTGGTACGGCGTTGTCCGAAGCCTGGCGCGGCGTCGGGGCCTCGAGGAGCAGCCGCTGGCAGCTGCGGCGGCGGTATTTCTCGGCGCTTCTTTCGCACTGCTCTCCGCTGAAGGTTTGCTCGGGGCGGAGCTGTTCGCCTGGGGTGGGCTCTTGCGCGGCACGGTAATCCTGGTCGCTACAGCCGCGCTTGCCCGGACCATCTACCAGGGCCTGACCAGGCCGGCGACGGCGCCTCGCCTAGTCCGTTGGGGAGGCGGTGCGTGCCGCCTTCTTCCCGCCGTGCTGTTTTTGGCGATCCTTGCCGCTTGGTATTGGAACCCGGGTCGCGATCCGCAGCTAGCGCCTCCGCGCGGCGCCGCGCTGGCGGGGGCCGCGTTGCTCGCCGTCTTCGGCGTCCTCACCTGGCGCAGCTCAACCAGGGCGGCGACGAGGGTGACGGCCATGGCCTTTCTTGTGCTACTCGGCTTAGGAGCGGTGGCGCTGTGGAGCCGGGATCCGTTCTTGAAGACCCGGGCTAAGCGGCGGGCAGCGGGCGATCCGGCGGTACGGCATGTCATCCTGATTTCGGCGGATTCGCTGCGCGCTGACGCGCTGTCGGCCTACAGCGCCGACGGCACTTTCACCCCGAATCTCGACCGCCTGGCCGCTGACGCCGCGCTGTTCCGGCATGCATACACCACGGCCTCCTGGACGCTTCCCTCGACGGCGTCCCTGCTCACCGGGCTGCCGTCGTTGGCTCATGAGGTCTTCTGGATCTCGTCGCGGCTGGCCGACGAAATCCCGACGATCGCCGATCTGATGACCGAGGCCGGCTACAAGACGGCGGCGGTGACGGACAACCCGGTTCTCGATCCGCGGTTGAACCTTTACAAAGGCTTTCAGGAATACGTGCATTACCCCCGACCCTGGCCCTGGACGGCGGATGCGGCCGGTCGCCGGCTGCTGGCCCGCCTGGCGCCGTCGCGCTACCATCGCGGCGGCACCGAGGAGGTGACGCGGGCGGCCCGCAACTGGGTCGACCGGCACCGCCACGAGCCGTTCTTCCTCTGGGTCCACTACTTCGATCCGCACGTGCCCTACAGCCCGCCGGAGCGCTTTCTGCCCGAAGGCGAGGCTCCGCCGAAGATCGGGAATTCCTTCGACCAGCATGTAGAGGTGGTGGCGGGAACGCGCCTGCTGACGCGGGACGAACGCGCTTGGGTTCGCCAGCTTTACCTGGCCGAGGTGCGCTACCTGGACGAGCAGGTTGGCCTGCTCGTGGAAGAGCTCAAGCGCCTGGGCCTTTACGAGGATGCGCTCATTGTCTTCACAAGCGACCATGGTGAGGAGTTCTGGGAGCACGGCTCGTACCAGCACGGCCACAGTATGTATAACGAGGTGCTGGCGGTTCCTTTGCTGGTCAAGTTTCCCGGGGCCGCCCAGAAGGGTGTGTACGGGGCGCGCGTGTCGACCGAATTTATTTTGCCGACAATCGCCGAGCAGTGCGGCTTGCCGCTCGATCGCTCTTGCGCGAGGGCCCCATCGCTCGCGGCGGTTGCTGCTGGCCTCCCCTCTGCCGGCCAGACGACGTTGGTGCAAGCCGGCACTTGCTACCAGGAGGAGTTGGAAGCGGTCATCTTCAACGGAGACTATAAACTGATCCGCCGGCTTGGAACCGAACGCGAGGAGCTGTTCAATTTGCGGACTGACCCGAACGAGATGCGCTGCCTGCTCGCCTCTCTGCCGGCGACCGCTGCGGCGGGCCGGCAGGCGCTCGAGGAGCTCCGCGAGCGATCCCGCAAGGTGCGCGCTTGCTATCAGCCGGCCGAGCAGCAGGCTCCGGAGGCGGGCCGCGAGCGATTACGCCAACTCCGCAGCCTCGGTTATCTGAACTGAATTCAGGGTTATAATGGCCGCAGTCGCGCAGCGCCGCTCGGACTAATCGTCCGGGCCGCCGGCGCCGATAGTTGGGTGTATGCAGGACCGTCGTAGCGAGCCTCGATTGCTGTGCGCCGACCTGGTGGAGGTCGAGTGGAAGGATCCCTCCGGGCGGCGGCGGCGATCGGTGGCCAACCTGGAAGATATATCGCTGTCCGGCGCCTGCTTGCAGCTCGATGTGGCCATCCCGCTCGAGACCATCGTCAAGATCTCGCACGGCCACGGAGAGCTGACCGGCACGGTCCGCTACTGCATCTACCGCGAAATCGGCTACTTTCTGGGAATCCGATTCGAGCCCGGCTCGAAGTGGTCCCGGGCTGAGTTCGAACCCCGACACCTGCTCGACCCGCGGCGGCTGGTGAGCCGCTCCAAGAAAAGCGCTGCCCGAGGAAAGGCCGACTAAGTCGGCGCCGGATTCGGGCTTTCCGGGGTTGTTCTACAATAAACGGTTCCATTACCTCAGCTAGGAGCGCTCATGCCGGACCACACCAAATACGTGCTCACCGAAGACGACATGCCCGCGCACTGGGTCAATGTTCTGCCGTCGCTAAAAGAGCCGATGGAACCGCCGCTGCACCCGGGCACCATGAAGCCGTTGACGGCTGACGATTTGGCCCCCATCTTTCCCATGGGGCTGATTGAACAGGAGATGTCGATGCAGCCGGAGATTGACATTCCGGGCGAGGTCATCGACATTCTGCGACTGTGGCGGCCGACGCCGCTCTACCGGGCCCGGCGGCTGGAGAAGGCGCTGGATACGCCGGCGCACATCTACTACAAATACGAAGGCGTCAGCCCGGCCGGCAGCCACAAACCCAACACTGCGGTGGCGCAGGCCTATTACAACAAGAAAGCCGGTATCCGCCGTCTTGCGACGGAGACCGGCGCCGGACAGTGGGGCAGCGCGCTGGCGCTCGCCACGCGCCTGTTCGGTCTGGAATGCACCGTCTACATGGTCAAGGTGAGTTACCACCAGAAGCCTTACCGGCGGCTGATGATCAACAGCTGGGGCGGCGAGATCCATCCGAGCCCGAGCGACCGGACGCAGTCGGGCCGGGCGATTCTTGAGAAGAATCCGGATTCGCCTGGCAGTCTGGGCATCGCCATCAGCGAAGCCGTCGAGGATGCCGCCACTCATCCGGACACGAACTATTCGCTCGGCAGCGTGCTCAATCACGTCTGCCTGCATCAGACGGTGATCGGGCTGGAGGCCAAGAAACAGATGGCGCTCGCGGGCGAAGAGCCCGACGTGGTGATCGGCTGTTTCGGCGGCGGCAGTAACTTCGCCGGCATCGCCCTGCCCTATCTGCTCGACCGGCTCAACGGCTCGCCGGTCCGGCTGCTGGCGGCCGAACCTGAGGCTTGCCCCTCGCTGACCCGCGGGCGCTTTGACTACGACTATGGCGACACGGCGGGATTGACGCCGCTGCTGAAGATGTACACGCTGGGGCACAAATTCGTCCCGCCCCGCATTCATGCCGGCGGTCTGCGCTACCATGGCGCAGCGCCGCTGTGCAGCCACCTGCTCAAGCACGGCTGGCTCGAGGCCAAGGCCTTTGCCCAGCTCGCCGTCTTCGATGCGGCGCTGAAGTTTGCGCAGACCGAAGGAATCATTCCGGCGCCCGAGTCCGCCCACGCCATCCGGGCGGCATTCGACGAGGCGCTTGCCGCCCGGGAGGAAGGCCGAAAGCGCGTGATCCTGTTCAATCTGAGCGGACACGGCCACTTCGATATGTCGGCCTACGAAAGCTACCTGGCGGGCAAGCTCGAAAACTTCGGCTACCAGCCTGTAGATGAGGAAGGCTAGGCAGGCAGATGCCGCTCGAATGGCGGAGCCCTCCGAGCGTGGCAGCGCGCGACCGGGGAGTTGTCCGGCCGGCAAAGCGAGCAAAGGGCCCAACCCGGCCGGGAGGCGGGCTCGCTTAAAGGCGACGCTCCTTGCGATCCGGCCGCGGCGAGCGGATCATGAAGACCGCTACCTCGGCAAACAAGTTAGCCAGAAAGGCGACGGTGTGATGACCGGCCAGACAGATGCGCCGCTCGATGAGCCAGCGCTCGCGCTCGGCCAGCTCCTCGAAGTCCTTTACCGTGAGAAAGTGGATGTTCGGCGAATCGTACCACTCATAGGGGAACAGCCGAGTCTTGGGCGCGCGGCCGCTCACCAAGTGGGCCAGGCGAACCTTCCAGTGCCCGAAATTGGGGAAGGCGACGATGGCATGCCGCCCGACGCGGAGCATCTCGCGCAGCACTTTGAGCGGGCGGCGGGTCTCCTGAAGCGTCTGGCTGAGGATCACGTAATCGAACGCCTGGTCCGGGTAGTCGGTGAGACCCTGGTCGATGTCGCCCTGGTAGACGGAAACGCCGCGAGCGATCGCCTGCTTGACTTTGGAGACGTTGATTTCAATCCCCCGAGCTTCAACTCCTTTGTTCTCCGCCAGCCAGGCCAGCAGTTCGCCGTCGCCGCAGCCCAGGTCGAGCACGCGGCTGTTCTCTTCGACGAGTTCGCTGATGATGGCGTAGTCGCTGCGGCCGAGCAGCTCGCGCACGAACGGGCCCCGATGAAACGGCTGGGCGGCGCTTTTGGCGGGGACGGGCTGGACAGCGCGGTCCTCGACGGTCATGAAGAGCTTATGATACCGCCGGAGGCGGCCCGCCGGCTCGCCGCGACGTGCGGCGGCTGACCTCGCGAAAGGTGCTGGCGAGGAAACCGCGAACCACTTCGGTCTGTTCGGCGACATCCACCAGGAAGGCGTCGTGGCCGTAGTTGGAGGTGAGCTCGCAATAGGTGACGTCTCGATTGAGGCTGCGCAGCGCGTTGACGATCTCCTGGGACTGATAACTCGGATAGAGCCAGTCGGAAGTGAAGCTGATCACCAGGAAGCGTGCGGTCACCTTCTCGAGCGCCGCCACCAGCGAACCCCGCCCGTTGGTGATGTCAAAGTAGTCCATCGCCTTGGTGATGTAGAGGTAGGAGTTGGCGTCGAAGCGGTCGACGAACTTCGTGCCGCGGTAGCGCAGGTAGCTTTCCACCTCGAAGTCGATGTCGAAGTGAAAGCCGAAGCTGTCCTTGCCGCGCAGGCGCCGGCCGAACTTCTCGCGCATCGATTCGTCGCTCATGTAGGTGATGTGGCCGATCATGCGCGCCACCGCCAGGCCGCGCGCCGGGGGGCGACCGCCATAGTAATTCCCTCCGTTCCAGTCCGGATCGGCCATGATGGCCTGCCGGCCTACCTCGTTGAAGGCGATCTGCTGGGCGCTGTGGCGCCAGGTGCCGGCGATGGGGATGGCCGCGGCGACGGCTTCGGGATAGTCGACGGCCCACTGGAGGGCCTGCATCGCGCCCATGGAACCGCCCGCCACCGCCAGCAGCCGCTCGATGCCCAGGTAATCGACAAACTTCTTCTGGAGGCGCACCATGTCGGCCTGGGTGATCACGGGGAAGTCCAGCGCGTACGGTTTGCCGGTGGCCGGGTTGATCGAGCTCGGCCCGGTGGTGCCGCGACAGCCCCCCAAAACGTTCGTGCACATGACGAAGTACTTGTCGGTGTCGAAGGCCTTTCCCGGTCCGATCATGGAATCCCACCAGCCGGGCTGGCCGGTCTCCCGGCTGATGCCGGCGGCATGGGCGTCCCCGGTGAAGGCGTGGAGGATCAAAATGGCGTTCGATTTGTCCGAGTTGAGTTCGCCGTACGTCTCATAGGCCACGTCCACCGGGGCGAGGGTGGCCCCGCAGTCGAGCGGAAGCGAGTCGAACTGGACGTAGCGCGTTTCGACGATCACGAGATTACTCTCAGCATAGCAACGCCCCGCCGACTGAAACGCTCCGCTAGAATGAGCAGGCAGGCTCTAACGCCCCTTGACAGGAAACTGCGACATGAAGAATCTGCGAGAACGGCTCAGTGCGGGTCAGACGCTGCTCGGCTGCTTTTTGAACCTCGGCTCCTCCTTGACGGCGGAGATGGTGGGTAAGGCGGGCTTCGACTTCGTGGTGATCGACATCGAGCACGGCTCGGGCACCGAGGCCGACATTCTGCACCAACTGCAAGCGCTCGAGCACACGCCGGCGGCGGCGGTAATCCGCGTCGAATCGCACGAGCGCCAGCGGGCGCACCGGGTGCTCGACCTGGGCGCTCACGGCATCATGTTCCCGCGCGTGAATACCGCGCCGGAGGCGCGCGCCTGCGTGGCGGCGCTGCGCTATCCGCCGCTGGGGGTCCGGGGCGTGGCCTCGATGAACCGCGCCTGCGAGTTCGGGGTGAGCTTCCGCCGCTATGTCGCCTCCTCGAAGGACGTGCTGCTCGGCGTCTTGCAGATCGAAACGGCCGAGGCGCTGGACAATGTCGAGGAGATCGCCGCCGTCGACGGCGCCGACGTGCTCTTCATCGGCCCACTCGATCTATCGATGAGCTTGGGCATCCTGGGCGAGTTCGATCACCCGCGCTTTCAGGCGGCGCTCGAGCGAACGGCTGCCGCCGCGGCCCGACATGGCAAAGCCACCGGCGTGCTAATGCCCAAGCCGGAGGACTTCGCGCGATTCCACGGGCTGGGCTTCCGCTTCCTGGCCTGCGGCTCCGACGGCGCCATGGTCAACAATGCCGCGCGTGCGCTCGCCGAGACCTTGATGGAGCAGCGGCGACTCCGCAGCGGCTAAACCGGCCTCGGCGCGTACTTGCGCCTCACGAGAATCAGGTAGGAAAGCACGCCGAGCAACAGCCATGCCCCGATGAACTTGATCGGCGCATCGAAGCTGCCGGTCGTCTCCACCAGCCACCCGGTGAGCCAGGGCGCGACAATACCGGCCAGGTTCGCCGCGGTGTTCTGAATTCCGACGACCATGGCGATGCTGCCGCCGGGGATCAGCGTCTGCGTGAGGGCCCAGTAGTTGGGCATGGCCAGACCGAGCCCGCACAGAGCAAAGACGGCGAAGAAGACCGCGACGTTGACGGAGTCGCTGAAAGCGCCGACGGTCTGCGTGGCTGCCAAGATGAAGCCCGCAATGGTGAAGCCTTTGCGCACGTTGATCGGGTCGTAGCCGCGGCGGATCACCCAGTCGGCCGCCGCACCCGCGAGCGTCCCCACGATGGCCATGCCGGCGAAGGCCATGCCGCTGTACCAGCCCATCTCGGTGAGGGACATGCCGTGCCGCTCCTTAAAGTACAGGGGCATCCACGTCATGCAGTAGTAGACGAAGTACATGTAGCAGTAGGTGCCGAGGATGACGCCCCAGATGACCGGGCTGCGGAGAATCTCCCCGGCCGAGACGCGCTGGAGGCTTCCGGTCGCCGCCGACGCCTCTCGCGGGCGGGGCAGCGCGGCGATGTCGTCCTTTTTCACCCAGAGCATCCACGGCACCAGCCAGACGAGGCTCGCCAGACCGATGACGATGAACATCACTTGCCAGCCGTACGCCGCGACAAGATACGCGCATAACGGCAGGCCGAGCGCCGGTCCGAGCTTGGTGCCCGTCATGTAGAGCCCCACAGCGAGCCCGCGCTCCCGCTCATCGAAATGAAGTCGGATGTAGCGCATGCTGGCCGGGGTGACGACCGACTCGCCCAGGCCGACCAGAAGGCGCATGGCCACCAGGCCCGACAGCGCGGTCACCAGCGAGGTCGCCGCCGAAGCCAGACTCCACAGCAGGAAGCCGATCAGATAGGGCGTACGCACCCCGAACCGATCCACCAAGATACCCGACGGGATCTGAAACAGGGTGTAGGTCCAAAAGAGAGCAGACAGCGCCAGGCCCTGCTGCGCCTTGTCCCAGCCGAACTGCTCGGCCATCGGGGAGATAGCCGTCGTGAGATTCACACGGTCGAAATAGGCGATGACCATCCCGAGGGCCAACAGTACGACAACCGGCCAGCGCATGGGAGCGGCAACGGGCTTAAGCGTGCGGGCGGCAGAGGTGTCGGTGCTACTCATCTCTCCTGAGACGATGGCACACTTCGGCCCGAAGTTCAAGCGAGACTGGCGGCCGGCGGCGCCGGCAGACTCCGCAGGCGTGTCCGCAGCAAAGGACGCGCTTCAGTCCCGGTAGCTCGACGGGATCCGGTAGTCCGGGCCCGCGTAGTGGAACTCCTCGGCGTAGCGGAAGCCGGTGCCCTGCGCGCCGATCTCGCCGAGCTTGCGCACGTTGATCTCCACCAGCCTCTCCACTGCCGCCTCGTTCACCGTATCCAGAAGCGGTAGGCGCCGACTCGTCTGCTCCAGCCGCTCGCGAATCCGCATGGCCAGGCTGTAATTGGCGGTCTTAAGCGCCTTGGCGGCGCGCAGCTTTCGGTCGATGGTTTTACTTATGTCGACGACTTTTGGCTGAGGGACGAAGGTCGGAGGACCTTCCGGTTCGCGGCGCCGAGGATCGACGGGCTGAGCGTAATAGTAAAGCTCCGGCACAAAGTGCGGCTTGAGCCCGGCTACGGTGTAAGGCGGCTGGAAGTTCTCAAGCGTCGCGGCGCGGCGCGCCTCCTCGGCGGCCTGGCCGGTGTAGAAGCGATCGAGCACCTCCACGTAGTGCGCATAGGGATTCGGGATGAAGAGAACGGAGGGCCGGTGGAGCCGGATGTAGAACATGAGGCGATCGCGCAGCTCGGTGGGCGAGACGCCGCCGAGTTCGCCGGCGCGATAGCCGAGCGAGATCACTTCCCGCAAACCCAGGATGCGCGCCGCCTCCTCGCTCTCCAGCCGGGCGCGCCGCGCCGTCTCCTCCGGCGTCAGGTCCCAGGAGTCCTTCTCGTCGTTGGTGACGCGGATGAGGTAGCCGGTTGCGCCTTCAGCCATCATTGCGGCGATGGTTCCGCCGGCGGCGAGAACGTAATCGGACTGGTCGGCTGTGATGACCAGCACGGTCTTCTCGGCGGCGCCTTCGAGCGCGAGCGCGAGTGCGGCAATAGGAAGCAACCAAGCAGGTCTTCTCATGGCCGGACGGCGTTCTCCCGAATGTAGTCTTTGAGTCCGGGCAGGTGATCGAACTCGTCCCGGAACCAGTAAACCTCGCCGTAGCGCAAGCCGTTTTCTTGGCCCCGCTTGCGCGAGATCCACTCCATGTACCACTCCTCGATGAGCACAGCCGCCTCCTGATCGTTGAGCCCTTCAAGCTCGGGCACCACGAGCCCCTCCGCAGCGAGCTGCTTGCGAACGGCGCGAGCCATCGCCGGGCTGGCATAGACATTTCGGTGCGCCGAGTAAGCCTTCTGTTTGCGAGCCACCTGGCTTTCGTTCAACTCGACGACGACATTGGGCTCGTGTCCGCGCCCGTAGTCCACGCGCGCCTTCAAGAACAGATAGGGGACACGGTGGGGTTTCAGCCCCGCGGCCAGGTGCTCCGGGTGCACGGCGGCATAGCCGGCCATCCAGACCGCCTCAGCCATCGCCCAGGCGACTTTGCGGTGGTCGGGGTTGCGGTCGTAATGGCCCCACGGGTCGTGGCCGAGCACGAGATCGGGTCGGTAGAGGCGAATCAGCAGCACCAGTTGCGCGCGCAGCTCCTGGGTGGGGATCGGATCCATATAGTCGTTGCGCCAGTTCAGGCTGTGCACGCGTTCGATGCCGAGGATGCGGCAGGCCTCCAGACACTCTTTCAGGTTGATCAGATCGTTCAGCGGGTAGCCGTGGGCCCCGTCCTTCTCGTCGTTAGAGGCGCGGATGTAGATGCCGCGCCAGCCCTCGTCCACCAGGCGCGCGATGAGCCCGCCGAAGCCGTAATCGGTGGTGTGATCGTCATGATGCGGCTGGATCACCAGGAAGACCTTGCCCGGCGGCAGCTTGACAGCGGGCAGGGGCGCCGCGGCGGCCTCGAGCACCAGCAAGGCGAGCAGAGCCAGATGTCTCATTTCGGTCGTACGTTCTCGCGCAAGTAGTCTTTGAGCCCCGGCAAATGATCCCACTCGCCGACGAAGTAGAAGACCTCGGCGAACGGCACGCCGGTTTGGCGACCCCGCAGGGCCGAGATCCAGCGCATGCGCCACTCCTGGATCCGGATGGTCGCCTCCTCGTCGGAAAGCCCCTCCAGTTCCGGTACCCGCAAGCCGCGAGCGTCGAGCGCCTCCCGGATGGCGCGAGCGCTCGCCGGATTCACGCGAACGTTGCGGTGCAACCAGTAGGCGCGAGCCTTCCGGGCCACCTGGTCTTCGGTGAGCGCCACCGCCACGTTGGGCTCGTGTCCTTTGCCGTAGTCGAAACGTTGGGCGTAAAAGACAAACGGCACGCGGTGCGGTTTCAAACCCGCCGCCAGGTGTTCTGGATGGACGCCGGCATAACCGGCCAGGGCGAGAGCGTCGGCGAGCGCCCGCGAGACCTTCCGATGGTCCGGATTGCGGTCGTAGTGCCCCCAGGGGTCGTAGGAGAGCACGATGTCAGGGCGGTAGC
>Ga0308411_10001296_pt1 | contig 17026 bp, 10 predicted proteins | sample HotsprottomLayer_2_FD_203530 | JGI IMG/M metagenome (GOLD analysis project Ga0308411, IMG submission 203530) | Hot spring phototrophic mat microbial communities from Octopus Spring, Yellowstone National Park, Wyoming, United States -... | ecosystem: Environmental > Aquatic > Thermal springs >...
GTTGGCCAGCATTGTGCGCAACCCACTGCGAACCACCTCGTGGTCGTCAGCCACCAGCAACCTGATCTTGTTGGTAGTCACTTGCGTCTCTCCTGAAGATAACCCGATTACCGAGAATGCCAATGATATACTCCGCGCGGGTAGGAATGCACCGTTCTCGGTGGAAAAACATATCATTTCACCCCGCGCGAACGATAATGCCGGATAACTTCTCCAGCAGCGGCCATCCCAATCGACGGCCTGCTGCAACAAGCGTTTTTCTGACAGATGCGTACTGCCTTACGGCGGAACTTGTGCGCGCCGTGCGCGCACGTTTTCGGGCGATCTGGAGGGCCACGCTCCGTCGTGGCCCCGCACCCATTGCCTACGGACGCGACCGCAGCGCGTCCCTCAATCAACACCATCTGGTTGCGGCCATACGCGGCGTTAGTGCCCGGGCGGAACTGGACATTTGCCAAGCCAATAGGCTCAAGCCGCGCACCGGCCGTAGCGTCCCATTCGGGTGGTGGCAGCAGAGGGCGCCTAATCGCCCCGACAGTTTGTCCCCCGTATTGCTGCTGCGCGATCCTCCATACATAAATAATTCTGTTAGGGGGTGATTGTCAAGGGGGATGGTACTCTCAAAAAATGGGATTAGTGGATTCCACGGCGGGCGCGATCGTCGCGCAGTAGTCCCCGGGGTGCTCATTCAGGTGCTCGATTGGGCTGCCGCGGGCACAACAGCCAGCCAGTAACAGCCTTGCCCGCACGAGATCGGCAAAGACTGTCCGGTGCCGCAACTTGTTTGGGCAGTACCACTTGCGGCAGATGCATTGAGGTCAGTCCTAGCGCAGACGATCGGGGCTAGCAGTTATCGGCCAAAAGCGCCCTGCCGCCGCAAGCAGATGGCCTTACGGGCCCCACCAAATGGAGGTTTGGAGCGACGCGTTGCGATCGCGTCCGCCGGCGCGGGACGGGCGGCCACGAGGGAGCGTGGCCTTCCAATTGTTTTCGAGCGAGCAGTCCGGCGGCCACGACAGAGCGTGGCCCTCCAGATTGGACGCGTGGCCCTTGTATGTTTTCAGCATTGCGATCGGCAATGGCTCCAACCTAATGGAGGGACGCGCTGCGGTCGCGTCCGCCGGCGCGGGACGGGCGGCCACGAGGGAGCGTGGCCCTCCAGGTCAGCCGAAAACATGCGCGCAAAACAGGCGAATGTTCCGCCATAAGGGACTATCTTGATTGGCACGACATGCAGGAGCCGATGTGAGTGTCCTCGCCTGCTACGCGGCAACGGCTACCGTGCTGCGGATTTCAACGCCTCCGGTGTGAAGCGGAACAGGAAGGTTTGCATCGGCCCGGTGAAGCTGGCCGGTATCAGGGCCACGCATATATCGTGTTTAGGGTCGTAAACAAGCGCGCACTCGTGGGTGTACAGTCCCTTGGGCATTTCCACTGGCAACTGCCCCATGCGGTTGGTGCCGCAATCGAGGTAGAACATCTGTCTGTCGGCCAGCCACAGTATTACGTCGTGCTTGGCGATGTACACCGCTTCGCGCCCGATGGCAGCCGAACCGGAGGTTTGAAGCTGCTGCCAGTTAGCGTCGCGTGCCAGAGGGCGGACGAACACGTGTACGCGGCTGGCATCGCCTTTGAGTTGTACCAGCCGCTGTCGCGTCGAGTCGTACAGTAGAGGTTGGAACTCGTAGTGGTACTCGATTTTCTCGGATGGCTTGGGGAACTGCGGGTCGTACAGCTCCCATTTGACCATCCCGCTCTGGCGGTCAATCGAACCGAGATACAGCTTGTTATCCACCGCCGCGAAAACGCCTTGCGGTGTGCCCGCCAAAGCAAGATGCCACGGGTTGCCGAACGGACGGCCAAAGCACGGCCTGTGCATGCGCCTGGCGGCTGGATCGTAAACCCAGTTGGGATGACCATGCTTTTTCAGCTCGAAGACGAACAGATCATCAGGGTCGTCGCCTAACTGGACTTCCACGCCGTCGTCCAGCGAGTTGCGGGCCAGGTACAGCATGGTCTTCGATGCCGGGTCGTAGCAGTACCACAAATATGTGTGCTGGCTGAAGGGCATCATCCCGTAGCTCCAGCCAAATACCGTGCCGTTGACGCTTTCCAAGAAAGGGGGAAACCGCGGCGGGAAGTCCAGCCGCCAGCGGTTCTCGGCAATGCTGTATCGGGCGATGTCGTTGCCCGAATACCCCGAATGGCCCCCGCCTACGTAAAGCACCTCGCTGCGGTCGGTGTCGATTGTCGCCGTGGACCACGTCTTGCTGATAAGCAATCCCGGCGGCCGGGCATCCACGAACGTATTGGGCGGCAGAGCGGCAAGCAGCTTGGCGTGTGCGGTCCGATCGGGCGGCGGCGCCTGTTCCAGCGATAACTTCTGCTCCGGATACTTCCACGCCACGGTCCCCGGCGGCGCACCGGGCAAATCCACCGCAGGACGGGCCGGATCGTACCGGAGGGCATAAGTGCGACGCTGCGGACCGAAAGCCGCCAAGAACACCACGCCGTGCTTGTTCGATTCGGCAGCACTCAGCCAGCGGTAGCCTTCCAGGTGCAGGTCGGCATTGATCGCCGTCCACCGCCGCCCCGCCACATCGTAAATCCATGTTTCCTTCAGCGCAGAACTGCGCGACTGGTGGTGCCATTGGAGCTTGCGAGCGTCGAAATCGCAAACCAGTATCTTGCCGCCCCCTGGCAACAGCGCCGCGGCCGGCGCGTACATTGGCGGCGGACTGGGATTGGGGCCCTGTTGCGTCCAACGGTCGCTGCTGCAATCGAACACCCAGGTGTCGTTAAGCGCTGCGGCCTGATCATAGCCGCCGAAAAGCACCATCGATCGGCTCGCTGGATCGTAAACCAGCGCACCGTTGCAGCGCAGCGGCGGCTCGACGTCCAGCTTCGGACGGCGCCACACATTTGCCGCACAGTCGTAAATCCACGTCGGTGCGCCGCCGCTGGGGTTTGTGGCCAGCCCGCCGCCCACTAGCACGATCCGGTCGCCCACCGGGTCGTAACACATCATCGCCCAGGCAAGCTTGGCACAAGTGGTGGGATGATTTGCCGGCTTCAGGTCGGTCCACGTGTTGGTCTTCGGGTCCAGTGCGAAGGTCTGGCCGTCGCTGTAGAACACTACCCGGTGCCGCTTCGAGTCCCAGCAGGCCATGTTGAAGGTGTGTATGGGGCTGGGCCGCAAGATGCCATCGAAATCCCACCACCGGACGCGGTTGGTGCTGCAAAACCCGCCCACGCACTGAAGCCGCGGACCCTCGTCGTACTTCAACCCGTCCGGCCCCGACTGCCCCCAGATACGGAATGGTGGATAGTTCTCGGCTGTCCACTTGCCCTGCGCCTGTTGGGGAAATGCAGGCTGCCAGCCGGGCGAGCGAGGATCGAAACATTCCAGCTCGTAGCGGAGATAGACGTTCCGGGCGGGCATTTTTCCGCCCGTGCCCCACAGGTACAGCCGATCGACGCTTTCGGCATAGATCAGCCGGGCAAACTCCTTTCCACCCGAGCTGTCTTCGCTGTGAATCAACGTCCACGTGTTCGGCTCAAGGTGCGACAGGTCGGCTGGTGCGGAGGGAGCGCCTTCCGCTGCTGCACAGGCGGCGTCGCAACAGCCATAGTCGATCACTACCCCGATGCACACCGCCAACAGTGCCAGCTTCTTCACGGCGTGATCCTCCCAAAAAGTGTGAAACCACTTGACAACTGGTGGAAAGGCGGAAAAAAAACTCCCCAGCGGATATTCTCCACCCGGCTAACGACACGTCTTTTCTTTCTGTCCGAGAAAACATGTCGCTTCAGCGGATGCGGAGCATAGCCTTTGACCGTCATTGAGCCGAACGAGCAGCCAAAGTGCAGACTTTCGGCGTAGATTACCCCGACCGCCCCTTTCTCGCCGCCGGAAGATTTGGTAAGATTCGATTAATCGGTACAGACGGTTGCGGCCGATCTCTATTTTCGTATACTCGGTGCGAGGGTGCGACCGGCAAAGCACCGCTGATGTGCGATTTTACCCAACCAGTTGCGCCAAGCAACTCGATTGGGCGACGCAACCGGCCGGTACCGCTTGCTACCGCTCACTGCTGCGGCTTGCAATGATCTTAGCGTAAGGTAGTGACCGGCGGAAATGATGTTTTTCTAGTGGTTCGTCTTGCCACGTATTGGGCAGGTCAATAGTGGCTTTAGTCTGTGCAGGCGGCAGAGGAGAGTTTGAAAAGCGGCAAAACTAACGACTGTGGCGCCGTAGCCAAGTGGCTAAGGCAGCGGATTGCAAATCCGCGATGCGTGGGTTCGACTCCCACCGGCGCCTTTGCGGCAAGCGGCCATTAGCTTGAGTGCGCTTGCTGATGGTTTCACCACGGCAGCCCCGTTGAGGCGTGACGGCTGCTTGTCGGGACGGCCAAGCGTTCCTGCTGGCGCGATTCAAAGCGCACGCCCACGCCTGTGGAAAAGCTGGCTGGCTGTTCCCGCCCGGTTACAGTGCTCTTGCTGGCGAGTCCAAGGCGCAGGCCCACTGCGTCCGGCGGTGCTGGCCAGGCGGTAGTGCTTCAGCGGCGCATCTCGCGGAAGGCCTCGGGCCGGATGCGCCGTTGGATGTCGGTTTCCAGCACGCCGAACGTTTGTTCGTGCCGCTGGACGGCCATCTGTAACACCCCCAGCAGGCGTTTGGCGGTGTAGAAGTTCATTATCAGCCGCTGGGTAATCTCGATTTTCTCTCCCGGCGGCCCCATGGGATTTTTGCTCAGGCCGAAGTCCACGATCAGCTCTTCGGGCGTGCCGGTCACTCGGCAGAAGTTGGCGTACGAAGCCACCGCTTTGGAATCGTCGATTTGCACTTGCTGACCGGGATGTTCTCCCGCCGACGCAGCCGGCTGGGCAGCGGCGGCGCGACTCGCTTCTTGTTCGCCTGCCAGGGGTTGGTTTTCGCTGTCTGGATTGCTCATATCGACTCCCAAGAAAAACATCCGCAGAAGACCAGACCCGTAACTTACTGTACGTGGATTGTCTGACTATCGAGCTTTGCACGAAGTTGGCGACAACGACCGCTGGTATAAACCACATATCAGTCGGTCGCTGCTTTTTCGGAAAATCAACAAGATATCGCGCCACGTCCTTGTCGCTGTTGCCCACGGCCGGCTTGAACGCGCCGAGCTTTGACAACTTCGATGCAACGGCTAACATCACTGCGCTACTGTGATTATGGCCGATTGTCAGCTAATCACAAGCTACCCCGGCCGTAAAACTGTCGAGCTGGCCGGTGCTTGTAAAGCGGCTTTGTCGGACATTAATCGCGACGCTCACGGGGGCAAACGTCGCCTTGTTGGAGCTAATGGCACATGCTGAATCTGAGCTTCTGTGGAAGTTTGTGTAAACAAAGACGCAACAAGGATAATCTGGAGAGTTTTCGTAAGCTGGCTACTTGGAATGGTTTGTTCAAGCATCTGGCCAAGCCGGGGCAGCGAATGTTAGAACTTCACGCGCCGGATTTGTTGCGACAGCGATAAGTTGCCAAAAGACCATCATAGCTTGGGGTTACATCGCCGACGGCATTCCAACCGGTCACCCGGTCGTCATTGCCGAAGCTTGTCTGGACAGAATCGGGTCAAATGTGTAATCTTTCGCCACTTTGCTCGGAGTATCATACGCCGCTGGGTGCAGAGAGCTGTCAATCTCACGCGCCCCGGGACTGCGCCGTGGCAGTGGGCCAAGCTGCAATGATGCTTTCGGTGGGCAGCGGCGCACTTCATGGAGGAATCGACGAACATGAACTTCTTCTCTTGGATTCGCGACGGAGTGCGGCAGGCAGTGCTGCTGGGTGTATCGGATGCTGTACAGGAACTGGGTAGTCCGCAGGAAGGCGACGAAATGCCCCGCCGCCTGTTAGAGGTCATTCGCAACGGCCGGCCGGCTTTGACGGCCGAGACGGTCGATGCCGGGCCGAAGCGCAAGAAACTCGGACGCACGCTGGAAGAAATCCAGGCCAGCGCGACCGGTAAGACGCACAGCTAGTCGTGCCTCGAACGCCCCTATCAGCACGGCTCATACTCCGCGCGGGCAGAAGTGGATCGTTTCCGAAATACAAAGGTCTCACTTCAGCGCAGGCAAATCATCGTGGGCTACGAGGGGTTTGCGCACACCGCTGGTGTTCGGCGCGGTCGCTGGCGCTGCTTCCGTGGCACGTTGACCAACCTTGCGGTTGACGACAGCCGGTCGTATTGTGACGCCGCTCGGGAAACATTATCTTGTGTTCCTCCTGCGCATAGCGCGCAACGAGTATGGTAGGTGTCACGTCGATCCATGTCGCGGCACGCCAGAGCAATCGTGTAGCATGGGGCGGAACGAGCAGTCGCCGGAACCGTCGGTAGGCGTCACAGGCAACGGACTCTTGCCGCCGCTGGATGACAACGGGCGGGCCGGGCTGTTGTCGCGCAGTTTTGTCGCCCTGTTGGTAACGTCGTTCACCGTGGCGCTGAACGACAATATGCTCCGTTGGCTGCTGGTGCCTATCGGCAAGAGCTTGATGAACGACAATCTTGCCCGGGCGGTAGGACTGGCAGCCTTCACAGCACCGTTTTTGCTGCTGGCGGCAGTGGCCGGCTATACCGCCGACCGGTTCAGCAAGCGCACCGTGATGGTCTGGTGCAAGGCCGCCGAAGTACTCATCGTGCTGACGGCCCTGGGGGCGATTCTGGCCGGCAACGTGTGGGCGATGTTCCTGTTGCTGCTGATGATGGGCAGCCAATCGGCGTTCTTCGTGCCGGCGAAGTTCGGCAGCATCCCGGAGATAGTCCGCGGCAGGCTGATCGCCCCGGCCAACGGCCTGATCGGCATGGTCAGCATGTTGGCGATAATCGCCGGCACCTGGGCGGGCAATGTGCTGTACGATCTGACGACGATTCCTGGCCAGGGGCTTCCCGGCACGCACCGCTGGTGGATTTCGGCTGTGGCGCTATTGTCCATGGCCGCAGGCGGGTTGGCGGCCAGTCTGCTGATCGGCCAGTTGCCTGCGGCCAACCCGCAGCGGCGGCTGTCGCCAGAAGTGGCTGGAGAGACCCTGCGTGCGCTAAGGATGTTGTTCTCGCACCGCAATCTGTTTTTGGTCGCGCTGGCCAGCTCGTTCTTCTGGGGACTGGGCGCGATGTCGCAACTTATGATCGACAAGTTCGCCCAGTTCGAACTGTACGTTTCGCAAGCTCACACCGGCCCGTTGTTGGGAATACTGGTGTTCGGCATCGCATTGGGTAACGGGCTGGCGGGGATCATTTCGCGGGGAACAATCGAGCTGGGGCTGGTTCCCGTCGGTGCGGCGGGGATCGCCATCAATGCCGTGCTGCTCTGCACGGTGCCGGAAAGCTCCCCAGATGCCCCCACCGCTGCCGCTTACTGGTGGACCATGTTCTGGCTGTGGATGCTGGGGCTTAGTGCCGGGCTGTTCGACGTGCCACTGCAAGCCTACTTGCAAAAGCACAGTCCGCCCCAGTCGCGCGGCACCATCCTGGCCGCGTACAACTTCATGGCCTTCGCGGCGATTCTGCTGGCCTCGCCGATTTCGTGGATACTCTGCGAGCCGCTGGGGCTTTCCGCCCGGCAGGTTTTTGTGGTTTCCGGCATCGGTACGCTGGCGGTGCTGATCGTCATCGTCAGCAAGATTCCCCGGCAGACGCTGCGCCTGATACTGGAAGCCCTGATCCGCTTGGGTTACCGCGTGCGGATCGAAGGACTGGAACACTTTCCCCAGCACGGACCTGTGATGCTGGTGGCCAACCATCTTTCTTATCTGGATGGTTTTTTGCTGGGAGTGCTTCTGCCCCGTCGCGTGCGCTTCATCGTGTATGCCGACTATTTTACCGGCTGGTGGGTCCGCTGGTTCGCCTGGCTGGCCGAGGTGATTCCCATCTATCCCGGCAAGCGGTCCGTCGTCGTTTCGCTCCGCAATGCCCAGGAGGCGCTGCTGGCCGGCCGCGTGGTGGGAGTATTTCCCGAGGGAACACTCTCGCCCGACGGTCAAATACACGAGTTCCAACCCGGTTTTTTGCGGGTGATCCGCGGCACCGAAGCCCCGGTGATACCGGTTTATTTGGATGGGCTGTGGGGCAGCGTTTTCAGTCGCTCCGGCGGTAGAATATTGTGGAAGGTGCTGCGGCGCCTGATAAGCCTTCGGCGGCGGCGAGTGCTGATCCGCATCGGCCCGGCGATCCGCGATCCGCACGATGCAGAACAAGTGCGCCAGGTGATAATCCGCTTGGGGCAAGGACAGTATCAGCAGCAAGCACAGGCACACTGGGAGGTCGCGACGCCGTGATCCTCTCCCGGCAGTTTTTGCGCATGTGCCGGCGGATGATGTTCCGCCCCAAGATCGCCGATTCCACCGGCGTGGAAATGACCGGCGCCAGCCTGCTGATGCGCACCTTGATACTGCGGCGTCTGCTGCGCCGAGAGGTGCTGGCCGCCGACGAAACCAACGTGGGCATATTGCTTGCCCCTACGGCAGCCACCGTGCTAGCCAATGCGGCCTTGACCATCGACCGCCGCGTGGCCGTGAATCTCAACTACACTGCCTCGGCCGAGCTGGTAAACGACTGCATCGCCCAGGCCGAAGTACGCCACGTGCTCACCAGCCGCCGGATGCTGGAACGGCTGCGCGAAAAAGGCCCCTTCGACGTCGCCGCCGAGTTGGTTTTCCTGGAAGACCTGCGGCAACGGGTAACGATTGCCGACAAGCTGATCGCCGCCGCGCAGACCTGGCTTCTGCCCGTGACCCTACTGGAGCGCACGCTCGGTCTGCACCGCATACAGCCGGACGATCTGCTGACGATCATCTTCACCTCTGGGGCTACCGGCCGGCCCAAGGGCGTGATGCTCACCTATCGCAACGTGGGATCGAATATCGAGGCGTTCAACAAGATCGTCCGCCTGACGGCCGACGACGTGCTGGTGGGCATACTGCCCATCTTCCACTCCTTCGGGTACACCACCACCATGTGGACCGTGCTGACCCTAGACCCCAAGGGGATTTACCACTTTTCGCCGCTGGAGGCCAAGCCCATCGGCAAGCTTTGCCGCGAGCACGGGGCCACGATACTGATCGCCACGCCCACCTTCCTGCGCAACTATCTGCGGCGTTGCGAGCCGGAAGACTTCGCCAGGCTCGACACCGTCATCGCCGGCGCCGAGAAACTGCCGGTGGAACTGTCCGAGGCTTTCCAGAAGCGGTTCGGTGTACGTCCGGTGGAAGGCTACGGCGCTACCGAGCTTTCGCCGGTGGTTTCCACAAACATCCCCCCCAGCCGCGTACAGCCCGGCGCGCCACACATAGGAGTAAAAGACGGAACCGTCGGGCCGCCGCTGCCAGGCGTGAGCGTAAAGGTGGTGGACCTGGACAGCGGCGAAGACCTGGGCCGCAACCGCTCGGGAATGCTGCTGGTGGCCGGTCCGAACGTGATGAAAGGCTATCTGAAGCGCCCCGACCTCACCGCCGAGGTCATCCGCGACGGCTGGTACACCACCGGCGATGTGGCGATGATCGACGACGACGGCTACATCCACATCACCGGCCGGCTTGCGCGGTTCTCGAAGATCGCCGGCGAAATGGTGCCCCATATCCGCGTGGAAGAAGAAATCCAGAAAGTGCTGGCTCTGGACGAAGAACAGTTGCGGGTGGCCGTCACCGGCGTGCCAGACCCGCGCCGGGGAGAACGCCTGGTAGTGCTGCACACCGGTTTGCCGCGGCCGCCGGAGGAAATCTGCCAGATGCTAACCCAGTCGGGCCTGCCGCCGCTGTGGATACCCTCGCCCGATAGCTTCCGCCAGGTGCCCGAAATCCCCGTCCTCGGCACCGGCAAACTGGACATCAAACAACTCAAACAACTGGCACAACAGCTTTTCCAGTAAACCGTACCCCGCCCGAGAGTTATTCGAGCGAAATGCTGTCCGTCTGCCACTCGTTGCAGGTGAACGGTCGGTCGGACCGACCAGTTCCCCAATTCTCCGATAGGCCCTTGGGCAGCTAACGTACTTGCTGTGTGCCGAAGTTTCTTGCAGTTGCCCAGTTTGCGGTTTTGCGGCTGTCGCCTATGGCAGTGATAGTCTTGCGGCGACTGGCAACCACGCAACCGCTTGGCTGCCAATAGTTTGCACTTTTCTGTGGCCTGGAGTGTGCCACGGCCTGGCGATCCAGCCCAGCCAATGCGAGCCGCTTCTAGGCAAATTTCGTGGCCCCTGTAGGCCGGCGGTTACGGTAATTGGAGTAGAGGAACCAAGCAAGCCGACGGGAGGACGGAACCAGTAAGACACACTAAGTCAGTATGGGCCATGTGGCCCTGTGGTTGGTTAGGTTCGTGGGGCAGTCTTGTAAGTCCTGTTTTTTTCAGGAGGACCTGTCATGAAGCGTAGCATTATGGCTTTTGGGATGGTCGTTTTGGCGGTTTCGATGATGGCTGTCTCCCCGGCGACGGCGCAGACGCAGAAGGCCGACCGGCAGCGGACGGTGTCGTATCTGACCACCTTCGCGGACGTGCTACAGCGCACGAATTTGTCGCTCGAAAACGCGCAAAGCCTCGGTCAGTTTGCCCGAATACATCGCGCGGCGGCCCAGCGAATGCGGGCGATCCCCTGGCAGGGAGTAGATTCCGAGGCGGTAAACTTGGTTTGGAAGACTGCAAACCTAAGCGAAAAGGTGGCCAACTTGGCAGACCGGATACAAACGGCGTGCCTCCTAGGGGCTGCCGGTGGGGGCCTGGTCGGTAGTGTCATCCGCAACGGCGTGGAGAACGAAGATGCGGGGGCCGTCGTGGTAGGGATTCTCGCAGGCATAGTGGGGGTCGCTATTGCAACGGACGCAGACAGGCAAATCGAAGCCCAGGCGCTCGAGCTTGAGCGTGAGGGACAGAGACTTGCACAACAGTGGGAAAACTACCTCCAAAGGCTCTAATCGAGCAGAAGGTGGAAGGCAATGCACTAACACGTGAAACTACCCAGCAGTGCCGGTCGTCTAGCGGCCCGGGCCAGAAAGCACGAAGGCTGCCCAGCGGCGGATGTCCGCGGGCGCCGGGGCTGGCCCGGGCCGCTTGGGCGTTTGCACCAGCTTCTGGAAATCCGGGCCGCGCAAAGTGGCAATCTGATCGATCGGTATACCGCCGCGATAAAACAGCAACTGCGTCTCGCGCAGCGCCACGGCCGGCGGTTTGTTTTCCTGCCACAATTTGTGATAGAACACCCGCATCATCGCCGCCGTAGCCTGGTCGTCCACCTTCCACAGGCTGGCCACCACGTTTCGCGCCCCCGCCAGATGAAAAGCACGCACCAGCCCCATCACCCCTTCTCCCCCGGCCACCTTGCCCAGTCCGGTGTCACAGGCCGACAGCACCACCAGTTCCGTGCCTCGCAGGTCGCTGAAGACGATCTCTTCCGCTGTAAGAATGCCATCTTCTCCGGTCGGCAAGCCCAAGCCGTCCGATTGCGGCCCCAGATTGGCGCCGGCCAGCACCACTCCCGACAGGACCAACGGGTTGCGCAGCACGGCCTGTTGCCGGCGTTGGCGCAGCTCTCGTGGGGACATGAACAAATCAATTGCGGTCGCCCAGCTTCCGTCTGTCCTGCCGAAGTCGAAGATCGAACCGTACTTCGGCTCGGCGAAAAAGCCATGCGTCGCCAAATGAACGTACCGGTTGCCCGGCAGGCGCATTCGCACGGCTGTTTCGCCGGCCCGCTCACCGCGAAGCTCGACATACGGCCCCCGCCGGCCCCAGAACTCCGCAATCGCGCGAATCTCCTCGACCGTACCGGGTAGCGGACGCCACGCCCTTTCGGCTGTGGGTGCAGCAGCGCGAGAAACCGGCCCCGCTGGCCTGCCGGCAAGCAAGTCGCCAACAGCCCGCCCAGGCCGGCGGTCGTAGTCCACGTCGCCTACGGCCAACAGCCCGCCCCGGACGCTGGCAGGCTCGGTCAGTCCCCGGTAAAGCTCCTGCCCATGCGCCGCCAACATGATGTTGTACTGCTCGACCAGGCAGGTTCCCGGCTGGCTACCGGGCAGCGCCGACCAGGGGACAAACGCCAACGGGCCGCGGCAGACCAGGTAAACGTCGGTTGCTCCGCCCAGGTGCGGCTCCAGTTTGTCCCAGACCATGCCTCGCAGCAGGGTTGCCGGATGGTCCGCGCCCGCGGCCAGTCCTTCGCCCCGCGCGATAAGCCGACGCCATGCTGCTGCGGCTTCCTCGATAGGTTTGATCGGCCCAAGATGCACCCACGCCGCCTCCGGCCGGGGACCGCTAGCGCAGCGGCGCAATACAAAGGCCTCGTAATGCGCTTCGGCCTCAAGGCGATTGGTCTTCGGGTCCTTCTCCAACAGCGGGACAGCGGCAAGCTCGACCAGCACGCTGCCCGGCCGAAGGGCATTGGCCAGTTCAGTCGGCCCTGCCTGCTCCGCCTCCAGTTCCCGACGGAACGCCAAGCTAAGCCGCGCCAATTGTTCTTCCAGCTCTTCCTTTTGCCTTTCCAGTTCGTCTATACGGCCGGCCACCGTCTGGGGCGATGCCTGCTGTGGGGGACTGAGCAGCAACTGCGCCAACTGCTGCTGGACGCCCAAGAGGCGCTCGAAGAGCGGCTGCGCCTCGGGCATGTCGGCCGCGCTGCGGCGCCGCTGGGAAAGCGTGCGGGTCACAACAGCCTCACTGCGCCAAAGTGCCTCATACGCCGCCAACGCATCTCGATCGAGCTTTCGCATGGTGGAAAGCAGCGGGCCAGGCCCAACCAACCGCCCGCGGAGCGCCATGGCCCGCGACTCTGCAACCCAACCGACGGTGCGCGTCAGATAAGCAACCTCCTGCTCCAGTGCCTGCCGGTATAGCGGCTCGGCCTTGCCGTACTCGCCCATGGTATGGTACAACAAGGCCAAGTCGTTGAGACTGGCAGCATAGTCCGGATGCTGTTCGCCAAGTGCTTTCTTGCCGATTTCCAGCGCCTTCGTGTATAGCGGCTCGGCTTTGTCGTACTCGCCCACGTCAGTGTACAACCTGGCCAAGTAATTGAGACTGGTAGCATAAGCCGGGTGCTCTGCGCCCAGGGCCTTCTTAAAAATCTGCATCGCCTGTAGATATAACGGCTCGGCCTTGGAGTACTCGGACATCTCGCGGTAGCACTCGGCCAAGTTGTTAAGACTGCTAGCATAGTCCGGATGTTGTTCGCCGAGGCACTTCTTCCTAAGCTCGAGCGCCTCCCGGTATAGCGGCTCGGCTTTGTCGTACTCGCCCAAGTCATGGTACAAGCGGGCCAAGTTATTGAGACTGGTAGCATAAGCCGGGTGCTCTGCGCCCAGGGCCTTCTTAAAAATCTGCATCGCCTGTAGATATAACGGCTCGGCCTTGGAGTACTCGGACATCTTGCGGTAGCACCCGGCCAAGTTGTTGAGACGGGTAGCATAGTCCGGATGCTGTTCGCCGAGGGACTTCTTGGTAAGCTCGAGCGCCTCCCGATATAGCGGCTCGGCCTTGGCGTACTCGCCCATGTCAACGTATAGCATGGCCAAGTTGTCAAGACTGGTAGCATAATGCGGGTGCTGTTCGCCGAGGGACTTCTTCGTAAGCTCGAGCGCCTCCCGATATAGCGGCTCCGCCTTGGCAAGCTGCCCCATTTTAGAGTACAAGACCGCCAAGTTGTTGAGACTGGTAGCATAAGCCGGGTGCTGTTCGCCGAGGGACTTCTTGCAGATTTCCAGCACCTGCCGGTATAGCCTCTCGGCTTTGCCGTAGTCGCCCAAGTCATGGTACAAGGCGGCCAAGTTGTTGAGACTGTTAGCATAGTCCGGATGCTGTTCGCCGAGGCACTTCTTCCTAAGCTCGAGCGCCTCCCGATATAACGGCTCGGCCTTGGAGTACTCGGACATCTCGCGGTAGCACTGGGCCAAGTTGTTAAGACTGGTAGCATAGTCCGGATGCTGTTCGCCGAGGGACTTCTTCGTAAGCTCGAGCGCCTCCCGATATAGCGGCTCCGCCTTGGCATAGTCGCCCATGCCCGACAATACGTGGGCCATCCAACTTAATGCGACAGCGTAATCTGGATGGTTCTTCCCATAAAGCTGCTCGCACAGGCCAACAGCCTGTTCGGCCAGGGGCAGCGCAGCGTCGTAACGGCCTTGCTCAGTGAACTCGGCGACTTGTCCACGCAACCGCGCGAGCTTCGCAGGGCCCGTCAATCGCATCCAAAGCGACGGTTTTTGCTGTGTCACCTCTTGCGGCTGGTTCGCCGGAGGCTGGGATTCGGCTCCGAGACACGGCACGGCCGCTGCCAACATAAGCCAAAAGACAACCGATAAGCCTGCCAAAAGCACACGGTTAGGAACAACTCTCATGGCTTCTCTCCGCTGGGGTTGCCGGGCGATTGGAACTTGACAAAGCTGATCGCCTGCTGCACAGCAAAATGCTGCGGCAGGCGCTGGTAAAGCTGGCGGTGGTAGTCCATTAAACGGTTCCGTTGCTGTACGACTATTCCCTGGAAGTTCGGGCCGCGATGCCCCGGAAACACGAACTGCAAAGGGCTATCTTTCCCCGAAAACACGGCCAAAGCAAGCTGCTGATCGGGCTGCGGCAGGGTGAGCCCGGAAAGCACACTACGGAGGTCCATGTCGTGTGGTATGCGCTTCTCGGCGGCCAGCACAAGCAGGGTTTCCAGACCCGGGGGGCCTTCGAGAGGCCAACCTGCATTGGCCATCTCGGGAAGGGACAGCTCGCTAACGGGGGCTTCCGCCTCCTGCTGGTCCCAGTCTCCTGGCCGCCAGGGATACACTGGCCTGAGCTGACCGGCAGAGTCGATCCACAGCAGGTACACGTATGCCGGCCGGTTGAGGGAAACTTCAATGCGCACAGCGTCCCCATTTCGGACAGGCAAGGCAGCCGAATCGTTTACATCGAGCCACCCGTGAGCCATCTCGGGCTTAGCCACAAGCAGCTTGGCGTGAAGCGACAGCGGTTCGACCGGTTTGGGGGTCTGCATACGTTGGCCTGCCATCCATATCCCTACAGCGGCGACGGCTGCCAGCAATATACCCACGGCCAGCAACAGCTTTCGCCGGGGCGGCTGCGCGCAGCGGCGCAGCTCAGCGGCCATATCGGCGGCGGTGGCGTAGCGCTGGGCCGGGTCTTTGGCCATGGCTTTCAGGCAGATTCTTTCCAGCGCGGCGGGAATGCGGTCGTTTATGGTGCGCGGTGGTCGGGGTTCCGCCTTGAGCACTTGCCGGCGCAAATCGCTGGGGCTTTCCGCGCGGTACGGCGGCCGGCCGGTCAGTAGTTCGTACAGTACCACCCCCAGGCTGTAAATGTCGGTGCGGGCCGTAACGCGCAGCGATTCGCCAGCGGCCTGCTCGGGCGCCATGTATTGGGGCGTGCCCGTTACGCTATCCTCGGCGGCCACCAACTCGTCTTCAAAGGCTGCGATACCGAAATCGCTGAGATAGACTTTGCCTTCCCGATCCAGCAAGATATTGCCAGGCTTGACGTCGCGATGCACCAGATCGCGCAGATGGGCGTGGTGCAGCGCCTCGGCCACTTGGGCTACGATGGCGGCAGCTTCTTCGGGCGGCAAAGGCCCGGCCGCCAGACGTTTGCTAAGCGGCTGCCCGTCGATCCACTTAAAAACTATGTAGTACCAGGGACCGTCTCGACCGACATCGTACACCGGGACGATTGCTGGGTGGCTCAAGCGGGCAGCTTTGCGGGCCTCGGCCAGAAAGCGGTTTGCGCGATGGGCCGAACCGAAGCGGCCGGGGCGAGGAATCTTCACCGCCACCGGACGGTCCAGCTCTGGATCGTACCCCCGCCACACCTGCCCGAACCCGCCCTCGCCGACCAACTCCTGCAATCGATACCGGCCCAAGCTGCCGGGGGGCTGGACAGGCCGATTTGCCTCGGCCCCCTCGGCCAGCGGCTGACAAGCCGGCTGTTCGCGCACTTGGTTCAACAACACATCGATCGATTGCAACGCCTGCACTTGTCGGGCTGCCTCTTCGCGCAGCTCCGGACACGAGGCGCACAGTTCGGCAACAGAAACCTGGCGGCCCTGCTCACGGAGGCTTTCCCATTGGGAAATCAGTCGGTCGATGCGGGAATCGTGTCTTGCGGAGTTCATAGAGCGATACCCCTGTGCAAATCCTGGCCGGCTAAAGTTTGTTCAGCGATTTGTGAAGCAGCAGTCGGGCGTTGCGCCAGCGGCGTTTTATCGTGCGTTCGGAAATCCCCAGTTGTCGTGCCGCGTCTTTCAGTGCTATGCCTGCGTAGAAGTGCAAGTCGAAGACTTCGCGTTCCTCGGGCGGCAACTGCTCGACGGCTCGATGGAACTCGGTCCATTCGGCCAGCGTGGCAGGGCCGTCGGTGTGCTCTTGAGGAAGTTGAGGCGCAAATGTGGATTGGGCTGGATCTGCCGCGCGGCCATCGACAGCCACAGGCCCGCCATGTGCTGCTGAGCCGGCGTGCCGCCGCAGCAGGTCGATAAGCGTCCAGCGGATCTGAAGTGCCGCCAGCTTCAGAAAATGTTCCACCGAGCGGGGCGATTCCGCCGCCAGCGCCCGTTCCATGCGAATGGCGGCCTCTTGCAGCACGTCGTCGGTCTGCTCGAAGCGCCCCACTACCGGGAAGTCCTTCAACATGGCGTGGCACAGCCGGTACAGACGCTGTCTGGCAAAATCGAAAAGCGATTCGCGCGCCGCGCGGTCGCCGGCTTGCAGCCTTTCCAAACAGCGCTGGATTTCAGCAGTGTGATCGGACGACGGTTCCAAAGAAGCGCCCTCCGCAACGTGGCCCCCCATAAGGGTATATTGCTTATTTTATCGGCCTGATGGGTCAGTCGCAAGCAGCGTCCAGTTCGGCGGCGGATGGCCAGCGGCGGAAGCGTTGGGGCTGCCGGAATACGGTGACGGCGGCCCGTGCACCTGCTGGGTGTGTCGCGGTTCGGGGGCGAACGGGCGGGGACGGAGGGATGGGCGGTTCTGGCGGTTCAGGCGGGTCAGGCGGGGAGGCACGCCGGCGGG
>Ga0308411_10001298_pt1 | contig 17012 bp, 17 predicted proteins | sample HotsprottomLayer_2_FD_203530 | JGI IMG/M metagenome (GOLD analysis project Ga0308411, IMG submission 203530) | Hot spring phototrophic mat microbial communities from Octopus Spring, Yellowstone National Park, Wyoming, United States -... | ecosystem: Environmental > Aquatic > Thermal springs >...
TACACTGTGTTGGAGCTTCATTAATACTCCTGTGGTGGTAATGATGGCAAGCATAGTGAGAAGAAATAGGTTGTATGGGGCAGTGTAAGTCTTCCTCATTATCACAAGCCTTGACAACAGGAGATACGAGATTGCAAAAAGGTTGACATAGCCTGCGAAGATACCAAAGGATTGTAGGTTAAAGACGGTCTCTGGTATAGGCGCCAGGACATATCTCAGATGTCTCATAAAGATAAACAACAACGAGGCGTGAAATAGCCATTCACCGACCCATATCCATCCATTGGCCTTGAGGAGTCTTAGGAGTGTCAGGACCTCGGCCACATACCTTACTAAAGGCACTGGCGTTATTAAGGACAACTCAGGAGACTTGCGGCTACCCCTTAACCATATCATACACATGGATAAAGTCCTTATTATGAACACACACAAGGACACATATGAGACGAGACAGATGATATAGTCATGGGGTTTCATAAAGGTACAGTGCTCCAAAATAGCCTTTATTCTTCAGTTTTTTTATTGTTTTTTAGACCCTGTTTCATAAGTCCCCATTTGTCAACCCAAACGAATTGACTGTCATTGCAAACGAGGTGAGGTATCTTCCCTCGCTTTTAGTGAGTTAGATAAGTCAATTTTAGGCCTAACTCACTAACTTGGTGTTCCCATTTGTTTTTGAATTTTATTTCATTACAATGCCCGTGTCCTCAGTAAAGCGGTTTCGTGCGACATTGGTCCAAAGGTATAGAGCGACAGACTATGTTTAATCAATGGGTGAAGCTTAAGCAAAAATGCAGTCACAGTGAAGACAAGACTGCCAAGTGACGCCTTAGTGGCGCACTTTAATTCAGTTTATTATGAGCCCTTTTGAGGCTTACAAATGATACCTATGTATCTACTTGGCACTCTTTGTATCCCCTAAACTCCCTCTCTGCCTCCCTAATCAAGAGGTCGGGTTCGGAATTATACTTCTGCGAAAAGTGCATCACCGTGAGGTTTTTTACCCCTGCCATTTTAGCGATCCTGCCCGCCATGGCAGCGGTTAGGTGGTTTCGCTGTAAGGCCCTCTCTGCCTCTGCCTCGCTAAAAAAGGCCTCGCAGTATAGGTGGTCTGCATCACTTATAAAGGGCAGTAGCCTTGAGATATTATCCTCTGTTGGTGCAATGTCCATTACATAGCAAATCTTCTGCCCCTTTGAAATTATCACCAAGTCCTTTAGTTCCGATAGCCTTATGGCTGGAATGCTGTCATTTATGGTTATTTCATAATCATCGGGCAATCCTAACCGAATAGCATTTTTTAATTCACTGAGCCATGGCCCTATTGGTAGCCCTTTGGCCTGAAGCATTGCCTTATTGATATTAATATGAAAGTCCTCTTCAAGACAGTAGGCAAGGACTGGTATCTGGTGAGAAAGTACAATTGCCTTTACATGATATGAGGTATTGGACATGATAGGGTTTTTAAAGGGCATAGGTCTGTTGGGCCTCTTTTTGAACTCCTGTTGGGCGTAGAAACTTGCATGGTTAATCACCTCTTGCTCTATCTCATAGACCTCAAGCCTTAAGGGATAGTCTTTGATGAGGTTCCAGGTGTATCCCCTCAATTTCCCATCAATGCAGTCAATTATGCCCCGTGGCCCATAGATTGATAAGGCAATCTCCCGTTTTAGTAGGGTCCTTAAGGCCGTGTCAAAGCCGATAAAGTGGTCTATGTGCATGTGAGTTACAAAGATATCGGTGACATCATTCAGCTTGCCAGACTCAAGGGCATCAATGTTGCCGATGTCAAAGAGCATAGAGCCCTTACTGTAGATTGGCCTTATGAACAATACGGGATCTTGGAAGGGCTTATTGACTATCTCTACATGAAAAGTTGGTTTCATAGTGTTATAATCATATCTTAACAAACAAAGAGTCAATCATTTAAGGAGGTAGTTAATGCCCGAGTTGAGAAAGGACCCTGTTTCAGGTAGATGGGTCATTATATCTGTTGAGAGGGGCAAGAGACCCTCAGACTTTATATCGCCTTCTCAAAAGAGAAAGGCAGGGGGGTTTTGCCCTTTCTGCCCCGGCAACGAACACACCACCCCCCCTGAGATACTTGCCTTTAGGGCCCCAAATAGCGTCCCAAATACACCGGGCTGGTCAATGCGTGTAGTGGCCAATAAGTTTCCAGCCTTACAGATACACGGCGAGCTCAATAAGCGGGGTGAAGGTGTCTTTGATATGATAAATGGTATTGGTGCCCATGAGGTAATAATTGAGACGCCCGACCATCTACAGTCTCTCTCAACTGTGCCACTTAAGCAGGTAGAGGATGTACTATGGGCCTACTTCTTCAGGATTTCTGACCTCAAGAAGGACTCTCGCCTCAGGTATGTCCTAATATTCAAGAATGAGGGAGAGGTCGCGGGGGCCTCTTTAGAGCATACCCACAGCCAGCTTATTGCCCTGCCCATTGTCCCGCAGAGGGTAAAAGAGGAGATGGACAACTCTAAAAAATATTACGAATCTAAGGAGAGGTGCCTTATCTGCGACATCATTAATCAGGAGATAGAGAAGGGGAAGAGGATCATCAGCGAGAACGACCACTATGTTGCACTTGCCCCCTTTGCCGCCCGTGACCCCTTTGAGACCTGGGTGCTACCTAAGAGACACGAGTCAAGCTACGGACCAAAGGACAAGAGCTTTATACTGCTTGCAGAGATGCTTCAGCGCACCTTAAAGCAGTTGGACAAGGTGCTTGACAATCCACCCTACAACTTTATGCTCCATACATCACCCTTTAAAGAGGAGCAGAACGACTATTACCACTGGCACATAGAGATACTACCAAGACTGACAAAACGGGCAGGTTTTGAGTGGGGTTCAGGGTTTTATATTAACCCCACTTTACCAGAGGAGGCAGCAAGATTTATGCGGGAGGCAAAGATAGGTTAAGTATAGGCAACAAGTGTAAGGCAGAACATTACGACAGGCGATAGTTTTGGACTTTAGAGTAAACGAGGGGGTTACTCAACGCCTGCAGCCTACTGATGAATGATGGAAACCAGAGATAAAGAGAATACCGATCCTAAGGGCATAGCGAGGCTTTACGAACTTACAAGGGCGATCCTATTAGTCAATGACCCTGAAGAACTGCTCAATACCATTGCCTCTGAGGTCGTAAAACTCTTTCATGCCCGTGGTAGTATTATTAGGGTTGCCCACGAAGGGAAACTCTATCTAAAGGCCTCTTGTAATCTACCTGAGTCCTTCATGGCAGATGAAGCAATCGCCTTTGGTGAGGGGCTTGCAGGTATGGCGGTTTCTGAGGATAGGACGATAATATATCAAAGAGGTGAAGACCCTTACAGGCCTGCCGTTATGCTTGATATACAAAATGCTGTAAGCACGCCTCTTAAGTCTGGGAGCAATCTATTGGGTACCTTTACGGTCTTTGACAAGACCGATGGCGAAGGAAACATCGTCCCTTTTACAAAAGAGGATGTTGACAGTTTAGAGGGCTTTGCAACCATTGCTGCGATAGTTATTGAAAAACTCTTCCTCTATGAAAAGGCCCTTCAAAAGGAACGGGAGGCCAATGAAGAGAAACAGAGGGCCCTTGAACTTAGCAAATACCTTCAATCTCTGATTGACAACACTGCAGATGCAATTATCACCACAGACCTCAATAGGACTATACAGTCCTGGAATATAGGTGCAGAAAATATGTATGGTTACACCAGGGAGGAGGCCGTAGGCAAGTCTTATCTACTGATACCTGACTTCATGCTTGATATAGAGAGGGTCTATACCGAAGGCGTCAAAAAGGGTGAGACCCTAAAAAACTTAGAGACCGTTCACAGGAAAAAGGATGGTTCATTGATTGATGTCAGTCTGACCATGTCTCCCATAAAGGATATTCAGGGGAATATTATTGGTATATCAGGGATCTCAAGAGATATAACCCATAGGAAAAAGACCGAGCGTGAACTGATTCGCAAAAACGACATGCTCAATAGGCTAATCTTTATTAGCTCCGCAATGAGAAGTACACTCAATCTTGACAGGCTGCTTAGGATGATACTGACGGCAGTGACAATGGGCGATGGTTTTGGCTTTAACAGGGCTATGCTCTTTCTGCTTGATGAGGAGAGGAATGTCCTTAAAGGGGCAATGGGTGTAGGCCCCTCTGGTCATGAAGAGGCATGGCGGATATGGTCAACCCTCTCAATGGAAAACAAAAACCTGAATGACCTTATAGAAGAGATAGAGCGAGGCCCCCTAAAGAAGGACTCCTTTATGGACAAGCTATGTTGTAGTATGGAGATCCCACTTGATGAGGTCTCAGTGCTAACAATGTCACTAAAGAACAAGATACCTTACAATGTGAAGGATGTGCACCTTCAGGAATTTGCCGACCCCCTCTTTATGCAGCATCTTGGTTCTACTGCCTATGCAGTGATTCCCCTTGTATCGCAAGATAAGGCCATAGGTGTCTTATGGGTAGACAATCACTTTTCCAGAAGACCCATTACTGATGATGACATAGAATACTTAAAAGGTTTCACAAGCCAGATTGCCTCAGCTATTGAAAATGCAAGGCTCTTTGAGAGGGTCTATCAGGCAGAGAAGGAACTGGAGAACATCTTTGAGTCTATTGACGATATGCTCTATGTGACCGATGTTGACTATGTGATCAGGAATGTCAATCGGGCTGTTACCGAAAAGCTCGGTATGAGTGCAAAGGATATAATAGGCAAAAAGAGCTTTGAGGTCTTTCACCATGTCTTTGCAGAGTGTGAGACAAGGTTCAGAGAGATGGTAAATAACACTGATGAACCCTTTATTGAGGAGATTGAGGACAAGAACTCCGATAACACCTATCTCATTTCCTGTTCACCCATCATCAATAGCGTTGGTAAGCCTATAGGTACTGTGCATATAGTAAGGGACATCACTGAAATAAAGAAACTTAGGGCACGGGTTCACGAGAGCGAGCGTATGGCTGCCCTCGGTGAGATAGCGGCCAAGGTAGCCCACGAGATAAGAAACCCACTTTTGAGTATTGGGGGTTTTGCCAGGAGGCTTGAGAAAAGGCTCAATGGGGGACTCTCTGATTATGCAAAGATAATAGTGGAGGAGGTAAGGCGGCTTGAACAGATACTCAACGATACCCTCAGCTTTGTCAAGTCCTCAAGAATTGAAAGGACTGAACTTGATCTGTGCAAGATCATAGAGAGCGTCACAGACCTGCTTGAGCCCGTGATCCTAGAAAATAAAAACAGGCTTATTAAAGATCTCAAGCCTCTACATGTCTGTGTCAGTCCTGATAGATTCAGAGAGGCCCTGATGAATATAATCAACAATGCAAACCAGTTTACCAGTGAAGGTACTATCACTATATCTATTGACAAAAGGACAATCAATGTCATTGACACCACAGGTAAACTCACTAAAAGAAACGAGGCAGTGATTTCTATATCTGACACGGGCTGTGGGATCAAGAAGGAAGACATGCCAAGGATCTTTGACCCTTTTTTTACTACCAGGACAAACGGCACTGGATTAGGGCTTGCCATAACTAAGAGGATTATAGAGGAGCATGGCGGTATGATAGAGGTGCACAGCACAACAGGAGAGGGTACAACTTTTAAAATCTATTTAACCTGTAAGGAGGATGAACAATGAAATTGCTTGTGGTGGACGATGAAAAGAACATCCTGAAGCTTTACAAAGCCGAGCTTGAGGACGAGGGCTACACGGTTATTACGGCAAACTCGGGCAAAGAGGCTATTGAACTCTTTGAGAAGGAAAACCCTGATCTTGTGACCCTTGATATACTAATGCCCGACATTGACGGTATAAGGGTCCTAAGGCAGATGAAGGAGATGAGGCCCAATGTGCCTGTGATAATGCTTACGGCCTATGATTATCGGGATGACTTCTCAGTGTGGGTCTCCGATGCCTATGTGGTCAAGTCCTCAGACCTTACAACCCTGAAGGCCACAATAAAACAGATCATTGAAAAGGGTCAGTAACTTGGCCTTTTTGGGCATGGGCAAGCCAAATGTTTTTTATGAGGCTTTTACGAAACAATATAAAAATGTAAAAGACTACCTCACATAAAACGCCACCAAGCTTGTTATGACATTAAACCATAAGAAAAAGACAACCTTTGATCCCTCCTTGTGGGAAAGCTATTCGGGAGGAAAGAAAATGTGTTTTCTGAAAACTGCTAAGCAGAAAAATTGGAGGCGATAGATGAAGAACTGGGATATTTTTTAGACCCAACGCTACCAAACTTTTGGTTTTTGTTAGCCCTTTTCTAGTGCTCTAAAATCTTCCTTTTGATTTTTTGAGACTTACTCAAATAAAATGCCTCTATATGAAATCATTAAAATACAGTGAGTATCTAAAAGAGACTCGGACAAACTATAGGTATATCAGTTACAACCTTGGATGGGACAGTGCAGGGGTTACCACCGGGCCTATTACGGTCCCCCTTGTAATAGCAATGGGACTCGGATTTGCCAATGCCTCTGGGGCAGTGGACGGCTTTGGGATACTATCAATGGCCTCAGTCTTTCCGATTATCTCAGTGCTATTTGTAGGGATTTATGTGCATTGGATGGAAAAGAGGAAGGGCATGGAGGATGTAATATGAGCAAAAGAGACATAACTGTTCTTACAGACCTAAACCTTATCACCTGCATAGTCCAAAAAGGTGCTGCCGATGACTTTAGTAAAGGCAGCAGTGCAAGAGGGTGTACAGGGCGGCACGATACATTACGCTAGGGGTACAGGTATAATGGAATGGCTTGGCATACTCGGGGTGGCTGTAGAGGCCGAAAAGGAGGTAATCAACATAGTGGTCTCTACAGAGATGACAGACAGGGTCTTTGAGGCCCTTTACTTTGCTGGCAAGTTTGACACACCCGGCATGGGCATTATGTTTGTAACCCCCCTCCTGAAGGCAGCCACCTATATACCACCCCATCTGCTAAAGGACAAGATAGGGAGTGAGCCATGATGGGGGAGATTTTTTTCTGGTTTTAACATCTCAACTTTAGTACCCAAAAACAGAGATAGTAGATTGTTCATCCAGTAAATCCCCTCCCCTTGCGGGAGGGGGCGAGTGGGAGGGTTAACCACTATGGTGAACTATTCACCCTCTCCCTATCCCTCTCTCAACAAGGGAGAGGTAACAGTTTTAGAATATCTAAATCGGGATTTGGGTAGTACCCTAAACTTGACTTCAAGGCATTGTTTTATTTATCTTTTTAGTTCAATTTTCATCACTTTGGAGGGACTGTGAGGCTTATAGTGTGTATAAAACAGGTGCCAGACACCGCAGAGGTCCGTATCAACCCTGAGACAAATACCCTAATCAGAGATGGTGTGCCAAGTATTATCAATCCCTATGACTTACATGCCCTTGAGGCCGCTATAACAATAAAGGAAAAGTTAGGTGGAAAGGTCACGGTCCTTACGATGGGCCCACCTCAGGCAGAGGATGCCCTTAGGGAGGCCATATCTATGGGTGCTGATGATGCGGTGTTACTTACTGACCGTGCCTTTGCAGGTTCAGATACATGGGCTACATCATATGCACTGCACAGGGCGGCTATAAAGTTAGGCTTTGACATCATACTCTGTGGCAAACAGGCCATTGATGGAGATACCGCCCAGGTGGGACCTGAGATGGCAGAGTTCCTAAATATCCCTCATATCTCCTATGTAAAGGCCATAGAAGATATCACTAATGACGCAATCACTGTCCACAGGATGATGGACGACGGTTATGATGTGGTCAAGGCACCTTTGCCAGTGTTACTTACAGTGGTCAAGGAATTAAATACACCAAGGCTACCCTCTTTAAAGGGCAAACTGGCTGCAAAAAAGGCGACTATAACCCGACTGACCAGTGTGGATATAGGGGCATCGGAGGTTGATGTAGGGCTAAAGGGCTCACCCACGATGGTCAAGAACATCTTTGCTCCAGAGGTAAAGAAGGACAGAAAACTCCTTAGCGGCACCGCTGAGCAACAGGTGGAGCAACTACTTGAGGAACTTAGGGGGTTGAAATGCGTATAGTGATTGAACAACTAAGGTGCATAGGCTGCGGTGCCTGTATAGAGAGCTGCCCTTATGATGCAATTGTAATGGTAGGTGACAAGGCAGAGATAAACGAGTACTGCCAACTCTGCCGTGCCTGCCTGGATGTGTGTCCTGAAGGGGCTATTGTGGAGAGGTCTGAAACAGCTGATAACATACAGGCCACAAACTTAGATGCCTATAAAGGTGTATGGGTCTTTGCTGAACAGAGAGATGGAGTTGTGGCCTCTGTGGCCTATGAACTCCTTGGTGAGGGAAGAAGACTTGCCAACGAACTCGGCTGTGAGCTCTGTGCAGTATTGTTTGGTTCTACCCATAAAGAGGCACAAGAGCTTATTAAGTGGGGAGCCGATAGGGTCTATCACTGTAAGTCGCCAATATTTGAACACTTTAATGATGAGCCTTATAGTCAACTCCTTATAAGGCTTATTGATCAATACAAGCCTGCAATAGTCCTCGCAGGTGCTACACCTATTGGCCGTTCCTTTTTACCCCGAGTGGCAGCAAGGCTAAGGACAGGTCTTACTGCAGACTGTACTGCCCTTAAGATTGACCCTGATACTGGAAACCTCTTACAAATTAGGCCTGCCTTTGGTGGCAATATAATGGCTACTATCCTATGCCCAAACCACAGACCCCAGATGGCCACTGTGAGGCCAAGGGTGATGAAGCGTGGCGAGTATGACAGTTCTAAAGTGGGCGATATTGTTGAGATAGGGGCAGATGGCCTGCATTCAAGGACCCAAGTATTGGCCACCTACAAAGAGGCCTCATACTGCAAGGTCAATCTTCAGGAGGCAGAGGTGATTGTCTCTGGGGGCAGGGGGCTTGGAGACCCGAAGGGCTTTGAGCTAATAGAAGAACTCGCTTCACTGCTTGGTGGTTCTGTGGGTGCCTCAAGGGCTGCTGTTGATGAGGGTTGGATACAGTATAGCCATCAGGTTGGACAGACCGGCAAGACCGTCTGTCCCAAGATATACATCGCCTGCGGCATATCAGGGGCAGTGCAGCATCTGGTAGGGATGTCTTCGTCGGACTTCATAGTTGCCATTAACAAAAACCCTGAGGCCCCCATATTCAATGTGGCAAATGTGGGCATTGTGGGTGACCTCTATGAGGTCTTGCCTATCTTGATTAGAAGGCTCAAGGAGTGCAGATAGTGGTCGCCTTCGTATTTCCAGGGCAAGGTTCACAGAGTGTCGGTATGGGGCGTGACCTCTTTGACCAGATACCCGAGGTGAGGGACCTTTTTGAGACCGCATCAAAACTGTCAGACATTGACATTGTGCGAGTGTGCTTTGAGGGGCCAAAGGAGGTGCTTGACAAGACCCACATCACACAGCCCTGTCTGTTGACTGTTGAGGTTGCCCTTTTTGAGGCACTAAGATCAAGGGGAATTAAGCCATCTATTGTGGCAGGCCACAGTCTCGGTGAGTATAGTGCCCTTGTGGCGGCAGGCTCTATCGGCTTCAGCGACGCAGTAAGGCTCACTGCCCTCAGGGGCCGATTGATGCAGGAGGCCGTGCCTCAAGGGAAAGGGGCAATGGCGGCCATACTTGGCCTTGAGAGGGAAAAGGTAAATGCCCTATGTGCAGAGACACCGGGCTATGTGGCACCTGCAAATTACAACTCCCCTGGCCAGATCGTAATCTCTGGTGAGACCGAGGCCGTAAAAGAGGCCTCAAAGAGGGCAATGGCAGCTGGTGCCATGCGCGTAGTGCCCCTTGCAGTGAGTGTGCCTTCCCACTGTCTTATGATGAGAGAGGCCGCAGTGGTCTTTGAACAACACCTAAAGGAGATAGATATTAAGCCCCCTTCCTTTGTCTTTATCAATAACGCCGATGCCCTACCACTTACAGACCCTGAAGACATCAGAGAATCATTAGGCAGGCAACTCTACTGCCCTGTCCTATGGGAAGACTCAGTAAGTAAGATTGCCAATGATACCAAGACCTTCATTGAGGTTGGCCCCGGCAGGGTACTCACAGGGCTTATCAAAAGGACTATTAAAGATGCAACGCTTTATAATGTTTATGATATGGCCACACTAAATGCCACCCTTGAGGCACTCAGATAGATGCACATTGATTTAAGAGGTCTAAGACATCCAGAACACATCAAGGGCCTTAGAGATGCCCTTGAGGGGCTATGCACCGTCTATGATGATATTGAGGTCTTGTTGGAACCATCAGCAGACATCAAACTTTTTGAGGCATACCTTAAATCCTGTAATGCAAAATATACGAAAAATAGCGAGGGAGATCATATCAGTTTTTTTATCAAGGCACCTTTTAGTATGTGCGGGTAAGGGATGAGCAAGGATGTGTAATCAAAGGATATTCCACAGGTCTTTAAAGAAATTAAAGCACTTTCTTTTGGTTAAGCCTCAAAAGGTCCGTTGACTGTGAGATCCAGGTAAAAGTAGTAGTAGGGCTGCCCAAAGACCTTTTGTAACCACTTTTATGTGTAACCAGTGTTTCGGTTAGGCAAACAGGGCCTTTGAGATTCCGTAGCCAAGGATTAGAAAACTCCGAGTGCTTTTGACAGGCCAGTCTCAACTGTGAGTGTGTCTTTTTTGGAGTGAGAAACATTGTCGTAGATCAGTGACAAAAATTCATCAAAAAGGAAGGTAAGAGGGAGATGAAAAAAAGGGTATCTGTTGTTGGTGCAGGGAATGTGGGTGCATCGCTTGCACAGCTGATTGTGCACAGTGGTCTTGCTGATGTGGTCCTATTTGACATCGTTGAAGGGGTTCCGCAGGGCAAGGCCCTTGACCTCTCAGAGGCCTGTCCACTGTGGGGTTCGTCGGTAAAGGTTACAGGCACGAATGATTTCAAAGACACAGCAGACTCTGATGTGGTCGTGATTACTGCAGGGTTTCCAAGAAAGCCTGGTATGAGTAGAGACGACCTGCTTTCTGCCAATGCAAAGGTGGTTAGCGATGTGGCAAAGAATACCTGCAGCCATTCAAGGGATGCAATCTACATTGTGGTCACTAATCCTATGGATGTGATGGCACAGGTCACCCTTAAGATCACAGGTCTTGAGCCTAATAGGGTGATTGGGATGGGCGGCATACTTGACTCTGCAAGGTTTAGGACCTTTGTGGCCTGGCAGTTGGGCGTTGCCCCTGAGGATGTGGAGGCCCTTGTCATGGGAGGTCATGGAGACCAGATGGTGCCCTTACCAAGATATACAACTGTAAAGGGAGTCTCTATAACTCACCTACTTGACAGCGAGACCATACACAGATTGATAGAAAGGACTAAAAACGGTGGCGCTGAGATAGTAGGGTTGATAAAGACAGGCAGTGCCTTCTATGCACCAGCGGCATCAACCTATCAGATGGTCAAGTCGGTCTTGCTTGACGAAAAGAGGCTACTTCCGTGCTCTGCCTATTTAAATGGCGAGTATGGACTAAAGGGTTACTATGCGGGGGTTCCTGTTGTGTTAGGTCAAAGGGGTATAGAGAAGGTCGTTGAATTGCCCCTAACAGAAGACGAGAGGCGCGACCTTGAGAGGTCGTTTCAGGCGGTAAAGGCCTTAGTAGATAAACTTGATACCTTGGAGGTGAAGTGATGATTGAAAGGACCTTGTCAATAATCAAACCTGATGGAGTGAAAAAGGACATCATCGGGGAGATTATCAGCCGTTTTGAACGCAATGGTCTTAGGATTGCAGCTATGAAAAAGATATGGCTTACCAAAGAACAGGCAAAGGGCTTTTATATAGTGCACAAAGATCGTCCCTTTTACGATAGCCTTACAGACTTCATGTCTGAAGGGCCTATAGTGGTGATGGTGCTTGAGGGTGAAGACGCCATTATGAAAAACAGACAAATCATGGGGGCCACAAATCCAGCAAACGCAGAGCCTGGAACGATTAGGCGAGACTTTGCCGAGAGCGTGGAGCGTAACATAGTCCATGGTTCAGATGCCCCTGAGACCGCAGCCTTTGAGATAGGCTATTTCTTCTCAGCCTTGGAGGTGTTTTAGATCTATAAACAACAATCCTCTAAGATTCTGATCATCAATGAGCCCTTTGTAAAAGACTTCTGCCGCACCCAACGGTGGGCAGCGAGGACGAGGGGTCGTGTGCTAAGGGCGCCAGATTGGCTTGCCTACGCCACTTCAGTGCTTGAGAAAGAGGGCATTGATGTAGAACTCTACGACTTTCCAGCAAAGGGCTGGGATAAGCCAAAGCTATCAGAACTGGTAAGAGACAAACAGCCTGCCCTTGTGGTCTTAGACTCTACCACACCGTCTATTTACTCTGATATTGATTGTGCGCGGCTTTGCAAGGAGGTAGCACCTGAGACAAGGGTCTTGATGGTTGGCCCCCACGCAAGCAGCCTGCCAGATGAGACCATTATAAAGGCAAAGGGTTATGTAGATGCAGTGGCCGTTGGTGAGTATGACTACACTGTTAGAGACTATGCAAAGGCCGTGTTGAATGATTCACCAATCAGCGAGGTCAAGGGCATTGTTTTTACAGAGGGTGGCAGAGTTATATACAACGAGCAACGCCCACTGATTGATAACCTTGATGAGCTGCCTTTTCCTGCCTGGCATCACCTTAATCTGTGGGACTATTTTGATGGCACTAAACTCTATCCTTACATAGACCTGATTGGCGGAAGGGGTTGCCCCTATAAGTGCATATTCTGCCTTTGGCCTCAGGTCATGCACGGAAATAGATACAGGCTCCGTTCTTCCCAGAACATAGTAGAGGAGATAAAATGGGTATTATCTAAGTGGCCAAAGGCCATTGAGGGCGAGTTCTTCTTTGAAGACGATACCTTTACAGTCAACAAGAAAAGGGCCCATGAGTTCTGTGAATTATTGATAAATGAAGGCATAAGGTGCACCTGGTCAGTCAATTCAAGGGCCGATGTGCTTGATAGAGAACTCTTGAGGCATATGAAAAAGGCAGGCTGTAGGCTGCTATTGGTTGGATTTGAGTCAGGTTCGCAAAAGATGCTTGATGCCATGCACAAGAATATCACAGTTGAGAAGATGGAGGGTTTTATTAAAGTCGCTCGTGAAGTGGGGCTTCAGATACACGGCTGCTTTGTCCTTGGCCTTCCTGGTGAGACTGCTGAGACTATGGAGGAGACCGTCCAATTTGCCCTTAGAAATCCACTAAACACTGTCCAATTCAGCGGTGCTGTGCCCTTTCCTGGGACGAGATACTTTGACTATGCAAAGGAAAACGACCTATTGCTTGCAAGGGATTGGGACCAATGGCTCAATGAGGGTGAGCAGGCGCCAGTTATTGACTATCCAGGAATTAGCAGGGGGCAGATAGAGGCAAAGGTAGATTCGGCGCTAAAGAGGTTTTATTTTAGGCCCTCCTATATGTTGCGGTTCTTATTTGAGACCCGTTCAAGGGCTGACCTGTATAGGAAACTCAGGGGTGCAAGGAATTTCTTGGGCTACCTCATAGAGAGCAGATGGCAAAGGTCTCGGTCATAGTCTGTGTCTATAATGACGAGTCCTATATAGGCGCCTGCATTGAGTCGCTTCTGAGGCAGACCTATCCCAAAGACCAGTATGAGATAATCGTGGTTGACGACGGCTCTACTGATGGGACTGCACAAATTGTAAATCAGATTGTTAGGTCATACAGCATTGTGGCCTATATCTATCAGGAAAACAAGGGTCCTTCAAGGGCAAGAAACAGGGGCATTGAGATGGCGACGGGTGAGTTTGTTGCCTTTATTGACTCAGACTGTGAGGCAGTCCCAGATTGGCTTGAGAGGCTGATAGGGTGTTTTGCTGAGGGCGTGGCATCAGTAGGAGGTATGCAGTTTGGCCATCCACAGGACAATGAATTTGCCAAGAAGGTAGATGCCTTTTTAAGGGCTGTGGGGATCATTGGAGACTATGTCAAGCCCCATCGTGAACTGAGGGAGGTATCCCATAATGCCTCCTGCAACTCATCTTATAGGGCAAGCCTTATAAGGGAGGTTGGTGGTTTTAGGGATGGACTTTTCCCAGGCGAAGATGTTGATTTAGACAGGCGACTGCGAGACAGGGGCTATAAGATACTCTTTACACCCCATGCAGTGGTCTATCACCACAGACCAGATAATAGACAAAAGTGGCACAGGATGCTTTTAAGATATGGACAGTCCTCGGCAGACAATCTTATTTTACACGGCCCCTTTAGGCTTATCCAGATAATCCCTATCCTGCTACCTATAATGGTCATCATGTTTTCCCTGTTTACTGTAATAAGCCCCTTATTGACTACCCTTAGCACAGTTTTGATTACTGCAGGTGTGATATTTTGGGTCAAGGTCAGGTCATCCCTATCTATAAAAGATACCATTGTATTTAGCACAGAGACAATCCTAATATTCTGCAAGGGTTTTTGGTGGAGGATGTTTCACAAGATTGGGAAGCCTGTGGTATAATTTATAGCTATGAAGACCATTGAGATAGCCACCTTTGAAGACATACTTGAGGCATTAAGGGGAAATCCAATATGGGTTGAGCAGATGAGGGCTATTATCTTGTCTGAAGAACTATTAACACTTCCTGAGAGATTTGAAAGGTTTTTGAGGAATGAATTCAGACCCCTTAAGGAGAAGACTGACAAGATTGAAAAGGATGTAGAGGTTTTAAAGGCAGATGTAAAAGTACTTAAAGAGGATGTAGAAGTTCTAAAGCAGGATGTAGCGGTTCTAAAAGAGGATGTGGCAGTTCTAAAGCAGGATGTTGCCATACTGAAACAGGATGTTGCCATACTGAAACAGGATGTTGCCATACTGAAACAGGATGTAAGGGGGTTAAAGGTGGATGTAAACACGCTTAAAGGCGAGAGTTTTGAGAATAAGGTCAGAGACAGGGCGCCTGCCTTTTTTGGGAAACTGCTTAGAAGGACAAGGGTGATAACGACACAAGATTTTGTAGATGCCCTCGATGATGCAGTAGATGCAGGACTTATAAGTGATAATGATAGAGACTATGCCCTTAATGCCGATGTGGTAGTCAGAGGTAAGATGAAAGACAGCGGCAAGGAGGTAATCCTTGTAGGTGAGGCCTCTGTGACTGTAGATCTTGAGGATGTAGAGCGGGCAAGTAAAAGAGCGGAGATTACAGCGAAAGCCTTTAGGCAGGAGGCTATTGGTGTAGTGGTTGGTAAGGAGATAACTGACCGTGCACAGAAGGCAGCCGATGAGTTTGCTGTATTAGTCCTTTAAACTCACAGTTTTTGAGTCAATTGCGTTGTTGGGGTTAACAAAACCACCCTCAAAAGTACCTCCAAATGCAAGATAACACCCTATCAATCATAATCCCTGCCTATAATGAAGAAGAGGCCATTGCAGGCACCCTCAGAAGGACCCTTGATGCAATTGATCATATAAAGGCTGAGGCAAATCTCAGTGATGTAGAAATCATTGTAGTAAGCGATGGCTCATGGGATAGGACTGCCTAGATAGTGAAGGGCTTTGAGGGGGTAACACTCATTGCATATGAAAAGAACAGGGGTTATGGTGCTGCGATTAAGACAGGTTTTCAGCAGGCAAGGGGTTGGTATTTAGGCTTTATGGATGCCGACGGCACCTGTGATCCAAACTTTTTTGCCGAGCTTGTTAATCTATGCAAAAATAAAAATGCCCATATAGCCCTCGGCAGTAGGCTACACAGTCAGTCAAAGATGCCCTTTGTAAGGCGTCTTGGCAATACACTTTATGCCCTGTTGCTTACCATGCTTTCAGGCAGAATTGTCCGTGACTCTGCAAGCGGTATGAGGGTAATTACAAGAGACATGCTTGATTGGATTTATGCGTTACCTGACGGTTTGCATTTTACCCCAGCCATGAGTTCATATGCCTTGTGTAATAGGGAAATTAATATTGTTGAACTACCAATGCCCTATCACGAGCGTGAGGGAGAGTCAAAGCTCAGTGTGCTTAAAGATGGCTTCCGCTTCTTAAAGGCAATTGTAGAGACTGCCTTTGCATTCCTTCCTGCAAGGTTCTTTTATGTAGTTGGCCTTGTCTTTTGTATAGTTGCCATTGTATTGGCAATGCCTGTTGTCACTTATTACCTATCAAACTTCAGGATTGAAGAGGGGCAGTTTTACAGGATTGTAACGGTCATTACCTTGGTGCCAATTGGGATAAGTTGCATTATGCTCGGCGTTCTGGCAGGCAATACTGTTGAATTGATAAAGACAAGGGACTGCGACAAGCCTGCTCAAGCCTCACAAAGGGGACTACTTAGGAGTCGTCTTTTAATGTTTCTGCTCTTTTTTATTGGGCTTATTGCATTATGCATTGGCCTTTATCTCATAGCACCCGGCATTAAGAGTTACATTATCTACGGTGAAGTGGATTTACACTGGATATTCATCGTCACGGCCCTTTTCTGTTTTTGGCTCGGCAGCAATGCCGTATTTTTCTCCTTCTTCTATCTACTACAGAGGATCATAAGGAGAAAGGTCTGTATTAAAAAAATATAATGCCAATGAGAGACATGGGTGAGAATATTTACAGGGTAAGCGAAACTGAAAGGCTTGAGGTCACGGAAAAGATAATCGCCCATCTGAAGGGTTATGATGATGTGGTCTTTGCCTACCTGTTTGGTTCTTTTATAGACCAAGAAATGGGATACTTTAGGGACATTGATATTGCAGTTTTTATAAGTGATACAAAAGGAGGCTCAATAATGGCAAGGGAGATAGCCCTTGCTAATGCGATTCAAGAGGCGATTGATTATCAATACCCTGTGGATGTGGTGGTCATGAATGATAAAGATTTAACACTGATTGCAGAGATTATAGAGGGTGATCTTTTGTTCACAAAGGACAAAGACCTTTGGGCAGACTATGTAGTTGACAAGGTGATAAGGTACAACGACATGGCCTACTACCGAGACCTTTACATAAAGGAGGCCTAT
>Ga0308411_10001299_pt1 | contig 17010 bp, 17 predicted proteins | sample HotsprottomLayer_2_FD_203530 | JGI IMG/M metagenome (GOLD analysis project Ga0308411, IMG submission 203530) | Hot spring phototrophic mat microbial communities from Octopus Spring, Yellowstone National Park, Wyoming, United States -... | ecosystem: Environmental > Aquatic > Thermal springs >...
TCGCACCGGCGAGGTGTCCCTCGTCGAGCAGCGCGAGCAGGTCCTCGTCCACCAGCAGGCCGCCGCGCGCGACGTTGATCACGTAGGCGCCGCGCGGCAGCTGCGACAGGGTCGCGCGATTCAGCAGGCCGGCCGTGTCCGGGGTGAGCGGCAGCAGGCACACGAGCGCCTGCGTCGCTGCGAGGAACGGCGCCAGCTCGGCCGCGCCGGCGTAGGTCCGCACGCCTTCGATCGACTTCGCCCGCGCGCTCCAGCCGAGCACCGGAAAGCCGCTCGCGCGCAGACTGCGGGCCACCTGGGCGCCGAGGACGCCGAGTCCCATCACGCCGACGGCGAACGACTCGCGCGCGCGCGGCCGGTGGACCCGCCACTCCGCGCGCGCCTGCTGCGCGCCGTACAGGTCGAACCGGCGGAAGTGGCGCGTGACCGCCCAGCCGACGTACTCGGCCATCTGCGGCCCCATGCCGGCGTCCTCCAGCCGGACGAGCGGCACTCCGGGCGACAGCGCGAGCGCCCGGAGCGCCGCGTCGACGCCGGCACCCAGATTGAACGCCGCCTTGAGCCGCGTCTGTCCCACGAGCAGGTCGCGCGGCGGGTGCCAGAACGCCGCGTAGTCGGCCTGCCAGTCGAGGCCCGGCGTCCAGGCGCGCCACTCGGCCTCCGGCAGTGCGCGCGCGAACGCCGCGTGCCACGCCTCGGCCATGTCGCTCGCGGGGATGTAGAGCAGCAGTCTCACGACGCCGGATCGAAGCGGATCAGCTCGGCGCCCTCGGCGACCTGGTCGCCCACGCGATACAGGACTTCCTTCACCGCGCCCGCGGCCGGCGCCATGATCGTGTGCTCCATCTTCATCGCCCCGATGATGAGCAGCGGGGCGCCGCGCTCGACCTCGGCGCCCGCCTCCACCAGCACCGCGATCACCTTGCCCGGCATCGGGGCCGCCAGACTGCCGCCGTGGACCTCGGCGGCGAGCTCCGCGAGCCAGGGATCGTGCAGCGCGAGGCCATAGCGCTCGCCGCGCCAGAAGACGTCGAGCGTGCCCGGCCCGCGCACCACGTTGGCGGCGAGCACCGCGCCGTCGAGCCATGCGCGCACGCCCGCACCGCCCGTGGCCTCGCAGGTGAGCGTGCGCCGCCCGCCGGGCAGCTCGAGCTCGAAGCGGCCGCCGGGGCGGTAATGCGCCGTCACCGCCTGCTGGCGCTCGCCCTGCTGGAACACGAAGACGTGGTGGTTGTCCTGGTTCAGCCGCCAGCCGTCGCACTCGCTCCACGGCGAGTAGGGATCGCCCGAGGCCGCGGCGTGCGCGCGCGCCTCGGCCCCCAGTCGCAATAGCTCGGCGCTGACCGCCAGGGCGAGCACCTCGTCGGGCGGCGCCACCGCGGCCGGGAACAGCTCCTCGCGCGAGCGCTCGATCAGGCCGGTGTCGAGCTCGGCCGCGGCGAACGCCCGGCACGCGACGAGCCGGCCGAGGAAGCCGACGTTGCTCGCCGGTCCGACGATCTCGAACGCGGCGAGCGCATCCTTCATCCGCCGCAGCGCGGCCGGCCGATCCCGATCCCACACGATCAGCTTGGCGATCATCGGGTCGTAGTGCGGCGAGATCTCGTCGCCGGCCGCTACACCGGTGTCGATGCGGACGTGTCGCGACGGGGCCGGCATGGCGAGGTGCGTGATGCGGCCGATCGACGGCAGGAACCCCTTGGCGGGATCCTCGGCGTAGATCCGCGCCTCGAGCGCGTGCCCGTCGATCGCGAGCTCGGCCTGCCGCCTGGGCAGCGGCTCGCCCCATGCGACCCGGAGCTGCCACTCGACCAGATCCTCGCCGGTGATCATCTCGGTGACCGGGTGCTCGACCTGCAGGCGAGTGTTCATCTCCATGAAGTGAAAGGCGCCGTCCTGATCGGCGATGAACTCAACCGTGCCGGCGCCGACGTAGCCGATCGCCTTCGCCGCCGCCACCGCCGCGGCGCCCATCGCCGCGCGGCGCTGCGGCGTCATGCCGGGCGCGGGCGCCTCCTCGAGCACCTTCTGGTGCCGCCGCTGCACCGAGCAATCGCGCTCGAACAGGTGCACGCATTCGCCGTGGCGGTCGGCGAAGATCTGGATCTCGATGTGCCGCGGGCGGCGCAGATAGCGCTCGACGAGCACTCGATCGTCGCCGAAGGCGCTCGCCGCCTCGCGCTTGCAGGAGGCGAGCGCGGCGGCGAACTCGGCCGCCCCCTCCACGATCCGCATTCCCTTGCCGCCGCCGCCGGCCGACGCCTTGATGAGGACCGGGTAGCCGATCCGGTCGGCCTGGCCCTGCAGGTACGCGGGGTCCTGGTTGTCGCCGTGATAGCCCGGGACCAGCGGCACGCCGGCCTTCTCCATCAGCGCCTTGGCCGCGCTCTTCGACCCCATCGCGCGGATCGCGCTCGCCGGCGGGCCGACGAACACCACTCCGGCCGCCGCGCAGGCGGCGGCGAAGTCCGCGTTCTCCGACAGAAAGCCATAGCCTGGATGGATCGCCTGCGCGCCCGAGCGCCGCGCGACCTCCAGGATCCGGTCGGCGCGAAGATAGCTCTCCTTCGCGGGCGCCGGCCCGATGAGGTAGGCCTCGTCGGCCTGCAGCGCGTGCTGGGCGCGCTCGTCGGCCGCCGAGTACACCGCCACCGTCCGGATGCCGAGGCGGCGCGCGGTGCGGATCACCCGGATCGCGATCTCGCCGCGGTTAGCGATGAGCAGCTTGGTGAACACGGCGTGCGCCCGTCCCCGCCTCAGCCCTTGCTTGCCCCGCCCTTTGTCCGTTTGCGCGCGGGGCGCGGGGGTTCCGGCACCCAGGCGGGCTTGCGCTTCTCCAGGAACGAGCGGATGCCCTCCTTGCCTTCGTCGGAGGCGCGCGCCGAGGCGATCCGGGTCGCGGTGTCGGAGATCAGCGCGTCGGTGATCGGCCGGGTGCCGACCGAACGGATCAGGTCCTTGATCGCCGCGTGCGCCGCCGGACCGCCGGCGACGAGATGACCGAGGATCGCGTTCACCGTGCCGTCGAGCTCCTCGTCGATGCAGATCTCCTGCACGAAGCCGATGCGGTAGGCCTCGGCGGCGGTGAAAGGCTCGGCGCTCAGCATGTAGCGGTAGGCCGAGCGCTCGCCCATCGCCGCGAGCACGTACGGGCCGATCGTCGCCGGGATCAGGCCGAGCTTCGCCTCCGACAGGCAGAACTCGGCGCTGTGCGCCGCCACCGCGATGTCGCACGCGGCGACCAGCCCCATGCCGCCGGCGAACGCCGGACCGTGGACGCGCGCGACGGTCGGCTTGCGCATCGTGTGCAGCGTGCGCAGCATGCGCGCGAGCGCGAGCGCGTCCTCGCGATTCTGTTCGAAGGTGTACTCCGCGACCCGCTGCATCCAGTTCAGGTCGGCCCCGGCGCAGAACGCCTTGCCGCGTGCGGCGAGCACCATCGCGCGTGTCGCCGGATCGGCGTCCACCGCGCGGAATGCGTCGGCGAGCTCGGCGATCATGGTCTCGTTGAACGCGTTGCGCACCTCCGGACGGTTGAGCCACACGAGCGAGATGCCGGCCGGAGTGTTCTCGACCTGGATGGTTTGGTAGGCCATTTTTCTCGTTGTCCGGGCGCAGGCGAAGGCGAATCCTAGTACGACTTGGGCAGGCCGAGCACCTTCTCGGCGATGAAGCTGAGGACGAGCTCGCGGCTCACCGGAACCAGGCGCGGGATCCACGCCTCGCGCAGGTAGCGCTCGACGTGGTACTCCCGGGCGTAGCCCATGCCGCCGTGCACCAGCATCGCGGTCTCGCACGCCCGGAAGCACGCCTCGGCGGCGAGGTACTTGGCAGCGTTCGCCTCGGCGCCGCAGGGCCGGCCGCGGTCGTACCGGTCGGCGGCCTTGAACGCGAGCAGGTCGGCCGCCTCGAGCTCCGCCCAGCAGCGCGCGAGCGGGTGCTGGATCGCCTGGTTCTGGCCGATCGGCCGGTCGAAGACGATCCGCTCGTTGGCGTAGGCGGCGGCGCGCGCGAGCGCCGCGCGCCCGAGCCCGACCGCCTCGGCGGCGACCAGGATGCGCTCCGGGTTCATGCCGTGCAGGATGTACTCGAACCCGCGGCCCTCCTCGCCGATGCGATCGGCCACCGGGATGCGCAGGCCGTCGATGAACACCTGGTTCGAGTCCACGCTCTTGCGTCCCATCTTCTCGATCTCTCGCACCTCGACGAAGCGCCGGTCGAGGTCGGCGTAGAACAGCGACAGGCCGTGCTTGCCGCGCGCTTGCTCGGGCGGGGTGGTGCGCGCGAGCAGCAGCATCTTGTTCGCCACCTGGGCGGTCGAGATCCAGACCTTCTGGCCCGAGACGACGTAGTGGTCGCCGTCGCGGACCGCGCGCGTGCCGAGCTTCAGCGTGTTCAGTCCGACGTTGGGCTCGGTGACCGCGAAGCACGCCTTGTCGCGACCGGCGATCAGCGGCGGCAGCCAGCGCTGCTTCTGCTCCGGCGAGCCGAACACCACCACCGGGTGCAGGCCGAAGACGTTCATGTGGACCGCCGAGGCGCCCGAAAAGCCGGCGCCGCTCGCCGCGATCGCCTGCATCATGATCGCCGCTTCGGTGATGCCCAGCCCGGCGCCGCCGTACGCCTCCGGCATCGCGATGCCGAGCCAGCCGGCCTGCGCGATCGCGCGGTGGAAGTCGTCGGGGAAGCCGCCTTCGCGGTCCTTGCGCAGCCAGTAGTCGGCGTCGAACGGCGCGCACAGGCGCTCGACCGCCGCGCGCAGCTGTTCCTGTTCGGGTGTGAACGAGAAGTCCATTCAGGGCGCGAGCCGCTTCGCCACTTCCTCGAGCATGACTTCGGTGGCGCCGCCGCCGATCGCGAGCACGCGCGCGTCGCGCACCAGCCGCTCGATCGGGCTCTCGCGCATGTAGCCCATGCCGCCGTGGAACTGCTGCGCCGCGTAGGCCACCTCGTTCACCAGCTCGCCGGTGAGCGCCTTGAGCGCCGACACCTCACGGACGCACTCGCGGCCCTCGGCCGCGAGCCACGCACAGTGGTAGAGGAAGCTGCGCGCAGCCTGGACCCTGGCGTCGAGCATCGCCAGGCGCTGCCGCACCACCTGCTTGTCGAACAGCGTCGCGCCGAACGCCCGCCGCTTGGTGGTCCAGTCGAGCGCGAGCCGGAGCGCCGTCTGGCAGTGTCCGATCGCCATCGCGCCGAGCGCGATCCGCTCGGTCTGGAAGTTGCGCATGATCGCGTAGAAGCCGCCGTTCTCCTCGCCGAGCAGGTTCGCCGCCGGGATGCGGCAATCCTCGAACACCAGCTCGGCGGTGTCGGAGCAGAGCCACCCCTGCTTCCTGAGCGCGCGCCCCACCCGGAAGCCGGGCGTGCCCTTCTCGACGATGAACATCGACAGCCCGCGGGAGCCCTTCGCGCCGGGGTCGGTGCGCGCGGCGACGAAGTACAGATCGCCGTGCACGCCGTTGGTGATGAACAGCTTGGTCCCGTCGAGGATCCAGTCGCCGCGGTCGCGGCGCGCGCGGGTGCGGATCGCCGCGACGTCGGAGCCGGCGTCGGGCTCGGTGATCGCCACCGCGGTGACCAGCTCGCCGGCGATGACCCTGCGCAGGTAGCGGTCGAGCTGCGCGCGCGAGCCGGCGTGCACGAGGTGCGGGCTCGCCATGTCGGTGTGGACGAGCACCGTGACGACGAAGCCGCCGAACGTCGAGCGCGACAGCGCCTCCTGGAAGACGACCGAGGTCAGCGCGTCGGCGCCCGCTCCGCCGTACTCGGGCGGGTAGGTGATGCCGAGCAGGCCGAGCGCGCCGAGCTTGCGGATCACCTCGCGCGGAACGAAGCCCTGCGCCTCCCAGGCCTCGCCATGGGGCTCGACCTCCTCGGCGAGGAACCGCGCAATGGTGGCGCGCAGCTGATCGTGCTCGGGACGGTCGTAGGCGCTCGGCATCGGGAGCGGCGATTCTACGCCGCGGCGCGCCCGCGACCTACAATCGGCCGGTGCGCGAGATCTTCCTGAGCTACCGTCGCGCCGACACCTCGGGTCACGCCGGGCGCCTCACCGACGTGCTCGAAGCGCGCTTCGGGCGCGGCGCGGTGTTCCGCGACATCGAAGCGATCGACGGCGGCACCGACTTCGTCCACGCGATCGAGCAGGCGCTCGCCGGTGCGCGCACGGTGCTCGTCCTGATCGGCAACACCTGGGCGAGCGAGACCGCGCCCGACGGGACGCGCCGGCTCGACGACCCGCGCGACTTCGTCCGCGTCGAGATCGCGACCGCGCTCGCCGCGGGGCTGCCGGTGGTGCCGGTGCTGGTGGAGGGCGCGCAGATGCCGGGCGAGGATCGGCTGCCGCCGGACCTTCAGGGGCTCGCGCGACGCCAGGCGGTGGAGCTCAGCGAGGCGCGCTGGGAGTACGACACCGGCCGGTTGGTCGAGACGGTGGCGCGGGTCGCGCGACTCGCGCCGCGGGGCGGCCGCCGACCGCACCGCCGGCGCGGTCTGCTCCTCGGGCTCGCGGCGCTCGGGCTCACCGCGGCGCTCGGCGGCGTCTGGTACGCGGCCCGCCCGCGCCCCGCTCCGGCGCTGGAAGGCGTGTGGCAACTGCCGACGGGAAGCTTCTGGACCGTCCGCAGGGACGGCGCCGGCTATCGGGTCGAGGAGACGCATTACGAGTCCAAGCAGGTGTGGCGGCGCGGCACCGGCGCGGCGCGCGGCGCCGACGCGTTCGTCGTGGAGCTCGACCCGGTGTTCGAGCAGCCCGGCCGGGCCCGCTTCCGCTACGACCTCACGCTCGCCGCCGACGGCACGATCCTCGCCGGCACGATCCGCGAGACGATGAGCGGGCGCGAGGAGCGCGTCACGCTGGTCCGCAAGTGAGCGCCCCGGACGCTCACGGCGGCTTCACCAGCGCGACGATCGCCGCCACGATCTCGGCCTGGATGCGCCGGTTCTTGTCGATATTGACGTGGAAGGTGCCGGTGTCGCCGACGTCGCGGTTCACGAGCTCGCCCTTGAAGGCCGGATCGGGCGCGAGCGGCGTGCCCCACCCGGGCGTCTGGTAGTAGTTGACGGCGCGCAGCACGTTCGCCGGCACCGGATCCTGCAGGAACGGCGCGAGCGTGACGACCAGGTCCACTTGCACCGCGTGCTTCTCCAGCTCGCGCGCGATGTCGATCACGTTGTTGCCGCCCTGCGAGTGGCCGACGAGCACGATCGGGCCGCGCTCGCCCTTCGCCCGCGCGGCGAGGATCCGGTCCACGGTCGAGCGCCACGCGAGGTGGCCGACCGCTTCGGCCGGGATGCCCTGATTGCGCAGCGTCTCGGCCATTCGATCCATGCCGGTCGAGAACACGCCGAACCATCCGCGCAGCAGGAAGACCTGCGCGTCGGCGTGCGCGGCCGCGCACCACGCGAGGGCGAGCACCGCGAACAGACGCACCATGCCGGCGCTATCGCGGGTCGGGCGGCGCGGGCCGGTCACATCCTGAACACCCCGAAGCGCGTCTCCTCGATCGGCGCGTTGAGCGCCGCCGACAACGCGAGCGCGAGCACCCGGCGCGTGTCCTCGGGTGCGATCACGCCGTCGTCCCACAGCCGCGCCGAGGCGTAGTACGGGTGGCCCTGGCGGTCGTACTGCTCGAGGATCGGGCGCTTGAATGCCTCTTCTTCCTCCCGCGACCAGGTGCCGCCCTTCGCCTCGATCGCATCGCGGCGCACCGTCGCCAGCACGCTCGCCGCCTGCTGGCCGCCCATCACGCTCACCCGCGCGTTCGGCCACATCCACAGGAACCGCGGCGAATAGGCGCGGCCGCACATGCCGTAGTTGCCGGCGCCGTACGAGCCGCCGATGATCAGCGTGAGCTTCGGCACCCGCGCGGTCGATACCGCGGTCACGAGCTTCGCGCCGTCCTTGGCGATGCCGCTCGCCTCGTACTTCTTGCCGACCATGAAGCCGGTGATGTTCTGCATGAACAGCAACGGCACCCCCCGCTGGCAGCACAGCTCGATGAAGTGCGCGCCCTTCAGCGCCGATTCGGAGAACAGGATCCCGTTGTTGGCGAGGATGCCGATCGGGTAGCCCCAGATGCGCGCGAACCCGGTGACCAGCGTGGTGCCGTAGTTCTGCTTGAATTCGTCGAGCTCGGACCCGTCGACGACGCGCGCGATCACCTCGCGCACGTCGTAGGGCTTGCGCGTGTCGGCCGGGATGATCCCGCCGAGCTCTTCGACCGGGTAGAGCGGCTCGCGCGGCGCGGCGACGGTGACGCCGGTCCGCTTCGATCGGTTGAGCCCGCGCACGATGCGGCGCGCGATCGCGAGCGCGTGATGGTCGTTCACCGCGTAGTGATCGGCCACGCCGGACTGGCGCGTGTGCACGTCGGCGCCGCCGAGCTCCTCCGGGCTCACCACCTCGCCAGTGGCCGCCTTCACCAGCGGCGGCCCGCCGAGGAAGATGGTGCCCTGGCCCTTCACGATGATCGCTTCGTCGGACATCGCCGGCACGTACGCGCCCCCGGCGGTGCACGACCCCATGACGACCGCGATCTGCGGGATGCCTGCGGCCGACATGTTCGCCTGGTTGTAGAAGATGCGGCCGAAGTGGTCGCGGTCGGGGAACACCTCGTCCCAAGTCGGCAGGTTCGCCCCGCCCGAGTCGACGAGATAGATGCACGGCAGGCGGTTCTGCCACGCGATCTCCTGCGCCCGGACGTGCTTCTTCACCGTCATCGGAAAGTAGGTGCCGCCCTTCACCGTCGCGTCGTTGGCGACGATCACGCACTCCAGGCCCGAGACCCGGCCGATGCCGGTGATCACGCCGGCGCCCGGCGCCTCGTCGCCGTACATGCCGTAGGCGGCGAGCTGCGAGAGCTCGAGGAACGGCGAGCCCGGGTCGAGCAGGGCGCGCACCCGTTCGCGCGGCAGCAGCTTGCCCCGCGCGACGTGGCGCGCGCGCGAGGCTTCGTCCCCGCCGAGCGCGATCCGGTCCACCTTGGCGCGCAAGTCTGCCACCAGCGCCGCCATCGCCGCGGCGTTGGCGCGAAACTCCTCGGAACGGGGGTTGGCAGCGGACTTGATCTGGGGCATGCGACGATTCTAACCAATGGTCCTCCTGCGCCCATTCGTCCTCGCCTTGTGCGCGCTCGCCGCCGTGGCGGTGGCCGTCCCGGCGGTGCAGACGCGTACGATGACGCTCGACGACTGGTCGGTCGAAGTGGATGTGTACCGGCCGGACGACGCGGCGCCGCGCGGCCTCGCGGTGATCGCGCACGGCTTCACCCGCTCGCGCGGCCGCCACGCGGTGCTCGCGCGCCGGCTCGCCGAGGAAGGGTTGGTGGTCGCGGTACCGGACCTTCCCCACTGGACCTGGCACGAGGGCAACGCAGCCGCGATCGCCACGCTCGTCAAGGCGCTAGCGGCCGAACCAGGGCTCGGCGACGCGCCGGTGGTGCTGATCGGGGCCTCGGCCGGGGGGCTCGCCTCGCTGCTCGCCGCCGAGCAGGTGCCGCGGCTCGCGCTGTGGGTGGGCCTCGATCCGGTGGACACCTTCGGCGCCGCGCGCGAGGCGGCGCGCAAGCTCCAGGCCCCGGGCGTCGTGCTGCGCGCGCCGAGCGGGCCGTGCAACGTCGGCGGGAGCGCGCACCGCATCGCCGGCTGGCTCGCCAACCGGCGCGCCGAGCTGCGAATCGACGACGCGTCGCACTGCGACTTCGAGGACACCACCAACTGGCGCTGCGAGTCGATCTGCGGCCCGGCCGATGCGGCGCGGCAGGCACGCATCGTGGACGAGGTGGTGAAGGCGGTGCTGGAAGCGGTGCCGCAATGATGCGTCCGCGCGGCCGACACGCGCGTATCCTTCGACATTGATCGCCGCGACGAAAATTCGGTGCCGCACCCGGCAGGCGCGCAGAGCGCTGCTCGATCGCCTGCTCGCGCCCGACGACCCGCAGCGTGCGCTCTATGAACCGCTGTGCGAGATCCGGCCCGGACGGCCGTTCGTCGTCGCGCATCTCGGGCAGAGCCTCGACGGCTTCATCGCCACGCGCAGCGGCGAATCGCGGTTCATCACCAGCGAGGCGAACCTCGTCCATCTGCATCGCCTGCGCGCCCTGTGCGACGTCGTGGTGGTCGGCGCGGGCACGGTCGCGGCCGACGACCCGCGCCTCACCACGCGCCTCGTCCGCGGGCCCGATCCGCTGCGCGTCGTCCTCGATCCGCGGCGGCGCCTGTCCGCGGCGTCGCGCGTGTTCAGCGATGGCGCGGCGGCCTCGCTCCTCGCCTGCGACGCCGCGCTCGCTTCGCCCGGCGAACGGCTCGGTCAGGCAGAGGTGTGTGGGGTTCCGAGTCTGGGCGGGCGGCTCGACCTGCGCGAATTGCTGCGCTTGCTCGATGGCATCGGGTGTCGCGCAGTGTTCGTCGAGGGCGGGGGGGTGACCGTCTCCGCATTCGTGGCGGCCGGGCTGGTCGACCGGCTGCACGTCGCGGTGGCGCCGGTGGTGCTCGGCGCAGGGCGCGTGGGCTTGCACCGGCTCGATGCCGCCTGCCTTCCGGGCGCCCGGTTCGGCGCACCGTGCGTCTACCCGATGGGGGATGACGTCCTGGTCGATCTCGACCTCTCCCCGCTTGCGACGTTGGCCGACGCCCGCATCATCTGAGCGAGCGTGCCGGGCGTCGGGTGACACGGGCGCGGAAGTCTTCAGTGGCAACGTCCGGGTTTGCCGGCGGCGCAAGGCCGGGTGCACGGGGCGTCCCGGCCGGAGCCCCCACACCGGCCGGCTTGGCCCCCGGCGGCGTCCCGGTCGGCCGCACGCGCCATCGAAAATCCTCTTCTTCTAGATCAATTAAGTCCCCTCTCGGCTCCGACATTGACCGGTGCGCCGCCCGTCCCTGATTCGATCGGGCGAGTATCCCACGGCCCTCCGAGCGATTCGAGAGTGCGTTTTGGTACTGTTCGGAGTAATTTTTGTCTCCGACCGAAGACAATGAGGCGTAGAATTCGCTTCGAACCGACTTGGGGTCTGGGAATGGCGATCCTATCGCCGCGACCCGGAAAGGCATCCGACATGGCCGAAGCGACTCGATATCAGCTCCGCCTAGGTGGGGCGGCGGATCGTCTGCTGACTGAGATGTGCGACAAGCTCGAGGCGCGTCCCAAGGACGTGATCCTCGACGCGCTCGCCATTTTCCACTTCGCGCTCGAATCGGCTGAGCGTGGCCAGCAGATCGGAAGCTTCGATCCCGATACTCAACGCTTCACCGCGATCGTGACCCCGTCGTTGCAACGGCTTCTGCGACCCGCGCGCGCCTGAGCCCGGGGCCGGTCGTCGCGGTGCCGGCGCTGACACTGCACGACACTGGACTGATCGCGGAATGCCGCGAATCAAGAGCGGACCAGTCGAGCTCGTGCTCGAAGAGAACTTCGTCGGCCGCGTCCAGATTACGCGCGGCGGGGTGCTCGACATCCGATCGGCGGGAAAGCAAAGCGCGCGCAGTGTCCGAGAGGAGCGTCAACGGCGGCCCGGTTCGGCGCTCGGGCCGGTCATGGTATTCGTTTGCCATGGCAGCGCCGACGAGCCGGTGGCCGCGGCGTTCGTCGAGCTGATGCGAGCGGCGTTGCCGCTCGACGCCAAGTCGATCCGCTGCACGAGCGTGAGCGGGTACAAGCTCCCGGCGGGGACGAACGTCGACGCACGACTGCGGGCCGAAGTGTTCTCGTCGGGGGCGTTCGTCGCGTTGCTGAGCCCGCGCAGCATCCAGTCCGTCTACGTGATGTTCGAGCTCGGCGCGCGGTGGGGGGCCGAGCGCTACCTTGCGCCGGTGCTGATCGGCGGGCTTCCAGCGCGACGAGTGGAGGCGCCCTTGCGCGCGCTGCACACCGTGAGGGGCGACGCCGAGAGCGACGTCTTGCAGCTCGTTGGCGAACTGGCGGACCACCTCGGCCTCGGCGTGGAGGCCCCGGACGTGTACCTCAAAGCGCTGCGCGCGTTCACGACCGCCGCCCGCCGGTCACGGCGCTGATCGCAAGCCGGCGAGTCGCCGGGGTCACGTCGGCCACGCCGCCAGATCTTCGTGGCCGACGCGCAAGGTCGAATTGGCCCGCGCGAGGTGGGCGCGACGCCGCCCGACCCACTGCGCGAGCGTGCCGGTGTCCTCCGGTGCGACTTCCAGCGCCGCCGCGAGCCACCCGTCGACCAAGGCCGCCTGCAGCGTCGCCTCGGCCGGACCGAGGACCCAGTCGGCCCGCGCGCGTCCGACTGTGTACCCATGCCGGGAGAGCGCGCCGGCGGCCGCTTCCGCCGCGGCGGGCCCGAGCGCGGGACCGAACCCTTTGTCGCGGCGCTGATGGCTGTTCACCAGCGCGCGCACGCGCTCGTCCTCGGGGTCGGCCGGCGACCATTCGATCCGGCCGTCGTAGGTGAGGGCGAACAGCACCGCGACCCGGGCAGCGACACACGCGCCGACGAGCCGGTCGAGCCACGCCGCCGACACGAGATCGAGCAGTGCCGACGCGGTCACCAGGTCGACGCCGTCGAACGCGAGCGCCTCCAGCGCCCGCGCGAGATCGAGCCTCAGCGTGCGAACGGTCGCGCCCGCCGGTGCCACGACCACGTCGAGCAGCGCCGGGTCGCTGTCCACCGCCAACCACTCGGTCGCGCCGTCGAGCCGCGGCGCGAGGTAGCGGATGTTCGCGCCGGTCCCGGTCGCCAGATCGACCGCGCGCCGGACGCGTCCGGCAAAGCGTGCGGCGAGCGCCGCGGAGCGCGACCGGGCGTCGGCCGGCTCGCGCAGCGCGAGCCAGTCAGCCGGGAACCCGCTCATGCGCGGCGAGCACGGCCGCGAGCCGCCGGCAGGTCTGCGGCCAGTCGGGCAGCTGCGCGCGCGCGGCGCGTGCGCCGCGCGCGAGGCGTTCGCGCACCGCCGCCTGGTCGAGGAGCTGCCGGAGCGCGTGCCGCAGCGCGAGCGGGTCACCCGGCTCGACCAGCAGGCCGGCCTCCGGTGGCACCGTGTCTGGGACCGCGCCCGCGCGCGTGGCGACGATCGGCAGGCCGCGGGCGAGCGCCTCGGCGAGCGCCATGCCGTAGCCCTCGTGGAACGTCGCGAGCACGAACGCGTCGGCGCGATCGTAGAGCGGCGCGAGCGCCGCGCGGCTGCGCTCCCCGGCGAGCACCACCCGGTCCGCGAGCCCGAGCCGCTCGATCTGCCGCTCGAGCGCGGCGCTGGTCACCGGATCGATCGTCCGGCTGCCGGCGCAGGTGAGCGTCCAGCCGCGGTCCCGGAGGCCGGCGAGCGCCTCGATCAGCACCGCGTGCCCCTTGCGCGGCGTCAGGGTGGCCACGCACAGCAGGGCGAGCCCGGGACCGCCGGAGCCGCGGGCGAGCGGCGCCGGGTCGGTTCCCGGCACGACCACCGAAATGCGCTCCGGCGCGACGCGATAGTCGGCGAGCGCCCGAGCGGTCGCCGGGCTGGTCACGATCACGTGCGCCGCTGCGGCGAGCGCGCGCGTCTCCGCGCCGCGCAGCGCCGCGGCGGCGGCTGGGGCGAGACCGGTCTCCAGCGCGAGCGGGTGGTGCACCAGCGCCACCAGCCGCAGGCGGCGCGCCGCCTCCTCCGCGAGCGCCGGCATCGCGCCGAGCGCCAGCCCATCGACGAGCACGAGCCCGCCGCTCGGCAGGCCCGCGAGCGTCGCGCGCGCGTGCGCGAGCGCGCCCGGCGTCGGAAACGGAAAGCTCGCGTCGAGCGCGTGCACCGTGACCGTCCAGCCGAGGTCGCGCAGCCCGGCGGCGATCCGGCGATCGTACTCGTAGCCGCCGGTGAGCGTCGCCGGATCGCCCGGCAGGAGGAGCGCGAGCGCGGGCATAAGGCGCCTACAGCGCGCCCTCGTAAGCGGCCCAGGCAGCGTGCGACTCGTGCAGGGTGACCTTGAGCGCGGTGAGCCCGCGCGCGGTCTGGCCGAGCGCACCGCCCGCGATCGCCGCGCGCATGCGCTCGAACACCACGCGCGCGAGGAACTCGGTGGTGGTGTTCTGGCCGGCGAACGCCGGCTCGGCGTCGAGGTTGCGGTAGTTGAGCGGTTCGAGGATTGCTGCGAGCGCGGCCGCGGCGCGGCCGATGTCGACCACCAGCCCGTCGCCGTCGAGCGCCGGCCGGCGGAACTCCACGTCCACGACGTAGGTGGCGCCGTGCAGGCGCTGGGCCGGCCCGAAGGTTTCGCCGCGGAAACTGTGCGCGATCATGAAGTGGTCGCGGACGCAGACACTGAACATCGGACTCCTCAGTCGTAACGGATGCGGTGGCAGATGGCGTCGCCGGGCGCGCCGGCGAGCCGCGCGAGCACGCGAGGCAGGTCATCGAACCGGTCCTCGCCGGTGATCAGCGCATCGAGCGCGGCGTCGTCGAGCAGGCGCAGCGCGAGCGCGAGCCGCCGGCCGCGCGTCCAGCGCGCGCGCTGCGCGGTGGCGACCGCTCCGACCTGCGACGACTTCAGCGTCAGGCGCTTGGCGTGAAAGGCTTCGCCGAGCGGCAGCGGCACCATGCGGGTGCCGAACCAGCTGAGCTCGAGCACCACTGCCTCGAATCCGGCCAGTTCGAGCGCCGAGCGCGCGCCGTCGGGGGTGCCGCTCGCATGCACCACCAGGTCCGCCTCGCCGCGCGCCGCCCCGGGCGCCGCGTAGCGTGCCCCGAGCGCGGCGGCGACGGCCGCCCGGCGCGGGTTCGGATCGACCAGCTCGACTTCGCAGCCCGGAACGCGCGCCGCGAGCCAGGCGGCGAGCAGGCCGAGCGCACCGCCGCCCACCACCGCCACCCGATCGCCGACCCGGATCGCGGCATCCCACAGTGCGTTGACCGCCGTTTCGAGGTTCGCGGCGAGCACCGCCCGGTGCGGCGGGACGCCCGCCGGGAGCGGGTGGACGGCCGCGGCCGGCACGACGTAACGGGTCTGATGCGGATAGAGGCAGAACACCGGCCGGCCGCGCAGCGCTTCGGGCCCGTCCTCGACCACGCCGACGTTGGCGTAGCCATACTTCACCGGCCCCGGGAGCTCGCCGGCCTGGAACGGGGCGCGCATCCGCTGGCGCTCGCTCGGCGGGACCTCGCCACGGAAGACCAGTGCCTCGGTGCCGCGGCTCACCGCGCTGTAAAGTGTCCGTATCTCGACCTCGCCCGCGCCGCATCGGGCAAGCGGCTCCGGCCGTATCTCTCCCTGGCCGGGGCCGGTGATCCAGAAGGCGCGGGCGCGATCGGCAGGCATCTGGGCGGAGCAGAGACCGGATAGTAGGCGATGGCGGTGGACCAGACAGTCGGGATCGACTGCGCGCTGCGACGCAGCGCGCTCGCGAGCCTCGGTGCCGTGTCGCTCGGGCTCGCCGCCGCCGCCGCCGGTGCGGCCGCGGGGCTGGCGCTCGGACCGCTGTACGTCGCGCGCGTGCTGGCCGGATTCGGCGCAGGGGCGCTGCTGATCCTGATGTACCTGCCCGCGCACCGGCCGTTCAGCCGGTTCGGTCCGGCCAATCAGGTGACGCTCGGCCGCGTGGCGGCCGTGGCCCTCCTCGCCGGTCTGATCGGCGCGGGCGACGGGCCGGCGCACGCTCAGTTCGCCTGCGCCGGCGGCGCGGTCACCGCCGCGCTCGACGCAGTGGACGGCCGGCTGGCGCGCGCGAGCGCGATGTCGAGCGCGTTCGGCGCCCGCTTCGACCTGGAGACCGATGCCGCGCTGATCCTCGTCCTCGCCGTGCTGGCGTGGCAGTTCGGCAAGGCCGGTCCGTGGGTGCTCGCCAGCGGCCTCGCCCGCTATGCGTTCGTCGCGGCCGGGTGGCGCTGGGTCTGGCTGCGCCGGCCGCTGCCGCCGAGCGGGCGCCGCCGGGCCGTCGCTGCGGCGCAGATGGCCGGCCTGGTCGTCGCGCTGGCGCCGGTGGTGCCGCCTGCGCTCAGCGCGGCGCTGACCGCGGCGGCGCTCGCATCGCTGCTGTGGTCCTTCGCCGTCGACGTGCGCTGGCTGCGGCGTGCCGCCGGGAGCAACCGCTGATGCGCTGGATCGCCCGGGTCCTGCTCGCGCTTGCCGTGGCCGCCGGGGCCAGCGCCGCCGCGCAGCCCGCGCGCTACGAGATCGATCCGGAGCATTTCAGCGTCGGTTTCCTGGTCGATCACATCGGCTACGCGAAGGTGCTCGGCCTGTTCCAGAAAGCCGGCGGCTCGTACACCTTCGACGAGAAGACACTCGCCGTCTCCGAAGTGCAGATCGTGATCGAGGCGGCGAGCGTGTTCACCGGGCACCGCCGGCGCGACGATCACCTGCGCAGCGCCGACTTCCTCAACGCGCGCGAGTTCCCGCGCATCGTTTTCAAGGCCGACGGCGCAAAGCGTACCGGCGAGCGCAGCTTCGTCATCGAGGGCGTGCTCGAGCTGCTCGGCCGCAGCCAGCCGGTCTCGCTCCAGGCGACCTGGAACAAGAGCGGCCCCTACGAGCTGCCGGGCAGCCGCGCCTACGTCATGGGCGTCTCGGCGCGCGGCAGCTTCAAGCGCTCCGCGTTCGGGATGACCTACGGGGTGGCGAACGGCTGGGTCGGCGACACCGTCGAGCTGATCCTCGAGTTCGAGGCGCGGCGCCAGTGACCGCGCCGGCCCGCCCGGCGCGGCGTTGGCTCGCGGCCCTGGCCGCACTCGCGCTGCTCAACTTCGCCCTGACGTTCGACAACCTCTGGCCGACGCTCTGGATCCGGCCGCGCTGGGCGCTGTCGGTGGAGCTCGCGGCCGCGGTGCTCTTTCTCGCCGCCGCGATCGAGCGCCGCGGGCCGCCCTCGCAGCGCGCGCTCGCGGCGCTCGGCGCGGCGATCGTCTTGCTCGCGGCGGGCCGCTACGTCGAGGTCACCGCGCGCGAGATGTACGGGCGGCCGATCAACCTGTACTACGACGTGCCCCACCTGCCCAGGGTGGTGGCGATGTTCGCCGAGGCGGCGCCCGGCTGGGTCGCCGCCGCGTCGGCGGCGGGGGTGGTGCTCGGTGCGGCGCACCGAGCAC
>Ga0308411_10001300_pt1 | contig 17009 bp, 17 predicted proteins | sample HotsprottomLayer_2_FD_203530 | JGI IMG/M metagenome (GOLD analysis project Ga0308411, IMG submission 203530) | Hot spring phototrophic mat microbial communities from Octopus Spring, Yellowstone National Park, Wyoming, United States -... | ecosystem: Environmental > Aquatic > Thermal springs >...
GTCGCCTCGGTGATCGCGATGCTCGCGATCGGCGACGGCGCGAAGCAGGCGGTCATGGACCGCATGAGCGGCCTGGGCACCAACCTGCTCGTGGTGCGCCCCGGCGCGCCCAATCAGCGCGGCGGCGGCGTCGCGACGCTGATCCCGGCCGATGCCGAGGCGATCGGCGGCCTGCCGAACGTGCTGGCGGCGGTGCCCGAGATGGGCGGCAACGTGACGGTGCGCTACGGCAACACCGACTACCAGACCAGCCTGCTCGCCGCGAGCGCCGCCTATCCGGTGGCGCGGAACTGGCCGGTCGCGCGCGGCACGTTCTTCTCCGAGCAGGACGTGCAGACCTACGCCACGGTGGCGGTGCTCGGCCAGACGGTGGTCGACAGCCTGTTCCCGCGCGAGGTCGACCCGGTCGGCCGGCACATCGTGCTCAACAACGTGCTGTTCCAGGTGATCGGCGTGATGGGCGTGCGCGGCGCCTCCACCTGGGGCACCGACCAGGACGACGTGGTGATGGTGCCGCTCACCACCGGCAGCCTGCGGCTGCTCGGGCAGCGGCACCTGCGCAGCATCACCGTCGCGGTCGAGGACGTGGCGCGCATCGACGAGACCCAGGACAGGGTCGCGGCGCTCCTCACCGACCGGCATCGCACCGTCGATTTCCAGATCCGCAACATGGCCTCGATCATCCAGACGGCGAGCGAGACCCAGGACACGCTCACGGTTCTGCTCGGCTCGATCGCGGCCATCTCGCTGCTGGTGGGCGGCATCGGCGTCATGAACATCATGCTGGTGAGCGTCACCGAGCGCACGCGCGAGATCGGCATCCGCATGGCCACCGGCGCGCGCACCCGCGACATCCTGCAGCAGTTCCTCGGTGAGGCGTTGATGGTGTCGGCGCTCGGCGGGCTGATCGGCGTCGCGCTCGGGCTCGGCGCCGCGGCGCTGATCGGGTGGTTCGGCAAGCCGGTGCAGTACGCCGTCTTCCCGGTCGCGCTCGCGTTCGGCTGCGCCTTCCTGACCGGGCTGGTGTTCGGCTACATGCCGGCGCGGAAGGCGGCGCGGCTCGATCCGGTGGTCGCGCTCGCCAAGGAATGAGCCGCGTGCGCCGGCCGCTCCCGTCGGCCCGATGGGCCCTGGCGGCTGTCGCGGCGCTCGCCGGCTGCGCGGTCACCTCGCCGCGGCTCGATCCGGACCTGCCGCCCCCCGCGGGCTGGATCGAGGCGCAGGCGGTGCCCGGAGCGACGGTCGCGCCCGACTGGTGGCAGTCGTTCCAGTCGCGCGAGCTGGCGGCGCTCGTCGAGGCGGCGCTCGCGGGCAACCCCACGCTCGCGGCCGCCGCCGAGCGCGTGCGCCAGGCCGAGGCGCAGGTGCGCATCGCCGGGGCGTCGCTCTTTCCGACGCTCGACCTCGCGGCGGGCACCGCGCGGCGCGAGCAGCGCGGCGGCGCGCCGCGGCTGGTCAACGAATCGACCAGCGCGACCCTGGTCGCCGCCTACGAGCTCGACCTGTGGGGGCGGCTCGCCGCCGGGGTCGAAGCCGCGCGGGCGGGCCTCGCCGCCAGCGACTACGATCGCGAAACGGTGCGGCTGACGCTCACGGCGAGCATCGCGGTCGCGTACTTCGACCTGCTCAGCCTGCGCGGCCGCATCGCGATCGCGCGGCAGAACCTGGCGATCGCCGAGCGCGTCCTCGCGGTGGTCGAAGCGCGCGTGCGCAACGGCGCCGCCTCGCCGCTCGACCGCGCGCGTCAGCGCACCGCGGTGCTCAACCTGCGCGCGGCGATCGAACCGGCCGAGCTCCAGGAGCGCCAGACCCTCGCCGCGCTGGCGGTGCTCACCGGCCGGCCACCGGAGGGCTTCGCGGTGGCGGCGCAATCGCTCGCCGGGCTGGCGGTGCCGGCGGTGGCGCCGGGGCTGCCCGCCGAGGTGCTGCTCCGGCGCCCCGACATCGCCGCCGCCGAGGCACGGCTCGCCGCGGCCAACGCCAACGTCGCGGCGGCGCGGGCGGCGCTGTTGCCCTCGATCACGCTCACCGGCGGGGCGGGGTACGCGAGCACCTCGCTGCTCGCGCTCGGCAGCTCGCCGGCGACGGTGCTCACCATCGCCGCCGCGCTCGCGCAGCCGATCTTCGACGGCGGCCGGCGCCGGGCGACCGTGGACCTGAACGCCGCGCGCGAGCGCGAGCTGCTGGAGCTCTATCGGGGGGCGATCCTGGCGAGCCTCGCCGACGTCGAGAGCGCGCTCGCGGCGACCGCTCGCACCGCGAACCAGGAGCGTCACCAGGAGGAAGCGGTGCGCGAGGCGCGCCGCGCGCTCGCGCTGGCCGAGATCCGTTATCGCGAGGGCGCCGACGACCTGCTGGTGGTGCTCGACGCGCAGCGCACCGCTTTCACCACCGAGGACCAGCTCGCCCAGACGCGGCTCGCTCGCCTGCAGGCGAGCGTCGGACTGTACCGCGCGCTCGGCGGCGGCTGGCGCGCGCCGGAGACGGCGGCGCGCGGCGCGGAGTGACCGCCGGCGCGCCGCTCAGGCCGTCCGTAGGCCGAGCGCCGGTCCGACCGCGTACTCCACCCCGCCCACCTCCACGCGCGGCGGGCGCTCGCCGAAGAAGCGCGCGATCGCGCGCACGATGTCCTCGACTTCGCCGGCGGGGAACTCGCCGCGCAGCGCCGCCAGCTCGGCGATCGAGTAGCCATCCAGGTCGCGGCAGCCGGGCGCCTCGTCGAGCAGCCGGGTGACGATGCGTTCGGCGTAGCCCGGGTCGCTGCGCCAGCCGCGTTCGCCGGCGGCCGGCGCGAGCCGCCGGAACGCCGGTGCGCTGATCAGAAAGCTCGCTTCCATGCTCACCCTCGTCGGACGCCCGCGATTTTCTTGCGTCAGTTTTTCACGTGCTCGCACGCCGGGCCATCGGCCGGCGGTTCGAGCGCGGCTGCGCCGAACGGTCTAGCCCGGGTCGGCGGCGATCCTCCGGAGCGCCCGCCGAATCTGCTATAAGCCGCTGTCCGGAGGACGGGAGACCGAATGAACTTCAGCTTCGACTTCAGCGGCCGCACCGCGCTCGTCACCGGCGGGGTCTCGGGCATCGGCGCGGCAACCAGCCTCGCGTTCAAGCGCGCCGGCGCAAGCGTCATCGCCTGCGGCTACACCGATCAGGAGCTCGCGGCGGCGCGCGCCGATGCGCGCTTCGCCGGGATCGACATCCGCCGCCTCGACGTCACCGACCACGCCGCGGTGAAAGGGCTCGTCGGCGGCCTCCCGGTGCTCGACTTCGTGGTCAACAGCGCCGGCACGATCCGCCGCGGTGCCGAGCACGACCCGGAGGTCTTCGACCAGGTGGTGGACGTGAACCTGAGCGGCGGCATGCGGGTGGCGGCCGCCGCGCGGCCGCTGCTCGCCCGCAGCCGCGGGGCGATCGTGTTCATCGCGTCGATCATGGCCTACTTCGGCGGGCCGGCGCAGCCGGCCTATTCCGCTTCCAAGGGCGCGGTGCGCAACCTGACGATGTCGCTCGGCTGCGCCTATGCCGCCGACGGGATCCGCGTCAACGCGGTGGCGCCGGGCTGGGTGCTCACCGAGCTCTCCCGCGGCGCGCGCGAGAATCCCGAGCGCAGCGCGCAGATCAACTCGCGCATCGCGCTCGGGCGCTGGGCCGAGCCGGCGGAGATCGCCGACCCGATCCTGTTCCTCTGTTCCGACGCCGCCCGCTACATGACCGGCACGGTGATGCTGGTGGACGGGGGCTACTCCAGCCTCGGATGAGCGTGCTTGCCGCCTCGCGCCGGCGGTTGCTCGCCGCCCTCGGCGCGGCGCCGATCGCGCTCGCCGCGCGCCGCGCCGGCGCCGTCGCGCCCGAGGACAAGTCCGACGGCGGCCCCTACGTGCCGACCCCGTGGGCGATCGTGGACGAGATGCTCAAGCTCGCCGAGATCGGCCCGGGCGACGTCGTCTTCGATCTCGGCTCGGGCGACGGGCGGCTGGTGATCGCCGCGGCCGCGCGCTACGGCGCGCGCGGGGTCGGCGTCGAACGCCACCGCGACCTGGTGGCCTTCTCGCGGGCGCAGGCCGAGGCGCAGCGGGTCGCCGACCGGGTGCGCTTCGTGCAGGGCGACGTGCTCGAGGCCGACGTGCGCGAAGCCACGGTGGTGATGCTGTACCTGCTGCCGCGGCTGGTCGTCCAGCTGGTGCCGAAGCTGCGCGCCGAGCTCGCGCCCGGCGCACGCATCGTCTCGCACGACTACCCGCTCGAGCCCTGGCGCGCCGACAAGACGCTCATCTTCGACGTGGCGGAGAAGTACGCGATCACCGGCTCGGCCGAGACCAAGCTGTTCTATTACCTGGTACCGGCGCGGGTGCACGGGCAGTGGCTGCTCGAGCTGAGCGCGCCCGAGGGCGTCGGGCCGGTGCCGCTCGCGTTCGAGCAGTGGCCCGACCGGCTCGCGGGCACCGCGATCTTCGGCGGCGTCTCGACCGAGCTGCGCATGCTCGCGGTGCGCGCCGAGGCGATCCGCTTCGAGATCGTGCAGGGCGGCCGGATCCTGCGCTTCGAAGGCCGCGTGGAGGGCGCGGCAATGACCGGCGAGGTCACCGGGCGCGGCGTCGCGGGGCGCTGGTCGGCGCGGCGGATCGCCTCCTGACGGCGCGGTCGGGCTACTCCTCCAGCGCCGCGGCGCCTTCGAGCGGCTCCGGCTCTACTTCGCCCGCGCCGCCGAGATAGTTGCACACGCGCCAAGCGTGATAGCCGATGCGCTCGAGCCAGCGCACCGCGTCGAGCAGCTCGAGCGCGCGCTGTGGGGGCCAATCGCCGGCCGCGGTCTCGCGCAGCACGCCCTCGCGCCCGGCTGCGCGCAGGCCCGCCAGCGCGCGCGCCCGGGTCTCGACCTCGGCGAGCCAGCCTGCCGACGCGCACCCCCGCAGGCCGGCCTCGCCGACGGCGAGCGCCGACTGCATCAGGCTCGCGGCGGGACGCAGGCGCTCGTGATGCGTCAGCGTCACCAGCTCCGGCCGCGGCTGCAGCCGCGACTGGAGGCGCACGAGGTGGTCGATCGCGTGCACCTGGGCGAGCCGCCGGCGGGACACCGGGGCGTCCTCACCCTCTGAGGGGATGCGCGCGAAGAACGCCTGGATCCGTTCGAGCGCCTCGCGCAGCTCGGCCGCACGGGGGGCATCGGCGGCGGTCCCCGACTGGACGCCACGCAGCGCGGCGAACAGGCCGGCGGCGGTGTCGCTCAGCGCGCGCCGGGTCGCCTCGAGCGCGACTGCCGGAACGCTGAGCAGCGAGTCGTCGAGGTGGCGCGTCAGCGCCGGTCCGCGATCGGGCAGGAGCCGCTCGATCAACCGCGCGAACCGGTCGGCGAACGGCAGGACGAGCGCCACCCCGAGGGCGATGAAGATCGTGTGGAACGCGGCCAGGCTGGTCGCTCCAGCGTCGAGCCCGAGATGGCGCTGGGCGAGGTCGATCACGCGGAGCAGGATCGGCAGCAGCGCGACCGCGATCAGGCCGGTCGCTAGGTTGAACAGGATGTGCGCCGCCGCGGTGCGGCGCGCGGGCACCGTACCGCCGATCGCGGCGAGCGCGCCGGTGACCGTCGTGCCGATCGCCGCGCCGATCACCAGCGTCGCCGCCTGCTCGAAGCTGATCGCGGCGGTGTGCAGCGCGGTGAGCGTGGTCGCGACCGCGGCGCTCGAGGATTGCATCACCACGGTCATCGCGGCTCCGATCGCCATCACCACGAGCGAGCCGCCGATCCCGCCAACCGGGAGATCGGCCAGCGGGAAGACGTCCGACAATCCCCGCATGCCCTGCTGCAGGAACTCGATGCCGATGAAGATCAACCCGAAACCGGCCAGCGCGAGCCCGAGCGGCCGCGCCCGGCCGCGTCCGAGCAGCCGGGCGAGCGCACCCGCCGCGACGAGCGGCAGCGCATAGAAGCCGAGGCTCACCTTCAGCCCGAGCACCGAGACGATCCAGCCGGTGCCGGTGGTGCCCAGGCTTGCGCCGAGCACCACCCCGACCGCCTGGGCAAAGCTGATCAGACCGGCGCTCACGAATCCGATCAGCGCCACCGTCGTCGCGCTGGAGGACTGGACCAGGAGGGTCACGAGTGCGCCGGAGACGAACGCCTTCACCGGCGTGCCGGTGAAGCGGAGCAGCGCCTCGCGCAGCGCCTCCCCGGCGAACGCCTTCAGCCCGTCGGTGAGCAGCAGCATCCCGAGCAGGAACAGCCCGATCCCGCCGGCGAGCTCGAACGCGGTCGCGATCATGCGCCGCGGGCCCGCGCCGCGGCGCCCTGCTCAGTCCGCAAGCCGCTTCAGCACGTGCCGCCGGTTGCGGGTGTAAGGCCGCACCTCGCTCGGCCAGCGGCCGGCGTCCACCGCCTGCGCCCAGGCCTCGCTCACCAGCACCTCGGCGCTCTCGAGCTCGTAGATCGCGCTGTACTTCGGCTCGCCCTCGGCGGCGATCGTCTTCTTCTCGCCGCCGATGATCATGACCAGCGGCGCGGTCGTCGCGCGCCGCGCCGACAGGACGCCGGGCACCTTCCGGATGAGCGGAATGTGCTCGGTGTCGTAGACCTCGTTGAAGAGCGCCTCCTTGTCGGGATCGACGTCCATGCTGGCGATGAAGACGTAGCGGGCTTTGGCCACCGGCGTTTCCTCCTTGTCAGTCGAGCTCGGCGAGATCGGCACGGCCAAGCTTCAGGCCGGCCGCGGCGACGTTCTCCTCCAGATGGGCGAGCGAACCGGTGCCGGGGATCGGCAGCATGGCCGGCGACCGCGCGAGCAGCCAGGCGAGCGCGACCTGCGCCGGCGTGGCGCCGAGCCGCCTGGCCACGCGCGCCACCTTGCGCGAGCGCAGGGCCGCGCCGGCACCGAGCGGATACCACGGCAGGAAGGCGAGGCCGGCCCGCTCGCACGCGCGCAGCACGTCCTCGGCGCCGCGCTCGGCGACGTTGTACTCGTTCTGCACCGAGACGATCGGCGCGATCCGGCGCGCCGCCTCGAGCTCGCGGACGCTCACGTTCGAGACGCCGAGGTGGCGGATCTTGCCGGCACGCTGCAGCTCGGCGAGCGCGCCGATCGACTCGGCGAGCGGCACCCGCGGATCCGGCGCGTGCAGCTGGTAGAGGTCTATCCGTTCCAGGCGCAGCCGCTTCAAGCTCCCTTCGACCGCCCGGCGGAGGTGCTCCGGGCGGCCGTCGGGGTCCCACGCGCGCCGGTTCGGACGGACCAGGCCGCCCTTGGTGCCGATGACCAGACCCGCCGGGTACGGGTGCAGCGCCTCCGCGATCAAGATTTCGTCCACCTCCGGGCCGTAGCTGTCGGCGGTATCGAAGAAGTTGCAGCCGAGATCGAACGCCCGTCGCAGGACCGCGTGCGCCAGGGCGCGGTCGCGTGGCGGGCCCCAGATGTCGGGGCCGCACACGCGCATGGCGCCGAAGCCCAGGCGGTGCACCGTCAGATCGCCGAGCCGGATCGTGCCGGCGGCCGAAGCGGGGCTCATGACCGCGATCCTACCGGTTCACCGGCGCAGGGTGACGATCGCGAGCGCGACCACGAGCAGCGCCACGCCCGCGATCTCCAGGCGCGTGAGCCGCTCCCGGAACAACCGGCGCGAGACGGCATAGCTGAACACCAGCTCGATCAGGCCGAGCGTGCGCACGTGGGCGATCGGCTCGACCGCCATCGCGGTGAACCAGCCGGCCGACGCCGCCGCACCCATGAAGCCGGCGAAGAGCGAGGTGCGCCATGCCCGGGCAACGCGTACGATCACCGGCCGGTCGCGCACGGCGAGCCAGCCGCCGAGCAGCGCCGTCTGCAGCACCTGGGCGACCACCAGCGTGAAGGCGGCGGCCATCAGGAACGGCGCATCCTCGAGGGCGAGCGCGGCGCCGCGATAGCCGACGGTGGACATGGCGAAGCACGCGCCCGACCCGAGCCCGAGCAGCGCCGAACGGGTGGTCCACCCGGCCAGCAGGGCGCGGAACGGTCGCGCGGGGTCGGCCGGGGAGAGCAGCAGCACGCCCACGACGCCGAAGCCGACCGCGGCCAGCGTGGCGGCGCCGAGCGGGTCGCCGAGGAACAGGAAGCCGAACACCGCGATCTGCAGCAGCTCGCTCTTCGAATACGCGACGCCGAGCGCGAAGTTGCGTTCGGTCATCGTGCGCAGCAGGAGCGCGGTCGCGGCGAGCTGCGACACGGCGCCGACGCTCACCCAGAACGCGAACCTCGGGTTCGGCGCGGGCAGCACCGCGCGGGTCCACAACTCGACCACCCAGAGCCACAGGAGCGCGAACGGCAGCCCGTAGAGGAACCGCACGAGCGTCGCCCCGAGCGTGCCGAGTTCTCTGGTGAGGTGGCGTTGCGCGGCGTTGCGCAGCGTCTGCGCGAACGCCGCCCAGACGGTGATCGGGATCCAGAGCCAGTCGGGCGGCGGCACGGGCCAGCGCGCGGTCGTCGTGAGCACGGGCCGCAGGCTTTGCGCCCGCAGGCCGCCGCGCCCCGGGCGCTAGCGGCGCTTCGCCGCGGGCGGCGGCGCGTCGTGCGTGGCGAAGGCCGCCGGTGCCACCACCTCGAGCAGCTCGAGGTTCTTCGAGTGGCGGATCTCGCGATGCCGGATGTTCGGCGGCTGGTAGAAGCAGGAGCCGGCGCGCATCAGGACCTTGCCGACGCCCTCGTACTCGAACTCGACCCAGCCCTTGAGCACGTACACGAACTGCACTTTGCAGTCGTGGCGGTGCCACTGGCCGTGCGGCGCCTTGCCGGGGCGGGCACGGATCACGTGCGCGACCACCTTGCCGCGGGTGGCGCGCGCGATGCCGAGGTCGCGGTACTCGAAGTAGCTGCGCAGCCCGCGGCGGACGAACCGCGAGTCCTTCAGGTGGCTGACGCTGAAAGCGCGTGCGCGCGTGCTCGCTGTCGCCATCGCATCACCTCCGATTCTCGAGTGCCGCGAACGCCTCGTCGGCGATCGCGAGGGTGCGGTCCACGTCCGCGTCGGTGTGCCGGATCGAGATGTAGAACTTCTCGTTCGGGTTGACGAGCAGCCCGCGCCGGATCAGCTCGAGCGCCCAGGCGAGACCGAGCGTCTTGTCGGCGGTGGTGAGGTCGATCCAGGTGCGCAGCGGCCTGCGGTCGGTGAAGCGGATCCCGAACACCGCGTCCTCCCCGGGCGCCTGCACCGCGAACCCGTGGCGCTCGCCCGCTGCGACCAGCCCCTGCCGCAGACGCGAGCCGATCCGGTGCAGGTGGTCGTAGGTGCCAGGCCGCGCCAGCACCTCGAGCGCAGCCAGCCCAGCCGCCGCGGAGATCGGGTTCCCGTTGAGCGTATTCGTCGCCCAGACCACTTCCGGCTTGGGCCGCGAGCGGGCGTCGAGCACCGACATCACGTCGGCCCGCCCCACGATCGCCGCCAGCGGGAACCCGCCGCTCACCGCCTTGCCGTAGCACGCGAGGTCGGGCACACAGCCGTAGCGCTCCTGCGCGCCGCCCCACGCGATGCGAAAGCCGGTCACGATCTCGTCGAACACCAGCACGATGCCGTGCTTCTTCGTCACTTCGCGGATCGCCTGCAGGAACCCCGGTTCGGGCAACAGCACCCGCTGCAGCGGCTCGACGATCACCGCCGCGAGCTCGGCGGCGTGGCGCTCGATCATCTCCACGGCGCGCGCAGTCTCGTTGAACGGGGTCACGAGCACCGTCTCGCCCGCCTGCAGCGGCACGCCCACGGAATCGGGCCGGGCGTGCGGATAGTCGGAGGGCGCCGCGGGCACCGTGCCCCACAACCCGTACTCGTGCATGCCGTGCCACGCGCCCTCGAACTTGAGGATCTTGTTGCGCTTCGTGTACGCGCGCGCGATGCGTAGCGCGTACAGCGTGGCCTCGGTGCCGGACCCGGTGTAATGGACTACCTCGCCGCACGGCACCGCCTCGACCAGCCGCTTCGCGAGCGCGATCGCCGGCTCGTTCAGGAAGTAATACGTCGTGCCCTTCCCGAGCCGGGACTGCACCGCCTCGGTGATCGCCGGGTGCGCATGCCCGAGCAGGACCGGGCCCGAGCTCAGGTGATAGTCGATGTACTCGCGGCCGGCGACGTCCCAGACGCGGCTGCCCTCGCCCCGCTCGACGACCAGGTTCAGCTCGGGCGGCAGCACGAACAGGCCGGTGCCGCCGCCGGCGAGGTACTTGTTCGCGTCGGCGAGCAGCGCGGCATGGCGTTGCGATGGCGTCACGCAGGACCCCCTCCCCTTGCGTTGGTGAGCGCATCGTACCGGAACGGGCCGCGCGCGATCGCGCGCGGTGGCGGGGCCGCCGCCGAACCGCGCTCGCCGCGATCAACCGCTGCGGCTGGCGGTGAAGGTGAATCCCTGGCGCTCGAAGTAGGCGCGCGCCGCCGGATCGATCGCATCGAGCTTGTCGCCGATCCGGCGCGCGAAGTCGATGTCGCTCATGTCGTGCACGCCACCGGTGATCAGCACCTGCACGACGCCTTCCTCCTCGCCGACGTTGCGAAAGGCGCGGCACACGCCCGGCGGGATCGAGATCGTGTCGAAAGCCTCGAGGATCACGCTGTCGCGGCCGTCGTCGTTCCAGCGGAACTCGAAGCGGCCGCGCAGGACGGTGAAGGTCTCATAGGTGTTCAGGTGGGCGTGCAGCTCGGGCCCCTGCCCCGGCGGGCAGACCGCGAGCGTCATCGTCATCCCGGCCGCGCCCTTGATCGGCGCGCCGGAGGAGATCGGCGTCGCGCTCGAGTCCTCCAGCCCGATCACCGAGAGGAGCTTGCGGGCGTACACGACGTCCTTGGCCGCGAGCGGCACCTCGTCGGAAACCTGCGTCGGCAGCGGCTTCAGATCGCGGAAGCGCGCGACGCGCGTCGCCATCTCGGCCGGGGTGAATTCGATCGTCTTCATCGTCGTCTCCTGGTTGGTCGGGGGCGCGGTCAGCACTTCGCGCACGGCTCGACCGGCAGCCCGCGCGCGAGCCAGCCGGCGCCGGCGCGGCTGCCGGCCATGCCTTCGCTCACGTCGTACACCCGGGTGAAGCCGTTCGCCTCGAGCAGCCGCTGCGCCCGGCTGGTGCGGTTGCCGGTCCGGCAGATCAGCGCGATCGGCGCGGCGCGGTCGCCGCCGACGACCTGCAGGACTGCCGCCACGAAGGCGTCGGCGCCGCGATAGAAGTCCACGCGCGCGGCGCCCGGCGCGACGCCGGTCTCGCGCCACTCGCGCGGCGTGCGGATGTCGATCAGGCGGAGCTTCCCCGCCGCTGCCGCCGCGAGCGCGTCGGGCGCGGCGAGCCTGGGGTCGGCGCGGCCGGACGCGGCCGGCGCAGCGACCAGCAAGGCGACCGAGATCGTTACGACGCAGGCGCGCATCCGCACTCCGGCGCGCAAGATACCGGCGCATCGCGTGGCGGGCAAGCGCGGCGCCGTAGCCGCCGACCCCTCGCGGCAGCCGCATCCCCTCGCGCAGCAGCGCGGCGATGCAGCGGATCAGGTCGTCGCCCGCACGGCGCCGGTAGCGGCCGTTGGTCGGCGTGAAGTGATCGACGTCGATCGTCAGGACCGGTACCTGCCGGCCGCTGCACTGGCTGCGCGCTCGCGCAGCCGGGCGATCTCGGTGCGCCAGCCGGCCACGAGCCGGTCGGCCTCCGGGTCGCCACCGGCGTCGCGCACGCGGCGCTTGCGAAACGCGAGCTCGTGCTGCGCGTTCACTAGCGCCGCCGAGGCGCGCGGGTGCAGCCGGTCGATCCGGCGCGTGCGAAACATCCGGTCGGCCAGGATCCGGGCGTACTCGTCCCGGTCCACCGTCCGCCCGACCTCGTCGGCGAGCTCCTCGCGGATCACCCGCCGCTCCCATGCGCCGCTGCGCCAGAGCGCGAACGCCATCACCGCGGTGAACGGCAGGAAGATCGTCAGCTCGACCAGGCTGCCGTACAGGAAGGCGGCGAAGAAGCCGATCTCGGGCGGCCCCTCGGCGGCCGGCGGCGGCTCGCCCTGGGCAGCGCCCGCCAGCGCGAACAGGAGCGGCAACGCGTTGTTCAGAAAGTGCGCGCCGATCGCGAGCAGGAGCCCGAACAGCGGCGCGATGATCTTGAGCGAGCGCCGCCGCGTCTGCAGGGCGACGCCGAGGAACAACCCGAACAGCCCGGTGAACATCGCGTGCCCGCCGAGGCCGAACAGCGCGTAGCGCCAGCCGAGCTGCATGCCCCAGGGGGCCACGCCGTGCTCGGCGTAGCCCTGCGCGACGTACAGCGGCGCCTCGAACCAGGTGAACCCGACCCCGACCAGCGCCCCGTATACGAACCCGTCGCGCATGTTGTCGAACTCGGCGCGCAGCAGCCAGAACAGGGCGAGCACCCCGGCCGCCTTCGCGAGCTCCTCCACGATCGGGGCCGAGATCGGCGCCGCGATCATCGTGCCCGCGTCGGGACCGAGCGCCTCGACGATCGCCGGGTTGTGCGCGAGCCAGGCATCCACCGCCGCGGCGAACAGCGTGTTGAACGGCAGCGCGATCGCGGTCGCGATCAACGCGCCCCAGCAGAACGCGAGCGCGAACAGCCACGGCGTCTCGCGCTCGCGCCGGTCGAGGTACCAGAGGATCGCGATCGGCACCGCTGCGAGCACGCTCGAGGCGGCGAGCGCGAGCCAGAACACGCGCGCGACGTCCGGCCGCATGCGGGCGAAGAGGTCGAGCTGGACGCTCGCGGCGAACCAGAGCACGCCGAGCAGGACCACCCCGATCGCGAGGCAGGCGCCGGGCCGCCGCAGCGGCGAGCCCATCAGCAAGCGGTCGGATCCCGGGTCGGTCATCGGCGGTCGGCGCGCGCGCCGAGCATAGCCGAAGACCGATTGCGTGCTCTAGTCGTGCGCCGCGGCGAAGTCCCCGCGCTCGAGCAGGCGCGAGGCGGCATAGCCGATCACCAGACCCCAGAACGGCGCGCCGATGTTCAGGATCGGCACATCGGCCACGGTGACCAGGAAGGTGACGAGCGCCCCGAGCGTGAACCGGTCCTTGAACGAGATGGTGAACGCGGTCTGCAGCACGCGCAGCATCGCCAGCCCGGCGAGCGCCGCGATGAACGCCGGCGGCGTCGCCAGCAGCAGCTTGACGAACACCGGCGAGGCGAGGCCGAAGCCGAGCGCGAGGATGCCGACGAGGATGCCCGCGGTGTAGTGCCTGTGCTTCTCGCCCGAGGCCGAGATGATCGCGTTCACCGGCCCGGTGAGGCAGGTCGAGACGGTCCCGACGAAGGCGGTGACGATCGAGCCCGCGCCGCAGGCGACCGTGATCGCGTTGACCGGCGGTTCGTGGCCGGCCGCGCGCAGCACCGCAATACCCTGCCCGTTCTGCACCACGAGCACGGTGATCGCGAGCGGCACGACCAGCTCGAGCAGCGCCCGCGGCGAGAACGCGGGCGCGTATAAGTTCGGCCGCACCAGCGTCCAGTCCCGTGCGCCGGCCGGATCGAAGGCGCCGGTGAGCGCGATCATCACCGCGCCCAGGATCATCGCGCCGATCAGCGGCGGCATCCGGCGCGCGACGCCGGGGACCGCGCTCAGGGCGAGGAACGCGGCGATCATCGGCGCCGCGATCCAGAAGTCGTCGCGCACCGCGTACACCAGATCGAGCCCGAAGCGGAGGAACACGCCGGCCACCATCCCCATCACGATCGGCATCGGCACCGCCGCCATCGCGCGCTTCACCCACCCGCTCAGGCCGAGCGCGAGCATCAGCGTCCCGGTGGCGAGGAACGCGCCGATCACCTCGGGAAAGGTGAGATGCCCGAGCGCCGGCCCGACCAGGACCGCGCCGGGGATGGTCCAGAAGAACACCAGCGGCTGGCGGTAGCGCCAGCAGAACCCGATGCTGATCAGCCCGTTGAGAAAGAACGACCCGAAGATCCAGGAGGACAGGTCGGACGCCGTCAGCCCGCCGCGGGTGCCGACCGCGAGGATGATCGCCACTGGCCCCGAGGCGGCAAAGATGAAGGCGACGAACGCGTTGATCGCGTAGGGGCCGCCGAAGTCGGCGAGCGCGTCGCGCAGCCGCGGCGCCGGGGCGGTCGGGGGCTCGAGCGGCAACGCTAGCGGCCCAGACCGAGGAACGCCCGCGCGTTGCCTTCGCGCAGCGCGGCCGCGGTGGCGGCGTCGAGCGCGAGGGCATCGACCGTCGCGTGCGGGTCGGGATCGCGGATCGCGAACGGGTAGTCGGTGCCGATCATCACCCGGTCGGCGCCGAAGGTCTCCACCACCAGCCGCAGCGTGCGGGGGGCGTAGGTCAGCGTATCGACGTAGAAGCGCCGCGCGTAGGCTGCGGGCGGCTGCGCGATCGCGTCCTTGATCGCCGGAAACGAGCGCCACCCGTGCTCGAGCCGCGGCAGGATCATCGCCAGCGCCCCGCCGCCGTGCGACAGCGCGATGCGCAGCCGCGGATGCCGCTCGAGCGTGCCGCCGGTGATCAGCGCGGCGCCGGCGAGCGCCACGTCGCCGGGGAAGGCCACCACCTGCTCGAGCGGCGGCGGGCCGACCAGCCGGTCCTTGCCGGCCGGGTGCAGGGCATGGACGAACACCGCCGCGCCGAGCGACTCGGCGGCGGCGAAGAACGGATCGAAGCGCGGATCGCCGATCGACACCCCGTTCACGTGCGAGGCGACCTCGACCCCGGCCAGGTCGAGCTCCCGCAGCAGAAAGCCGAGCTCGTCGATCGCCGCGTCGAGGTCCTGCAGCGGCACCGCGCCCAGGCCGGCGAACCGCGCCGGTGCCGCGGCGACCATCGCCGCGATCGTCTCGTTCAGGTACCGGCACATCACCTTGGCGTCGGCGAGCGGCAGCCAGTAGGACAGCAGCTCCGGCATCGGCGAGAGCACCTGGCGCGCGATGCGCATCTCGTCCAGCTCGCGGGCGCGCGCTGCCACGTCCCAGCAGGTGTGCGGCACCGTCCGGTAGTTCCTGCCCGAGATGACGACGTGCGCGTGCGTGCAATCGGCGCGCTGCATGCTCGGCCACGGCACGTCGCGGCCGCTGCCGGGGTAAGCCGGGAACCGCTCCGGCACGATGTGGGTATGGACGTCGATACCGCTCGTCAAGGGCCGCTCCCGAGTGCTCCGCGCGCTGCGAGGGGTGACATACTAGCGGGATGCGGGTGCGGACCGTGTACGGAGTGCTCCTCAACTACCGCGGCGCGCTCGCCGCGCTCGGCGACGCGGTCCGGCGCCCGCCCTACGGCGCGCCGCCGAAGGCGCCCGTCCTCTACATCAAGCCGGCCAACACGCTGAGCGCACCGGGCGCGCCGATCTTCGTCCCGGACGAGGTGGAGGCGCTGGAGATCGGCGCCGCACTCGCCGCGGTCATCGGACGCACCGCCTGCCGGGTGCCGGCGGAGCGCGCGCTCGATCACCTCGCCGGCTACGCGATCGCGAACGACGTGAGCATCCCGCACGCCAGCTACCACCGGCCGCCGATCCGGTTCAACTGCCGCGACGGGTTCTGTCCGATCGGACCGGTGGTGGACCGCAGCCGCGTCGCCGACCCGGGCACGCTGGGCGTGCGGGTCTTCGTCGACGGCGCGCTCGCGCAGCAGAACACCACCGCGAACCTGATCCGCCCGGTCGCCCGACTGATCGCCGAGGTCACCGACTTCATGACGCTCTCGCCCGGCGACGCGCTGCTCACCGGCGTGCCCGAGCACGCACCGCACGCCCGCGCCGGCCAGCGGGTCGCGATCGAGATCGACGGGCTCGGCCGGCTGGAGAACCCCTTGGTCGCCGACGGCGCGCGATGAAGATCGCCCGCGTCGCGTGGTCGGGCGCGATCCACGAAGCGACCGACGCCGGCGGCGGCGCGCTGCGGCTCGCCGACGGGCGCGTCGTGCACGAGGACGCGGTGGTCTGGCTGCCGCCGTTGCGCCCGCGCACCATCTTCGCCCTCGGCCTCAACTACGCCGACCACGCACGCGAGCTCGCGTTCGGCGCGCAGGCGGAGCCGCTCGTGTTCCTCAAGGGGCCCAACGCGCTGGTCGGCCACCGCGCGCAGACGCGGCGGCCCGCCGATGCCACGTTCATGCACTACGAGTGCGAGCTGGCGGTGGTGATCGGACGGCGCGCGCGCCGCGTGCGGCGGTCCGAGGCGTACGATTACGTCGCCGGGTACACGGTGGCCAACGACTATGCGATCCGCGACTACCTCGAGAACTGGTATCGGCCCAACCTGCGGGTCAAGAACCGCGACGGCTGCACCGCGCTCGGACCGTGGCTGGTCGAGCGCGCGGACCTGCCCGACCCGATGCGCCTCGCGCTGCGGACCACGGTGAACGGCAAGCTGACCCAGCAGGGCAACACGCGCGACATGATCGCCGACGTCCCGTTCCTGATCGAGTACCTGTCGGGCTTCATGACCCTGGACGCGGGCGATCTGATCCTGACCGGCACGCCGGCGGGCGTCGCCGACGTGCGTCCGGGCGACGAGGTGGTGACCGAGATCGAGGGCGTGGGCCGGCTGGTGAATTACATCGTCGGCGACGACGTGTTCGGAAGGGGCTGAGCCATGATCACGCACCTCATCGGCGGCAAGCCGGTCGCCAGCCGCGAGGTGTTCGAGTCGATCGATCCGGCCACGCAGGAGGTGCTCGCCGAGGTCGCCGCGGGCGGCGAGGCCGAGGTCGCGCGGGCGGTCGAGGCGGCGAAGGCGGCGTTCCCCAAGTGGGCCGCGACCCCGCAGGCCGAGCGCGCCCGGATCATGCGCCGGCTCGGGGACCTGATCGGCAGCCACGTGCCCGAGCTCGCCGAGACCGAGACCCGGGACACCGGGCAGGTCATCGGCCAGACGAAGAAAGCGCTGGTGCCGCGAGCGGCCGACAACTTCTACTTCTTCGCCGAGGTGTGCACCCGGATGGACGGCCACACCTACCCGGTGGACGGCGTGATGCTCAACTACACGCTGTTCCAGCCGGTGGGCGTGTGCGCCCTGATCTCGCCCTGGAACGTGCCGTTCATGACGGCGACGTGGAAGGTCGCGCCCTGCCG
>Ga0308411_10001301_pt1 | contig 16981 bp, 8 predicted proteins | sample HotsprottomLayer_2_FD_203530 | JGI IMG/M metagenome (GOLD analysis project Ga0308411, IMG submission 203530) | Hot spring phototrophic mat microbial communities from Octopus Spring, Yellowstone National Park, Wyoming, United States -... | ecosystem: Environmental > Aquatic > Thermal springs >...
AGTTCTTTTATTTTCATGTAATAATGATTAACTAATGTGGCTAATGGTATCAATGAAGGTGAGGGGAGTAAAATATATCTTATAAATATGATCAAATTGTCTTGAATCAGTAGGTTTTTAAGTGTATCAGCTGAAATCAAGCTGGAAAATGGTGAAAAATATTCTCGGAAAACTTGCAATTTCCTTGAGGGAAGGCTAAAAATTTTTTTGTTGTAATAAAGGATTGCTTAATTTAGGTTGTAATTGCTATAGACTTTATGCTTTCTTATGAAGTGTATGACGAAAGAAAGCAGTTAGATGGATGAAGAGATGTTGGCTGTTAGTAGGTTTTTGAGTTTTTGCAGATAAGTGAAAAATCTATTTATAAACTAGTGAAGGAGGATTGAGAAATGCCAAATAATAACCCCCCAAAAATAACACAGATTTTTTTGGCTTCAGATGTAAAACATGGCCTATCCCTTTTCACGGAAAAAGAGATTAGAGCTGTGGAAGGCTTGATTATAGAACAGGATAGAAAATTTTATATTAAATGCCAAATTAAAAATAAGATCAAAATCGCAAAACCTGAAGAGATTGTAAGGCAACTCTGGGTTTATAGATTGTTGAATGAATATAACTACCCGAAAGAAAGAATAGATGTTGAAAGAGTGGTTTATTTTGGCTCAAGAGATTCTGGTTTAGCAGATATTGTTGTTCTTCATGAGGACCTTCAGCATCCATACATAATCTTTGAAGTAAAGAGACCTCAAAGAACTTCGGGGCTAGAACAATTAAAGAGTTATTGCAATGCTGAAGGAGCACCAATCGGAGTTTGGTCTAATGGAAACGAAATTATAAGGCTTCACCGAGAAGAACCCAATATTTTTGTAGAGATTCCTAGAATACCAAAATATGGAGAAACACTAAGAGATATTTTAACTGAAAGATGGACACTTAAATGGCTTGAAGAGCATGATGAGTTAAAGCAAGGCAAGACAACACTTAAAAAGATATTGCTAGATCTGGAAGAGCTTGTTTTAGGTAACGCAGGAGTAGATCCATTTGAAGAAATATTTAAGCTTATTTATGCAAAATTATATGACGAATGGAGAGGGATTAACGACCCTTCCTATCAGTTAGAATTCTTCGTTGGAGATAGAAGCCCAGAACAGGTGAAAAGAGCAGTATCGAACCTTTTAGAAGGAGCAAAGAGAGAATGGCAAGGAGTTTTTGAACCAACGGATAGAGTTGAATTGAGAAACGACCATTTAAAAGTTTGCGTATCTTTCTTAGAAAAAATAAAGTTGTTCAATTCTAATCTTCGCATCATAGATGAGGCTTTTGAATATCTAATACCTCAAGTCTCTAAGAAGAAAGAAGGGCAGTTTTTTACGCCTCGCCCCGTTGAAGATATGGTCGTTAAAATGCTCAATCCTAAAGCCAGTGAATTCGTTATTGACCCTGCCTGTGGCTCTGCTGGATTTCTTTTACATTCTGTAATGTGGGTTGCTGGGGGAATGATTAGCGGAAAACCTCTACCTGAAAATGCAAGAAACTTTGCTCAAACGAAGATTTATGGAATTGACTTTGCTAAAAAAGCAGTAAAGATAGCCAAGGCAATTAACCTAATAGTAGGGGATGGCAAATCTCATGTCTATAAAGATAACTCATTAGCACCTCATACATGGGAAGATGAAACGAAATCTGGCTTAAGAAGTAGGCTCTTAAGATTCCCTGATAATCCTGAAAGAGATAGAGAAAATCAAAGTAAATTTTTATTCTTTGATTTTGATGTCTTAATGACCAATCCACCATTCGCTGGGACGGTAAAGGAAAGGGATATTTTAAGACTCTATAATCTAGCTGAGAGAAACGGAAGATGGATAAACAAAATCGGCAGACATATTCTCTTTTTGGAGCGTTCTCTCCAATTTATAAGGCCTGGCGGAAGAATGGCTATTGTTTTACCTCAGGGATTGTTAAACAACACAAACACTGAATACATCCGCAGATTTGTTATTGACGAGACAAGGATTTTAGCAGTGGTGGGATTGCACGGCAACACCTTCAAGCCGCACACCGGAACGAAAACGAGCGTTTTGTTTTTGCGGAAATACACAGATGAGGAAAGAGAGAAAATTCAACAAATTAGAGCAAAATATGAAGGGGAATGGAAAGAATTTTTAGAAAAACTGAAAGAGAAATATCAAAATTTGGCTTGGGATAGTTCTGTTGACGAAGAAGAAATACCAGAAGAATTAAACTCTTTCTTAGAAACTTATTTTGAAAGCAGAGAAGAGTTAAATGAATTGTTAGTAGAAGAAACCGAGATTGAAGAAACAGAAGAGATAGAAGAAGAAAACCAAGGAAAAAAAACTCTTGCTGTTTTAATTCAGGAGAAATCCGAATTAGAGGAAGTTTTAAGTGAAAAAAGAGAAGAACTAAAAAATGCCAATGCCATGAGTAAAGCAAAATTGAAAAAGGAGATAGAGATGTTACAAAACAAGATAAACAAACTCACCAAAGAAATCTCTCAAAGGACATTAGCAGGACAGATAAGTTTAGTTTTAAACGATAAGAAGATTACAGAAGCTTTCAAAAAATACTGGCTTGATGGAAAAGTAATGCAAGAGATGGATTATCCAATTTTCTTTGCGGTGAATGAAAAGCCAGTAAAGGATGAAAGTGGGGAGTATAGATACAAGAAAAATCCTGATGGCTCTTTCGTATTAGATGAACACGGACACTCAGTGATTGACCACGATTTAGACGAAATAGCAGAGGCTTTCATTAAATTTGCCAAAGAACAGTTAGCGAAAGATGATAATCATTTTGACTTTTGGAGGTGAAAATGGCAGTGTTTAGCATTGTAAAATTATCAGAACTTGAAGGGGCAAAAAGGATTGATGCGGAGTATTATAAGCCGGAGTATTTAAATATATGCTCTAAACTAAATGCTAGTGGTTCAAAAATATTCTTAAAAAGATTAATTAAGGAGATAGTGAGTGGTAGTTATGTGGATAGTTATTTTGAAAAAGGGACTTTATATTTGAGAGTCAACAACATTACTGAATTTGGATTTGATTTATCTGACGTAAAATTTGTAGATGTAGATTTTTCCAAAATTCCAGATAAAATAAAAATTAAAACAGGCGACTTGGTTTTAGGAAGAACTGGAACGATTGGAATAACACACTTAGTTGATGAAAGACTAAACGGTTCTGTTATAAGTCAGCATATTACAAAGATCGTTGTAGACGAAAATCATATAAACAAGTATTATTTAGTCGCATATTTGAATAGCAATTTAGCGAGAAAACAAATGATGCGGGAATCTTTAGGAAGTATGCAGGTAGAATTGACATTAGATGCAACAAAAAATTTAATTATTTTTCTCCCTTTAAATGATTTACAAGCAAGGATTGGTAAATTGATACAGGAGTTTTATGAATTACAAAGATGCAGTCAAAATCTCTACTCCCAAGCCGAAAACCTCCTTTTAGAAGAACTTGGACTTAAAGACTTCAAGCCAAAATATGAAAAAAACTATACCGCTAATCTTTCCAATGCCTTCTCCGCTCATAGAGTAGATGCGGAATATTTCCAGCCTGCGTATGAAGAAGTAATTGAAAAATTAAGAGAAAATAATATAGAATTGCTGCCGCTAAGAAAATTTATTTTAGGCATTCAAAAAGGAATAGAACCTGGAAGTGAGAATTACCAAGATGAAGGGAAGCCATTTATTAGAGTAAGCAATCTTTCTAAATACGGATTTACCGACAGAGATCAAAAATATCTAAACGAAGAATTATACCAGCAATTAAGAGAAGCTTATGAACCCAAGCAAGGTGATTTCCTTTTAACAAAGGATGCGACTCCTGGGATTGCTTATGTTGTAAAAGAACAAATTGAAGGAATAATCTCAAGTGGTATTTTAAGATTACAAATAAACGATAGCGAAATAAATAAAGAATATCTTGCCTTATGTATAAATTCCATTATCGGAAAAATGCAGATAGAAAGAGATTGCGGAGGTTCTGTTATACTTCATTGGAAACCAGAGCAAGTAAAAAGATTACAAATCCCTCTCCTCCCTCTTGAGACCCAGCAAAAAATCGCCTCATTAGTTCAGCAATCACACGAAGCAAGAAAGAAGGCAAAGGAATTATTAGAAATAGCCAAAAGAGCAGTAGAGATTGCCATTGAGAATAATGAAAGGGAAGCATTGGACTATATCTCCAAAGTAGAGGTGAAATAAAGAAGCATTACAATATCTATCCAAAGATGGTTTTTCAGCACAGCTGTAATTACTTGAAAAATTTTCAATTTATTCTATATAATAGCATTTTAGAGGGGGGAATATGAAAAGGGTTTGGATATTTTTATTAATCATCTTTGCTATAAATGTTTATGCTGATGTTTTGCAAGGTAGTGAGTTCTTTAATTCTCACATTTTCGCTCATGACCAAGCAATTGGTGGCTCTACTTCAGCAAACATAGAAACAGCTTCATCAATACTAGTTAACCCTTCGACTGGCTCATTCCTAAAGCAACTTGCAATAACAACATCATTGGGTGGTTTTACTAGCTTAGGAACCTATGGGATTTTGGGAATCTCTTATCCTACACTAATTGGTACATTTTCAGGACAGGTTTTGTACTATGGTATGCCTTCTAAAGATGTTTTCGGCGGTACTTTTGCATTTTCTAAAGATGTAGCCGATGACCTCGGAGTAGGATTTGGACTCACTGCAACAAGTGGTGTTAGCGTTGGACTAAATTTAGGTTTTGTATACAAAGTTAAAGAAGACCTTAACCCCGGACTTGGTATTAAAAAATTGATTTGGGGAGGCTCTCTTCTTAATCTTGGATTACCTATAGTTATAAGCAATTATTCACCTTTCCCGTCTCTCCCTACAATCAGAAGTGGTGTTGATTTGATGTTCCTTAGAACAGACCCTGTAAAGTTTAACTTTGTTGGTGATGTTGTTTTGGGTGCTTGGGGGTTGAATGCTGAAATTAATGGCGGCCTCTCAGCTAATATACTTGATATTTTGGTTCTAAAAGGTGGTGGCTTTTTCGGTGTAAATAGGTATGGTTACGGCTTCGGTGCTACTCTTAAATACACACTAGAAAGACAATGGGGCATAGAAAGATTGGATATAAGGCTACACTATTCGTATAACAATGTTCTTTATTCCTCGTCTGGTGCTAGCGATAGTGGACACTGGGTAGGGTTTGATTTTGCTCTAGGTACTATTGATAATGCACCACCGAAGATAAACATTGATATTGAGGTTTCAAAAAATAATGAAATTGATTTGGATTTATCAAAAAACATAAAGTTTTTGTATTTTGCTAGCTCTGCTGAAAAAGTTGTTTACATTTCACCAAACTACGACGGTAGAAAGGATAAAGTTAAGATTAACCTAAATATAGATGAGAATGGTATACTCAAGGAATGGAAACTTATAGTCAAGGATGCTAAAGGAAATGAAGTTAAGATCATTTCTTCAAAACTCCGAAGGGAGTTTTCTCTTGATTTTGAAGAACTTCTAAGAAGGCTTTTTGCTCCTAAAAAGTCTGTAGATGTTCCTAGGGAAATAAGTTGGGATGGTACGGATGCCAAAGGAAAAGTAGTTCCTGATGGTGAATACTTCTTACAAGTTTACGCTAGAGACTTTGAAGGAAATGAAGCATATTCACCTGTTTTCAAAGTTATTGTTGATAACACTCCACCATCGGGTAGTGTTTCTGTGCCTTATTACATATTCTCACCTAATGGTGATGGTAATAAAGACGATATAACCTTTACTCTTAAAGATTTGACGAAAGGTGATGAATGGGTTGCTTATATAGAGGATGTTAGCGGTAATGTTGTTAAGACTTGGAATTTGGGGACTGACCCTGTTGATTCTATTACATGGGGTGGGCTCGGCGATGATGGTAAACTTTTACCGGATGGTAACTATAACTTTGTTCTCAGAGGAGAGGATAAGGCAGGTAATATATTCACAACTAGTATAAAAGGTATTATAATCTCAACGAAGTTGAGAAACTTATTTGTTAAATCTGATGTTTATGAGATTTCACCTAACAACGATGGTTACCTTGATAAGGCTAATATTAACATCATAATTGATGATACTAACGGATTACAGAAACTGAATGTTTATATTAAGGATAAAAAGAATGATAAAGTTATGAGACAGTGGAATTTTGAAGGTAATAAGATACTTACAAATGTTTATTGGGATGGTACGGATAATTCAGGGAATGTTATTTGGGATGGTGTTTATGTTGTTTATGCAGATGCTGAATACATTGATGGTAACAAACCAGTTTCACCTCCTATACAGATAAAAGTTGATGCCACACCACCCCAGGCTAAAATTAGTTTTTCACCTCCTTTGTTTTCTCCGGATGCTGATGGTGTGAATGATGAAGTCGTTTTTACCTTTAATGTTTCTGATGATTCAGAGATTGATGAATGGTCTTTCAAGATACTTACACCTGATGGTAAGAGGGTATTTAAGGAATTCAAAGGTAGGGGGGCAGTGCCTAGTGAAATAACGTGGGATGGTGTTGGGAATAATGGTGATACTGTTGATAGTGCTGAAGAGTATCCTTTGGTGTTTGAAGTTAAGGACAAGCTAGGAAATAAGAGTGTTATAAGACCTGCGGTGTTGCCTACTGATGTATTGGTTGAGGTGACACCTTACGGTTATAAAATTAGAGTTCATAGCATAGAGTTTGCTTTTGGTAGTGCTGAAGTTACACCTAAGGGGTTAGCTATAATAAAGAGGGTTGCCGAAAAACTCAAAAAGTTCAGAGGATATAGGATAAGGGTTGAGGGGCATACTGATAATATTGGTTCTTACGATTATAATTTGAAGTTATCAAAGGCTAGAGCTGAATCAGTTGTGAGAGAGTTAATAAAACTTGGTATGGGCAAAGATAGAATAAGTGCTGAAGGGTTTGCATTTGATAGACCTATTGCACCTAACGATACAGAAGAAGGAAGAGCTAAGAATAGAAGAGTTGAGTTCTTATTAATAAGAGATTAACAATTCAGAGTTTTTTACGAAAATTTTTTGTGTTGACAATAGATAGAGGGTTTTAGTTATATTATATATAGGGTATGACTAGTGTACTTTCTCAGGAGGAAATAGATAATCTTTTAGCAGCGATACAAACAGGTGGTATTGCCGAAGCTAAGGAGGTTCCCGTACCTGGTGTTGAGGTAGGGGGACCTGCTGTTAAGAAAAACATAAAAAGTTATGACTTTAGAAGACCTGATAGATTCTCTAAAGACCAATTGAGAACTCTTCAGATGATTCATGAGACTTTTGCTAGGTTAACAACTACATTCCTATCTGCTCAGCTTAGGCTCATAACTCAAATACATGTTGCTTCGGTTGACCAGCTGACTTATGAAGAGTTCTCAAGGAGTATTCCATCGCCTACTACTTTGGGCATCATAAACATGGACCCTCTAAAGGGTAATGCAATACTTGAGATTGATCCTACCTTGACATTTGCAATGATTGATAGGCTTTTTGGAGGTAAAGGTGAGACATTAAAAAATAACAGAGAGCTAACTGATATAGAAAGGTCTGTTGTTGAGAGTATAATCGTTAGGATACTTTCGAACCTAAGGGAAGCATGGGCTAATGTTATAGACCTTAGACCTAGGTTAGGAAACATTGAGGTTAACCCGCAATTCGCTCAGCTCGTTCCGCCTACCGATATGGTAGTGCTAATAACCTTTGATACTAAGATTGGTGAAGTGGAAGGGATGATGAATTTCTGTATACCTTATGTTACGATAGAGCCGATAATGCCAAAGCTTAGTGCTCAGTACTGGTATTCTGGTATAAAGAAGGTGATGACTAAGGAAAGCTTGGACCTCATAAAGGATACCTTAGGTAAGGTTTACCTTGATGTTAGTGTTATCGTTGGTAGTACAACGTTGACACTTAGGGATGTTAAAAACCTTAAAGTTAGTGATTTAATAAAGTTGGATCAGAGTGTCAAGGACAATATGATACTTAAGGTGGAGAACAGAGAGAAATTTTACTGTAGGGCTGGAAAGGTTGGTAAGAAAGTGGCTGTCCAAATAATTGAACCTATAGAGAAACTCTCCGAAGATATATTAGAGTTAGTTTTGAGAGAGGTGGAGGATTAGAAGTATGTTTGGTGAAGGTAGTTTGTCTCAAGATGAAATAGAGGCTTTACTCAGTGGTACTGAAGGCTTTAGCGGTGGGCTGGACTTCGGATTGACTAAGACAGTTGATACTGCCGAAGGTATGCTCACCGAAATGGATAGAATTAACCTGACTGAGCTATTTAAAACAGTTATCCAAGCAAATTTGAATGTTTATAGAACTTTGACAGGTAAGGAGGCTTCTTATACTGGACTTGTTATAGATACTTTTGATAAGGCTAGATTTTCTAATGAGGTTACAGGTGAGGTTGTTGATGCTAAGGTTATGATTTCCGGTAACATAACCGGGGAATTCCATTTTGTTTTTCCGAAACAATCGGTTTTGATGATTACTAACCCGGCTCTTGGTGATGAGACTAATACAGATATAACAGAGTTGGTGATGACAACTTTTAGTGACATAGTTTCTCAAGTTGTTTCTAACACTGTAGCCGTAATTTCGGAGAATACAAATAAAACTCTAGCACCTGGGGTTCCTTCTGTCCAAAAAGTTCCAGGAGCGTCATATATCACCTTCCCAAACGTGCCAATGGTTTATATATCATATACTTTGTCCGTTGGTTCTAAAAATGGTAAGGTTTATATTGTTTTCCCACAGAGTACGGCTAAGCAGATAGTGATGGCGTACGTCTCTAGGAAAATGCCAGAGACGGCAAGAGGAGCCGGTAAGGAAATGGAGCAGATGGGGGGACCTTCCAGACTAGCAGTTAAGCCTGTTGAGTTTGCTACTCTTGAGGAAGTGCCACCTGAGGCTGAGGGCCAACTTTCAATAATCCTTGATGTTCCAGTTCAAATAACTGTTGAATTAGGTAGAACGAAGATGCTTGTAAAAGAAGTTTTGCAGTTAGGTGAAGGCTCGGTTGTTGAGTTGGATAAATTAGCAGGTGAGCCTGTTGATATATTGGTGAATGGAAGGCTCATAGCCAAAGGTGAAGTCGTTGTGATTGAAGAAAACTTCGGTGTGAGAATAACAGAGATAGTTAATAACATAGACAGAATGTTCAAATATACCGAGAAATGATTATAGTTTAATGCAGATTACTCTATAATGTTGGTGCTTCATAGCACTTTTTGCTTATAATAAGGTTGAACGGGTGGGATTACTTAAATTAGTGTTCTAAAGCACTTGTGCTTAATAGTATTTCTAAACATTTTGAGAGTGCAGAGAGGCTCTGACTCTCTGCATAAAATAAGGGTGGGCGGGTGGGACTACTAAAAGTAAGTAGCTAAATAATACCTGTAAGGTGCTATTAGAATCACTTTTTGTGTAGATTTTTTGAATTTTCTAATGTAATCACTGATAATTTTGTTATGCTTAAGAGGATTGTTTTAAAGGTTATTTTTGTTCTTGTTCTTTTTAGGTTTGTTTATTCTGTTGATTTCTGGAGTTTTAAGCCTTTTGTTGGTAGCGTCTTCAATGGTCCGTTGGAAGAAAAACTTTTTTATGAATACAAAAACACAGGTAAGGTCAATGATTTGGCAAGTTTTGTTATTTTGGCTTCCGGTGTTCAAGAGGATAAAGTTGGGTACTATAAGAATATTATTAATAATGTTGCTCTAGACATTGCTAACGGATTAAAAGATAAAAAATTATCTAGATATGATACTGCTAAGTATATTTTTGACTACTTACACAAAAATGTTTTCAAATCTTACAAACTTGATGCTGTTAAGATTAGTGATGTTTTGGATAGAGGGAATTACAATTGTGCGAGTTCAACAGGTGTTTATAATGTTTTTCTCTATAGTTTTGGTTTCCAACCAAAAGTAATAATTCTGCCCGATCATGTTTTTACAGTTTTCTATATTGATTCTTATAAGGTTGAAGTAGAAACAACTACAAAGTATGGATTTGATGTTGTTAGAAATCCTGAGGGACTTAAGGAATTCGCTAGGTTGACATCCTTTTCTTATGTTCCTGAAGGTAAAGGAAAGAGGATAGAGTCAGGAGATGAGGGGTTAATCTCTGTGCTTTATGCTGACCAGGTTTTGATTTATAAGGATATCAAAAATTATGAAGAGATACTGAAAGCGTCAATAAAGGCACTCATGCTGATGCCTAATTTAAATGTTGCTTATACTAACTTAAGAAGTGCATATATTGGCTTACTTGGCAAATACAATGACCTTAGGGACTTTGACACGATGGTAAAAATAGCTAAAGAAGCTTTAACTATTTTCCCTAATGATAGTGATATAGAAGATTCAATTGAGGTGGCTTATTATAATAGCGTTTTCTTGAGAATTAGTCAAGGTGATTTTCCCGGAGCTTTCCAGAGAATTGTTTATATCAAAAACAATGATTCTACGTATTATGATAAGGTTAAAGATTTGGTAGGATTACTTATTCAACAGTGGGGGGTTAGCTATATTTCTAAAGAAGATTATGAAGGTGTCTTCAATGTCATTAATAGAGGATTAATGATTGATACTAACAAGACATACTACGCTTCTGTCAATCTCTCTTATGAGGCTGCTAAGAAGTTGCTAGCTAATTCTAAGTATGATTTAGCTGTTATGTTTCATAAAAAGTTAATAGAGATTTTCCCTACTGGTAAGGAGTTAATTAATAATCTTGGGTATGTTTATAATGTTTGGGGTGTTTCCTTAATGAGCGATGGTAAACTTGAGGGTGCTTCTTTTGTTTTTGATAGGGCTCTTAAAGATTTGCCTAATGATTCGTCTTTGAAGCAAAACGCTTCTATTGTTTACGCAAAGTTAGCTGTGAGAATGTTTGAGAAAAAGCAATATGATATTGCTATCAGCAATATAAGTAGAGCTTATGAACTTAATCCTTCTCGTAACCTTGATGATGTTAGACTAAAAATTTATATTGAGTGGGTTAGGTTTTTGGCTTTGACTGAAGAGAATTTTGTTCTTGCTAAGAAAGTATGTGATGAGGCTTTGAAGATATACCCTAAAGATTTTGAGCTTTTAAAATTGCATAATTATATAGTGAACAAATTAAAATAAAGGTGGTGAATGGATGGAATACGGTTTTTTCGGTTATAGTTTCAGTAATAGAGATAGGGGTTTTGTGGTTTATTATATACAAAGCTGCTTTGCTAATAAAAAGGACAAAATCTGTTGTACTAGTAAATGGTATTTTAGCTTTCATAGTGATAGGTGTTATTGCTAATGTTGCTAATTTTGAGGTTTTGTCTTGGATTTTTGATAGTGTTGTGAATTATTCTTTGATAATTCTTGTTATTCTTTTCAGGGATGAGATAAGGGATTTGCTCATTCATGTTGGTTCAATAAGGATAGTGGCTTCTAAGAAAGAAGAAAAAAAGGTTTATGCTCATGATATCAAGGAGTTACTAGAAGCACTTGATTATTTATCTAGCACCAAGACTGGTGCTATAATTGTTTTTGAAAGGAACATTCCCTTGGGTAATTACATAGATACCGGTGTGCCGATTAATTCACTTATAAGCAAAGATAAGGTAATAAGTATTTTCTCTAAAAGTTCATCTTTGCACGATGGGGCTTTGATAATACGAGGTAGGAAGATGGTAGCTGCTGCTTGTATATTGCCTATTGGTGTTTTGCCTCCTGAGTTTACAGAAAAGAAAATTGGTAAAAAGTTAGGTACAAGGCACAGAGCTGCTTATGGAATATCCAGAGAGACTGATGCTATAGCTATAGTTGTCGCTGAGGAAACAGGAAAGATTTCTTTATGTCTGGATTTTTACTTTGATTATGATGTTGACTTGGAGGTTATAGAGGATGTCCTTGAGAAGTACTTTGAAGAATTTGGTAGATAAGGTATTTGAGAATTGGGAAGTCAAATTGATGTCTCTTTTGATTGCTGTAGGTTTGTGGTTTTATATAAAGAATTTGAATATCAGTGAATACAAAGTTTACATACCTGTTTACTACGCTAATTTGCCTTCAAATTGTGTTATAATAAATTCTAACGAGATACCTAAATATGTTTCACTCAAGATTAATAGCTCTAGAAAAGGTTTTTTTGATAGTTCAAAAATAAAAGATGAAAACATTGTTGCTATTGTTGATTTATCAAAAAAGGTGAAAGATGGTAATTACAAAGTTACCTTGTCAAAGCCTTTACCTTCGGATAACTTAACATACTCAATTAACCCTTCGGAAATATATTTTAATATTGATGTTGTGACAAATAGGTTGGTTAAAGTTATACCTAATGATAGTAATTATGTTTCAATACCTAGCGAAGTTTTTGTTTACTTCCCTTCTAAAATGTCTAATAAGGTTAGCAATGTTTTTGTAAATGTACAGGAAACTGCCAAGGAGTTCTTTGAGGTACAACTGCCATCTAACGAATTAATTAGATACGAGCCTAGTATAGTCTATTTGTCTAATACCAATTTTTAGGTGCTTAATAGCACATGGTGCTTGATAGCACGGTGTGCTTATTTATAATAAGTTTTTCATAGGAAACAACATCTTTAGATGTTGTTTTTTTACAACAATACCTCTTTTGACCCCCCTTCGGGAGGCTAGGAAAATAAAGACTTTGAGAACAGTGTGCAAATTTTGCACAAAGGGTGTGAAAATTTTGCACAAATTTTAAGGTTTGTTAAAATTCAGATTTACATTTAAACCTAGTATTTACCGAATATTATTTATGGTTTTGTTTAGTTGGCACGATTTTTGTATATATATTTATTGGATTGATTTAGTATTTTCACTTTAGTTTGAATTTGAGCACCTCCTTAGAGGTTGTTTTTTAGAGGTTTTTTATGAATATGAGAAGAGTTTTTGAGTTGATTGCCTTTAGTTTGATTATTGCTAATTTTGCTTTTGCTTTAGATTTTACTGATGAGTTTGATGATGATAGTTATATACAAGTTCGTACTACTGCTATTACTAATTCTACGAATTATATAGGGTATCCTGATGTTGATTATAACTATCCCTGGTATGGTGAGTGGGGAGATGTTGCTTACTATGGTGGGTACTTCTATGTGGTTTGGGTTGACCGTAGGTATGATGGTAATAATCAAGTGTTTTTGACGAAATTAGATATTTACGGAAATGTTGTGTTTTCAACTAACATTGAGGTTTCTATCGTAGGTACAACTAATTCGTATTCTGAGATTTCTACTAGACCTACTATAAGCATATTTGATGCTAATAATATATACATTGCCTATTCTCTATTTAGGTATGGTTCTTATAGAGTTATTGTCACAAAGTGGCAGGATACGGGTAGTAGCCTTAATTTGATTTGGTCAAGAAGGGCTGATAATGGTTTTGGTGATCAAGTTTCGTATACTCCTGTTTTGTTTAAGCTTTTCTCTACAGTTGGAGCGAATGGTGAACTTTATCTAGGGCAAGTTTGGCATAGAATAGGTGGCGGTGAAACATCTTGGATATCTAAAATCAACTCTGATGGCACTCAATATTGGATTAGTGGCATTGATCCAGGTACCCAGTATATGACTACTTTTAATAGTGGTGCTTTTATAATAGCCGGAGAGGTTATATATGATAGAGGACACATTTATGTTACAGGGCAGCATTGGTTTTGGTCGCCATCTAGGGATTTCGGCGTAGGAATTAATAAAATCTCTACTAATAATACCTATGCTAGCCTATGGGGTAATGGTACTAACATTTCTGACAGAGGTATAGTGTATGATCATACTCGTGGAAATGCTCCTAAGGTTGATTTGACTTTGGGTAGTGGTGGTGATATTTTTGCTGTTTTCTCTGATAAGAGAAATGGTAACATGGATGTTTTTATAACTAGGATTAACACAAACACGGGGGCTTTTGTTTGGTCTTCTCCAAGTGTTAGAGTGGTGGCTGGCGGTGATGGTAATCAGGAGTGTCCTTCTATTGTTGCTGATAGTACAGGAAATGTTTTTTATGTATCATACATTGATAATTCTTCAGGTGTTAGAGTTTTGAAGATTGCTAAGGTTGATAATGCTGGTAATGTTTTAGGTACTATGACAGCTAACGAATTTGTTTATTCTGGTACCTTGGGAGTTGTACATCCGAAAATTTTTGTTGATTCATCTGGTGCTATTTATGTTTTCCTTGCTGAGAGTGCAGGGGGTGGTACCGGTAAGATTAGAGTTAAAGCTGTAAAGTATGACTCTTTCGCCGGTAACTTGCAGTGGGTTAAAGAATTCCCAGAGATACCATACAAAAAGTATGCACATGTTACATCTAAAAGGATACTACCTGATTTGGTTGGTACTCCTAAATCTGTGAAGGTTAATGCTGTTTACAATACTGATGGTGGGCAGGTTGTATTCAAAGTTTCGCCTGATGGTGGCTTAAATTGGTATGATGCACCTACTAATACATCTATTGTTTTTACAAACATTGGAAATGACTTGAGGGTGAACATTGAGCTGCTTGGGAACGGTAGCAATAATGTTAGTATTGATAGATATACACTTACTGTTGAAACTTATTACACTGGTGACATTTTTGGCTCAACAAATTCAAATTATACTTATTCTATCGGTAGTAATTATATAAACTCTTATACTCCCTCGGCTCAAGTTGTTACGAATTACACCATCTCCGATGGTGTTAATAAAAGTATTTTTTACTTTACCTTAATGAACACAGGTAACACAAACGGAAAGTTTTACCTTTATGCCTCCCCTTCAAAGAGCTGGTCCCTAGTTATATATGACTGGAATAACAATAACATAACTACCTCTATACTCAGTGGTAATTATAATATTGACCTTACAAGTGGAGAATATAAGAGGTTCAGTATTGAAGTTACACCACCTTCGAGTGTTATTGATAATGAAGTTATGGATATCATACTTTATTCGTCTGCTACGAATGGTAATTATCCCCATGATTCAATTATTTTTAAAACTATTGCTTGGAAGTACTTACCTGATTCGGCTATAAGTAACTCTTCTGGGCTTTCAGGTACAAATGTGTGGGAGACAACACCAATAGTACAGCTTTCTTCAAATACAGTTAACTCTCTTTTCTATGGATACGAAACAAAGGTAACAAACTTTATTTATATCTACAATAGAGGTGTCAATTCTGATGTTATTTCAATTGGTACGAATTTCTCATCAACTGGTAGTATTGATAATTGGAACATATCTCTTTATAACATCAGTGATAGCCAAGATGTAAGTAGCTATCCTTATTATGTTTCTATACCTAGTGGAGGGGTCAAAGTTTTCAGGTTTGTTGTGTATCCTAAGACTAATTCTGTTACTGGTGAAGTATTAAGTACTGAATTTACTTTTAGGTCAACTAATATTGCTGATACTAATGATACTCTGAGGGTTGATAAGGTTAGATTTGTTTATGAAAACCACAAAGTACAGCCTGATGTTATAGTCTCAACTAATATTTACTTCCTTGGTGGTGTTGAGAACAACAATTATGTGTACACGAATTCGCAACTCACGCAGTCCATAATGGTGAGGACTGTAAATAATGTTTCTTTAACATATTACATAAAAATTGAAAATGATGGGCTTGAGGATGATGTAATCAATATATATTCAAGCGGTATTACTAATGAAGATTGGAATCAGGTTTATTACATAGGTGTAGATGATATAACGAGTGTTTTGACGAATACGGGTACTAATGTTAGCATACCTTCAGGTGGTTATGTTTCAATAAAAGCTGTATTCACACCGGGTAGTAGTGTTGCTAGTGGTGTTGAGCCTTGGGTTAGCTTTGTTGCTTATTCCACTAAGGTAACAAATGTTTTTGATAAAGGTTTTGCAAGGCCCAGAAACATAAAGGTTAGACCTGATTTGATTGTAGGGTATGATTCTTCTTCTATAAACATCGGTAACGATGTTTATAATTCGGATGGTTCTAACCAATGGGTTACAAATGTTGTTGAAAGAAACGAGAAGGTTACTAACTTTGTTGTAGTTCAAAACGATAGTTTGACCGATCCTGATATAGTTAACCTTACTGCTTCACCTGGTGGTGCTAATTGGGGTGTGCAGTACTTGGATTACAACAATAACGATATTTCTTATATAACAAATTCTCCTACTAATTTTACTTTGCCTTACTTGTCTTCAGTCACTCTTAAAGTTGTTTCCTGGGCTAGTTCATTAGTTTATGATGATGAAATAAAGGTTTTTAGCGTACGACTTTGGTCATCTTATGTTGCATCTCAGGAAGATGTAGTACTTATTTCAAACAGAGTTATTTCTGTTAAGCCTGATTTGGGTGTGTTGGGTGAAGATGGATGGGCTGACTTGCCGGTGATTTCCTCTTACTCTGACCAAGCTAGTACAAACAATAGAATAATAGCCGGTAGGACAAATTCTTACAAGGTTAAGCTCAAAAATGACACAGGTAGTGTACAGGATTATGTTTTCAAAGTGAATATTACCAATGTTGGTGGTAGTATTAGTGATTGGGGTTATTCATTTAGAGCTGTAGTAGGTAGTAGCACGAATGATATAACTACTTCAGTCACTAACACAGGTTGGACAAAAACTTATAGTTCTAATGAAGTTGTGTATGTTTTACTTGATGTTTATCTAACAAATGCCGTTGAGAGTGATATTGGTACTACCAATGGTGCTGTGAGTAACTACATTGATTTTAAGTATGATTTTTCAGGTGTTTTTAGAACGAATTATGTTGACAGAGGAATGCATAGGGTGAATGTTGTTAGAGGATTACCTGAAGCGTACCATGAAGTTGGGGGTATAGGACTTGGTTATATTGGTGGTTTCTCGACTGATAACTTCTTGACTTATGGCATAACTTTGAATTATCCTAGAGGCATTTTGCTTAGGTTCAAAAACAGTGGCTACT